>Ga0208188_1000227_pt1 | contig 47084 bp, 45 predicted proteins | sample June2015DPH_8_50_FD_184698 | JGI IMG/M metagenome (GOLD analysis project Ga0208188, IMG submission 184698) | Peatland microbial communities from SPRUCE experiment site at the Marcell Experimental Forest, Minnesota, USA - June2015DPH_8_40... | ecosystem: Environmental > Terrestrial > Soil >...
CGCGCGAACCTGACGATGCCGCGCGCCGCGCCGTGTGCGCAGCCAGTTCCGCCGGCGGCAACGGCGGGGTGACCTGCACCGGCTCGCCCAAGCCTTCGCGCAACGCGTTTTCCCATTCCGCGGCGTTGACGGGATCTGCGACCAGGTGCCAGTTGCCGGGCGGCACGGTCAGCCAGCCCTCCAGCTCGCCGGCCCAGGCCAGTTGCGCGAGCTGGGCCTTCAAATTTTTCCCGCGGCCGTCACCGGGTGGCACTACGACAAAACTCAAATTTCGCAACGCGCCGCCGCACCACCACGCCACCAGCGCGGCGCTCTGGCCGGCCAGCGCCACCGGATAAATCCAGACGTCCGCCGCCGCTCCGCTCTGGCGCGACAAGCCGTCTTCCGTCGCGGGCGTGGCTTCCAACTGGTCCAGCATCGGCACTTCCAGCCGGTCGGCGAGATAACCCCGGCCTTCGAGCTTGCCGAGAAATTCCTCAACCACGCTGCGCTCGGCGATGACCACGACCACGGTTTGCAAATCCTCCGCCCTCGTTTCAGCGGAAGTCGCGGCCTCCGCCTTCGCTCCCGTCTCCGCCTTGCTTCGCCGCGGCGAGTCGCCGTGGCACGACAAGACATGAATTGTCCAGACGATTTGCGTCACCGGCATCGGGGAGAGTTTCTCCAATTGCAACTCCACCATCGCGAAGGTTTCCTCGAAACTGCTTTTGGGCAATTCGATGACGCGCAGAAAGACATTTTCCGGCGGCAGCCACGCGACGTTCAACTGCGGCTGCCACAATGAACTCCATGATTTTGCGATCAATCTGGGCGGCAACGGCTCGTCCAGCGCGGCGCGATGCTCGCGATTCAGGGCAAAACCGCCGCCCTTGGCGTCGAATTGCCAGAGGCGATTCGCGTCGGACGCGATTTGCAGAATGTTGCAGGAATGCCAGCGGGCCATGTTGGTAAATTTTTACGGTGGTGGGGGCAATGTCACTCCTTGACCCGCATTTCGGTTTTGGTGTCGCCCCCGAGCGTGTCCAAGTGCTCCTCGATTTGGGTGACGCGCAAAACCTCCTCAATGGTCGTCTCGCCGTTTCTGACCTTGGTCCAGCCGTCGGTGCGGAGCGTGCGCATGCCCGCCGCCATCGCGCGCTGGGCGATTTCCGTGGCATTCGCGCGGTTCATAATGAGCGGACGGATGGCTTCGCTGACGATGAGCAGCTCGTAAATGCCCTTGCGGCCCTGGTAGCCGAGCTGGCGGCAGGCTTCACAACCAACGCCGCGCCAGAATTTCGCCGTACCAATTTCGTCCTCGGGAAATCCGATTTTTTTCAGATAGACCGCATCCACCTTCTGCTCCGCCTTGCAATGCGGACAAATGGTGCGGATGAGGCGTTGCGCCATGACGGCCTCGACCGACGAGGCGATGAGGAACGGCTCGATGCCCATGTCCGTCAACCGGGTGAACGCGCTGGGCGCGTCGTTGGTGTGCAGCGTGCTGAACACCAGATGCCCCGTCAGCGAGGCACGGATGGCGATGTCGGCTGTTTCCTGGTCGCGGATTTCACCCACCATCACCACGTTCGGGTCCTGGCGCAAAATATGGCGCAAGCCCATCGCAAACGTCAGGCCGATTTCCGGACGCACGGCGATCTGGTTGATGCCCTTGAGCTCGTATTCGACCGGTTCCTCGATGGTGATGATCCGTTTGTGAACCGAATTGATCGCGCTTAAAAAGGCGTACAGCGACGTGGATTTGCCCGAACCGGTCGGGCCGGTGACGAGGAAAATGCCGTGCGGTTTGATGATGATTTCGCGGATCATCGCCTCGTCGTTCGGCGCAAAACCCAGTTTGTCGAGACTCAGGAATATTTTCCCGCGCGTCAGCAAACGCAGTGAAACGCTTTCGCCGTAAACCGTCGGTACCGTCGAAACGCGGATGTCAATCTCCTCGCCCTTGATGCGGACGTTGATGCGGCCGTCCTGCGGCAGGCGTTTTTCGGAAATGTTCATGCCGCTCATCACTTTGATGCGCGAAATGAGCGCGGCCTGATAGCGTTTCAACTGCGGCGGCATCGGCGTCTGATGCAAAATGCCGTCAATGCGGTAGCGAATGCGCAGTTCATCCTCCGCCGGCTCAAAGTGTATGTCCGTCGCGCGGTCCTTGAACGCCTCCCAGATGACCTGGTTGACGAATTTGATGACGCTGGCCTCCTGATCGTCCTCGGTGATTTCCTTGTCGTTGGCGATTTCCAGCTCCATCGGTTCGTCAACGCCCATTTCATCGAGCGTTTCGGCGCCGACGCCATAGTATTTCTTCAGCGCCTTTTCGATTTCAGCCTTTGGCGCGAGCGCGAACTGCACCGGCATCCGCGCATCGAACCGCACGGCATTCATCATCGCGGCATCGAACGGATCGCTGACGACCACCTGGAGCGTGCCGTCGTTCACGTCCGTGGGCAGCACGGAATACTGAAACGCGATCTTCGTGGAAATTTTGTTCCGCGCCTCCGGCGGAGTTGTGTGCTTGGGCAAATCCAAAAATGGCCAGCCAAGCGTTTGCCCCAGCTTTTGGAGAAAAGCGTCCTCGGCCAGGCCGCGCTCGCGGGCGATGAACCCCAGCAGCGGCTCCGCCGAGCCGTTGTTCGCGGCGGTGCGCCACGCCTTGCGCCAGTCGTCAAACTGGACGGGCGTCGTGTCGGCGACCGATGCGACCAGATGTTTTACCGGGCTAAAACCCATGTGCTTCCTTCAGTTCAGGTTCCCTTCGTTTAACAGCGAAAAGCCGGGAAAGTTGCGGTTTGACGCGAACAATTCAAGCGAACAATATGCCACCTTAATTCGTGCACTTGGGGCGAAAATTCGCTATTTCCTGCTCCAATATGAGACAGTTCGCCACCCTCACTGTTATTGGCCGGGACAAAACCGGCGTCATTGCGCGCGTCACCGCCTTTCTGTTCGAGCAACACGCCAATATCGAGGCGCTGGAGGAACAAGTCACCCGCGGCCAGTTCAGCATGACCCTCCAGGCCTCGTGGCGTCCGGCGGATTGCAACGCCGCGAGCCTGCGCGCCGGGCTGGACGCCATCGCCCGCCGGCTCGGCATGGAAATCAAGGTGCGCTTCACCGAACCCAACCGCCGCCAGCGTTTTGCCATCCTGGTGACGAAGGAAACGCATTGTTTCGACGCGCTCCTGGCCGCGCACCACCGTCGCCAATTCAAAGCCGATCCCGTGCTCGTGATTTCCAACCGCCCGGACCTCGCGCCGCTCGCGCGAAAAAACAAATTGCCGTTTGCGCACATTCCGTGGAACGACCGCGCACAGGCCGAGAACCGGGCGTTGCGACTGCTCGAAGAATACCAGATTGATTTTATCGTGCTCGCGCGCTTCATGAAAATTCTCTCGCCGAACTTCGTGTGGCGTTACAAAAACAAGATCATCAACATTCATCCGTCGTTGCTGCCGAGTTTCCCCGGCCCGCAGGCGTATCGTCAGGCGTATGAAAACGGCGTGAAGATTGCCGGCGTCACCGCGCACTTCGTTTCGATGCGGCTGGACGAAGGGCCGATCATCGCCCAAGGCTCGTTCCGAATCCGGCCCGGCATGGCGCTCAAGGAACTCGTCGCGCGCGGCCAGCAACTCGAAGCCGGCGTGCTTGTCAAGGCCGTGAAACTTTATCTCGGCAAACGGCTCGATGTTTATTGGGGTGTGGTGAAGGAGGTTTGAAAAATTATTGGAGACAGAATGGACAGAGTTCCAATTTTCAACGCTCGACGATGAACGCAAAACGAAAGGCTGCTTTCTTCAAAGAGACACGTCAGACAGCGTAGGCAACATCAGGGGCATTGACTGCCGCGATGACTTGGAATGGGGCACGTCCACCAAATTTTTTGGGGGGAGTTGTTCACTTGATTGAACTGATTTCGTGCCGCCCTGTCAGAGAGGCAAAGGAAACGTTGTATAAACGCCATCGCAACGCATGAAGAACGATTGTTTAAAATGACGCTGAAAACAGCGGTCATCAACGAATAAAATTTGTTTGCCGTTTGCGTTGTCGCGGCTTCGGACTAAGATTGGATCAGGGCTTGGAGTTTGCGGCCCTTGGAAAGGAAAAAAGTTATGGCAAAGAAAACGAACTCAAGGAACGGCGGCCGTGGTCAAAAACAAGTCTTCGCGTTCTCCGCACCCGGCGCGGTGAGCGTGCAGTTGGTGGGTGATTTTACGCATTGGCAGGAGCGTCCCATCAATTTGCAAAAAAGCGCGGACGGCCTGTGGCGGACAACGGTGGAATTGGAACCGGGCACGCACCACTACCGTTTCCTCGTGGACGGCGAATGGCGCGACGACCCCGAATGCGTTCTTCGCACACAGAATCCTTACGGCAGTGAAAACATGATGCGGCAAGTGGCGTGAACGTCATCGCATTCGTCTGACGTAAGATGGAGAACCGGATTTTCGCAGCGCGCTGGTGAAAGATTCATTGGCGCGCAAGGGTGGGATTTAATTTTAGTTGCCGCCGCGCTGATATCGAAGAACGGAAGCAGTGGAAGCATTACACGAAGGCCCGTGAAGCATGTCTGAGCGCAGCGGAAGGAATTGCCGGCCATTTTCGCAAACAGCTTGCGAAATGAACTGTAGCGTGCGCTGTCCTCGGCGCATTTCCGCCTGAGACAGACGACGCTATAGTTCAAGCCAGGCGCCACTTGCTTGCACCTCGACTCATTCTTCCAAACTGATACATTGTTCGCGTGAACGAACTTCTCATCGGTCTGGTTGGCGCGTTGATCACCACGAATCAACCGCTGGCCGTCAGTAATTTGATTCAGCAGAACGCCGGCGTCTCGGTCACAATTGTGAATACCAACGACCCGGCGGAGAAGGAACTGGCGCAGTTGATGGCCGAGGACGACGCGGCGGTGACCGAGGTGGATAAATGGATTCAAGGCAACAACGCCTTTGCCGCACAGGGCGCGGGCGAATCGAAGGAGGCATTGAACCGGCGCATCCGTGCGCGCCTTGAGCCGGTGCGCAAAGACTACGAGGATTTTCTGCGGCGTTATCCGGATTTCGCGCGCGGGCATCTGGCCTATGGCAGCTTCTTGAACGACATCGGGGAAGAGGACGCAGCGGTGGCGCAATACGGGAAAGCCGCGCAGCTCGACCCGAAAAATCCGGCGGCGTGGAACCAGCTCGCCAACTATTACGGCGAACATGGCCCGGTCACCAACGCCTTCGTGGATTACACCAAAGCCATCGACTTGAATCCAGCGGAGCCGGTGTATTACCAAAATCTCGCGGCAATGGTTTATCTTTTCCGCAAGGACGCGGAGGCGTTTTACGGCATCAGCGAGGAGCGGGTTTTCGACAAGGCGCTTGCGCTGTATCGCAAGGCCGTCCAGCTTGCGCCGGATAATTTCCCGCTGGCGACCGATTACGCGCAGACTTATTACGGCATCCGCCCGCTCCGCACCAATGACGCGCTCGGGGCCTGGACGAATGCGCTCCAAATCGCCCACGACGACAACGAGCGCGAAGGCGTTTACCTCCATCTGGCGCGAATCAAAATAGCCGCCGGTCGTTTCGCCGAAGCCCGCGCGCATCTGAATGGCGTGACCAATGCGGCATTCGCCGACCTCAAGCACCGGCTCGAACACAATCTCGCCGAACGCGAAAACACCGCGACAAACACCCATGCCGCCGGCGTTTTCACAAATGCGCCGGTCGTTCCCACCAACGCATCAAATCCTGGGCCATAAAATTTTTTCATGGTTTGCCGCGAAATTTCTGCTACCTTGCCAAGCACAATTTGCACAAACCATGAGCTTTTACGACAAACTGAAATTTGATTCGACCGGCCTGCTTCCGGCCATTATTCAGGAACAAAAAACTGGTCGCGTCGTAATGATGGCGTGGATGAACCGCGCCTCGCTTGAAAAAACCATTGAGACCGGCAAGACGCATTTCTGGAGCCGGTCGCGCCAGAAATTCTGGATGAAAGGCGAGGAAAGCGGCCACACGCAAACGGTCAAGGACATCGCGTTCGATTGCGATGGCGACACGCTGTTGATCCAGGTGGACCAGATCGGCGCGGCCTGTCACGAAGGCTACCAGTCGTGCTTTTTCCGCTCGGTGGAAAAGGACGGCCAATCGTTCAAAATCACCGAGTCGCAACTCGAAACGCCGGAACAGATTTACGGAAAGAAAAAGTGATGGATGACACGGTGACATTTGCCAGCCGCGATTACTGCCTTTACCTGTTGCTGCTGATTTTTGCGCGGGGAATGGATTTTCTCAGCACGTGGATCGCAACGCCGAACCTCGTGCTTGAAGGCAATCCCCTCGCGAAAAAACTCGGCTGGAAATGGGGTTTGGCGCTCAACGTTGTGCTGTGCGGGGCGCTGGCGGCGTGGCCGCTGTCGGCCATCGTCGTCGCCACCGCAAGCGTGCTGGTGGCCGCGCGTAATTTTCAGTCCGCGTGGCTCATGCATTCGCTGGGTGAGGAAATTTACCGCCAGTGGCATGTCGAGCGCGTGCGGGAAACACGCATTACGATTTACCTGTTGTGTCTGGCCGGCAACACGCTATTGACCGCCGGCGTTGGAACGACGCTGATTTATTTCAGCGACGTGCGCCGGGTACCGTTTGCCATCGGCATGGGCATGGTGGCCTACGCGGTCGCCGTGGCGTTCTATACGCTGCTGGCGATCTGGCGCATTCGGCGCGCGGCAAAAAAATTGGAAGCGCGGCAAAATTCAGCAACGAATGGCAAAAGTTTGACGGTTGACACCTGGGTTCGCGTCGAAAGTCGCTCGCCTGACAAAATCATTTAGCCAATGCATTCACCGACACTGGATGAATTTTTGAAACTGGCCGCGCAGGGCAACATGATTCCCGTCACGCGCCGACTGCTGGCCGACATTGAAACACCGCTTTCGGCCTACCGAAAAATCCGCGGCCAGGGCGAATCGTTCCTTTTTGAATCCGTCGAAGGCGGCGAGCATCTCGGACGCTATTCGTTCGTCGGTTGCAATCCGCGCGCGGTCATCAAGCAAACCGGCAATCGCGTGGAAGTTATTGAAAATGGGAAGGTCATGGAGAAATTCGAAGTTCGGAGCGCGGCTGTCTCAGCCGCAGCAGGCACGCAATCGCAACAGCCTCACGAACTCCAGAGTCCCACAGCCGGCGGCAGTGCTGCGGCTGGGATAGCCGCGCTCCACGTCCGCGATGGCCTCGAAGTCGTCGAGCACGTGATGAAAAAATATCGCGCGGTCCTGCTGCCGGGTTTGCCGCGTTTCACCGGCGGCGCCATCGGTTTCATCGGCTACGAATTTATTCACGACGTTGAACCGGTCGTGCCGCGCCCGCCCAGGGACGAATTACAAACGCCCACCATGGTTTTTCTCATCGCCGACCAGTTGCTGATTTTCGACCGCGTGGCGCAGACCATCACCGTCCTGGTCAACGCCTTTCTCGATGGCGCAGCGGGGCCGGCCGAGGTTTACGAAGATGCCGTCGGCGAAATTGAGCGGCTGGTTTCGTTGCTCGAACAGCCGAGCGAACATCATCCGGTCAGCCTGCCGGGCGAAGTGCCCCCGGTGCCATTTGAGTCGAACATCACCCGGGAAAAGTTTTTTGCGAACGTGCTCAAGGCCAAGGAATACATCACCGCCGGCGACATCATCCAGGTCGTTGGTTCACAACGGTTTTCCACGCCGGTGAAGGCGTCGCCGATTGATGTTTATCGCGCCGTGCGCTCGGTGAATCCGTCGCCCTACATGTTTTTGCTGGAATTGGACGGCTTTTCGCTCGTGGGCGCTTCACCGGAAATTCACGTGCGTTGCGAGGATGGCCGGGTGGAAATCCGCCCCATCGCCGGCACACGGCAGCGCGGCAAAACACCGGAGGAAGACGCCGCGCTGGAAAAGGAATTGCTGGCTGATCCGAAGGAACGTGCCGAGCACGTGATGCTCGTGGATCTGGCGCGCAACGACATCGGGCGCGTGTGCGATTTCGGCAGCGTGCGGGTGAAGGACCTGATGATCATCGAGCGTTACAGCCACGTCATGCACATCGTGTCGGAAGTGGAAGGGAAATTGTCCGCCGATAAAACGCTTTACGATTTGATGCGCGCGACGTTTCCGGCGGGCACGGTCAGCGGCGCCCCGAAAATCCGCGCGATGCAGATTATTTCCGAGCTTGAACAGACCGCGCGCGGCCCCTACGCCGGCTGCGTCGGTTATTTTTCGTTCAATGGCAATCTCGACACCTGCATCACCATCCGCACCGCGTTGCTCAAGGACGGCAAGGCTTACGTGCAGGCCGGCGGTGGCTGGGTCAGCGATTCGACGCCCGAGGGCGAATTTCAGGAGACCGTCAACAAATCCAAAGCCATGCTCAAAGCCGTGGCGATGGCGGAAGGTTTTGGGCGTTAAGTGTAGCAGGCGAAATTGTTTGCTGTGGCCGTGTTTTTTGTTAATGTGGAATTTGACTGGGAAAGTTATGAAGCGTTGGCAATTCATCGCAATGGCAGGACTGCTTCTGGGCGCGGCAACAATTCCAGCCGCACAGGTGGGGCTGATCAAAATTGACGGCGCCATCGGTCCGGCCACGGAGAGCTATATCGCCCGCGCCATCAATGAAGCCGCGGTGCAGAACGACGAGTGCCTCATCATTCAACTCGACACCCCCGGCGGCCTGCTCGAATCCACCAAACTAATCGTCCAGACGTTTTACGCCTCCAAAGTGCCGACCGTGGTCTATGTCGCGCCGTCCGGCGCGAGCGCGGGGAGCGCGGGTGTTTTCATCACTCTGGCCGCCGATGTGGCCGCGATGGCGCCCAACACCAGCATCGGCGCGGCCCATCCGGTCGAGATCGGCACCACTGGCAGCGTGGAAAAGACCGATGACGTGATGAAGCAAAAAATCGAGAACTACGCCTCCAGCTTCATCGAAACCATCGCGGACAAACGGCACCGCAACGTCGAATGGGCCAAATCCGCCGTCACTGAAAGCAAGGCGACGACTGCGGAGAAAGCGCTGGATATCGGCGTCATTGATCTCATCGCGGATGACATGCCGGATTTGCTCAAACAACTCGACGGACGCGAAATCGGCGACAAATCGCTCCACACCGCGAATGCCCCGGTCGTTGAAATCCCCATGAACCCTTGGGAGCGATTTTCCCAACTGTTCCTGCGGCCGGAAGTCATGTTCATCCTGATGTTGCTGGTGATTTACGGGATTATCGGCGAGCTAAGCAGTCCCGGGGCGATCCTGCCGGGCATTGTGGGGGCGATTGCGCTGATCCTGGTGCTTTACATGTCGTCCATCCTGCCGGTCAACGTCACCGGGTTGGTCTTGATCGGGCTGGCGATCGGGTTGTTCATCGTGGACGTTTTTTCACCGACCCACGGCATATTGACGGCCGGCGGCATTGTGGCCTTTTTCCTCGGCGCGATGATGCTGTTCAGTCACGCCGCGCCGGGTTTTGGATTGCCGCTGTCCTGGATCATTCCGGCGACGGTTGTCACGGCGGCGTTTTTTGTGTTTGTGGTCGGCAAGGGCATTCGCGCGCAGTTCATGCCCGTTCGCGCCGGCAGGGAAACGATGCTCGGCCAGACGGTCAACGCGCTTTCCCGCATTGACTCGCAGGGCGGCAGGGTGTTTATCGAGGGCGAAACTTGGAATGCCGTGAGCGAAACGCCGGTCGAAGCCGGACAGCCTGTCGAAGTCACCGGCATCGAAGGATTGACGTTGAAAGTGAAACCAAAAAACTAACGGAGAAAAATTATGGAACAACTCATCGGTGGACTGATTAAATTATTTGGCGCGCTCGGCCCAGTCGTGGTCATCCTTGTCATCCTGGCAATTATCATATTGCCGCAGGCGCTGCGCATTTTGCGCGAATATGAGCGCGGCGTCATTTTCCGGCTCGGCAAACTGGTCGGCGCCAAGGGGCCGGGACTGATTTTCCTCATTCCCGTCGTAGACAAGATGGTGCGAATGGATCTGCGCGTTGTGACCATTGACGTTTCCAAGCAGGAAATCATGACCAAGGACAACGTGCCGGCCACGGTGGACGCCGTGGTTTATTTCCGCGTCGTCAATCCAATGGACGCCGTGGTGAAGGTGGAGAATTTCTGGAAAGCGACTTCGCTTATCTCGCAGACGACGTTGCGCAGCGTGCTGGGGCAGTCGCCGTTGGACGACCTGCTTTCGCAACGCGACATCATCAACCAGAAGTTGCAGGAAATCATTGATCGCCAGACCGAACCGTGGGGCATCAAAGTCACGGCGGTGGAGGTGAAGGACGTGGCGTTGCCCGACAGCATGAAGCGTGCAATGGCCAAACAGGCCGAGGCCGAACGCGAACGCCGCGCGAAGATTGTGAACGCCGAAGGCGAATTCCAAGCCGCCGAGAAAATGGTGCAGGCCGCCTCCTTGATCAGTAAGGAGCCGATTGCACTGCAATTGCGCTATCTCCAGACCATGCGCGAGATGGCCAGCGAACACAACACGACCACGTTCCTGCCGCTGCCGATAGATTTGTTCAGCGCGTTTTTGAAGAAATAAAAGGGCGAAGCCGATTCGCCTGACCAAGCACGCCTGCAAGCGCCGGCAAAACAAATAAACGTCGCAGGCGTGGCATCTTTGAAGAATGTGGGAGCAAAAATGCCCAAGCTCCATCGGAGCGGCATAAAGGTAGATGTCGCGCACAAGATAAGAAAATTGTGCGCATACAAAATGAATTTTTCTTGATCCTTCCTGTTATATCGGTGGCGGGTTTATGAACGCATTCGAGTGGACAGATTGGAATTCCGGCAAACTTCCAGAATTGGAACGTCACAGCGAAGCCAAGCTCAATGTCCTTCGCAATTACGTTACGGATTATATCTGTATTTTGTGCTCTGACAGCTACGGTCGCGATGCATTCAGAATTACAATGGTTGACGGCTTCGCGGGAGGTGGGGCATATCGTGATGGCAAGTTTGGTTCTCCTTTTGTATTCCTCGAAGCCGTTGCGGCCGCAGATTCAAAGATAAATGCTAACCGCCACAAGCCGCTTTTAATTGATTGCCATTATTATTTTGTCGAGGAAAAACGAGAGGCATTTGAATGCCTTCAGGCGCAGTTGCAGCATTCGATTTACAAAAATCAGATTGGGAAAACGATTTTTTTGAAGCACGGCAGCTTTCACCAATGCCAAACGCAGATTGTCGCCGAAACAAAGGCCCGTTTTATACGGGGCGGTTCACGAGCGATTTTTTTCTTAGACCAATGCGGTTACACAGATGTGCATCCGCGGATGCTGAATTCGATTTCAACCGAACTTAATAACAAGGCCGAATTTATCATCAACTTCGCCGTCAATTGGTTAATCGATTTTGTGAGCAATACAGATCAGTTTCGGCAAATGCTCAAAAGCTTAGGCCTTGATTCAGAGTTATCAGTTGAGCAACTCATTCGTGTGAAGGAAAAATCCGGCTCAGACTGGCGATATGTAATCGAAGCAATGATTGGTCCGGCGTTTAGAAAAGCTGCCGGAGCACAATTCTTTTCACCTTTCTATATCGCTCCCATTGATAATCACCGTGGTTATTGGCTTTTGCATTTGGCTCCACACATTCGCGCGCGTTCAGCGATGCTCGATGTGTACTGGCGTAATGCGAACGGACACCGACACTTTGGCCACCTTGGGCTGAACATGTTGTCGTACAAACCGGATGCAAAACAAGAAGGTTACTTGGATGGTTTCGCATTTGATGGTTTCACCAAGAACGCGGCAATGGAACTATTGAAAACCGACTTCGCCCGTGTCATTCGCGACAGTCACACAGAAGGCATTTCATTTCGCAATTTCGCCACGAAATACTGCAATCAGACAATCGCCAATGAATCCCTAATCGCAGAAACCATTAAAGAACTCTCACGCGCCGGAGAAATCATCATCCTTGGACCGAAGGGAAGTCCGAAACGCAGTGAGGCCATCGGAGCAAATGATATTGTTCTTCCGTGTAATCAACTCTTTTTTGAAACGTTGAGGGCCGGCAGAGAACAATAAAGAGGATTTTTGTTTGCGTTTGTGCCAATTTCTTTGGTGTTAACATGACTGAGCTAATAACCATCGAAGCAACGCCGAAATTTGTTTCTCCAGAAACAAGTTTCGAACTTGTTGACATGTGGCAGTCCCCGGCGGTGATTGCCGAAAACAATTTCATTTACAAAAGCCTGTCGAATTGGGCGTTCAACGTCGCGGTCGGGTGCTCGCACGCCTGCCGGTTTTGTTACGTGCCCAGTGCGGCCACGATCAAGCAAGGGCCGAAGCTGGCGGAATACGGCGTCAAGGATCCGGACGCCGAGTGGGGCGATTACCTTTTGCTCCGTCCGTGGGATGAACAGAAGTTCCTTGCTTCACTGCGCGCCGCCGAGAACACGCCCCGCAAGCAACTCAAGCCCGATGGCAATCGCGCGGTGATTTATTGTAGCACGACCGATCCTTACCAGGTCATCCGCCATCCCGACCCGGCGCGGCAGCGGGAACTGGCCGAGCACGCACGTTTTCTCGTGCATCGTTCACTCGAACTCATCCGCGACCAATCCACCCTCAACGTCCGCGTCCTCACGCGCAGTCCTCTGGCGCGGGCGGACTTCGATTTGTTCCGCAGTTTCGGCAAACGGCTGGTCTTTGGCATGAGTCTGCCGACGCTTCGCAACGATTTGGCCAAGGTTTATGAGCCGAAAGCGCCTGCGCCGTCGCAGCGACTGGCCACGTTGCGCGCCGCAAAGGAAGCCGGCCTGCATGTCTTTGTGGCCATGGCACCGACGTATCCCGAATGTGAGGAAACCGATTTACGCGCAACGCTGAAAGCCGTGGCTGAACTGGAACCCATCACCATTTTCCACGAACCCATCAACATCCGAGCTGAAAACGTGTCGCGCATCGAGGCGCAGGCGGCGGACATGGGTATTCGCTTACGGACAGAAGTTTTCACCACGCGTGAAAGTTGGCAGAATTATGCGGTGGATGCGTTGCACACCGTTTCCGAAATTGCCAGGGAACTCGGCATTGAGGATCACCTGCATTTGTGGCCGGACAAATCACTTGGCAGTCAATTGCTGGCCGACCGGATGCCAAATCCAAAGAGATATTTGAGGCGGCTCGAACATTGGTGGCACCGCATCAGCGAGTGGCCGAAGTAGAAGATTCTGCAAAATTTGAATAATGAATTGGGGCAAAAAAATGCCGGATACCAATCAATGGAAACCTCGCGAAGACGCGAAAGAGAGGTTGTCCAAATTATTCTTCAAGCGTTGTCACGAGATTGAAGAACGGATTGTGTCGCGCGCCAAAGTGGAAAAAGAGACGCGGGTTGACAATTATGATTCCGGTCTTGGAATCGAAGACATTTTTCGTGAGGAGCTTTCCAACTTGCTTCCCAAGCGGTATTCCGTGCGAACCGGTGTTCTAGACGACCGTTACGGCAAGACAGCCGGTGAATGTGATGTCATTATTTTCAACGAGCAATGGTTCCCGGTTGTTCATGCAGGCGCTACAGAAGCTTCGAGGAAGTTTCATTTCCCAATTGAAGGCACATACGCAGTTGCCGAGGTCAAATCCTCGCTCGACTTCAAGAGTTTGGATGATGCGATGGGAAAACTTGTTACGTGCCATCGGCTACATCGACCCGTTACTCAAAGCGATCGAATCGTGGAAAACAGACGCGTTGATGGTTGCCCTCACAGTGTTTTGAATCCGCTTTATTCGGCGGTTGTGGCAATAGGCTTGACACCAAATATTGGCTTTGAAGATTTAATCAATCGCTTCTTCGCCATTAACAAAACACTCAAGCGCCATGAGGTTGTTCGTGCGCTATGTGTGTTTGGGAGTGGAACGGTTACATGGGGATTGCGCAATGAACGAACAAAACGGCGCGTTTTTGAATCAATGACCTCAGAAGCGGTTTAATTACGCTACAAGGGAGGCGGTCATTTTTTGTTGTTTGGTTGTTTTTTGTCTGCCGGTTATCTGCTTTTGATTTTCTTCTCTGCGCCGGCGTCGCTGAGCAAGTTTTTTACGGCGTCGTTGCGCCACGATTTTCTGCCGCAGGCCTTGATGCGCTTGTTGCGGGGTGACGTAGTCGATGCCCGAATGGTAGTGCTCGGTGTCGTACCAGGTAAAGTACCGATTGAAATAGGCGACGGCCTGGCCGTCGTCCAGGAAGCGACCGGGATACTCCGGGGCTCGTTTTACGGTGCTGAAGGCCGACTCGATGTACGGGTTGTCATTGGGAGTTCGGGGGCGAGCAAACAACTGGGGCAGGTGGTGATCCTCACACAGTCTCTGGATCGGCTTGGCTTTCATCTGGCGGCCGCGGTCGTTGATGAGTTCGGGCCGTTGGTCCTCCGGCAGGTCCAGGATGTTCTGCGCCACCAGACCGCCTTCCAGCAGAAGCCGGGACTCCTCGGTCGTCTGCTGCCAACTGATGCGCCATTGGATGGCTTTGCGAGACCACTCATCCAGCAGCAGGTAGAGGTAGAGATACACCCCTTTCTGGAACGTCAGCAGGTAGCTGATGTCCCAGCACCAGCGTTGGTTGGGCCCGGTCAGTTCCTTGCGAACCGGAGCCTTGGAGTGGCCGTTGTGCGCCCCACCAGGACCGCGTGAGCGCATCAGGTTCTGTTCCTTGAGGACGCGGTAGACGGTGGAGAAGGAAGCCTGGAAAAGGCCTTTATCCCAAGCCGTGACCGCCAGAATGCGATGGGACAGGTCGACGTACTCCTGACTCCTGGCCATCACCACAATCTGGTCGATCTCCTCGGGCAGAACCCGGTGCAGTGCTTCTTTTGGGCCGGGCGTCAGGTTGGCCAGGCCCTGTCCCTGACCGGCCCGCTGTTGCCAGCGAACGATGCGGCGATGTGCGATCACCAGGATCGCACAACTGCGCCGCGCCGAAACGCCTTGGTTTTGGGAGGTCTCAATCACCGTGAGGATTTCCAGTTTGGTTTGCTCGTTGATCCACTGGCCGGCTATCGGTCCCACGAACCCCCATTCGTTTTTTTTCGCAGGATCGCCAGTTCGACCGACAGATCCGCCAGGGCCCGCTCCTTCTCCTGGAGTTCATGCTTGATGGCTTCGTAGGCCTCGGTGCTGACCGGGTCCGGTTGGCGCCCAGGTTTGGCACCCAACCGCTGGAGCGCCCCTTCCCTGACCTGCTGCCGGATGCGGGCCAGATCAGTCGAGTAGAGGCCTTCCCGGCGCAGGAGTTCACCAACGGGTTTGTCGCTGGCTTGAGCTTCCAGATAAATCTGGAACTTTTTCTCGGCGGTCAGATACCGCCGCTTCTTGTCGGAACTCTGGTGGGGTCCATCGGATTGCGTGCTATTATTCATGTTTCCATTTCGGTTTTGGACCGCCAAGGGCAGGTCCTGGCTCCGGTCGCCCTACGGGCTCCCTTCGCCAGGACCTGCCCCTCTACCTTGTAGTGTAATTGAAACCTACTTTGAGGTCACGAATTCAGAAACGGCGGGTGTTTCCCCGAAACGCGCTCAATTGAACGTTCAGCAGGTAATTGGGTTACTTATGATTTTGAAGACATCGTAGATGAAGAATGCGCGCTGTTCTTTTTTACGGCACAATTGACCATCGGTGACAAAAAAATCGAGAGGTTGAGCATTGCGGATATGAAGTTAGTATTTCACATCAATTTCCCCGGACGCGCCTCGAATGAAAAAATCATCATACGAAGAAAAATTCCAATAGTAAGACGGGGACGCGGTTGGTGAGCTTACAACAGCAGTCCGCCGCAACATTCGCGGTCAAGTTCGCAATTGCGTGACACTCCGTTCTTAAGCAGCTATATTGCAAACCGATATTGAATTCGTAAATCACCGATCGTAAATCGTAAATATAATTGCCATGCGCTCTGACATCATCAAAAAAGGTTTTGAACGCGCGCCGCACCGCTCGCTGCTCCGCGCCACCGGTTCCATCGAATCTGAGGCTGACTGGGACAAGCCGTTCATCGCCATCTGCAACAGCTATACCGATTGCATCCCCGGCCACGCCCACCTGAACGAGGTCGGCGCCCTCGTCAAACGCCTCGTGCGCGAGGCGGGCGGCGTGCCGTTCATCTTCAACACCATCGGCGTGGATGATGGCATCGCCATGGGCCATTCCGGCATGTTGTATTCGCTGCCGTCGCGCGAACTCATCGCCGACTGCGTCGAGACGATGCTCAAGGCGCATTGCTTCGACGGCATGGTTTGCATCCCGAATTGCGACAAGATCGTCCCCGGCATGTTGATGGCCGCCATGCGCGTCAACATCCCGACCGTGTTCGTCAGCGGCGGTCCGATGGCGGCGGGCATTGCCGAGCAAAAGGCCACGCACGATGACCTTGCGTCTTATCTTCAGCCGGCCACCGGCAAGTCGGATTTGATTTCCGTTTTCAAAGGCGTCGCCGAACTCAAGGCAGGCAAGATCACGGAAGAGCAGTTGAAAAAGCTCGAACAGACCGCCTGTCCGACGTGCGGCTCCTGCTCCGGGATGTTCACGGCCAACTCAATGAACTGCCTTTGCGAAGCGCTCGGCATAGCGTTGCCCGGCAACGGCACCGTGCTGGCCGTGTCGAAAGAACGCGAAGCCCTCTACGACCGTGCGGCCCGTGCGATCGTCCAGCTCGTCGCCCACGACCTCAAACCGCGCGACATCGCCACACTGGAAGCGTTCGATAACTCCATCATGCTTGACGTCGCGATGGGCGGTTCGACGAACACGGTTCTGCACACGCTCGCCATCGCGCGCGAAGCCGGCATCCCCTACGACATCAAGCGCATTGACGACATCTCGCGCCGCATCCCGTGCGTGTGCAAGGTCTCGCCGTCATCGGCCTACCATGTGCAGGACGTGCATCGCGCCGGCGGCATCCACACCATCCTCGGCGAACTCAAACGCATGGGCGTGCTCAACACGTCGTGCAAAACCGTGACCGGCAAAACCATTGGCGAGAACATTGATGAATGGGACGTCCGCTCCGAAAAATGCGGTGCCTGGGCCAAGACTGTGCGCGTTTCCGGCGCGTCAGCAATCGTCGTGGACCCGAACGATAAAATGGGTCCCGCGGCCCGCACCGCGAGCGGCAATCTCGCGCCCAAGCCCATGCTGTTCTTCCCGGGCGACCCGCTGGCCATCACCTTGTGGCGCGCTGCCGCCGCGTGGAATGTCGGCGATGTCGAGGCACAACTGGCTTTGTATGACAAGAAAGTGGTGATGAAGATGCCCGGTGGTGTTGTGTTGAAAGGCCACGAGCAACTTCGTCCAGCCATCGAACAACAACTCCAGGAGTCGAAAGGCCTGGTCCGCGCCGAACTCGGCGAGTTCCGCAAGCTGCCCGTTTTGTTTATGTGGCGTTACGAAAAAGGCGGCACCCGGACGCCGTTCGCCATGGTGCGCGCCAAAAAAGTGCGCAACTGGGTCATCACCCGCGCCGAATTCGACACCGACCCGAAGCACCTCGCCAAGGTCCAACCCAGCGGCCTCATGCCCTACGACTCCGCGTTCATGTTCGACGCGAACGATTGCATCCGCACCAAGGCAACCGCCTACTCACCCGATGGCGGTCTTGCGATTCTCTATGGCCAGCTTGCGCCCGAAGGCAGCGTGGTCAAGACCGCCGGCATCAGCGCGGAGTTCAAGAAAAACTGCGGGCCGGGATTCATCTTCGAGGGTCCGTGCGTGATTTTCGAAAGTCAGGACGACGCCTGCGCCGGCATTCTGGCTGGCAAGGTCAAGGCGGGCGACGTGGTCATCATCCGCAACGAAGGCCCGCGTGGCGGTCCGGGCATGCAGGAAATGCTCTCGCCCACCAGCTACATCGCCGGCATGGGCCTCGGCGACAAGTGCGCGCTCATCACCGACGGCCGGTTTAGCGGCGGCACAGCCGGCGCGTGCATCTGCCACGTCTCGCCGGAGGCTGAGGAAGGCGGCCCGATTGGTTTACTCAAGGCCGGCGACCGCATTCGGATTGATTTCCCGAACCGCCGGATGGACATCCTCGTTTCCGAAGCCGAGTTGGCCGAGCGCAAGAAGACCTGGCAGCCGGTGAAGCGTGATTTGACCGGCTGGCTGGCGCGTTACCGGAAACTCGTCACCAACGCGAGCCGGGGCGGAATTTTGGGCGTGTGAGTGGCTGCCGCATGAATGCGGCGTTCCTATCGCCATTGGAACGACGGTTTTAGCCGGCAGTGGCGTGTTTTGAAATAGGAACGCCGGATTTATCCGGCAGAACAAGATTCTTGGATCATGGGAAAAACGGAACCAAACCTGCCCGAACGAATTGGTCTTCCGCACAATCCGGGGTTGAAGAAGCTCATCGAGGCGAAACGAGAATGGCACCACCATCCTGATGCCGAAACCGCGGAGCAAGGCTTCCTTGGCTGGCACGAACGCGGTTACCTTCCGCATTTCGACGCGCCAAACGTCACGCAGTTTGTCACCTTTCTGCTGCGCGATGCGTTCCCGGTCACCCCGGCGGCGCGAGTGGGAACTCCTCCTTGCTGAAGGTAATGAGTCCATTCGCAAACGCAAACTGGAAGCTTGGCTCGACCGCGGCCACGGCGAGTGCTGGTTGCGCCGCTCGGATGTCGCCGCGCAGGTCGAACAAGTGTTGCGTGCCGAAGACGGTCAAACCTATTGCCTGCGCGCGTGGACGTTGATGCCCAATCATGTCCATCTGGTGGTGGATGTCTGGCAAACGCCGCTTTCGAGCCTGCTGCAACTTTGGAAGGGGCGGAGTGCGCGGGAAGCGAACAAGGTGCTGAAGCGCCGTGGAATCTTCTGGGAGCGGGAGTATTTCGACACGCTGATTGAGGACGAAGCCCATTTGCGAAAGGCGGTTCGCTACACGGAGAACAATCCGGTGAAGGCGGGCTTCGTGTGCGACTCGAAACATTGGCTGTGGGGCAGCGCCCGATTCCGGGACGAATACGAGCGCCTGCCTTCGGAACGAACAGTCTACACTTCCCCAAGCGCTGCCGGATAAATCCGGCGTTCCGAACGTCAGGCTGCTGCATGAATCCAGCGTTCCTATCGCTAATGGAACGCCGGATTTATCCGGCAGAAATTCAACGCTGATTGAACCAATTTACCCGGATGGTTGAAAAAGATTGCGTCCAAAGGGACGCATGGCCAAAGTTTCGCTCCCGGCGGGAGAGATGGCCGAGTGGTTGAAGGCACACGCCTGGAAAGCGTGCATGCTCCAAAAGGGCATCGAGGGTTCGAATCCCTCTCTCTCCGCCAACCCCGAAAGCTTTCGGGGTTGGCGCGTCGGAGCGCGAAGTCGGGCTGAGAATCGTTAAACGGTTGAACCGTTGAACCGGAAGACGATTTAACGATGTAACGGTTCAACGAATATTTTATGGCAAACACGATTCTGGTCGGCGCCCAGTGGGGCGACGAGGGCAAAGGCAAAATCATTGACGTGCTGACAGAGGATGCGGACATCGTCGTCCGCTACGCCGGCGGCAACAACGCCGGCCATACCGTTTTCATCGGCAAACAAAAATACGTTCTGCACCTCGTGCCGTCCGGCATCCTGCGCAAAAACAAACTGTGCGTCATCGGCAACGGCGTGGTTATTGACCCCGTCGGACTGGTTGACGAAATCAAAGGACTCCGCAAGCTCGGCGTCCAGGTCGGCGACAACCTCATCGTGAGCGAGACCGCCCACCTCGTCCTGCCGTATCACCGCGAGCTGGACGCGCAGCGCGAAGTTCTCAAGGGAAAAAATAAAATCGGCACCACCAAGCGCGGCATCGGCCCGGCCTACGGCGACAAGGCGGCGCGCGTCGGCCTGCGCATGATTGACCTCGTGAACCCGGAGCGGTTCGAGGAAAAACTGCGTCTGCGCATCAAGGAAAACAACGAGGTGCTGCGTGCGCTCGGCGCGAAACCGCTTTCGTTCAAGCAGGTTCACGCCGAATATCGCGCCGCCGGAAATTGTTTAAAGCCGTTCGTCGCCAACACCGTCGTGCTGCTGCACCAGGCGATGCGGCGCGGCGACAACATTTTGTTCGAGGGCGCGCAGGGCACGTTCCTCGACATTGATCACGGCACGTATCCGTTCGTCACGTCATCGAACACGACGGCGGGCGGCGCGTCCACCGGCTCCGGCGTGGCGCCGAATAAAATGGACGAAGTCGTCGGCGTGATGAAGGCGTACACGACGCGGGTGGGAGAGGGGCCGTTGCCGACGGAGAACGCCGAAATCGCCGACCTGCTGCACGGGATGGGCCGCGAATTTGGCGCGACGACCGGACGGGCGCGGCGTTGCGGCTGGTTCGACAGCGTGGCCACCCGGCACGCGACGATGGTCAACGGCATTGACGAAATCGCCGTCACGAACCTCGACGGCCTCGATACCGTGGAAACAATCAAGGTTTGCGTCGCCTATCGCCACGGCAAGGCGCGTTACGATTTTGTCCCGAACGACGCGCAGACGCTTGCGGAATGCGAGCCGGTGTATGTGGAATTTGCCGGCTGGCGCACGCCGACGGACAAGGCGCGCAAATGGAAGGATTTGCCCGCCAAAGCGCGCGCTTATTTAAAGGCGATTGCCGAATCGACCGGCGCGAAGCTGGCGATCGTTTCCGTCGGTCCCAGCCGTGACCAGACGATTTTTGTTTGAAAATGAAAATTCGTTTTGCGAAAGCCGAGGGTGAAAAATCTCGGCAAACCTTGAAAACCTTCGCATTTTTCACAGCCATTTTTGCAACGACTTTTTCTTCCGTTGCCGAATCCACTAATTCATTGGAAAGATTTTCACCGCATTTTTCGACAAACACCGAAATTCAATGGCAAGCACCGACGAATCGCTTGCCGAAGAGTTTTTTGATTTACAAAAGACTTTCGCCACGGCCTTTTTCGGCGTCAGCCATTTCCAATGCTGTCATTCTCGCTTCATTACAGGACAAAGGTTTTCCCAAGCCCTCCACGAATGCGTTTTTTATCTGGAGTACCCCTAACCCGTGCGGCATGGGTTTTAACATCTTTTCCATTCAACCAGCCTCCACAACCATTTCTTTTTCATCGCCCAATCAAAATCTTTCGACGGACAATGTTCCCGACGATGAAACCGTCACAAAACGGGCGTTCGAATGCGCGGCTCGATTTGGCCTGGATCAAGCGCGCTTGATTCCGAAAAATGTTTATTCTTCATCGAATGCTGCTGGATGCGAAGAAACAGTGACGAACGGTATTTGCGCCCGCGGAATCTTTTTATCCCGCAAACTGGATGGTGTCGGGTTCTTTGGTGATGCGAATAATGGCTCGGAAGGTTTTTCAATTGAGTTTGGCAGTCGCGGGCAAATACGTTCCTTTACCCTTGTGTGGCCAAACCTGGAACCAGGCCAAAAGAACTTAACCGCCAGTCCGAAAGAAATTATCCATTACATTTGGGAACACAAAGTCATGGTACTGCCCGATGATGAACCGAATTATTTTGGCCTGGTCAAAATGTTGGCGAAGGCCAAAGCATTCACCATTACAAAAATCATGCCGTATTACGGCGAAGGCATATTTGGTGAAGTGCCGACAAACGACGTGCCACCGGAAGTTGTAACTCCTTTTGCCGAATTGGAAGCCGTTGCCGATTTCGGAAACAGCAATACTACTGTCAGATTGCTTTCTCCAATCATATCGTCGGAAGTGAACCGACTTTTGAAGGCCAAATAATTCACGGTCTCATTTGCCAAACAAGCGGGACGGCAAAAGTTCTATTTTTTCATTTTTGAATCCACGCAACCCGCGTAACCTGCATTCAAGCAAATGAGTTCCGCCACTCCACATTTGAGCGCCGAAGCCAAAGCCTCGCTGCCGCAGCACGTGGCGATCATCATGGACGGCAACGGCCGTTGGGCGAAGCAGCGCAGCCTGCCCCGCGTCGAGGGTCATCGGCAGGGCGCGGAATCGGCACGGACGATCATCCGCACGGCAGGCGAACTCGGCATCAAATATCTCACGCTCTACGCTTTTTCCGCCGAGAATTGGAACCGCCCCAAGGACGAGGTGGATGCGTTGATGAAATACCTCATCCACTATCTCAAGACCGAAACGCCGGAGTTGAACAAAAACAACGTGCGGCTGGAGGTCATCGGGCAGATTTACCGCCTGCCGGAAAACGTGCAGGAACACCTCAAGAAATCCATCGCGACCCTTTCCAAAAACAGCGGCCTGACGCTCGTCATGGCGTTGAGCTACGGCAGCCGCATTGAAATCGTGGACGCCGTGCGGCGCATTGCGGAAAAGGCCAGGGACGGCAAGCTCGAACCCGCCGCCATTACCGAGGAAGTCATTTCGCAGCATCTCTGGACGCGGAACATTCCCGACCCGGACCTGCTGATTCGCACGAGCGGCGAGATGCGCGTGAGCAATTTTCTGTTGTGGCAGATTTCCTACGCCGAACTCGTCATCACGCCCACGCTCTGGCCGGATTTCCGCAAGCCGCAATTCTTCGCCGCGCTGGAGGACTACGCGCGCCGCCACCGGCGGTTTGGCGGGGTGTAAAAAAGCAGGAGCCGACGCAAGAGGGTTCTATTTTTTTCCTGACGTGATATCCACCCGGCCCGGTCCTCTAAATTCAGGCTGAGGCGGGCATCTTGTCACCCGCATCCTCGCCGAGCGTGGCGCGAATGGTGGCTAACAATGCGACACGGTCAATCGGCTTGGGGAAGAATCCCACCGCTCCGGTGGCCAGAGCGTTCTTCTTGTCCTTCGCCGACTTGTCTCCGGAAATGATGATAATGGGAATGTCCTTGGCTTCGCCCATGCGGCGAAGCCATTCAATGATGAAGAAACCGTCCTGTAGCGCCCCGCCGACATTCACCGCATCGGGCGGGAACAGGAGGTCAAGCAAGATCAAATCCGGCCTTTCCTGGGCAACAAGGCTGGCGGCTCCCGGCCCATCGGTGGCCGTGAACACCTGATAACCATTGGAGATCAACACAATGGACAACGTTTTCAAAATGATCTGATCGTCATCCACCACCAAAATCTTTTTGCCACCCGGATTGGCTGTTTCAGCATTCATAGGCTTGTGAAGTGTGCTTGAACTCGAAAAACAGAGCTGCCGAGATTATGGAACTTTTGTCTGTGCCGGACAAGCCGCAGAGGAAAGGGAAAGGGTTCGCTCTCATGACGATTTGAAACTGCGCGGGAGCGGCGCAAGTTTCAATAAAAATATTCAATAAAATCGCCCATGTTTACCGGGTTTCCAAACCGGGCAGTTGTGAGCGCGTCTATAAAACAAGGAATGAACAGTGTGACCGTCATGCGTTGCCCCCGCATTGTTCACGCCGCGAAGCGGTGTGGCATTAAAATAACCTACTGCGCGAATACGGAACTGGGGCTGGGAGCGCCGGCGTCTCGCCGGCCCGTTGCGTGGCGATGGATCGATTCACTCGCCGGCGGGACGTTGGCGCTATTATGCAATGAACGTCGCCATCGCGCACAAGCTAAAGCTTGCAACAACGGTGGGGCTGAATGTAACACATGTGATGTCAACAACAGCAAGCTCGCACCATGAACGCTACGATTTTTCCTAAAACAAATCGGCGCGGAGTCTGGTTTGGCGTTTTAATGTGCGCCGCCAGTTTGGCCGTGTTGGCGGATTTGCCGGCAAACCAGGCAAAGCTGGACGTAGCCAACACCGGGTTCGCGTTTGATTTGCTGAAACAAATCACCCGGGAACAACCGGGCACAAATGTTTTCATCTCGCCTTTCAGCGTTTCGACCGTGTTGCAAATGGTTGCCAACGGCGCGGCTGGTGATACCAAGGCGGAAATGCAGCGCGTCCTCAAAACGGCCGGTTTGCCGGCGGAAACGCTCAACGCCGCCTGCAAGAATTTGAATCAGTCCCTGAATTCACAGACCAACGTGATTTTGAATCTGGCCAACGCGATTTGGTATAAAGAAGGGTTTCACTTGAAGCCCGGATTTGTTTCCGACAACAAGAATTATTTCTCGGCGAAACTGGCCGGCGTGGAATTCGGGAAACCTGAATCGGCGCAAACCATCAACGATTGGGCGGACCACAGCACACACGGGAAAATCAAGGAAGTTGTCCGATGGCCGTTTCCTCCGCTCACGCGGGTGATTCTGGCCAATGCCATTTATTTCAAGGGCAAGTGGGAACGTCCGTTTGACAAACAGGCAACCAAAGACCACGCATTCAACGTCCTGCCCGGCGGAACGCCAAAGCAGGTACCGATGATGTGGCAGCACGGGCGCTTCAATTATCAGCAAGTTGACGGCTTTCAAGCCGTGCGGCTGCCTTATGCCGGCGGGCGATTGCAGATGGTTCTCTTTTTGCCGGACACAAATTCCAGTCCCGCAAAGCTCCTGGCTGATTTGAATGCCGACACGTGGCGGGACAAAATCCTGCCGGGATTTCGTGACCGTGAAGGGACGCTGGCCTTTCCCCGATTCAAACTGGATTACGACGTGAAATTGAATGACCCGCTCAAGGCTTTGGGCATGCGCCAGGCTTTTAGCAACGGGGCAGATTTCTCAGCCATGGCCGACGAGCAGCTTTTCGTGAGTGAGGTGAAGCAGAAAAGTTTTGTGGAGGTAAACGAGGAAGGCACGGAAGCGGCGGCGGTGACGGCCCTCATTATGCGGAGTCAGGCAATCATTGAGCCGGTGAGGCCTTTTGAGATGATTGTGGACCGGCCATTTTTCTTCGTGATTGGCGATGACCAAACCCGATCCATTTTGTTCATGGGCCTGGTGTACGATCCGGCGGGGCAGGGCGGGGGCGGCTTAAAAAGCGCCACCTCAACCCGGCCCAGTGACTCGCTCGCGCCCGCTCGCTCGGCCCGCAGCGGGCCTTCGCCTCCGGCGAATTCCTTTCGTTGCTTCCCGAGCAACTCAAGTCCCCCGTCGGCGACGGCGGAGAGGGAGAACTTTCGTCAGTCGGTCGGCGAATCGGGCATTTCTGGAAATTCCGCAAATCGAGCGCAGACTGTTCCTTCTTGCGCAAAGCGGGATCAGAATAAGGGCGAGATTCACATCGGCATCTTTCAACTTGTTTTGAATGGTCACTCTGTTATTCAAGTCGCTGTGGGCAATAAATTTCGACTGGGTGTGCTTGGTTCCGGCAAAGGGTCGAACTTTGCCGCGATTGCCATTGCCTGCGCAGCGGGAAAAATTCCGGCGGAAGTCACCGTCGTGTTGAGCGATGTCGAAAACGCGGGAATCCTAGCGCACGCACGCGACCGGAAAATCCCGGCGCAATTCGTCCCGCCGGGGAAATTCCGCACGAAGCTGGACGAGGAGGCGGAACGGGCGTTCGTCGGCGCTTTGCAGGCGGCGAAAGTGGATTTGATTGTGCTCGCGGGATTCATGCGGGTCCTGAAGGGCGAATTTTTGCGCGCGTTCGAGGGGCGCATCGTGAACATCCATCCGTCGCTGCTGCCGTCGTTTCCCGGTCTCGAAGCCTGGAAGCAGGCGCTGGATCACGGCATGAAGCTGACGGGCTGCACGGTGCATTTCGTGGACGCAGGTGTGGATGCGGGGCCGATCATCGGGCAGCAGGCGGTTCCGGTTTTGGACAATGACACGCCGGAGATGCTGCATCACCGGATTCAGGCTGCCGAGCATGAGCTTTATCCGAAATGTATCGCGGCCATTGCGCGCGGGGAAATTTCGGTGGTGGGACGACGGGTGATCCGGAAAAAGCAAATCAACCACGGATGAACACGGATAAACATGAATTAGAGCAAGCAGACGCTGCCTTCAGCCGGCCTACAGCCACCGCCTCTCGTTCGATGGGAGAGGAAAATTTTTTCATCCGTAATACAATCCTGCAACTTCGCGCACGTACGACAAAGATTTGGACTGCGGTGGCAGAGCGCAGCGGCGACACCGCTTTCCGTGCTGCCGGTTGCTTCCAAAAGCGGCGTGGCGCTTCGCTTCCCGCCGCAGTCCAAAATCTGTGGTTGCGGCATAAGCCGCGCTGGGTCCATCCGTAATACAATGACACAGGTTCGCGCACGGACGACAAAGATTTGAACTGCGGTGGCAGAGCGCAGCGGCGACACCGCTTTCCGTACGGCCGGTTGCGTTCAAAAGCGGCGTGGCGCTTCGCTTCCCGCCGCAGTCCAAAATCTGTGGTTGCGGCGATAGCCGCGTTAGGTGTATCCGTGGGTAAAATGAAAACAGTTTTTATTTTTGCCGCAGTTTTCCTTTGTCTACTGGCCGGGTGCCGCACGAATCAGAAGGCGGATGACTTCAGCACCAGCCGGAAACTTGAGAGCCGGGACGATTTCAAAATCGAAATGGCGGTTTACGGCTATTTGCTGGAAAAACACCCTTGGGACAACAGCGAATACACGGCGGTTTTCCTTGAAGGCAACGATGCCTGGGTGGCGGCGCTGATTCGGAAATTTCCAAATCATGTTCCGCCCATCAAGCTGAGCAACCGGATGCAACTTCATCCGAACCAGGCGCCGATAGACAAGGACACGGGCAAATCGGCGATAATCCTGAGCGCGAAAGCCATGGACCCGACGAACGATGTGTCCGAAGCCATCGGCACCTGGTACGCGGGCGAGGCGGTGTCGGGGTTGTCTGCCTTCGTGCTGGTGAAAGTGGATGACAGGTGGACCATTCAAAGCGTGAAGTAGCGCCACGGGGACGCAACCCGGAGGCGTGGCGCCCGGACGCGATCATTGTTCGCCGTCATATTTTCGTTATTCATGGGGTCGTGTTTTGGCTCACACAATCACCCGGGGTCGCTGACCAATTCCGGTTGCGTCAGGTTCACAACGAAAGGTTGAGTGCGCCAATTGCGTGCGTGGCGCAAATTCACCGGCGAGGATTGAAGATGGCGAACCGGTGCGCCGGACTAATGGTTGAGGTCTTGTCTCACAAAAAGGATCAGGCCGGTGCTGAAGGTGACGACGGCGGACACTCCGGACAATTCGATCATCATCCAGACTTCGGGGCGCCATTGATAATCCATTCCCTGGGCGATCTGCAGGAGGTTCAGCCAGGAGTAATCGATGTAGCGGGTGAAGATGTAGGGATCGAGTCCCACCAGGTGCTTGGTGAAATTGATGAGGAACAGAGAGCTGATGCCCACCGCCACGGCCACGCCCGGATTGCGAAACATGGTGGAGATCAGGAGGCCGTACATCACGAGGGCCCCCAACGGTATCCAACTGAGCGCGCATCCCAACAAGAACTGTTGCATCGCCTGGTTCCGGCTATAGACAACTCCCATGGAATCGCCCACCGCGCCGAAGTGGTAATGGATTTTGGCTAGCGCCGCAGAGAACAGCAGAGCGGCGGCGGAGAGGACCATCATGTAAAGCAACCCGGTGACCGCTTTGGCCAGGTACAACTCCCAACGATGCACCGGAGCGGCCAGCGCGGCGCGGATCGTGCCGGTGCCCGTTTCTTCCGCCATCAACATGGCCGCGAACGCGATGATGGAAATCGGGCCAATGTCCGTGAAGACCATTTGCATGGAAAAACTGACATAGCCCCAGGCGTTCACCGTGGCTGCATTGCTGAGCTGCCCGGCGACAAAATAAATGATCACACACACCAGTCCCACGCCTAAAATGCCGAAGTAAGACAGCTTGCGGCGCGCCGCCTTTGCGACCTCGTTTCGCAGCAATGGTACGAATTGGCTTTTCATGAACGACCTCATCGTAGCGCAGACATTCTTGTCTGCGGGTTCACGGGACATTCTTGTCCCGTGTTTCTGGCGGCCAGCAACTGGGGACTGGAAAGTCCCCAGAACCCGCAGGCTGGAAAGCCTGCGCTGCATCGCGGTTTATGGCCCCGATGTGCGATGTTAGAATCCTGTAGGCTACTCATAGGGTTTGTCTCCCGTGTGCGCGGCCGGAGCCTGATCCATCTTAAGCGGCACTTCGGCGTGGCGAAGGCCCGCCTGCGTGGCCGAGGCCTGGCCCTGCGACGCGCCAGACCTGGTTTGCATGGACGAAGCCCGGTCAATCGAAGGAGACATTTCAGCGTGGCGAAGGCCCGTGATGGAAAGGAAAAACTCTTTCAAGGTCTTTTGTTTGGGTGCAATGGCCGAAACTCTGAATCCCGCCTGCTGCAGACATTGGTTCAGCCATGCGGAATCGTCCTGGGCCAGCGTGATCTCCACGGTGTCCGCCGTCACGGATTCCACGTTCCGAATCTGTTCGTGGCGCGAAATGAAATCGCGACCGGGAACCTTGCCCTGGAAGGTGACCCGCACGATCCGTTCATGCGGTTTCAACAACTCCTTCACGCTGCCAGAAGCAACCAGATGCCCGCGATTGATGACAAAGACCGTGTCGCAAAACTCCTCGATTTCGGACATCAAATGGCTGGAGATAAATATCGTAAGCCCGTCGTTACTGACTTTTTCGCGCAGGAACGAGAGCACTTCGTGGGTTCCCTCGGGATCCATCCCGTTGGTCGGCTCGTCCAGGATCAGGAGGCGTGGCCGACCCAGCAATGCCCGGCCGATGCCCAGGCGCTGTTTCATGCCGGTCGAATAAACCCGCACGCGATCATGCTGCCGCTCCGCCAGGCCGATCCGTTCCAGAATTTCGTCGATTTCATGCGGGAAGACGTTGTCGAGCAAACGGGCGGCGAGTTCGAGGTTCTTCCGGCCGGACAGGTACTCGTAAAAAGCCGGTGTCTCCACGGTGATGCCCACCGAGCTGATTGCCTTTTTGTAATCTTTCCAGATATCCACGCCGAAGAGGCTGATGCGACCGTTGGTGGGCCGCACCAGCCGGGGGATCATATAAAGCGTGGTGCTCTTGCCCGCTCCGTTTGGCCCAAGAAACCCGGCCAGGTGGCCGGGTTCAACCTGCAGGGAAAGATGGTCCACCGCCTGAATGCGCCCAAATCGCTTGGAGACGTCTTCCAAAGCCAGTGCTGGCGGAGATTCCATCATGGGTTTTTACCTTTTGCCTGGCGTGGTGGCGACATGAAAATTGAAAGGTTGGGCTTGTCCCACTCGTGCCAGATGACATCCGACAACCCATCGCCGTTCAGGTCCTTGATTTCAATATAGCCGTGCACTGGCACGTCGAAAGTCATTGCAGGTTGCGGTGCGAACCAGTGTCCGTTCGTCGTGCTGAGAAAAACATTCCATTGAGTGTCCGAACGTCTGACCAGAAGATCGAGGCGGCCGTCGCCATTGAAGTCTCCTTGAATAAGGAACGGCCACCCGGCCAGAATTTCCGACGGCAGGATCCCCGTCACCAGCACGGACGCGTCCGGACTGCGGGAAAAGGCACCGTGTTGGAACGACCGGATCGTGAGCGACCAATCCAGTCCGTGCGAGAGCACTGTTTCCATCAGCCCGTTCGCGGAGGTAATGCTGGTCTTGAGTTCGAGCAGAACCAGTTCACAAATGCCATCGCCATTCAGATCAATCACGGGCGATGGCCTTACCGTCGAACCGATGGGAATCGGCAACCCGCGACAGTGCAGAACTTGCGTTGGCCGCTCGGGCAACTTTTGGTCCACGCCGCGCAGGAAAATATAAACGTCGGTTTTGAAATCCAGCTTGCCGCTGACCTGCCACAGAACCAGGTCTTCCCGGCCATCACCATCCACGTCCACGCGGGCTGTGTGTGGCGGACTCGCCGCGGCGTTTTTTTTCATGTCGGCGATGATCTTCCGGATGGCTTCATTCTCCGGCTCCTGGTCCCGCTCCTGTTCTGGTTTGGCCTGAAATGATTGTTGTACGCGCAAGTTGTGTGCAGGGTTTGCTCCCAACGCCCAGGGGTCGCGCCACAGGTAACGGTTGGCGGACCAAGCCGTTTGTTTCACATTGAGGGCCAGCGGCGATCCGGGATTCCACTCATAAGCACTGTTCCGATGATACAGCACGGTCTGCCCCGCGGAAATCACCGGGATTAAATCGTTCGTTCCGGCTTTGTTCGTGGTCAGCAAAGTCAGGGTTGGCAGGTCGTAGTTGGTGAATACCTGGCTTACCTCGATGAGCGGGTGTCGCTCTGATTCGAACAGGCCGGCGTTCTGCCGGCAATAAAACAACCCGGTGGCGGTGGACATCAGCAGTTCAAGACCCGGATGCGCATCCACGTCGCACGGGGCGACCCAGGCGGTTTGTGGCGGCAGGGGAATGACCTGATCGGGTGAGTTGGTGAAGCCGTCCGGGCGCTGGCGATAGTTCAGAAGTTTTTTCTCCCCCGTATCAATCACGAGCAGATTACAGCGTCCATTCCCTTCGATATCAACAAAAAGCGGCTCCCCGGCGCTGGCTGGAAGTGTGATTAATTGGCGCGACAGTTCAACCGGGTCGGCCCGGACCGCATTCACAGTGTCGAATATCAGCAGAACCAGCCCAAATATTCTCCACGCTGATTGAAGTGCAGACAGCCTGTAGCAGCCGACGTGAGGAGGCTCTAACTCTGCCCGGCAGTCCAGCGCACGAGAAGTTGGAACCTCCTCACGTCGGCTGTTACGGCGAGCGAGAAATATCCGGGTTGGCGGTAAAAAAAACATGGTTATTTCTGGCTGATGAATATTCGATAGCCCTTTTGCTTCGCCAGTTTCACGATCAGATCACTGACGCCATCGTTGTTCAGGTCCGCAACCTGCCATTCGTCAATCGGCTCCGGGCAACTGAATCGCAGGTCCGGTTCCAGGCTGAACCCTTTCTCCCGAGAAACAAAAAAGTAAACCGAGATGTCATCGCTATGGTCCCGCACCAACAAATCCGTTTTGCCATCCCCGTTAAAATCGCCGCCGAGCTTGACGTAGCGCCCGAAATATTGAGCCAGCTCCTCCTGCATCTCGGCTCGATCCAGATGGATGACAACGTCGCGTTGACAGTCCGCCTCTTTTGGAAAGCCGGCTCCTGGCCGGTAGAAGTAAAACCGGAGACTGTAATCGAGCTTTTTGGCGGTGATCATCTTGCTAAAGCCCTCCCTGTCCTCGATGTGACTGTAGCCCAAAACCAGGTCCATAAAACCATCGCTGTCCACGTCCACCACCGGCACTGCGGGTGTCCAGTCGTTCTTGCGAAAGACCTGTTGCGGTTCGGCCGGAATCCGGCCGTACTCGTCGGCAATATAAGTGCTCACCAGCACTTTGCCGGAAGGAACCGCTGGTATGAATGAAGGCTCGTTCAACCAGACGCTCTTGATCAGATCCACTTTGCCGTCGCGATTGAGGTCGGCCCAGCAAAGCCATGAGAACGGTTCCACCTTGTCCGCGTAGGTTAACGCCGGTTCAAGGGCGAACAGGCCATTGGTCTGCTGAAGGTAAAGGTTGTAGGTATTGGTCCAGCCATTACTGCGTCTTACCATCAGATCCTCGCGTCCGTCGCCATTGACGTCGCCCACGCTCAGGTCGAATCCAAGCAACATGGTATATCCGGGATTGGTCACTGACAGTTGCAGGCCGGTTTCGATGGCATGGCCGATGACTTGTACCTGACGCCACTCGTCGCGATGTTGCCCGTCCTCTCCATTCTCCATAGCAGTACTACTGCGGAGTACGGGCGCAGCAGCACTGCGGAGGGTGGACCAGACCTGAAGTCCGTCCGCCGCCGGCACCAGCAGCAGCGGCCAGCCGCCGCCGGCCTGCGTGGCCGTAGCCCGATCCAGATCACCTCCTGCGGCTGCTGCGGCGCGGCGAAGGCCCGTCTCGACCGACAACGGAAAGTAAATCGCGTTCGTGCCTTCCGCCGCATCCATCGCCTCCGGAACAATCGTGGCTTGCCTGATGATTTGCCGGATGGTGGGAGGACCGGTTCGATTGGTAAAACAAAGCTCGGTCACTCCGTCGCTGGTCATGACGAGCAAACTTTCGGCCGGCCCGCCCAGTCTGGCCGCCCAGACCAGACACGGCCGGGGCTCGAGACGATAGGTTTGTTGCGGTTCGCGAGTGAAGCCTCGTTTGGGATCCTGGTAGAAGATGGATAGATTGGTGTCGTCCATCAGAACCAGATCCTTGAGACCGTCGCCGTCCAGATCGCAAATTATCAACTGCTGGCATGGGCCGGTGACTTCACTTGCGTTGAACTTCGGTTTAGCCTGAGCTGACGAGCAGGCCATAAGGGAAATGCTCAACAGAACTGTCGGGAGTACTCTCAGCTCCCGTCCTCCGTAGCCGTGGCGGGAAGGGCGAGCCGGCACTTCAAGGGCGTCACTGGGAACGGTGGATGCATTGTCGGCAGCAGCACTGCGGAGGGTGGATGACCTCACTTTGTTTTGGCTCATTTCAAGAATATTTGACCAGACCAGACGGCATCCGTCACGCGGTTGAACAGCCGCGAAGAATGTTGAACTGCGGCTGGGGCTTTGTCCATCCCTGACATGGAGAATTGCGGCATGGATAATGAGGGGTCAACCCGCGCTCCATTTTAAAGTCCGTTCTTTCGGACCATACGCCCGCAAATGGCTCGCCGCGTTGGCCCGGAGGAAAAGGCCGAAAAGAAGAAGGTGGCGTTTCTGCGCCGGAGTTGGCAGATTAACCCCGTCACACGCGGGAAGGAATCGTCGAAACGGTATTCGCGCCTGTGCGTTAAAATTTTTTTGAATGAGCAAGAAATTAAGATTCGGTCTGCCAAAGGGCAGTTTGCAGGAGGCTACCATTGAAAAAATGGCCAAGGCCGGCTTTAACATCCAGGTCAGCACCCGTTCCTACATCCCCTACGTGGATGACGACGAGCTGGAAATCCGGCTGATTCGCGCGCAGGAAATCAGCCGCTACGTCGAGCACGGCTATCTCGATTGCGGCATCACCGGTTACGATTGGATCATCGAGAACGGCTCGAAGGTCCACGAGGTGGGCGAGTTTCTGTTCAGCAAGGTTTCGCGCCGCCCGGCCCGCTGGGTGTTGTGCGTGCCGGAGGATTCGCCGGTGAAATCGGTGAAGGACCTCGAGGGCAAGCGCATTGCCACCGAGGTGGTCAACCTGACGAGGAAATATCTGAAGAAGAACGGTGTAACGGCCGAGGTGGAATTTTCCTGGGGTGCGACCGAGGTGAAGGCGCACGAATTGGTGGACGCGATCGTGGAAGTCACCGAGACCGGCTCGTCGCTGAGGGCGAACAAGCTGCGCATCGTGGACGAACTGCTCAGTTCCACGCCGCGGCTCATCGCCAATTACGACGCGTGGAAGGATTCCTGGAAGCGGAAAAAAATCGAGACGCTCTCGATGCTGCTGAAGGGCGCGCTGGAGGCCGAAGCGAAAGTCGGTTTGAAAATGAACATTGCCAAGAAAAATCTTAAGAGCTTGCTCAAGAGTTTGCCGGCGTTGCGCAACCCGACCATTTCCAACCTGAGCCTGAAGGGCTGGGTGGCCGTGGAGACGATCATTGACGAGCACGTCGTGCGCGAATTGATTCCGCAACTCAAAGCCGCTGGCGCGGAAGGCATCATCGAATATCCGCTGAACAAGGTGGTTTATTGATTTTGGCCTGTTTTGGCCTGTCTCGACTTCCGCCAATAACGCCAATGGAATAGCCCACTTTATCACTTCGTTTGTGTTTCCTTGTGTGTCCCCGTGTTGACCTGCCAAAGTGCAATCAAAACGCAATCAATTTGAAATCAGTGGTTTTAACGCTGGCGTGGCGCAGGACGGTTTGGGGGCATGTCTCTCAGCCCCGACCGGCGAATCAAAGCGCGTCCTGCGTAAAGGCACGCCGCAAAGGCGAGCCACTCCAAGGCAATGTGAGGTGATGAGGCGGGCCGCGCAAAAACATATTAGGCCACACCCCCTTCACTTTTACGAAGCAGGGCATGAATTTTTCGGGCCTATAAAAACACCTCTGCCGATTGTGCTACGGCTGGCCTCCTCGGTGTCGCCGTAGGAGTGTGCTTTGCACGCTCGTCAGTTACAAAGGCATTGTGGCGAGTGTCCGGCAAATGAGGACTCTCTTGTTTTTTGGCCGATCGTCATGGCGGGGTGGTGCGGTAGGGAGCAGAATCGCGTCCGCCGTTCGTGTGTGAATTCCCCTCCTTTTTGCGAAAGGCCGTTTTGGGAACTGTCTGCACCGAGTTAATCAAAGTGTCAGACACGGGTTACGGGAAGAGTAAAGCCGGCGATTCTTGCGCCCTCAAGACAACGGTGAACCCGTCCGAATGTCGGTCACCACTCGCTCTAACAATTATCCCGGCACGTCAGGAAATCTTCTTTCACCAATCCGGTCAGCTTCAATTAATTATTCTTAACCTTTTCATTAAAACAGCTTGCGCTTTTGTGCGCAGTATGTACATTGTCATTCGGTGGGCGATGTCGCTCAAAACCAAAAACCAAAACCAGGCGCCTTGCGCCTGAAGAGAAAGAACAAATAATGAAACAGCAACTCACACTAAGTAAGCTAATACCCCGGCCCGTTCGATTCGGTTCGGCTTTGGCGGGTCTCCTGCTGCTGGTGATCGCAGCTTCGTCCTCGTCGGGTCAGGTCCTCCCGCCGTCGTCACTGCCTTATGGACTCAGTTACCAGGAATGGTCGGCCAAGTGGTGGCAGTGGAATCTGGGGCAGGACACGAACTATGTGGAATTGGTGGGTGAGCCGGGCATTTGCACCGGACCCGCCAGCCGCGTGCTGTTTCTGGCTGGAGCGCCCGGAAGCATCACTGTAACCAACCATGTCATCATTCCCGCTAAAACCCCGCTGTTTTTTACGATTCTGAGCGCCGAGGCGGATAACACCGGTTGCCCGATGACTTCGCTTACAGCGGATGAACTGGCGGCGGAGGCCACGGGAGCGTGGAGTGCCGTCACGGCGACCACCTGCACCATTGATGGAGTGGCGGTCGCCGGTCTGGACAACCCGACCAACACAATCTATAACGTGGTGTCTCCGCCTTTCAGCTACACCACGGCGGAGCACGGCAACTTTCTTCCGGTATTCAATGGTGTAACGTGCATTCCGGGGGGAACGACCATTTATCCCGCAGTGGCGGATGGAGTGTATCTCATGCTGTCCCCGCTTTCGCCAGGGAAACACAAGATTCACTTTGTCGGGGAGGTCGGCCCTGGCGGCATCTATGTCACGGAAGACATCACCTATGACATCACGGTGCTCCCGAACTGGTAACCTCACGGTGCGCCGGGACTTCTACCGCGACGGCAAGCGAGTAGAATGAGAAGTATTCAATCGCCCCTGGTCTTGTGGGAACACCCCACAAGATCAGGACTTTTTTGCTCCAGGCCAAAAAGCCAAAGCGCTTCTTGCGCCGTTATCAGACAGGGGCCAATTATATCGAGTGGAATGCACGCGCCGGCCGCTCACGACGGTCCTCCTCGCTGTCGCCGTAGGAGCTTGCACGCTCGCCCAGTCATACAGGCAACGTCTGCCGATCTTGATAAAGGGCAGCATTCCTTTAGCTTTCCAGTTGCCCAGAGTCCGGCGGCTCACGGGCAGCCGGACCAGCAGTTGCTTTTCATCAATGAAACCTGGTTCGCCCCGCACGCTGTTTTCCAGTGCGTCCAAACTGGCTGGCGGCGTGACTCTCAAAAAATCTTTCTGTTCACCATTCATGCAACGGAGACTTTATGCGAAGCTGAGTCAGGGCGGGTGTGTCACACACGCGGGATTTCAAGAGCGGGTGCCCGTGGGCTTTTGGCATTGAAGATACAGTTGCTTCACTGAACAACTATTCGCTACAGCCGGCCTGGCAACTGGACTACGTGTTTCAACTGGCCGAACAACGCGGCATTTACCTGCTGCTTTGCCTCGATTACCACGGTATGTTCGCAACGGAGCCCGATTATTGGGGCGGCAATAATGTCTGGCCGCAGAATCCTTACAACATTACCAACGGCGGACCCTGCACGACCGCGAACGATTTCTTCACCAACGCGACAGCCATAAAAATTTACCCAAAAGCCTGCGCTATCTCATCGCCCGCTACGGTTATAGTCAAAATCTGCTTGCGTGGGAATATTTCAACGAGATTGACAACGATTACGCCTATCTGAACTCCACCAATGTCGCGGCCTGGCACGGTGTGATGGGCGGCTGGATGCACACCAACGACTTCTTTGGCCATCTCGTCACGACGAGCCTCACCGGCAGCAGCGACCGCCCGGAAATCTGGTCACTGCCGCAGCTCGACTTTGCGGCTTATCACTCCTAGGGAGAGCTTGGGCCGGCCACTCAATTGTCCGGGGTCGCGCAATCCTTTCTGCAACGTTACGGCAAACCGGTGATGATCGGAGAATTCGGCACCGACTGGCGAGGTTGGAACCGCACCAATGATCTCTATCTGCGCGGCTGGCGCGAAGGCATCTGGGGTGGTGCGCTCGGCGGTTCCGTCGGCACCGCCATGTCGTGGTATTGGGAGATCATTGACAGCGAAAACGACCATCCGGTTTATTGAGCACTCGGCGCCATTTTGAATCGCACCGGCTGGGGACACGGCACGTGGATAAATATTAATTTTCAAACTTCGGGCACGCCGCCGTCAACGGTGGGTGATCCGATACCGGGCGGCCAGCCGTTCAACGTGCAACTCCCCTTGGATGGCGGATGGGCTGATATGACCCCCGGGCAATTTGCCATTCCAAACGCATTCGCCGCCAATTATTCCGCAGGCAAGCTGAACAGTTTTGTTCATGGCATCTGGCGCTCGGATTTGAAACGCCGTTCCAACTGAGCGCGTGGTTCACCAACAACGCGCAGTTGGTCATGCACCTGAATTCAGTATCGGACGGCTCAATCATGGTCGTGCTCGCGGACAACACCCAGCTTTTCAGCACCAACCTTCCGAACCTGGATGGCGCTTATGACGTGGACGAAGAATACAACACCGACATTTCGGTCAATCTGCCCGCCGGCAAACACATTATTACCATCACCAACGCGGGCAACGACTGGTTTTATCTCGATTGGGTGCAGCTCAACCAGGTTCTTCCAGCGACCTATGCCGCCAACTGGCAGCCTTCACCCGAGGCCATCGGTATGCGCGGTTCGCATGAATCATTGCTTTACGTGGTTTAGCCTGACGCCGCCTTTCCGGCTGGCGGGACAAACGCGACCTTGCCCTTGCAGCACGGACAAATGGTGATAATGACCAACTGGCCGGCAGAAAACTTTTTTACCGAATGGTATGACCCGGCCAGTGTGGCCTTCATCGGAATGACGGAAGCCGCCACGATCAAAGGCAGCCTCACACTCCCGCTGCCGGATTTTTCGGAGGACCTGGCCGGGATCGTTTATCCGCCGCCGATGCTGATCTCCTTGGGTATTGACGGCACGCACACCTATCAATTCGAGTTTAACTCCGAAACTGGTGGCCGGTATTTCATTGAGAAATCCACCGACCGCCTGAACTGGACGCCATTTCTTGTGCTGACCAACAACCTGGGGGCCCTGCTCCTGACCGATCCGTCAGTCAAAACAAACGCCCGCGCGTTCTTCCGTGCGAAACAAAACCAATGATTTTCCCGCCCGGGCGGGGGACATCGCTTCCGTGAGGCGTCGGGTGGATCCGCCGGTCAAGCCAGCCGCGGCAATGGGCCCAAGTTGAGGGGAAGGCGGACCATTGAAAATTTATTTTGAAAATTTGGTTTGCATTACTCCAATTCTCCATTACTCCATTGGGGCAACACGTTATGGGTTCATTAAAAAAACGCCGCAAGGCAAAAATCAACAAGCACAAACGGCGCAAGAAGTTGCGCTTGAATCGTCACAAGAAGCGCACCTGGCAGCAGTAATCTGGCTTGCGCATTGATTCATCCGTTCGCGTGCGGTTGCCCACCGCGCCGCCGCGAACGGCATTTATTTCACCAGCCGGCCGGGCCCAACCCATGGAACATCGTTTTGACAAACATTACACCCGCGACGAGGCGCATGCGCTGTTGCCGCAAATTCGCAAATGGCTGGAGCGACTCAACCGGCTGCGTCATGAATTGGAACGCTTCGACAAACGGCTGAGCGGTTTGACGGAGCAGGGGAACGACATCGGCGGCGAAACGGTGAACAACTGGATTCGCGCGCTGGCGGACATGCAGGAGGTTCTCGGCGAATTTCAACGCCGCCGGATTTACATCAAGGATTTGGAGCGCGGCTTGATTGATTTTCCCGCCATCATGGGGGGCAAGGAGGTTTTCCTCTGCTGGGAACAGGACGAGGAGGAGATCGAATTCTGGCACGACCTCGACACCGGCTTCAGCGGGCGCGAACGGCTGTAACGCTTGGGGGCGCCGGCCTCCCAAGAATTGCGCTCCACCCGATGGCTGCCGGAAATCGGGATAAACCCTGGAAGCCGTTCAATTCACTCTTTGCACCCGGCCGGTGTGTCGGGCGTTGGCGCGGAACATCGGCCATGAACTTTTTGCCGGCGGCGCCAGCTCGTTGGTGGAATTGATGGCACGCAAAAACATGCCGTCGCAGACATAAATGGTTCCGTCGTCGCCAATGACCGGCGAAGCGACGAGATTCGCGGCCGTGGAGAAGTGCCACAAATCGGTGCGGTCGTTTTGAAAGGCGAACAGGCTCCGCCACGGCGCGGAAAAATAAACCTCGTCGTTTGCGGCCACGGCGGGAGTGGCATCTACGGGGACCGCCGAACAACAATCCCACCGTTTTTTTCCGTTCCGGTCAACCGACCAGAGACAGGCACCAACCGCCAGGTAAAGGTTCCCGCTTTCGTCGAGGACCGGCGAGGACTCGGTCACGCCGCCGGTGTGCAAACGCCAGCGTTCCGAACCGTCCGGTCGCAGCGCGTAAAGATTGCCATCGGTCGAAGTGAAATAAATGACACCGTCCGGATTGATGGCCGGGGAGGAAATGATGGGCGCACCGGTCGTGAACGCCCACAAAAGTTTGCCGTCCGGTTTTAGCGCGTAAAACTTCTTGTCGTGCGAGCCGAAGTATATTGTTCCGTCCGCCCCAATCGCTGGTGACGAAACAACGATGTTGCTCGTGGCGAAAACCCATTTCTTTGAGCCGTTGGGATTGAGTGCGTAAAAATTTGCATCCCACGAACCGAAATAAATCGTCCCGTCCCCGGCAATCGCCGGTGAAGAATCAATCCACGCGCCGGTTGCAAATGTCCATTTAAGTTTGCCTTGGGGCATGACGGCGTAAAATATCCGGTCGCGCGCGCCGAAATAAATCGTTCCGTCATCGCCAATTGCCGGGGACGATTTGATTTCCGAATTGATCTTGAAAGCCCACTTCACGCTGCCTTGCCGTGTAACAGCCCGCATTTTGCCGGCAAAGTCGGCTTGATAAATCGTTCCGTCCGGTGCGATGGCCGGCGACGAATCAGCAATATAACCCGACATCCGAAGCAGCCACAGATTGGTCGGGGTGGATTGCGCGTGGCAGATGAACTGCGCACTCAAACAAAACAAACCGGCAACCATCCTGGCCAAATGCGTGAGAGTTGAGCGATTCATCCGCACCAGTAAAACCACAAAAGACGCGTCCGGCAAATGCAAATCGCGCTGTCGAACTTGCATCCGCCGCATTCACGCACTACCTTTCGCCCGCCTATGGGGAAAATCATCATCATCGGTTCGGGATGCGCAGGCTGGACGGCGGCGCTTTACACCGCGCGCGCCAATTTGTCGCCGCTTGTCCTCACCGGCGGCCAGCCCGGCGGTTTGCTCACCACCACCAGCATCGTGGAAAACTTCCCCGGCTTTCCCGAAGGCGTGGACGGCTACGCATTGATGACGCGGATGCAGAAACAAGCCGAACGGTTCGGCGCGCGCGCCAGCTTCGGCACGGTTGAGGCGGTGGATTTTTCCAAACGTCCCTTCACGCTCACGGTGGACGGCGAAAAGGTCGAAGCGGAGGCGGTCATCATCGCCACCGGCGCGAGCCACAAACATCTCGGCGTGCCCGGCGAAGATTTGCTGGAGACCAAAGGGGTGACGTATTGCGCGACCTGCGACGGCGCCTTGCCCGTTTTCCGCAACCAACCGCTCGTCGTGGTCGGCGGCGGCGATTCCGCGTGCGAAGAGGCGCTTTATTTGACCCGGTTTGGCTCGGTTGTTCACCTCGTGCATCGGCGCGATGCGTTGCGCGCCTCAAAAATCATGGCCGAACGTACCTTGTCGAATCCGAAAATCAAGCCGGTTTGGGATTCCGCCGTGACGGAGGTTCTCGATGTGAAGCAGGACCAGGTCACCGGCGTGAAATTGAAAAATCTCAAGACCGGTGCGGAGACGATTTTGAACTGCGCGGGCGTGTTCATCGCCATCGGTCACGGACCGAATACAAAAATTTTCAAGGGGCAAATCGAAATGGACGCCAACGGCTACATTATTCCCCGGAAAGGCACGATGACGAATGTGCCGGGCGTGTTTGTGGCGGGCGACTGCGCGGATCACGTTTACCGGCAGGCCATCACGGCCGCGGGCGCGGGTTGCGCGGCGGCGATTGACGCGGAAAGATTTCTGGCGGCACAGAATCAGTGACCACAGGGCAGGGGATGGAATTCCTGCTCGCGATCCCGTGTGGATGTAGAATGTTTTTTTGTTGCCGAAGCAGGGCAAAACGCATCCACTGTTTGCATGAGAACATTTCTTTCGATTCTGGTTGTCCTGACATTCGCAATCAAATTGTCTGCGGCTGACACCAACGCACCCACGCTGTCGAAAATCAACACTTCCGCACTGTTGAAAATCGGCACCGGCGAGGCGGATAAATATTACGGTCAGGAAATGATTGTGACGGGCAAGGTGGCGCAAGTCACCATCCGCCCCGCCGTGACATTTTTGAACCTCGACAAGCCGTTTCCTAATTCCCCATTCACTGTGGTCATCTTTCACGGCCACAGCAGTTTTTTTGGCGACGCAAATGCGCTGAAAGGAAAAACAATTGAGATAAGGGGCAAAATTAAAAACTACAACGACAAACCGGAAATCGCGCTGGATAGCACCAATCAGTTGACCGTGCTGGGTTCAACGGTCTCGACCAACGCTCCGGCAGCTACGCAACCAACCCATGCCCCGCCGCCATCCACGCAATCCACCAATTTCCCGGAAATCATGTGATTGGCAGAATAACGGGCCGTGCGGAGGCGGGAAGTCTTTGCGGATGGCCGGCCAATCCCGGCGCGCGAATTTTTAAGGGGACGACGGACGATTCTTCTTTTCCGTAGCGGCGAGTCGGCAGACCGCCGCAAACTTTTCCATTTTTTCAGATGGCGGCGCTCTGCCGAGACGCCGCTACGGATGGCGGGTGGCCGGTTTTGGTTTTGCGGAGGAGTGTCCGGCAAATCCCGGCGCGCGGATTTTCAAGGGGACGCGGACGATTCTCCTTTTCCTGTTTGTCGCGCCGAAATCAGACGAAGGCGGATGGATGATGGCCGGGTGAAGGGAGGATTTGGCTAATGTGGCATCATTAATTCGCGCGTGCCGTCCAATCCTTCAATGGAAATGACCACGGATGATTCGCGGATTTCAAGACAATGCACGGTGACGAGTTTTTCGCCGATTTTCACGGCAAACTGGTCGCCTTTTTCAAATGTCTTATCCGGAACCATGCAGTAGGAATCTCATCCGGCAATAGAAATCCCGCTGCAAGGCTCCCCTATTGAAACGTTTTGAGCCTGATTTGCCGTCACCATACGGTGAGGAAAACCGACTGCAATGCAGTAGGAATTTGCTCTGTAACAGGTTGTCATTTCACTTGTTGCGTTGTTTGCTTCGGTCAATTTAACGGCTCAACTGCATGGTTCCGGCTTATTATTGATGAGGGCAAGACGATGGTCGGGCGTGCCACTCATGCCGACAAGTTTGATTTTCTGGACCCAAGCGGGTTCCGGCAGATCGGATTGCTGCGGCTTGTGCGGGGCAAACGCAGCGACGCGCTTGCGCGCTTCCGCAATTTGATCGGCATTCATTTTCAGGATCGCCGCGTTACGGATGGAATCACCTGAAAATACTATAAATTCCTGCTGTGGATTTTCAAAGGACAACTCCCCCCATTTATAGGCTTCAATCAAATCCTGTTTTACCAGCTTGCCCTCAAGATAAATACTCGCAAAGTCAGCCTGCCCCTGCTTATCACCCTGATTGGCGGCAAGGATGATCCATTTTAGCGCCTCCGGCTCAATGGCAGCGCGGGCGGATGGTTTAAGAACAAAAGTTATACGGCTCCGCATGAGCAACATATTCCCAAGCCGCCCTTCCGAATGGACATAGCCCTGTTCTGCGGCCTTCCGAAACCAGGCTTCTGCGTTCGCCGTGTCGTAAACCGCGCCCATCTTGTCTTGTGCGACCGGATCACCCGCGTCGGCGGCAATTTTGATTTGAGCGAGTATCGGCTCGTTCGTTTGGGCAAAGGCACAAGCAGCCCCTATACAGAGGACGATGGCAAAGTATTTCATTTTAGGTCTGCGTCTGGTTTCCCTGTTTCAATAATTTTGGTTTTAGCGCAATCAGTTTGAAAAATTAGTGCGATTGCTGCTGTTGATGCATCGCTTTTAGCGGGGCCATTGCCTTGTCCATGAATCGGTGAAAGGTAATCCAAATAATGATGGCAAAGATGGCTGCGAAACCCAACCGGACGCCAAAACCTATGAGCGCCGCTTTCTGCTTCCGTTTGATGGTGGCGATGACCGGTGCGCCGCATTGGGAACAATTCTTCGCATGGTCGCTGATTTGTCCACCGCATTCATGACATTTGATGAGGGCCATGATTTGGAGTGTAAAGCCTGTAGTGAAAAATTGGAATGTGTTTTACGCTCGCCCTCACCTTTTTTCCTCTCCCCCAGGAGAGGAAATGGCGGGTGGCCGGTTTTGGTTTTGCGGATAACCGTCCGGCCAATCCCGGCGCGCGAAGATTGACCGTCCGGCAAATAAAAAAACAGCCGGAACGATTTTCTCATTCCGGCTGCTGACCCTCACTTTCCGTTCATATCACCATGTGGCTGACCGGGTCGCTCCAATCGCTGTAACCCGTGCTGCCGCCAATCGCACGCGCCTGCACAGAATAGTTTTGCCCCGGCGTCAAACCCGGCAGCACGATTCCGCGTGTCTGCGCGAACACACCCGCCGGCGTCCAGCCGCCGCCGTTTTTGGTTTGTACTTCATACGACTTGGCGTTGGCCACCGGCTGCATCCGCAGAATCAACTGCGTCGTCATTCCGTTATCCAGACCGACGATCGTCGGCGCGTCCAACTCCGATTGCGCTCGGTTTGTGCTGTTGACCTCAAAACCCGATGACAACAGCGTGGACAAGTTATGGCTGGCGGTGGCCTGCACATAACTCGCCTCCTGCCGCAACAAGTCTTCCAATGCGGTGCGCGCCTCATTTTTGAGCGCTGTCAACTGCGTACCGCCCTGCACTGCCGCCAGCATTGCGTCGTGAAACGCCGATTGCGCCGCGTCGAGAGTCTTCAGCGGGACCAGCGGCGTAGGAAACGCCGCGTTGCCCGTGAGACTGACCACGATGTTGCTGGCAAACTCGTCCAGATCGGAATCCGACAAGCCGGTGAATGAGAGCGAGACCCTGTAGTTTAACATAACCCTATCTTTCCCTTTAAGTTGAACCGCCCGGCATGGCCGTTGTGGTCATGACTGCGGGAAGTTCTTGCGGGCGAACTTTGCATAATCCATGCCAGCTATTTTAATTAAAAAACCAAACCTTGTTCGCCGCAAACCAAGGTTCATCCGTCATTTTCCTTGGAAGGTAAGTCTTTGGGCTTGGAAGCGGAAACATTTTCTTAACTGGGAAAATCATTTTCCTTGGAAGAGAAATCATTTCTCTTGGAAGGAAAGTCATTTCCTAAACTTGGAAAATCATTTTCCTTGGATGGAAAGTCATTGGGAAGGGAAGGAAAAACTTTTACAAGCCAAAGGAAATCATTTGTTTAACCCCAAAAATGGCTTTCTTTGGAAGAAAAACCATTTCCTAACGTATTCCAAACGCTGAACAAGGTTCATTTGCGCCCAATCCACCCGCTGCCGTGACCAACGAACCAAAACTGCGACACACCCTGTCTCATCGCCTGGCCAAAAATAAGACAAGAGCGATGTCGCGGAGCGACGCCGGAAATTGAGAGAGGACGTTCAATCAATTCTGCCAACGCCGTAGGCGCGAAATCTTTGTAGTTTGTGAAATCAAAAATACCAAAGCTCCGTTCAGGAGCGACATCGTCGGAATATGCCGCCCCTCGACGGGGCTAAAATTTTATTTGGATTGTAGTTCTACAAATATGCCGCGCCTACGGCGCTGGGGACGTGTAGTGTCGGCGCTGTGCGCCGATTAGTTCGAGCCACCCGCCTTCGTGGCGCGCCATAGCGCCGCTCCGGCGCGGCGGCGGCAGGCTCGACGCTACAACCGCAAATCCGAATTCTGCATTGGCAACGGACTCTTTTCCTGAATTCATTTTGGGATGGACAGCTGGGATGAAGTAGCTTTGAATTGACTGCATGAAAGATTTGCTTGTTGATTTAGAAAAAAAGGCGTGGGGGTTGCTTGTTGGAAAAATGAATCCGTTCAAATCGAACAAGCTAGGAGGGGTCATTGCTTGCCCTTGGCTGAATTGGCGGAAAGCAGATGCAACTCCTGGAATAATTCAGGGCATTTTCATTATGCAAGATTGGTATTGCAGTTCAAACTCAACGGACTCACTTAAGAAATCACAAGAGGAATCCTTAGAATATAATGTTAACTATATTCGTGAAGCTTGTAAAGTGAATGATGCCACTATATATAACCTTTACAATCATAAAAAATGGAAGCCATTAATTTGGGACAACAAAAAAACATGGCTGGTAACAAATGCTGTTTGGGGGTTGCGTACTTGTGATAATCCAACTGGTCAACTTCCAGTAAATCTTCACAAGACTGCGTTCCAGGTTTGGTCACAATTGGTTGCTAAATTTGCTATCATGGATGATTTCAAAGTAATGTTTGCGGGAGCTTGGAGTGCTGATCCCGAAGAGCGAAAATGTGGGCAACCTTTGGGTTCTTTTCTTGAAAGCTGGAGAAAATGGGCTGGAAAAGGAATCGGGAAAAACGTTGAAGTTTCCAACCTTTGTTTCAAAGATGTTAAGGGTAAGGCGTTTTTTTGTAGCCATCCGGCAACGTGGAAACGCAAATCGAAATATAAAGTTTGTCATTGTGATGAATGCCGCTTATTGGATTAGACACACAAACAGATATATTGTAAATCCTACGGTAGTATTTCGTAGAGCGGAAAAATACTATTGACAGGGTATGACACGAAAATAGCATTACTTTTATGAAGAATATCATTCTCGTTCTCACATTGATTTTCATCTCATCAAATTCCATTTTTGCGAGTTTGGAATTTATGGACGGCGGAATTGTTAAAGTGATTTCAGGTCCGATTTCGGGATATTCTCCATTCAAGGTATATGCCGATGAAAATTGGAAAGTGACAGAGACAAAACTAGTTACAAACGAGTTTGGCCAACAACAATTTGAGTTGCGGATTCAAGCCATCGTTCCATTCAGCAAATCGATTCAAAAAAGAACAGTATGCGAAGCGGTTTTTTCGATGGACGCCGGCACTTTTGATTATTCTGGACCGCTCGCATCGGGTCTGCGCTCCAAATTGACACGCCGCCCGGCTCCAAGCGATCATTTTAAGGTTGATATGAACAACCACCAATTCATTGAAAACCTACGAACGCTGCTAAATGATTGCGTGGCTTGGACAAATTGGTATGAAGCTTATGGCTCTACAACGCGGGGAACTTTTCATGGTCTGACCGGCGACTACACCTATATCTATAGTGCTGATACGAGCGGAGAAGATGATTTCAATAAAGATTCTAGCATTCCATCTGAAATGCAGCGGTTGGTGTTAGAAATTCAACTGTTTCCCGGTGAAAATACTGGAGGCCACCCTGAAAAAACCATTCGCGAGCCAAAAGCATTATTGTCAATTCTAGATTCCCTGGATGAAATACAAAAAGGCTACCAAGCAGCAGTTGATCAGAAAAAACAACAACAAATCGCTGCCGAAAAGGAATCTCAAGATTTGGCAAATCGGCAAGTGTCCGCAGAAAAGACCGCGAGTGAACGAAGATTGGACGAATTCAAAGCTCAACAGGAAGCACAACTTCGAGATAACCAGAAAAATGATGAAATAGCCGCGATTAAAACTGCCGAAGAAACGAAAAAACAGGAAATCGTCGAACAGGTTGCCAAAGAGAAGGCGAAAGAAATTAAAGACTTTCTTGCAGCACCAAAGGGGAAAGCCCTTTTTGAAGAAATCGGCCGACTCAAAACAAAAGCCGGTGAAATGGAAGCTAGCGAAACTAAACAGCTTGATAAGCTTCACCAGAATATTGTCGATACAGCACGTATATATTTCGGAACTTCCGAGTTGGACGAAAGAATGAGGGAAGCCCGAGACGCATATCAATTGGCCCTAAACACTCATCATGACTCACCTGAACTCAAGGCGCTTAAAGACACCTTAAACGAAAAGATGCAGATTTTTAGAACTGAGAGTGGTTATAGCCATGATGACGCAGTGCAAGTGATGGCAAAGCCCTGAAAAATTGACAGAAATGGGGTTCTTGCCCCGCTGCCCATTTTGCCAAGCCGGTCGGCGCATCTGGGCGGCACGGTGGCGATGGTCGGTTTTTTCGACATCGGTTTGCAGGGGTTCGCGCCCAAGGTGCTGGCGCATGGCCACCACGGGGGAAATCGCTATTGGGAAGTCGAACTTCGACCGGCGGATGACCCGCGCTATTTTCAAATCAGCGTGCCGGTGCAGCCGGGCAATTCGGGCGGGGCACTGGTGGCGAGTGGTACGTTGAACGGTTCATTGAATTCTTCGGACAAGGCAAGAATTGGCGAGGTTTTTGCAATTTCGTTCCTGAATTCTTAATTGACGCTTGGGCGGGCAGGCCTAAACTGTCGGTTCGGTTTTACAAAACTTTATCATTTAGAAACGGATTAATAAAATTATGGCAGTCAAAGTAGCAATCAACGGGTTCGGCCGCATTGGGCGCCTGGTGTTCCGGGCGCTGGTCGAACAAGGCATGGTGGGCAAGGACATCGAAGTGGTCGCCGTCGGCGATATCGTTCCGGCGGACAATCTCGCGTATCTGCTCAAATACGATTCCATCCAGGGCCGCTTCAAGGGCAAGGTGGACAGCA
>Ga0208188_1000228_pt1 | contig 47073 bp, 51 predicted proteins | sample June2015DPH_8_50_FD_184698 | JGI IMG/M metagenome (GOLD analysis project Ga0208188, IMG submission 184698) | Peatland microbial communities from SPRUCE experiment site at the Marcell Experimental Forest, Minnesota, USA - June2015DPH_8_40... | ecosystem: Environmental > Terrestrial > Soil >...
TGCAGGTGTGGCGAGAAAAGAGGGATATGTGCAGATTGCCGATATCTTCGAGGAGACCTCCAATCAGGAGAAGGAGCATGCCAAGCGTTTTTTCAAGTTCCTCGATGGTGGCGATTTAAAGATTATGGCCTCTTTTCCAGCGGGCAAAATCGGCACTACAGCCGAAAACCTTCTTGCTTCCGCGATGGGAGAATATGAGGAGCAAAACGACCTTTATCCCTCCTTTGCTGCCATTGCCAAAGAGGAGGGTTTTCCTCAGATCGCCGCAGTATGGGGTTTCATCTCCGTGGCCGAGAAGCAGCACGAAAAACGTTATCGCGAGCTGTTGGCCAATCTGGAGAGTGGCAGGGTCTTCAAGCGTAACGAAGATAGTGTCTGGCACTGCCGCAACTGCGGCTATCTGCACTCACACAAAGAAGCCCCCCAGACGTGCCCGGCCTGTGCCCATCCACAGGCGTACTTCGAGCTGCTGGGCGAGAACTGGTAGAAGAGCTTGCAATAGCAAGAAATAGCAATTCCTGATTAGAAGAACCGGAAAGTACCCGGTCTTTCCGAAAAAGAAAGCGCTTAAATCTTTTTGACCGGTTATCTGCACCATGGGAGGAATCCGGGGAAAATCAAAAAAACTGATCGAAAAAGTGCTGACTTCAATATCACTTTTATTGATTAGTAGGTCACTCGAAGTTCAGACAGTTAAAACCTTTGAGAAGAGATGCTCGGGGTGCGGAAACGAGTTTCAGGTCTTTCGGAAATAGATTGGCGGTCCCGCTGTCGCAGGGGATGTCGTCACTCACATGTCTGAGCTATTCTGGGTTCGACTTTGAACGGGACAGCAGACGTATCAGTTCTGCATAGATTCTTTCAAGACGGCCTAATCCCTGATCTACCAAGCCGCCCTTTTTGCCTCAACTATGATCTCGTCATGAGTGAACGACCCGAGCATGAGGTATTCCAATCTTTTCAGCAATCCAGATCAGCGCCAACATAAATTCTCAGCTCTTGATCTCTCCTTCCGGACCCACTCGACAAGACATCTTCGGGCCGCTGAAATAATGCTTCCTCCCTAAATATATGAATATGCAAGATAACAATTTAATCCACTATATACTTTCAGCCGACTGATCGAAACTCACATCGGCAGTGGCCACGACATCATCCATCAAGGTAGGTCGAGCCATGATTATTCAAGATCCACGAATAAGAGCGAAGTGTCCGCAGTGTGGAAACTGGAATGTGAAATCCAAGCTATGCTTCACCAATATCGTCGCATGGGTAGGGAGGATTCTGGGAGTCCCTACGGTCAAGATTTGGGAAAAGCGATGTGAAGAGTGCGGGAATGAGTTTCAGGTGTTTTGGAAATGAGGTGTATCGATGATGGCCAAATGGAGACAACTTAGCACAATGACGAAGATTTTCTACATTGGCGGCCTTATCAGTTTTATCGGTTTGGCCATTATGATCTTAACCGGAATGACCAGCATTGGCGCTGTATGGGAACTCCTCAAGCGGTGCCCATTGTGTATGTGACCCCATGCGGGGATACAGCGGGCAGCGTTCTATAAGGCGGAGCGTGTTCTGTGTAGGATTGTGACCGAGTTACCGGGGTGAGATCAGAATTTCAAAGGGGTGACGAATTGTAAGGATGCTTTCCCATAGCCGGAATTTCTGGAAAGTTCACAAGTTGGGAAGGAATGTGGACTTTTGCGAGGCCAAAGCTGGCGGCTGCTTAAAGGATTTTGTTACGTACAGCCGCAGTTAATGATGAACTTTGACTTTCCCCTTATGCCCGGCTCATGGCTCATCCGGCTGCCTTAGCCAACTCTCTTCCAGGGATTTCATCATTTCGATTCATTCAACGAAAGTCGCTGGTTTGGTGATAAATGATTCGGCCCCAGCTTTCGTTGTGAGGTCTACGTGAGGTCTACATCCTCTTGCTCTTCGGATGTGGTTAGAATTACAATTGGGATATGCTAAAGAGTAGGAGCGATTCCGGGAGTCGAGAGATTTGTGTGCCTTACTTCAACGGTCAACAAGGTGTACCGGCCATTTTCACTCGCCGGTTTTACGACGACATCATGACCATTCGCGGGGATGTGGGCGCCCGCCGTATTATTCGCCGGAATCCACAGCACGTCCTGATGGTGTAGCTCGAGGATAATCGCTGCTTCTTCGATATTGACGAGGAAAAAGATATACTCAAAATCTCATCCACCTCAATCGGCACGTGACACAAGGCCCCGAATTCGCCAAGAAATGAGTGAAGAGTCATGGGGAGCACGTCGATCAGGAAAACCATACTCATTATCGGGACGCTCGACACCAAGGGTGAGGAATGCCTGTATATCAAGGAACTGGCTCAAAAGAGCGGTTTTGGCGCCATCATCATTGACTGCGGCTCCCTTGGTACACCGGTTGGCAGCGGGGATATTACGCGCCGGAAGGTAGCCGAACGGGCCGGTTGGTCCCTGGAACAGTTGATAGAAACCCGGGACAAGGGGAAGATCATCGGGGCGATGACGGAGGGACTGGTGTCGTGGACGGCTGAACTGTTCCGCGAACAGAAAATCCACGGCGTCATTGCGGTGGGGGGTGGGCAAGGAACGGCCTTTGGTACGGCCGCCATGCAACTGTTTCCCCTGGGCTTTCCCAAGGTGATGGTATCGACCATTGCCTCCGGAAACATGAGGCCGTTTCTACAGACTAAAGATATCGCCGTCTTTCCCGCCATCACGGATGTATTCGGACTCAATTTCATTTTTAACCGAATCCTTGAAAATGCCGTGTGGGCGCTTCTGGCCATGGTCCAGAACTACCGGCCCATTGAAAAAAGCAGCCGAAAAGTGATTGCGGCCACGGCTTTCGGAGTGACGACGCTCGGCTTGAAGAGGATGAAGCGGATCTTCAATGAAAAAGGATTCGATATGATTCTTTTTCACGCCAATGGGATGGGTGGCCGGGCCATGGAAGAACTGGCCGAAGGAGGTTATTTCGACGCCGTCATGGACTGGTCGACTCAGGAGATCATCGCGCACATCGGCCACGGCATCTTTGACGCCGGCGAAGATCGACTGCACAGCCCTGCCGCCATACCCATACCCTACATCATAGCGCCTGGCGCGATTGACTACATCACGATGGGGCCCTTCGACACCCTTCCGGAAGGGTGGGATAAACGTAAGTTCATCATTCATAACCGCAACATTACGCTGGTCAGGGCGACGGCAAAAGAAATGGGCCGGGCTGCCGAATTCCTGGCTGAGAAGGCAAATGCGGCGGTCGGCCCGTTGAAGGTCATGATTCCCTTGGAAGGATTTTCAGAACCCAATGCGGTCGGCAAACCGTTCTTCGATCCGGATGCAGACCGGTTTTTCTTGGAGACTCTGGAACGGTTGATGCGCCCCGGGATTGAAATTATCAAGCTGCCTCTCCATATCAATGATGAGCGTTTCGTTCGGGTGGCCGTGGAACAGATGCTATCCATGATGGGCATGTAATCGAAGAACGGAAGGACATTTGCATGAGCGTCAAAATTTACCCTATGAACACCGGGTTCATCAAACTGGACAAGGGCGTCTATATTACTGGTGGTGTGAGTTATGGGGAGGAAGTCGAAGTTCCGACCTGGGCGTTTCTGGTTACCGACGGGAAAGCGAAGATCCTGGTCGACACGGGAATGAGCGACACCAAAAGTGCGCAATGGCATCATCCGGGTTCTTACCAACCGGAAGAATCTCGCATCGATCGCCAGCTGGCAAAATCGGGCATCGGGGTGGAGGAAATCAATGCCGTCATCTTAACCCACTTACACTGGGACCACTGCGCCAACATGAAGTTGTTCGTGAACGCCGAATACTTCGTTCACGCCAATGAACTTAAGTTCGCACTCGATCCACATATCCTTTACTATAAGTCGTATTCATCCAGGAAACTGGGCGTGATTCCCCCCTTTGACGGCGTCGAATTCCAGACTGTCGATGCCGAGTACGAATATAATTCATTTATCACGTTTTTCCCGACTCCCGGCCATTGCCCCGGTCATCAATCGGTGGCAGTCAAGACCGACAGCGGCATATACGTTATCGCCGGTGATGCGGTGTTTGCCGATGACAATCTCAAACCGGATACCCGTCGCAAGCTGCCCTTTACTCCAATGGGCCGTTTTGTGAATGTCTTTGAACTTTATGACAGCATGGAGAGAATCATCAAGCGTGCCGATCATGTCTTGACCGGCCACGGTCGGGCCGTCGGCGGGCAGCCGGTTTACCCATGAAGCGGTTCGGCTGAAGTCGCAAATGCAGTTTCTATGGCAGGTTGACAGGGCTGACTGGTTGATCGCTCTGATGATCCTGCAACCCTGTCAAAATTTCGAATCAGAAAAGACGATTCCTTCAACCTGGCGGTTTTCGAATGCTTTCTTATGCCGATGAGCGAACCGAATTCATCAATATATGTCAGCGGGCTTTTTCCCTGGGAATGCAATTGTCCACGGGAGGCAATGTTAGCCTCAAGCTGGAGGACAATGTTTATCTGGTGAAACCCAGCGGCATTTCTCTTTTCGATTTAGAGGCCCAGCAGTTGCTCTTGACGGACAAAACCGGGCGAGTGATCTCCGGGCAGGGCAACCCCACCAAGGAGTTCACCAGCCATGCAGCGATCTACGGGACCCGCGCCGACATCAGAGCTATCGTGCATTATCACCCGGCTTACGCTACTGCTTTCGCTGTCCATAACCTAACGATTCCGCTGCTGACCGTACATGCCAGGCGGATACTCAAGAGCCTGCCACTGGTGCCACCGGGTCCGGAAGGGGGACCTCAGCTCGCCGGCTTGTTAAAGGAGATGTTTGCAGTACAGGAGGTTCGCGGTGCAGTGATGAGCGAACATGGCATAATCGCGACCGGAAAAGATCTCAAGGATGCTCAAAATGTAGCTGAGCTGATCGAAGAAAGTGCTCGGATTGCGCTGCTGAGTTCATTCTTACCCTCTGGCTGAACAAGAACTCGTTTGAAGCAAGATATGGCGCCACGAAATGTCTGCGGCCGTCCCTTGAACCGGCGTGTTGTAGAGTGCGGCTATCTTTGGGGTCTCATTCCACGCTCTTCGCCTGCCGAGGTTGCTTTACCCTGATAGCCTCGTTCTGTTGAACAGATCACGACCGACTATTGGCTAAATTTCGATCATGTTCTCCTGGAGCAGGTCGATGTCTGCGATTTCCTCTTCGAGGTAAATCTTCAGCTTCTTTTTGACACGGCTTTCGACCTGGCGCATGCGCTCTCGGCTGATCCCAAACTTGTCTCCGATTTCATGGAGCGTGATGGGATCTTCGGCCATGAGCTTCTTTTCGAATATTACGGCCTTTATGATTAAATTGTTTAGTAGTCAATTACAAATGTCGTTGTAGGGTTAGATTTACTCTCATTATTCACGATTTAAGATAATCCCCCCTTTCTTTAAATATTGGTTTATCCCAAGCGGTGAAGAAACACCGGCCATAATCACACCGCAACAAGATTATGGCACATACAATACCTTGCAACCTTTACCGCTGGTGGCAAGTTCCACACCTTCCCGCCACTTCTCCAGAGGCAACGTATGCGTGATGATCGGCTCGATATTGAGCTTGCCGGCCTCCAGCATGTTTTCCATCTGGGTCCAGGTCTCAAACATTTTGCGGCCGTGAATGCCGATAATTTTGGCCTCTTTGAAGATCACTTCAGGTCCGAGATCCAACGAAATCGGTTTGCCCGGCAAGCCGATCAGCGCCATACGACCGCCTTTGCGCAAATACTTGAATGACTGTTTAAGGGCCTCCACGCTTCCGGATCCCTCGATCACAGCGTCTGTGCCAAATCCGCCCGTCTCGCGCAGCACAATGCACGGCACGTCATCCTTCAGGGGATTTAAGGCCATGGTCACGCCGACTTGATTAGCGATGGCCAGCCGGTCTTCACTGATATCGGTCGCGATTACCTTGGCCGCGCCGAATGCAATGGCTGCGGCCGCGGCAAACAGACCGATCGGCCCGCAACCGAGAACCACAAGATTGGCGCCGTTCAAGTCCATTTCATGCGCCGAACGCAGCGCGGTTCCCAAAGGTTCCATCACCGCACCGTGGGCGTCCGGGATGGAAGCCGGGATTCGCCTGGCGCACACCGCCGGAATAACGGCATATTCGGCAAAACAGCCATCGGTGTGCACTCCCCAGATTTTTATGTTATTACAGATGTGCTGCAGTCCATTCAAACACTGATAGCATTGCCCACAAGGCACATGTGTGTCACCGGCCACCTTATCGCCGGGTTTATGAGTCGTCACCGCGGTTCCAACCGATACAACCTCGCCGCAAAACTCGTGTCCCATGATATAGGGCAGTTTAATCCCGGCATTCTGAGCCCACGGGTTCCATTCTATGATGTGCAGGTCGGTGCCGCAAAGAGCTGCCGCTGCCACCCTCACCAACACATCGTTTGGACCGGGCTGTGGCACCGGTACGGTTTTGATTGCCTGACTCTCTGGATTGTCCATTACCAAAGCTCTCATCATCGAGGTCATGTTCCCTAAACTCCTTCCCTTATCTTTCTTTAGCGTCTTGCACTTCCTCAAAAAACAGCAGAACTGGTTCTGCAGCATAGTTAGGGCAAATAATGTGCCAACCGCTGTAGCGCCTGAAGTCCATCGCCTGGACGAAAAAAAACTGCGATGACTGCGGCAAAATGCCGCAGTCATCGCGGCAAATACAATCATTCCAAAACAAATTCTACATCAACCGTTCTATGGTAGACCGATCCACGCCAAGCCTTTTCGCAGCCTTTGTCTTGTTGCCCTTTTCTTCCCACAGCACCCGCCGCACCGCACCCCGTTTTATTTCTTCGAGAGAGTCGCCCAAAATTCTGTCTGCGTCAGCTACCGGCTGCATGTCCTGTTGAACCATCTCAATCCGCAGTTCCGGGATCATCAACTCTAAATCCCAACGTCCTGACGTTCGATGCCCGCAGAAAAGAACTACGCGTTCCATCACGTTTTTCAGTTGACGGATATTTCCCGGCCAGTGGTATTTGGCCAACACCTCGAATATGTCGGCCGGAATATCTTCGATCCGTTTTCCATGCTCGTGACAATAGCGCTGGGCGAAATATCGCGCTAACATAAAAATATCCCCCTGCCGCTCCCGCAGCGGCGGCACATTAAGCGTGAGCACGTTCAGACGGTAGAACAGGTCAAGACGAAGAGAACCTGATTGAACATGGGAAGCCAAATCGGCGTGGGTGGCCGCGATAACCCTGATATCCACCGGAATAAAGGAATCTGAACCGATCCGCATAACCTGGTGCTCTTCCAGTACTCGGAGAATCCGGGCCTGGACCCCTTTATCCATGTCGCCGATTTCATCAAGAAAAACTGTACCGCGGTGTGCCAATTCAAATAAACCCGGCTTTCCCCCCTTCTTTGCCCCGGTGAAGGCGCCCTCCACATAGCCAAAAAGCTCACTTTCCAGAAGATTCGGCGGCAGGGCGGAGCAATTGACAGCCACAAAAGGCCCGCGGCTTCGTGCGCCGGCAGCGTGAATTGCCTGGACAAACAGTTCCTTGCCGGTACCGCTTTCTCCCTGGACCAACACGGTGGCATTCGTGCGCGCGTATTCCTTGGCCAGGCGGATCAACCGCCGCATCCGTTCATCACCGCTCAGGATATCCCGAAAAGTATACTTGGTTGTCAGGCCTTTTGCGTAAAGATCCTGGCGGATTTTCTGCTCTGCATCCTGGAGTTTCTTGACTTCCTGAAAAGTCGCGACCGCCCCGTGAATCCGGCCGTTAACAATAATCGGCACTCGGTTTGTCACGATTCTGGCGTTCTTCAATCGATGCAACTGATCGATTTCGGCGACTCCAGTCTGCAAAACTTTGTCCAGTCGGGTATTGCGAATAAATTGCCGCAGTGGCTTGCCAATCGCATCGTTGTTGTGAATCCCCAATATTTCTGAGGCTACAGGGTTTATGACCGTAATGTGTCCCGTTTCGTTGATCGCGATTACACCATCATGCACAAAGTCCAATACGACGCGGAACTGCTCCGTCTGTTTTTTCTCCTCATCGATAACCCGGATCAGGTGTGTGGCTTCCTCGTACGCCTGCAAGATTGCCTCCTCCCCGGAAGCTATCAGGCGCACATTAACATCGCCCAACTGAACCCGGCCAAGTACCAGGCTGTCCCCGACCACCAATCGGATTCCATAGGATTCAATGAACGACTGCATACGAGACCGGATGTTCTGCCAATCCACCTGTTCCGGACTGGTTTCAATGATGACCTCTTTAATCGGAATCCCCAACATTTCAGCCGCCCTTTGGCAGCCCTCCACCACATTTCGATACCCCACCACTCCCACCGGCGTTGAATGGCCACACTCCGGCGCCAGCACACGCAAAACATCATATCCGGTCACTTTGATCTCCACCACCGGTATCTCGATGTGCTGTCGAATCATTGCCGCCGTGCCTCCACGGCTGATAAGCGCCCGTGTCCCATTCTTAACCGCCGCCTGCGCTTGTTCTACCCCTTTTTCCAATATGCCTTCGCGAACGGTCAGCCCCAGATGCCTGTCGGCGTTCACCCGTTGTGCTATCTGAGCCAGATCGGCGTATGGCGCTATCAGGCAAATCTTCTTTGAATACATCTCTGCATCACTCCCGGAGAGAAGATATTTGCATAATTTTCGTTCTTAATTTTACCATATATCCAGGACCGTTTTCAGCATCTTTGATTATTTTTTAGTTTTTAGCACTCTTTGAAGGGAAATATCTATTTGTAAGAGGGATTAGCCGGAGTGCTATATTGACCAGGTTGTTATGTCATGATTGACATAACGCTGAGCCTCTGTTAATCCCATGAACGAGTTGGTTGCACATGTATCCCTGGAGCTTTGAGGAATGATTCCCCTATGTTGCAACAATCATTTCCTGTTTCCGCAATGTCAGGATCACTCGCTTGATATTGAATGACATGCAATGTCTCCTGCGAGATGGATTGGGCCGCGCCGGCTGCTGTAAAATACAGCAGCCGGCGCGGCTTTTTTTTTGCGGCAACCACTGAAAGTAGTCGTCTTCAGCGTTGGTGCAGTTCTTGCTTCGCCGTTCTAGGAGCTGCTTTTATTTCATATGGAACAGAGCTGTCATATAGACACTCCGTGGTGAATTACAATGGAGTATGTGTGTTTTACGGTTGTCAATTTCATATTCATAATGAAAAAGGCGACATAAAGGCTTGAACAATAAGGCAAGAGGTGAGTAAAATGAATTTTATGGGTTATCGTCGGACGGACGGCGCCATCGGTATTCGCAATCACGTATTGGTTATCCCATCCGTGGTGTGCGCCAACATGGTGGCGAGGGGGATCTCGCAGTTAGTGCCGGAATCGACCTGGGTTGAGCATCAGCATGGCTGCTGTCAATTGGGTGCGGATGCGGAACTGTCGACGCGGGTTTTGGTTGCTCATGGTGCGCATCCTAACGTTTTCGGTGTCATCGTAGTCGGACTCGGTTGTGAGACGTTAAGGGCACAGGATGTCGCGGCCAAGATTAAAGCGAAGTGCCCTTATAAGCCGGTGCATCTGGTGATCATTCAAGAGCAGGGTGGTTCGATAAAAGCTATTGCCAATGGCGCCGGCGCCGCCAGGGAGATGGTGGTGGCGGCTTCTTGCCTGGCGCGTGAACCGGTCGATGCCGGCGAGTTGATCCTTGGTACTGAATGCGGCGGATCGGATACCTGCTCCGGTATATCCGCCAACCCGGCATTGGGGATAGCGAGCGACTTACTGATCGATGCGGGCGGCAGCGTTGTTCTTGCTGAAACAACTGAACTGGTCGGAGCCGAACATATCATGGCCGCCCGTGCAGTCAACGAGCAAGTGGCGCAGCGGTGTTTTGCAGTTATCGAACGTTGCGAGAGACTGGCAAAATCGATGGGGGTGGATATGCGGGGCAGTCAGCCGACTCCCGGCAATATCGAAGGTGGCTTGTCTTCCATCGAGGAGAAATCCCTCGGCTGCGTTTACAAAGCGGGCTCGAAACCCCTGCAGGATGTGATTGACTATGCCGTGCCGGTTACGAAAAAGGGATTAGTATGGATGGACACGCCCGGGCAGGATATCGAACAAATTACCGGCATGGTGGCGGGCGGCTGTCATCTGGTTGTATTCACTACCGGCCGGGGGACATGCTGCGGCTCGCCGATTGCGCCGACAATTAAAGTTGCGACCAATTCCGCTATTTTTAACATAATGAATGACAATATGGACTTAAACGCAGGCACGATAATAACCGGTGAAGAGACGGTAGAACAGGTCGGAAGGCGCATTTTTAATGAAATGTTGCTGGTGGCATCAGGCAAGCTGGCAAAGGCTGAAGCCCTCGGGTTTAACGACTTTGCGATCAACCGGATCGGGCCGACGATTTAACCGGATTAGGAGGGCGCCGGGAAAAGAACGGAGGGACGGGAGAATGTCAAGAATTCATGCGATTGTGATGAAAGCTATAGATAACGTGGCGACAGTGGTGGACAACGTTGAACCGGATACGGACGTGGTTGCGGATATCAGTGGAAAAAACGTCAGCGTCCGCATTAACATTAAGGAAAAGATACCGTTCGGCCACAAGTTCGCGCTCGCCGAAATCAAAAAAGGTGAGAAGATAATCAAATACGGTGAGGTGATCGGCATAGCCACAGCGGATATTCAACCCGGCCAATACGTACATGTTCATAATCTGGACAGCTGCCGCGGACGAGGTGATATGTGACACTGCCAGGAGCTGTTGTCCCGCTTTTTGAAAGCCGCCGGTAAGTAGTTTACTCAAAGCCGAAATTTAGCCTTGCGCTGCGTCCGTTAATAAATTTACGCGGAATGAAAGGAGGCGAGAGGAAGGGTAAAACTTTCGAGATGTCTATCGTGAAAGGAGCTTCGAGGTGGTTGAATCCTTTTAAAAGGAGGGTGAAGATGAAACGGTTTGTTAAAAATATTGCCTTATTAAGCGTAGTTTTGGGGTTGGCATTTTGCTTTTCGGCCGGCACTCCGGCTACAGCAGCAGATGATACCATAAAAATTGGGCTCATGTATGCTCTATCCGGCAAGGGGTCATCGCTGGGAACAATGCAGATGGCTGCTGCAAAGTTCGCTGTCAAAGAAATTAATGACAAAGGCGGCATTAATTTTCACGGGAAAAAAGTAAAAATCGACGCCATCGCCACGGACGATGAGACCAACCCGGACGCCGCCATCCGTAAGATGAAAGAGATGATCCTGAGTGACAAGATCGTCGCCCTGGTAGGGGGAACATTCGCGGATGTCTCCATGGCCCTGAACGACCAGGCAAAAAGGACCCCGGTCCTCCTTTGCTGGACCAACGGCGTGCCCGAAAAAGTCTTTATGAAGGAAAACAAAGGTCCGACTAGCTGCACGCCCATGGTGAACAATCAATGTGCCGGTCGAGGTGCTGCCGGCTATGTGACCGAAACCATGAAGATGAAAAATATCGTGGCGTTAATGCCTGATTATGCTTATGGCCATGCCGCCTATGAAGGTATGGAAGAAGTGCTCAAGAAACATCCCGATGTTAAATATCAGGTCATCTGGACCCCTGTGGGAACCGCTGATATGACCCAATATTTGATCAAAGCCCGTGACGCTAATCCGGACGTCATCATGATGGGCCAATGGGGAAATGATGCAATCAATATTCTGAAACAGGCATATGATATGGAACTCCGAAAAAAGACCAAACTCTTTTTTAACTATATGACTGATGCGTTTGCTGTAGGTATTCCGCCGGAGGCCATAGACGGTGTTACCGTTCAGATGTTCTGGTATCATGATTTGTCAGGTTTTCCAGACCCGCAGGTTGTGGAGGCCACCAAGAAGATCAATTCGGAGTATTTGGCTGCCACCGGGGGGGCTTTGGATCCCTATGCAATGGCTGCCTATTGTGGTGTTAAGGAGGTGGCTCGTGCAATCGAGCTGGCACAATCGACCGATCCCCAGAAAACCTACGCCGCTTTGATGGCGCATCCGGATTGGAATAGCCCGAAGGGCCCGGCCAAGTGGCGCATCGACGGCCAGGTCGCATATAAATATGATTCCTTCATCGGGTTAGGCCTTCCCGCGGACAAAAGGGCAAATAAGTGGGATTACCTGAAGATCATTGATGCTTACAAAGGTGGGTCTTTTATGAAACCCCCAAGTGAATTGGGCTGGTAAAATAATAGCCAGGAGGGAAGTGGGAAAAGGAGTATGACTCCACTTCCCTCTCTAATGCTTCTTGCAGGTCATTTAATTTCAACACGAAGGTTCAAAGGGCCGATTCATGACTACCTTGATCCATGCTGAGGCACTGACAAAGCGATTTGACGGTCTGGTTGCGGTGAACCAGGTTAATCTCCGGTTGGAAGAAGGCGAAGTCCTTGGTATCATTGGTCCCAATGGGTCCGGAAAGACTACCCTGTTCAATCTGCTTTCGGGGTATTTCCCTCCATGTGAAGGTACGATTTTTTTTGCCGGCAAGAACGTCACCGAAGTCCCCGCCCACCAGCGTGTGAAAATGGGAATGGCTCGAACTTTTCAGTTGGTGTCGGTCTTTGATAGCTTGAAAGTTTGGGAAAATCTGGTTCTTTCCAATCTCAGAACCAAAAGGGTTAAGGAGTCACCGCTGGGTTTTTTCTTTTCAGCCGCCCGCAAAAAGGCCACTTTAAAAAGCTGTCAGGATGCTCTTGATCTCGTGGGACTCGCGAGTAAAGCAGAAACACTCACGTATGAACTATCATATGGTGATAAGAGAATGCTTGAAATCGCAATTGGTATATCCCTCAATCCGAGGATCCTCCTTTTGGATGAACCTCTGGCGGGGCTCAGTGACCACGAGATAGGCAGCGTGCTTGAAATGATCAATCATGTGAAACAGAGTTTTAGTTTGGTTGTCATTGAACATAAAATATCTAAGATTGTCGATTTAGTGCAAAAACTTATTGTGATGAATGAGGGCAAAATCATATCCGAAGGTAGTGCTGAAAATTGTTTGGGAGACCCTAAGGTCAGGGAATGCTATTGGGGAAAGGAAGAATGAGATTACTCGAGGTAGATGAAATCAATGTCTCCTATGGCCGCGCCATGGTCCTCCATGACATTTCGATGCATTTGAACCAGGGGGAGATAGTTTTTGTTGTCGGCCGCAACGGAGCAGGGAAAACCACCTTGCTGAAAACTCTTATGGGGCTCCTGAAACCCTGGAACGGGTCGATCTTTTATGAGGGTGAAAAAACTTTGGGAATAGGCCCGGTGAAATTGGCGCAAAAGGGCCTGCGCTACGTTGCTCAAGACAAGAAAGTTTTCAGTGGCCTAAGCGTCAGGGATAATATAGCACTTGCAGCATATAGTAATGCTGTATCAATGACTGAGGCTATAACAAATGTAACCAGCATTTATCCTAAGCTAAATGATTTCATGGAAAATAAGGCGGGCGGATTGAGTGGGGGCCAGAGAGAACTTTTACTTATAGGCCGTGCTCTTGTTGGACATCCGAAGTTGCTGCTAATTGATGAACCTACCGAGGGACTTGCGGCTATTGTCATTAGAGACATCTTCAAGATCCTGGTACATATGAAGACAGAAAATATATCTGCAATTATCGTAGAGCAAAATTTATCTATCGTTAATCGACTGGCTGACCGCATATATGTCATGCGGGAAGGACATATTATAAAAGAGATAGATAATTCAAGACAAACCGAACACAGCAACGAATTGGAGAGTTATTTGTAATGGATATCCTCAGAGCTTTGAGATTTAGGGCTTACCCACAAAAAGCACTACCGGTATACAAAGAAATCTGTGTTTTGACCATCTTTTTTCTGCTTTTGACGCCGATAATGCACATGTATCGAATTACCGATTTCATGATTTTCTGCATTTTCGTTATGTCCTTCGACCTGCTTTACGGATACCTGGGGCTGCTCTCTTTCGGCCATGTGCTTTATCTTGGGGCGGGTGTCTACATCTCGGTCCTCTTTTCCATTTATATTAATAGCAATCCTTTGCTGTCCTTGCTGGCTGGAACGCTTGGCGGGGGAATAATAGCAGCCATCCTTGGCTTAATTGTAGTGAAACTGGACGGGGCATCGTTCGCCCTGGTCAATTTAGCATTTAGCCAGATTGGATATTTTTTGGTGAGTTCAACTTTCCAAAAGCTGACTCATGGTACTGACGGCATTTCCAGCCGCGTTGAGGCATGGGGTTTTCTGAATTTTTCTAACGAATATGTCACATTTTCTTTCATTCTTATTTCCATGCTGCTTGTATTCTATTTTCTCAAGAAATTAACAAGTTCTCCTTTCGGTGTATTAATCAGATCCATTAAAGAAAATGAAACACGGGTCACGTTTTTAGGGTACAATACTTATCTGTACAAGTGGATTACCTTCCTAGTAGCCGGCACAATCGCGTCTTTTGCCGGAGGAATTTATACATTATATGTCCAATATGTTAGTCCCACCGTTCTTAACCCGCTAGATAATATTGACCCTATCCTCGCTGTTCTTATCGGTGGCGCTGGAAACCTTTACGGCGCTATTGCCGGGGGACTTTTATTTATGATGATGAAAGATTGGTTATCGTCTCATTTTGCTGTATGGCAATGGGTGTTGGGAATTATTCTTCTTATCATCAGCTTTTGGTTTAGACACGGGTTTACTGGATTTGTAATGGCTATTAGAAACTATCAAAGGAAAAAGGCTGTCACTTACGATCAAGATGGAGTTTAAGGGTAATGGTTGAGTCACTCATTTATGGATTCACTCTGGGTGCCATACTCTACCTTTTTTCTATTGGCCTTTCCCTGACTTTTGGCACCATGAAGATCATTAATTTTGCTCATGCGATGGCATATACCCTCGGTGTCTATTTTTTTATCACATTCCTTCGCGTATTTCCCGGAGCGTTCAGTATATCAGCTCTTCTTGCTATATTATGTATGATTCCAGTCGCTTATATAGTGGAGCGGCTAATTATCAGGAGGCTTTACGGCGAATCTCTCGATTACGCCATCATAGCTACATACGCAGTGCTTTTGATTGGAACTGATTTTATCAAGTTTGTTTGGGGCAACGTGCCACAGCAAGTGAGCGATCCTGTTGGTTTATCCATTTCCGTTTTTGATTTCATAATCCCTGTTTATCGGCTTATTATAGTTGCCGTAGCCATTATTCTATTCGTAGGCATTAATATATTAATCAGGACGACTATTATCGGGAAAATTGTCGTAGCAGCTCTAGAAGATGCAGATGGCGTCAGGTGCTTAGGTGTGAATGTAAGTAAACACTTCTCTATCGTTTTCATATTCGGAACTCTTTTAGCGGTTTTAGGGGGTATTTTGTATGCTCCAATTAGTGCAGCCGACCCTTACATGTGGCTGAGTATCCTTCTTATTGCATTCGCTGTGGTGATTCTTGGAGGCATGGGCAACCTCAACGGGACTTTCGTCTCTGCTTTCGTCTTGGGCATAACCATGGCTATCACGGGCCGATTTTGGTCTCAAGCTGCAGATACAATTGTCTTTGTTGTTATGGCTATAGTTCTGATTTTTAGACGAAGGGTAGCATAAAATAAAAAGGGAACAGGGTGGGAAGTGCGATAAATGACACAAGTATTGGAGGTATTGTTATGAGCGGAAATTTGGTTAAAGGTGTTTGGCACAAGGTTTACAAGATAGACCTGTCGAGCGGTAAATGCGTTATCGAGGATGTGCCCGATCATGTCTATCGGTACTTCATGGGAGGTAGCGGCATGATCGCCTACTGGCTCTGGAAAGAGTGCCCGGCGGGGACCGGACCCTTTGATCCGGAAAACAGGCTGATCATGGCCGGAGGGCCGTTCACGGGCACACGTCAGAGCGGCTCTGCCAAATGGTCTGCCGGAGCTGTCGGCCCAATAGGGCTCAATGTCGAATCTGCAGCGGGCGGGGCCTGGTCCATCGAGATGAAGGCCTGCGGGGTGGATGCTCTGGTGATCTCAGGCCGTGCGAAAAGCCCGGTTTACATCAAGGTGTCCGACGATGGGGCCGAGATAAAGGACGCCGCCCACCTCTGGGGAAAGGACGCCTATGAGGCCCACGACTGGATCAAGGGCGCTGAAGGCAACCAGTTCGAGGTGGCCACCACGGGTATTGCCGGAGAACGTTTGGGCCGCTACGCCAATGTTCAGACTGCCAAGAAATCCTTTCTGGGCCGCTGCGGCCTTGGAGCGGTGATGGGGTCGAAGAACTTGAAGGCGGTGGCTGTTCACGGCACCCGGAATTGTGAATTCCACGACCCGAAACGGATCAAGGAGTTAAACAAGGCCATCCACAAACGCATGCTCGACCAGCAGGCCCTCAAGACGGATGAGTTCAAGCTGGCATATCTGGGAACTGCCATGGCCACTGCCCTGTTTGCGCCCCAGGGGAACCTGCCGGTAAAGAATTACAGCTTGGGAGAGTTTGATGAGGGTGTCGCCAACCTGGGAGGCAGGCCCTACGTGGATACGCTAAACGCCAAACCCTGGCCGTGCCGGGACTGCGTCATCATGTGCCACAACAGGTGCGAAGTGAAGGAGGGGCCTTATGCCTATAAAGGCAAAGGACCTGAGTACGAATCCTATGCCATGATGGGATTTAACCTCCTCATCTCCGACATGGAGGCCGTAGCTTATGCGTGCGAACTTGCCGACATATATTCCCTCGATACCATCAGCCTGGGAGGGGTCCTTGCCTGGGCAATGGAATCCTACGAAAAGGGAGTGCTTACCAAAGAAGACACCTACGGTATCGATCTGACCTGGGGTAATGCGAGCGGTACGGTTGAGATGGTCAAAAAAGTCGGCGAGCGGGCCGAAGGGCTGGGATGGTGGCTGGGCGAGGGGTGCCAGGCCGCAGCGGCTCACTACGGCAAAGGCTCCGATGCATGGGCCGTGGCTATGAAGGGACAGGAGATTGCGGCCCACAATTGGCGAGCCCAGTATATCAGCGCCCTGAATTACTGCACCGGTGTGGCCGCCGGCCCCAACCACGAGCGGGGCAACAGTCAGCACATCTGGGTGGGGCACATCACGCTGCCGGAGTGGGGGATCGACCACGTGGAGAACGAGGAACGCTGGTCGTGGGAGAAGTCGGCCGAGCGCAACGCAGCGTTTCACGACTACTGCAATGTGATCAATTCGGCTGTGGTTTGCAAGTTCCTTAATTTCGCCTCCTACAACCTTACTGACATCCTGGACACGCTCAACGCATCCTCGGGGCTGGATTGGACCCAGGAACAGATGCGACAATGCGGAGAACGCATCACTACGCTTCAGAAGATCCTCAATGTCCGCTACGGATGGAAAAAGGATGATGATTTCCGATATCCCAAACGTTTCATGGAACCGTTGAAAGAAGGAGTGGTCGCCGGCAAGATCCCTGTAGGCCTTGATCAGGCGATCCTGGACTACTATGAATACCGCCGGTGGGACAGCGATGGGAAACCCAAGCCTGAGTTAATCGCCAGCCTGGGGATGGAGGCATATATTTAAAAACTATATGTCTGACGTATGTAGTTTGATGAGAGACAATTCAACGGAGCTTTTGCAGGTGTCGTTTTATCAGGCTGATTATGGGTGAAACGAGAGCTTCAAAGAAGGTTCGTGCAGGTGGCGGTGTAGTTGCGGCATGGAATCCGCACAAGTGAGGAAGAAAAGATGAGAGCCCTCATCGGGTCAGCAGATTGTGAAATCTCTCCCGGCGCATTGCTGTCGGATCTGGTCAAGGTATACGAAGAAAAACTGGCCGGCGATCCCATGATCATGGCGATCAAGAAGAAGGTTGGGAAGAGCCTTCTGGTTTTCATTGTAAATGGAAAGGTCATACGCCCGGAACGGTTTGACCAGATCCGGCTGGAGGCTGGAGACGACGTGCGCATCGTTCATCCCGTCTCCGGGGGATGACCAAAGAAATACTGGGCTGACCCTGGCTTTCCAGGGTTATGCCCAGACCGTCAATTCCCCGGTTCACTGTAAGTTCATGGTCTTTGGGGGTATGTTCAGGCCCGGTCATATGATGGAACTTGTTCGGTACGGGGTTTTGCAGAGTGTTGCAAGACTCAGGGAATTCCAGGTCCGGAGCAAGCGTCGCGCATTATTTGGGTTGAAGTATTTTTTTATTCAAATAAAATTTTGGCACATTATTGAAGGAGTGAGCAAATGACATTTGATGCTTCTAAAACGGCAATTGTACTCATTGAACCACAGAATGATTTCCTCAAGCCAGGCGGTACGATGTACCAATACATAAAGGATCAGTTGGCGAAAAGGAATGTGATCGAAAATCTCCAGAGGCTCTTAAAAGGGGCCAGGCAAAAAGGCGTTAAAATATTTTATGTCCCGTTTCATGGTTTTGAGGAGGGCTTCCCGGAACTGAAAAAAGGAGGCCCGGGCTGCACCGGATTGAGAGGCATCGAGATGGACATGAAAGCTGACTGGGGAACTGGCGCCTGGCTGAAGGGGACCCCTGGACCTGAGATTATCGATGAACTCACACCTCAAAAGGGAGATGTCGTTGTGGTAGGGAAAAAGACACTCGACGCCTTCCATTCAACGGCCCTGGATTATCTCTTGCGGGCCAATGAGATCGAGCATGTTGCTTTTACCGGCTTCCATACCAACTGGTGTGTGGAATCAAGTGCAAGGTCGGCCTATGATAAAGGATATCGGGTGATCGTCATCGGAGACTGCACTGGGACTGATACTGAGGAAGAGCAGTCGTACGCGGAAAAATTCATATTTCCCAAAATTGGAACAGTCATGAAGTCGGAAGAGTTCTTGAACGCAGTGGGTTAGCTCTGAAACGTGGTCCATTCAAAAATACCGTTTGGATGAATCAATACGGCGCTTCAACAATACAAAACGTTAAAGTCCGGCAGGGTGCTGAAAAAGGATTGAAATTCCCACTTTACAGTAAAAACCCCGTGGGGCCGTCACCCCGGCGAAGCTTGTCCCGGAAGTCTCAAATCCGGGAGCCGGGGTCCAGTGTTTTACTTTAAAAATCGAATAGTTCAAAAAACCTCATAAGTTCGGTGTTGCTATACTGCCGGCATAGAATTCGACAATAATGGGGGTAAAGTTTAGACATGATAAAAGGTATTGGACATATAGGGATTGTGGTCAAAGAGATAGAAAAGAGTCTTGCAACTATTGCTAAGGCGCTTGGCATTCCTACTCCTTTAATACGAGACGTCCGCGAAAAACAAATGAAAGTAGCACTGCTGATGTTAAATGAGATAGGATTGGAAGTGATTGAGGATTATAGTGAAAATGGTGCATTCGTACAGTTTGTGCATGATAGGGGCAACGCGATCCATCATTTTTGCCTGCTGACTGACAACATTGAAGCTGACATAGAAGCTCTGAAAGAACGTGGAGTCGAAATGGCTGATGAGAGGCCCAGGATTGGACTGCGAGGCAAAAAAATTGCTTTTACTAAGCCGAGTGCACTAAATGGTATTCCATTTGAATTATCGGAGGAATAAAGGATAGATCTTCCAGTGAATGTGGACAAGACCGGTTTGATGGAGAAATACGGACCATTTGAGCTGCTCACACTTGGATTAGGAAGAGTTGGGCAATCTGGTGGGAAGTGGCCCTCGGGTCACTTCTTACCAGAGTGCCGGCATCCGCACAAGCATGAAAACGTGCTCGTGGTTACCACCGGGAGCGTAATCTGCGCGGGTTGCGGCCTCCTGAAAAGACTCTCCCGGTTGACCACAGTGGTTCTGCTCCCTACACCTCCCCGTGTCTAGAAACGTTTCTCTCGATGGAAAACTGGAGGAAGAATATGAACGAAAAAGCCATCGTCACTGCCGCGATTACCGGGGGCATTCACACTCCTACGATGTCCGATTATCTCCCCATAACGCCCAGGCAGATTGCCAATGAGGCTGTGAGGGCTTATGAGGCAGGGGCTGCCGTCGCCCATATCCATGCCCGTAATCCCGAGACGGGGATGCCCTCCCCCGATCTGAACCTCATGAAGGAAATCATCACGGGCATTAAGAGCCGGTGCAACATAGTCGTCTGCATAACGACAGGCGGGGGGCTGGGAATGACGACGGAGCAGCGCGTCGCGCCGGTGACTCTTTACAGGCCGGAACTTGCATCGTTCAACGCCGGCTCCATAAACTTCGCCCTGTTTCCAGCGATCACGAGATACAAGGAGTGGAAGTTTGAATGGGAGAAACAGTATCTCGGGATGACGGAGGATTTCGTCTACGCCAATACCTTCAAGTCCATGAAGGAATACTGTGGGAAGTTCAATGAGGCGGGCACCAAACCTGAGTTCGAGATTTTCGATGCCGGGATGGTGAACAATGTGGCCTTCATGATCCAGGCGGGGTACGTCAAGAAGCCGGTTTATATCCAGTTTGTCATGGGGGTCCTGGGCGGCATCACGCCAAGTTCCGAAAACCTGCTTTTTCTCGTGGACTATGCGAAGAAGCTCCTCGGGGATTTCGAGTTTTCCGTCTGCGTCGCCGGCCGGGCCCAGTTTCCCATCTGCACGCAATCGCTGCTCATCGGCGGAAATACACGAGTCGGTCTTGAGGACAATCTGTACCTTGAAAAGGGCCAGGTGGCGAAAAGCAACGCCGAGCAGGTGGCCAAGATGGTCCGCATAGCCGGAGAACTGGGCATCGATCCGGCAACACCCGATGAGGCCCGGAGTATCCTGGGGCTAAAGGGGATCGATAAGGTGAATTTCTAAAGTACTTTCCGCGAAGACCTCCTTCTTTATACAGCCCTAATCCGGAATCCGGGTGGGGACTGTTGGGCCGGATTCTTGCCTGCCAAATGCTCTGGAGTGACGTATGCGCACGCTAAGTGAAATAGAGCGGAAGATTTACAGCCGGAACATTCTTATTCCTAAAATCGGGGAATCGGGCCAATTGAAGCTGCTCGAAAGCCGGGTACTTATTATCGGCCTGGGGGGTCTTGGGAGTCCGGCGCTCTTTTACCTTGCCGCAGCCGGGGTCGGCAATATCGGGGCAGCCGACTGCGATGTCGTGGATTATTCGAACCTCCAGCGCCAGATACTCCATGGCAGGAAAGACATCGGCCGCAATAAGACCGAGTCGGCGGTTGAGACGATTTCACGGTTGAACCCCGATATTCGGCTTGAAATTTACGGGGCGATTTCAGATGAAAACATCGCTGAGACTATCGCCTCCTATGATTTCATAGTCGAGGCCACCGACAACTTCAAATCCAAGTTTCTGATAAACGATGCGTGCATGCGGCTCGGAAAGGCCTTTTCCCATGCCGGCATACTCGGCGCATACGGCCAGACGATGACTGTTGTCCCCGGCCAGGGTCCCTGTGTTCGCTGCATCTTCCAAGACGAACCGGAAGCAGGGACTTATCAGACAACCTCGGAGGCCGGGGTCTTGGGAAGCGTGGCCGGCGTGATCGGGACAATCCAGTCAATCGAGGCTATTAAATATCTTCTGGGCATCGGGGGCCTTCTTACCGGAAGGTTGCTCACCTTTGATGCGCTTGAGATGGCCTTCATGGAGGCAAAGCTTCCCTGGAATCGAGAGTGCGCAGTCTGCGGGGGCACGTAAAGAGGGCCATGAAAGGCAAATAAATGATTAAATGCAACTCCTGGGCTGGGAGCTTTTTCCGACCTTTTCAAAGGGTGTAGTCATGGATGAAAACAAAGCTTGCGACGAGATTTGCCAGTTCGGCCTGTCTCTGTTCCAGCGCGGATTGACGCCGGGCTCCTCGGGTAACATCAGCTTGCGGCTCGACGGCGGCGGCCGGCTGGTAACACCAACCAACGCATCCCTGGGGTTTCTTGATCCAGCCCGCATATCGCGTCTCGATCCGAACGGACGTCTGCTTACCGGTGATCCGCCCACCAAAGAAATCCCTTTGCACGAGGCCCTTTATGACTGCCGCACCAGCGCCCGGGCCATCGTCCATTTGCATTCAACCAACGCGGTCGCCCTCAGCATGCTTTCAGAGGTTGACCCTCGCGCCGTCTTGCCGCCGATGACCGCTTATTATCTAATGCGGGCTGGCCAGACTGCGTTGGTGCCCTACTACCGCCCTGGCGATCCGGCAGTTGCCGATGCCATTCGAGGTCTGGCCGGGCGTTACAGTTCAGTGCTGCTGGCCAATCACGGACCGGTTGTTGCCGGTGATTCGCTGGAAGCAGCGGTGTTTGCCACTGAAGAATTGGAAGAAACGGCGAAGCTCTATCTGATGCTTCGGGGGATGAATCCGCGGTTTCTGTCACCTGCACAGGTGGCCGACTTGGTTTCCACCTTCAAGCTCAACCTGCCATTGAATGACGAAGGCCGCCGCGGAAATTAGGCCGAATTATGCAATACACCGGCTTCCCAGGTTGCGAATACCACCCAGCCTGCGCCGCCAAGACCAGCCCCGCATGCGCGGTCCAGGGGAGAACAATGATGGAAAAGCTCTCGCTGGGATTTATCGCTGATGACTATACCGGCGCCTCCGACCTTGCGAACACTTTGGGGGAGAACGGCCTCAAGACGATACAGACCATCGGCGTGCCGGCCGCCGGCCTGAAGTTGCCCGAAGTAGACGCTATCGTTGTCGCCTTGAAAAGCCGTTCTGTACCCGCCGAGCGAGCAGTCGCTTGGTCCCTGGCGGCCGATCGCTGGCTACGCGACCACGGCGCAGGTCATGTGATGTTCAAGATATGCTCGACCTTCGATTCGACCGACAACGGCAATATCGGTCCAGTCACTGAAGCCTTGCAAGACGCCCATGACGGCACTCCTGTCCTCGTCACGCCGGCCTTTCCGGAAACCCGGCGCACGGTCTATCTGGGGCATCTGTTTGTCGGGCTCGACCGTCTTGATGAAAGCCCGCTCAAAGATCATCCGCTCAATCCGATGCGGGATTCCAGTCTGGTCCGCACGCTGGCCCGGCAAAGCCGGCGGCCGGTGGGATTGATCCCTCTATCGGTCGTCACCCTGGGAGACGAGGCCATCAAACAGGAGATCCAGTCTCTTCGCACCAGGGGAACAACTGTGGCGGTGGTCGATGCCGTGTTCGAAAGCGATCTCCAAGCCATCGGTCGAGTCGCCCTCACTCATGCGGTGTCCACTGGCGCGTCAGGTCTCGGACTGGGACTGGCCCGCGCAGTTACCGGGCTTGTCCGCCGGCCCCGGACGGCAGACTCCCGCAAACCCGAAGTTGGAGGTGCCGTCGCCATCGTTGCCGGTAGCTGCTCCAAGGCAACCCTTGACCAAATCGCCGCCGTCGAAGGCAAGATACCGATCTTGCGCCTCGATCCCGACCGATTGATCAGCAACCGGCGAGAAGTCGAGGAAATCCTGAGTTGGGCGGAACAGCGCCTGCCCGATGGCCCAATCCTCATTGCCAGCAGCGCTCCACCCAAGGTGGTCCAGCAGATCAAGGAACGGCACGCGGGAGAGCAAATCGACCATCTGATCGAGGAGGCCCTTGCAACCATAGCCGAGGGGCTGGTCGCTCGCGGTGTGCGTCGCCTGATCCTTGCCGGCGGCGAAACATCCGGCGCCACCGTCGATCGGCTGAAAATTCCAGCCTTCCTTATCCGGGAAGAGATCGCCCCCGGAGTGCCGATAGTCGAAACCCTCGATTTTCCCGGGGGCCCCCTTCTTATGGCGCTCAAGTCCGGGAATTTCGGCGATGCGAATTTCTTTCTCAAGGCCCTGTCGATGATCCGTTGAACCGGAGAACTTCCAGGGCGGCAGCCTGTTCCGCGATGCGGCCTCATCTTCTCGCCCCGGCCCGAAGTCGTCGAACCTGGTCTTGATATTCTCGTTATGAAAATTCGCATTTTCGCCGAAAAGATCTTTGCGGGGGCCAGCAAATAGGGTGTACTTTGCTCAGTATGCATGCAAAACCATTCGATCCCCTGGGAGTCGGAATGCTGGATGCAGACAAATCTAAGCGTAAAACAAACTCACTACTCGAATAGGGGAAGGAGTCTGGAAATGGTAAGGGTCTTCTGTTAACGGGCCTGTTTTTCTTCACTGCCAGCGCGGGCATAATCTCATTTTAGAACCATCAGCTCCGTTTGTTTGAACCGGTAGGCAGAATAACGAAGTATCCGTTGCATTATCTGGAATATGAATCATCCTGCCGATCTTTGTCGTGACTTGTTTTCTACCTAGCGAGATGGCATCAGCATTCTCAAAATCTTAGGATACCGTCCTCATCATCGTATACGGGATTCTTGTCTTCAAAGTGGTTGCATGAAAGCGATCCTTCGATCCGACAGCTGCGTCCGTAACAACAGAACTCTTTGAAATTCCCATCCGTTGCATCTTTTGGTGCATAATGGAATAGCTCTGCACCTTGAAATCGCCTGACATGAAGCAAGCGATGCAGATTTTGCTGGATGCGGGATGATTTGATCGATTATGGTGGGGTTCTCACATTTCCACGGTAAGGAGGAATCAATGAAGAATAAACGGATCACGGTACTGGCAATGGTGACGGCAAAGGAGGGGATGGAGGAAACCGTCAAGCAAGAAGTCTTGTCCCTGGTCAAACCTACACGGTCGGAACCTGGTTGCATAAACTACGACGTCCACCAGGGGACCGATGAGAAGTCACAGTTCATGTTTTACGAGAACTGGGAGAGCATGGAAGATCTGAAGAAGCACAGTGGAACGCCGCACCTAAAGGCGTACAGACAGAAAGTCGGTAGTCTTCTGGCAAAACCGATAGAAGTCACACTGTTTGAAATGATCAGTGAGGCATGAGATTTCAGTGATCTTGTCGGATTGTGAAGGGATGCCGTCGTGACGAATCCGCTGCAAGACCCCCAATTAGCGCGTTTTCATTATCTAACCTTGAGGAGGAACGGAAATGACGAAAGCTGAATTGGTTGCAAAAATCGCAAGTGAAGTTGGACTTACCAAATCACAGGCTGAAAAGGCGTTGGACGGATTTGTTTCGGCTGTTTCCAACGCTTTGTCAGCCGGTGACAAGATTACGCTGGTGGGTTTTGGGACTTTCAGCGTCGCGAAAAGGTCTAAACGTGAAGGCCGCAATCCCCGGACCGGCAAAAAGATAAAAATTCCGGCGAAAATAGTTGCCAAGTTCAAAGCAGGCAAGACTCTCAGCGAAAAAGTCAAATAGCAGCATTTCATCCCCTCTCATTCGATATGATGATCTGAAGGGACTGCTCGTCGAGCAGAACACAGTAATGTGGCAGGAGAAAAAATGAGAATAAATTTGCAAATTGAACCCTTGATCGGATTCTTGGTAATAGGGATTGTAGCCGGTTTCCTGGCTGAACGAATTATGAAAGGGAAAGGAGCCGGTCTGGTCGTCAATATGGTCGTAGGAGTCGTAGGCGCCTTGATTGGGGGCTCTATGTCGGGCTTTTTGAAGTTGCCCTTTCACGGACTGATCGGAACGTTGATTAGTGCTACGGTCGGGGCGGTGATACTCCTGTTCCTGGTAGGACTGGCTAAGATTATTCTTTTTCCAAAAAAATCATGGTGGCGAAAAGCTCTTAAACGCAATTGAAGAGGGAGTTTGCATGCTCTAATCAGTTATTGGTGAAAGGGTTCGATTTCACCGGACAGGGACTTTTCAGCAGGTTGGATTGAGGGAACGGCCCACTTGGGAAAGCCTATGGTTTTGCAGGCCCTTGGGGTCGTTTTAGCATTTTTTCAGGGCAGAATCTGACCCCAAAATGAGAATCGGATGCATCGCGCCTAACTTGTTGCATTATTTCAGTTGAAAGCTATTTCGTAGTAGTGAAATAAAAAGAAATTTAACAACGGACCGCGAGTGCGGTTTTTCTTTCCTTTTAGGACTGAGTCTGGAACTGATTTTCAATAAGCTCTCCACAGTGAGACAATTTATTGATTTTTGTAGACAAAACCAGCAACCAAGACGTCTGATAAGGTGAAAAATGGGTCACGAAGTTGATCCGGTTATTCTGTGTACCTGTCCAATGCCGGTTTAAGGAGCAAAGCTATGAAGAAATTAATTAAAACCTTTTCGGTGGTCCTGGTAGTGGCCGCTGTGTTGATGCTGATTGCATCTCCAGGGTATTCATTCAGAGGTGGCGGTGGCCATGGATTTGGTGGAGGCCATGGATTTCACGGAGGCTATGGGTTTCACGGACATGGGTTTTACGGACGTGGATTTCACGGATATGGGTTTCACGGGGGGCCCTGGTGGTGGGGTGCTGCAGCATGGCCATATTACCGAGGCGCCTGGGGTTACCCCTACTATGGTAATCCGTACTATTCGGGTTACCCCTACTATGGTTATTCGTACTATCCGGTTTACCGGCGTGTGGTAGTCGAAAGGCAACCACAGGCTGCGCCGCCCCAACCGGCTCCTGCGCATAAGCAGGACCGCAACTAAATTAGTTTCGGCCCCCCCTTGCCTTGGCGTTGATAAAACTCGAGGCAGGGCCACCTGCAGTTATTCCAGGACAATAGAAACATGCCGATTAGGCAGGGACAATCATGTCTAGGCGGCCCTCCGCTCCGTTAGCTGTTTAGTGCAGGCTCTAAAAACAAAAAACTAGAGTGCGACTCTCCGGTTGGCCGTGACACATTAGAGTAGAAAGATTAAATGAGAGCCCAGACCAATGCAGCTATCCTGGTATTTTTCAGTTGACAAAAACAGAAGCATAGAGGAAAAGGGAGACAGATGCGCTAAATCGCAATAACAACATAACATCACTCAGAAAAACAGGCTTTATTACGTACAGCTCTCCTGATCATTGACTTCACAAGGTCACGAACAACCTTTCCATCTACGTCACGTTTGTGAGCTTCATGAGCTTCCCATCCGGATCGCACACATCCGATCTATGATAGCGTCTTCTGCCCGTGATCTCACCTTGGTCAGCGCCAACGTAAATTCAAAGCCGATCCTCTTCGTTCAGACTCACCGGCGAGACCTCTTCCCTCCGCTGAAATGATGCTTCCTCCCTATATATATGAATATTAAGAATATTAATCCAATCCACCATGTACTTTCACCCTTACTGTTCTCCACTCAATTCGCCAACGCAAACGACATCACTCATCAAGGGAGGCCGAGTCATGATTATTCAAACCCCACGAATAAAAGCAAAGTGTCCGAAGTGTGGAAGCGAGAACGTGGAATCAAAGCTATCGTTTACCACTATCGTCGCATGGGTAGGGAGGATTCTGGGAGTCCCGACAGTCAAGATTTTTGAGAAGAGGTGCTCGGAGTGCGAGCATGAGTTTCAGGTGTTTAGGAAATAACTCGCAGATTGCGCTCAGATCCCGCTTGAAGCCATTTCATTCTGGCTTCCAACCCTTGCCCGATTCCTTTTCTCACCTTAAATTCACTCATCGAAGATCAAGAAGAATTACCATGGGAACTTGATCCTGCATTGAGCCGAAGAGCTATCAACACAGGAGGACGTTATGAGTGCAGAAACGAAGAATGCCAAGTTGATGGAAATGATGTGTGCCGCACTTGAAATAAAAGAGAAGATGAAAACATTGTACGATGAGGCTGCCGGAAAGTGTTCCGATGAAGTGGGTATTGAAACGTTCCGGATGTTGCGCAAAATGGAACAGGAGCACCTCGACCGTATTAACGGGATCTATACCGAACTGACGAAGGGCAAAGCCGATCTCGATTCATGCCGTTTCTACGACTTCGATACGGCCGACAAAAAAGAGGTCCTGAGAAGGATCGCTAGGGAGAAAAAATTCGTTGGGAAAGCCTGCCTTGATGATGTCGCAGCTATCGAAAGTGGCATGGAACTGGAAAACAAGAGCATCAATTTTTTCACGGATAACCTGAAACTGGCCACCACCTCAATTGAGCGCGAATTCCTGAATTACATGATCGCCGAAGAGAGGTCGCACTACATCATTCTATCCGATCTAAGGTTCTATTATGTCGATCCGGGACACTGGTTAATGGAAAAAGGCAGGACGGGCCTTGACGGAGCGGGAGGAATAAGCTGAGCATTCCGGCAGTATCTCCGTGATACCGAATAATTTCCTGGTGGCGTTTCCGTGTTGGGGGTAAGCGCCGAGAGATGAGCCACATGGCTGGGTGGTTGAGCCGATAAGACGCATGGAGATGGCACAGTCTCGATCAAATGATTATTGGTATACTGAGTGTAAAAGACGCTCTTTACGTGAAATTGAAAGAGGTGATTTTTGTGATGGAAAAGAGAAGGCAAAAAGCAAGCTCGCTTGACTATCCAACTCTTTGTGATCTTGCACGATCCCGCAACATTAGGTATGTGGAGGCACGAGGGCTGGATACCAGGAAAGGAGTTCGCTTTACGAAGAACGGAAGCGACTGGATTGTGGTGGATTCAGATCTGCCTGTTAAGGAAAAAATCAGGACGTTGGGTTACCTGCTGGAGAATGAACCAGCAACCGTCGCCGCAAATGTCGGAATTAAAAGAGGAACCGAAATAAGTTCTCTGATGCCTGTGCTGACCATGTGTTGCTCTTGAGTCCGACCTTCACGGTCCTTTGGCCACCACCGTCCTTGTTTTCGTAAAAGGCGCGAAGAGTTCGAGTAATCTGGACCAAAAGGAGCTTACCAACCCCAAAATGGGCTTTCAGGATACAGGACTGATGCGAACTGTGTAGATTTGAGTCCTGATGGTCCAGCGGATATCGTTGGCGCGCCATGGGGTGATGCCTAACGGCTTTTTTGGTAGGCTCCCGTCCGTTACTCACCAATTAACGAACAGTGAATTGACCTATCTGCGCTCACTTCTCTGCCCATGTCTCCGCAATCGTAACTTCTACTTCAACCGGTACTGCAGCGAGGTAAGCTTCTCCTGCCTGAATCATGGTCTTCTTGAGAATCACAGCAACTTCCCCTGCAATCATCTCAGGAGCTTCGAGAATAATTTCATCATGGACAGTCCCGATAATCTTGGCTCCAGTGTCCACCAGTCTTGGTGGGAGCAAGCCCAGTGCTTTTTTTGTGATGTCTGCAGCGGCCCTTTGGACGGGTGTGTTGTAAGAGGGCGTCCTGAAATTGCACAAACCAGTCTCATTGCCCTATCACTTGCATGTTAGGTTGGGAAATCCTATAGTTTTGTGGGCTTTGGGGCTGTTCCTGAAGTCTTTTCGGCAGAATCCGATCCGCAAAATGCGGTTAGGCATCTGTTGACAGCCAAGTTGAGGTATTATTCAGGCTCGAAAGCAATTATGGCGCCCACACGCTGCGGAAAACCTTCGGGTACATGCAGAGGAAAAGGTTCGGAATCGGCTTTGAGGTCCTCGCGAAGCGATTCAATCATTCCAGTCCAGCGATTACGATGCGTTACCTGGGCATCCAGGCTGATGAAGTTAACGGGATTCTGTTGAACGAGATCTGATGTATATTTTCTGTGAGCCAGCCCGTGCCGCCCGCCTCTTCTAATCACTAAGATCCTTTTACTTGCATTGGCTCCCATCAACATATCAAACTCATATCGGCGTGAACCTTTGCTGTGCAATAATCCACGCATTGGCAAGCTCTTTGAGTCCGGTCCAAACTCGTCGAAGTGGCATAAAAGCGCAGCCGTGCTTATATTACAAAAGTAGTGAACAAAGTTCCATGAACAAATTGTTAGTCGTGTGGGAGGTGTGAGATGGAGAAAAACATGTGCATCTTTGAGGGTAAAGAGCATGCCGATGGGTCTGAATTATGCGACGCCATTAGATGCATGGTTTGCAAGGATGGCGAATGGCGTTTAAGTTGGATGTCTGAATTTGGGTTATAAGTCTGTTGGGTTTGCCACTGCTGTAAGGTAACCGTACAAGATGGCTTTGGTTTGAAGCCAAGGCCCTTTTCTTTTGCACCTCTAAATCGCCCATACCATTTCCACAAAGCTCGCTTTGCCCGGGCCGGCAAAAAGATCAAAATCTCGATCTCATTCAATAAGATGACCTGAAGGGACTGCTCGCGGGAATGAATTGGCGGCCAGTCCTTTTCATTTTTATGGGACCACCGAGGCAATCATAGCCCTTCAAAATTCTGCTTTACTGCTTGCAATTGATTATCAGGCGGCTTCAAAAGAGACCATCAACTGCGGGGATGGTGGTGATATGTCCTCAAATTGCCAAAATTGGTCTGATTGGCATTTTCCTTCCTGGTTTTGATTGGAATATCGTATGATTTACGGACCTTCGGCATTCCAAGTGCTTTTTCCGATGGGCTCCGAGCCAGAAATGCGGTTTGGCTCCAGTTGGGGGTCAAGTTAACGCGTTATTCAGGGCTGACAGAATAGCGCAACCGGAGTCTCGTGACGGAGGGCTAAATGAGATACAAAACACGTTTGGGAATGATATGTTTCATATACTGCATGGCCTTGATGGTTCTGTTCGATGTGCCGCCCCGATCCTTTGCGCAGCAGATTCCAGGCGGCGGTGGATGCGAATATAAGAAGTACAGGGGCAAAGCCGAGATTGTCTCCATCACCAACAGGCCGGGCTACCCCGAACAATACGAAGTAAAGTTCTTGTTCCATGCCGAAGGGTGGACACAGGAGAGGCCCACAGGGGTCGAAGGTACGACTTGGGTCCTTTTGTCGGGTTCAGCTTATCCAAAGGCTGATTTCCTCACCAAATACGGGGTGGAGGTAGGAAAGTTCTTCGATTGCTACATGACCAGGATCATCAAGGGTACCTGCATTCCTGTTTACTTTGAGTTTCCCACAATTGATCGGGCTCAGGGGACCTGGGAGCATTGATTGTGTCACCGGCCTTCCATCCGGACTGGAAGCCAGAGGACGGCGGTCCGGTCCCCTTACAGCCAAGCCGTCTTTTCCCCTCAACTATGATCTCTTATGCGTAAGCGACTGGAGCATCAGGTCCTCTCATCCTTTCAGCAACCCAAGCCAGCATTCCCTCGATATCGCTTTCCCCCAAATTGAAGTTATCATCGTTGTCGAAGAATTCCTCACATCTCTGTTTCGTCATGTAAACGTCGGGATCTCCAAAAAGATGGTCTTCATTTGAGATAAGAAGATCTTATTGCGTTTTGATCGGAATATCGTATCATTTATGGATATCCGGCATTCCAAGAGCTTTTTCGGATGGAATCCGAGCTGGGAATGCAGTCCAGCGCCCATTGGGGGTCAAGTTGACGCATTATTCAGGATAAACCTTACCATTAAGAGGAAATCAAATGAGGAAGTTATTAGCAGGGGTTTTAGTTTTAGGTATGACGGTAGTCGCGGGGATCGCAATGTCCCAACAGGAAACGCAAGATAATCCCAATCCCTCATATTCGATTGATTCAAGCACGTCTGCAACCGGCGTACACAATATTACCAACTCCGGAGCGGCGAGTCCTTCAACGTTCTTAAGCAGCGATGAGTCTCTTGCCGGCACGATAAACTCGGATCAAGCGCCCTATATCCTCCTTGCCGCAGATAAAATGCAGCAATGTCTGACGTGCTGCGCCACGAAATTAAACGCCTGTGGAAACGCCGGGAGCTGCAACACGCTCTATCAGAACTGCGTTGCAAACTGCAATTCGCACGGCGAGACCCCTTCCGATTGGAGGTGCTGGTGACAGCACCATGTTGTTCGAACTGTATGCCACAAACGATGGTAGTTCATGGGGACAGTGAGTGAATGACTTTGGAAGGACGTACTGAGAGCAAAGCAAGAATGGCACCGTATCCAGGGTAAAGTGTCGGTAAAACCAATCAGAAGATAGTATACACCGAAGCCGTTCGAATACTGGACGGCTTAGAGATCGGTGGCCTGCATTATCCGCTACCAGGGGGGCCAGGGTGGCAGACCAATGTAGGCAGCCAGGATATCGATCTTGCTCTTCGCCTTGCCAAAGAAGGGCAGGATACTGGGGCGAAACCGGCCCATGTCTCGCATCAGTACTAATCAGTTCATAAGTTAGTGGACGCAAAAAAGATAAAGCGCAATTAACCTTGCCATCAGGAGAAACGAAAATGAAGAAGATCTTATTTGCGTTGATATTCAATTCTTCCAATTCGGTACGAAATCCCCAAAGAGAAGTGAAGGGAGGAGATAACATGAAGAAGCCGATAGTACTGGTTATTATAATGTTAGGGTTGTTAATATTCTTGCCTACTGAGAAAGTAAATGCTAATGGAAATTGGGTATTGTGGGAAAATGCGTCGGGGAATCTTGTAGCGGAAGGATCATCCGTCCCGGTTCAGCTTATCGTTGTTCCCCGCAGTGAGTGGACTATTTTAGAATCCTTTCCAACGTATGAGGCTTGCATAGAAAAAACTAAGATGAGTCGTAACCGTCATGATGTTTTTCACTTTGATTTAACTGAAAATATTAAACAAGATCCCAACAAAGAAGTAATAGGAGACTGGCCCACTATTACTGTAAAGTGGAAAAATGGCATGCAAACTCATTTTGAACTAAAATGTTTCCCAGAATCGGTTGATCCAAGAAGATGACCTGCCATTGACGATCACCATGCCGGCAATGTCATCCCATGGTCGTGGGGGTGATGGCGGCGACGGTGCGGCACACGTGTGTGGTCAACTATGGCTAGACCTGAGAAAATGGATTGTAGGGCTATCCTGGCGCTTATTGCTTCGGCTTTGGCATGCAGAGATGTCACCATCAATGCTTTGCCGGAGGCAGAGATAACCGGGTAAGAATTGAAAAGGTGTGGATAGCTGACCGAAATAAAGAAAAAAAGCAAGCGGAATTACTCTGTAAACTGGTGCTGGGGCTGGAATCGAACCCGCACGACGACAAGCGCCATAGGGCCGGATTGCCGGAATGGTTCCATAAAAATGAAATGGACTGGCCGCCAAATTAATTCCAGTTTGCATGCTGTTTTTACTCACTTTTTTGCTCACTGACAATTGTGCCGCGAAAGCGTCACCAGTCGTCCCTATCCTCCTCCCGAAACAGCTCCTGCAATGCCGAACGTCGATAAATCATACGATATTCCAATCAAAACCCGCATGAAAATTGCCGATCAGACCAATTTGGACAATTTGAGAGGATAGCTCCGCTCAAAGCTTCGGATACCTCATCCCCAAGCTGCAGCCACTCTGATCTCCACGGCAAACGGGACCTCTGGGATAATCCGGTCCAATGCGTTCTCCATCGACTCTTTCACAATCGCCTCTACCTGATCCTCTATGCCATCTCTGGCCTCGACTATTATTACGTCGTGTTGGGGTATGAACAATACGTGCATCAATCCCCTCCAGCGCACTTGAAATGAGGTACAGGGCATGTTTGAAACCATCAGCTCCATTTGCTTGAACCTGAAGATTGAATAGACGGCGGTCGCCGGCGTCTGAGATATGATCAATGAAGGTAAACAACAAACGCATTTATGTTACATGCCGTTTCTGCATCAAGCACCTCCATGCTCTGGGTGCATTTGGACGATTAGATCCGAAATGGCTGGATGTAAGTGAAAGAACCTCAAAATAGGGCTCCACTGCCAAGACTATATCTCTTGCAGTCCGTTGCGGTGGACCGGGACCTTGGCGATCCTCATCAGCGTTGCCAACGAGTGTCAACCACAGCCCCGCTTCTTCCAAATGCGCAGCAACATTTTGGGCAAACCTTTTGCGGTCATTTTCAGAACTGAATGAATGAAAGCAGCCTCTATCAAATGCGAAGCCAAAAGGAGCACCTTCAATTTTGTTGTTAAGAAAATCAGCGAGCATGAAATAGCATTCAACCTTGGCCTTAGAGGCTTTTTCTTTTGCCTTTTCTAGAGCAATATCCGAAGTATCAGTACCGGTAACCTCAAACCCGTTCTGCACAAGCCATATGGAATTGTCTCCGGTTCCACAGCCAATATCTAAGGCTTTGCAACTCAAAATAGGTTTTTGGGTCACAACTTCGACAAGATTGAAATCCGGCTTGCCGATGTCCCAAGGAGTGTCCCCCGATTTGTATCTTTCTCTGAAACGGTTTTCGATTGTCATCTGATTACCCCTTATAGGATAATAGCATAAACTTAGCAGAAAATATTCAGAACTTCCCCATTCATTGAGTGCAAGGAAGATAACGCTGCATCATATCAGCACTGCCTCGACCCCGCTTCTTCAGCCATGCTTCTTGGTAATCAGGCCGACGGCGAGGGGATGGCCTTCTCTTTTAACTTCTGGCTCAGGGATGTGTTTGAAGGAATTAACTTACAGGGTGGGTCAGTTTTCAACGCCGGATTTCAAAATCTGTAGTGGCGCCATAAGGGCTTCACTGATTTTTACCACTCTTATTTGACTTAAATCCGCGCCAGATCGCAAACCGGGAGATGAATAAATTTGTTCAATAAGGGCACAGAGATTGCGAAGGGTTTAAATTTCATTTTTCCGTTGCGTGTTTTTTAGACATACCTCGTAATCTGCCCTCCGGAAATAGCCCTTTCTTTTTTGCCTCTTCACAATACCAGAACGAGGACCAAAGGTTCTTCGTCTGGTAATAGTTCTGAGCTAGACACGTCCCCATGCACACTCCCTTCATAAGGCAATCTCCACATATCCCTTCCAGCTTTTCAGGCAACCCCTCTCTGATCTGTTTTAAAACCTCCGTATTCTTCCAGATGTCCTCTAGAGAGTCTTTCCCGCTGTGTCCAAAGGTAAGATATTCCACGTTCTCGCCAATACCGCACAGGGCATAAGACCCATCCGAGAGTACTCCTATTTTCCCGAATATCCCACAGACGCCGCAACTCCCTCTATCCTCTCCCAGCATTCGGCTAAGCGGCCTGAACGCAAGGGGGTGTGAGTAAAAAAGATGCAACTTCGTTTTTCTTGATAGCTCCATCTCCGCCCATTTGCCCAGTTCTATCAGCTCATCAATGCTCAAAGTATCGCCTGCTTCATGGAGCTTCATTCCTCTCTCGGTGGGCTGGACAATATTGAATTTGACAGCGCCGACCCCCAATGATTCAGCCAATCTTACCACTTCCTCCATCTGATCTTTATTACGGTTCATGATTGACATTATCACCTGAGGCTTCAAGCCCTCTTTACATAGATTTCTTATTCCCTGAAGGGCTGCCTCAAAGCATCCATCCACACCCCTTACATACTCGTGGGTCTCAGCGTTTGCTCCATCAAGGCTTACCGATACGGAAGGTTTTTTACATTTTTTTATCTCTGCGGCAATCTCAGGTGTACAGAGGGTGCCGTTTGTCTCGACGCTCAGGGGGAGTTCCGATTTTCTGACATAATCCAGTATCCTGTGAATCTCCGGATGGAGAAGTGGCTCTCCTCCTGTCAGTTTCACGCCTTCAAGCCCTAATGATTTGCCCTGTTCCACTATGGAACGGAAAAGGTCAAAATCAAGAGATGGAAAGCTGGTCCCCTCAGACTGGTATTTGGGCGTTATCCAGCAATGACGGCAGCACAGGTTGCAACCCCCTGTAAGGTAGAAATATATATGGGTTAAAGGATAATCATTCTTGCCCTTCGCCTTTTTGTTATAATCTTTCATTCCGGTATTCTACCCCCTGCTTCAAGGAATCTCTTCAGACACGCATTCGGGCTCGGGTGATTATCTTCTTTGAGCGTTGTGTATGCAAGGGCAGGACAGTTGCCGGTGCAATACCGCATGTACTCACATCCTTTGCAGAACTCGAACGTGCTTAGAGGAATATCCACCCTCTCTCTCAGCCTTTTAAGTTCAGGATGGTGCTGCCATACTTCGGTAACATCATCCCTATTGATCCTGCCGAGCTCTATATGGCTCATCTGAGAGCATGGAGTCATCACACCATCTGCCCTTATCGCCATTTTGTTCATTATTCCACCACATGCCCTCAAAAACCCGCGATCCGGCATCTGCTCCCTGCCTTCTCTCCTTGCCTGTTCCATCATCCTCCACTGCTTCGCCTCAGCCAGAGGACCTGCTGCCGCATTTATGCGTCCGTTATATTTCTTATCGAGATTGAGAAGGCTCTCCATAGCTATCTGCCTGTCCTCCACGGTAAGCTCCATCTCTTCCCGATTCTGCCTGCAGAGCCCCATGGGACCTGCTGAATTGCACGAAAACGACTGCAACCCGATATCATCCAGTAAAAGCTTCGCTATCTCATCGAGGTCTCTTACATTATGCCTGTTTATGGTCACCCGCACCGTTGCGGGGATTTGATGTCTCCGGAGAACGTTTATACCTGCAACTGCCCTGTGAAAATTCCCTTTGCCTCTTGACAGATCATGCGTCTGCGGGCTGCCTCCGTCTATTGACACCTGGATACTGTCGCAACGCCTTGTTGAGGCTATATATGAAGCTATCTCATCGGTAATCAGCGTACCGTTGCTTAGCAACATGAACCTCATCCTGTTTTTGACTACTCCATCGATTAGTTCCTTCAAATCCTCCCGGAAGAAGGGCTCTCCGCCTCCCAAGTATACATCCATGACAGCACATCGCCCAAGTTCCTCAAAAAAATCGAGCCATTCATCCTTCGGTATATCTTCCTGGACATCCCCCGGACCTGTGAAGTGATAGCAGTACTTGCACCTGAGGTTGCATTCATTCGTTATGTCAATATCTACCGATCGTGGTGTCTTGACTAGCTTCATAATAGAGTAACCATCCACATTTCAGTCTTTAAGCGTTTATTTATGCTTTGTATCCCGCATATCCTTTTGCAACAAGTTCATCCACAAATGTCTTTACCTGATCCAGGGCGTCTTCCGGCATATCTACGCAATCCTTGCCCAGCTTCCGCACAATATCGGCTATCGTATTCTTCCCATCAAGACACTTCCATATATACATGCTTATCGGGTTCAGACCATAGACATCGCTTGTGTCCGGGTCAAACAGTACAGCCCAGTCGTCAGATTCCTCTCTCAGCACTATCCCTTGATTGGCTATCGGTTTGCTTTCATCTGTCTGCATATATATCCTCCAGTGTTATCCTCTATCGAACTTCCCTGTTGCATCACTGCTGACCGGTTACTTTGCGAACAAATTCAGTTGGTTCCCAGCATGAAGTGTTTAATTGGTTTGCTTAAGAGCCTGAAAAACCAAAAATATTTATGTGATTCTATCCCATAGAAATCCAGTTTGTCAAGAGCGCACGATGACCCGGTTGTTCACCGTTATCACAAGAATGTCGCATGGTTCGAAAGTTTCTGGTAATCCTCCTCACGATGAGGTAGATTTTGTGAATCGGCCGGCTCATTGGAGGTGGACGCCGTAGACAGCCATCAGGGCAATCGCCTCAGACGCGCCGGTTCATAACAGCAGGTTTCTTCTGTTTGCCGGCCGGCACTTCCCGAATCCGGGTCCCCGCGCTCTGTCATTGTGTCGGGAGAGCCTGCCCGATGACTTCCGACTGGGTGAGAGCGTTTGGGCATACTGACTATTTCTGCAATCAGGCACCGAACCCTCACTTCGTTCAGGCTCGCGCTAACATTTGCGGCCGATGTTAAACGCTTCAAGTTCGCGCCCGATCTTTTGTGAGGGCGCAGGATGAGCGAGAAGAACGTGTGAAAAAATCGTGTCCTCCCGGCAAGCCCATGCTATATTCCGCAAAGACATATTTGATAAGCAACGTTTTTTATGGAAACAAAAGAGGAGCATCGAGGTGAAAATATCCGTCAAGAAAGGGAAGCTCGCCGACACAAAAAGTCAGGCCATTATCTTAGCATTGTTTGAAGGCAAAAAAAAATTGCCGGGAGTGGCCCTGCAAATTGATAAACGAGTCGATGGATTAATCAGCGAATTGATTGATAGTCATGATTTTGAGGCAAAACTCGCCCAAATATCGGTTATTTATAGCAGAGGATTACTTCCGGCAAAAAGAATCGTCCTTGTTGGTTTAGGCAAACAAAGCGAATTTAATCTGGAAAAACTGCGCATAGCTTTTGCCAAGGTTATGCAGCACTTGCGGAATCTAAACATTAAAGAAGCGGCAATTTCCATCGACTTGAATCTTATTCCTAATGCCAAAGGTGCAGTTGTGCAGGCTGTGGCGGAAGGATCTCTTCTAGGGCTGTATCAATACACCCCTTTCAAAACAGTTGGCCGCGAAGATCTAAAGAACATAGAACAATTGAATATTGTCGCTGAAGAAAAAGATTTGCCTTTGATCGAGGCCACAATTAAAAAAGTACAGGTAATAACACAAGCCGTATATTTTGCGCGTGACCTGGTTTCGGCGCCGGGAAACAAAATGACGCCTGCAATGCTCGCGAAAAACGCCCAAAAAATAGCCACCAGGAAACATGTTTCCTGCAATGTGCTGGATAAAGCTAAAATGAAAGAACTGGGGATGGATCTCCTGTTGGGTGTCGGATCAGGGAGCAATGAAGAACCGAAATTTATTATACTCGAATATATGGGAGGCAAAAAAGACGCAGCGCCAATCGCTCTTGTGGGCAAAGGAGTGACTTTTGACAGCGGAGGAATTTGCATCAAATCCGCGGATAGGATGAATGACTTGAAAACGGACATGTCCGGTGGGGCCGCGGTAATGGGCGCGATTATGGCATCCGCTGACTTGCAGTTGCCGCTCAACATTGTCGGTCTTATTCCTGCCACTGAAAATATGCCCAGCGGTACCGCTTATAAACCTGGCGATGTTTTAAAGTCATATTCCGGGAAAACTATTGAGATCATCAATACCGATGCAGAAGGAAGGTTGATTTTAGCCGAGGCGTTGGCCTACGCGTCCAAGTATAAGCCAGCAGCCATCATTGATGTCGCCACTCTTACCGGAGCCAGCGTTATAGCGCTGGGTGAGGATGTGATCGCTATGTTGGGCACCGATGATAAACTCAAAAGTGAACTCAATAAGGCCGCCCACAAGACGGGTGAACTCGTTTGGGAACTGCCTTTGTGGGAAAGCTACCATGAACAAATAAAGAGCGATATTGCCGACTACAAGAACTACGGGGGACGCGCGGGCGGTGCAATCACCGCCACAGCGTTTTTAAGCAAGTTTGTGGGGGATTTTCCCTGGGTGCATCTGGATATATCCGGCCCTGCCTGGATTGACAAAGATAAACCTTATATCCCCAAAGGGGCATCGGGAGTTGCTGTTCGATTGCTGGTTGAATTTTTGCGCAATCGCGCCGGGGAATAGCTATATACTTCGCGCAACGCAGAAGGTGCCCGCTCATTCACGACGTTCCGTGAGACGGGGGGTTCGCAGGGCCTTTTGAATGCACCTCCGTATTTGTCAGTTTAATAATTGAGGTTTCCATATTTAACTTTTCCTCTTCATTATTACTCCACTGACCTTCTGCCGGCAAATACGTGCAATTCCAAGGTTTACTCAGCATATTGGCGCTCAATCCTGACGCGTCTGGTCTACAGTCAAAGCACAGATATCTAAACTCACAACCGCAGCAAACGTCAATTTTATCTTTATTAAGTCTAATCACATTACTAAAGATGGTACTGCCAAGGATTTCCGGCCATTCATTTGTTTTGATGTTTCCAATCGAGAGCCGTCTTTCCATTACACACGGATAAACGTTACCATCACTCGCAATATACATTCCTCGCCCGTAACAATTATGAAAAGACCTGTTATAGAGAAACTCCTTACTCTCAAAAGCACCCTTGAAATTGTGTAATGTTATTTCCTTCTTGTGGAATACAGCGCCATTGAGAGTTGCCGATGCAGCCCGACCAGTCAACCTGACGGGTTTTGGTTTCACCCTCTGTCCAAAACTACGCCAAATGAAGTCTATCGTCTTATCCATATCAGCTTGGTTTTGATCCATCAAAACGAAAGCGACATGAAAATTTATCTTCTCTTTTTTTAATTGTGTCAGCGCTTCAATTGTAAGAGCATGGCTGCCCTGACAACGCGTAATAGCATCATGCGTGGGCGCATGATAAGAATATAGGGAAATGGATAACGTTATATTGTTTTCCTTTATAAATGAAATAATATTGCGATCATTCAGCAAGGTCCCATTGGTAAATATTTCCACCTGCTCAAAATACTGCAACGCAAAGGAACAGAGCCTCTGCAATCTATCCCATTGGAGGAAAGGCTCACCACCTATAAATTGAATTCTCTTGACGCCGGAAGACGCAATGGCTTTTAGCAGATGTTTCTCATCTTCTAAGTCAGGAATATGAGACTTCGCTGTTTCGGACGAAGCAACCGAAGAGTTTGTATAGCAATGGATACAAGATAGATTACATACCGTTGTAATTTCATAATATGCGATGGACAGGCTGTGCTCAACCTTATCAGGACAACGTTCAGGGTGTTGACAAGTAGATTTATCCGGCAGCACGCAGATTCCCAGACCCAACTGGTCTAATTCTGACAGGAGATGCTTGACGTCAGAAGAAAGGTCCCCTGCAGAATTACCGGATAATGCGTGTGACAGATAACGCGATGCAGCGGGGCTTAACCAATATAGAGAACTTGTATTTCCATCAAAAAGTGTTGCTCTTTTTTCGCCCCTCGTTAAGAATACATTTGGATTCAGGACAAACATATCTGACATGTGATGTTTAATCTTTATGGTCATAACTCACTATGCGCCACCTTTTGACATACTACACTGATTACGTTCACCAACTTGCCGGTGAACGTCATTTCCAGGGAAAAGGCGGAAAGGACGAAGAAGGAGAGGACACCTGGCGTTCAGCCCGCCGGTGCCCCCGCCCGTGTCCGCCTGGGACGCCTATCCGAGACTGCACATGCAATGCGAATCGCCATTCCCGCAGGAGAAATTCTCGACATGTTCCACGATGGATATCAGCTTTGGGCTAACCCACTTCATGTTATCACCTCCTTTTACCAAGCCTGAAGTTGGCTATATGATGGGTATTGCATACCCACAACCTTTCGCAGGCGTTTCATTATAAGACTATACCTCTTCGCATTGTCAAGACAAAAAATACCTCTTGTCAATAGCGCGAATTACCCCATGCCGGAGAAGGTAACGATTCAGTTTCTATGGATTTATGTCATTTTTGATTATGATGCTCGCGGGCATTGACTTCCCATCGGGAGCTGTTTTACAATGCCTGCCAAGTTGTCTTCAGGGCTTGTGAAAGTAGGTAATTTGATTTTATGATATGGACGTCTCCAAAATTGACTCCCTTGACCCATGGACAAGACGCTGACCTAAAATGGGGCGAAGAGACATCGTGCAGCCAAGGCATGTTCTGGGCGGATGGCTGCACACCCGTAGGGAATTGATGCCACAGAATTCAACATGAAACAACCCCGGTGGCCTGCGGTCTCAAATTACAATTCCCTCCCGGCCCCCCTCAGGAGTCCCCGGTGCTTATTTTCAGTCTCAAACACCTCGGCCGATGAAAGCGCTAGGCAAACTGTATTGGTACATTCATAGATACCGATACGAATCGATAGCCGGCGCTGCCGCGGTGATACTATCCGATATCTTCACCTTATTGCCGCCCTGGCTCATCAAGCTCGCAATCGACCATATTCAAAATGCCGGCAGCCTGCCGCACCGGATACCACTAATCCCTCTGCAATCAAACGCGCCCATCGCCGTCTACTCCGTCCTGCTGATAGCAGCCGTCGCACTTCAGGGGACGGCTCGCTTCTTTTGGCGAACACGCCTTGAAGGCATTTCGAGAAAAGTTGAACACGATTTGAGAAGCGATTTTTTTCAGCATCTTCAAAAGCTCCATTGGGGTTTCTTTCAGCACGGATCGACCGGAGACATAATGTCTCGTGCGACGAACGATATGCAGGCAGTAAAAGAGTTCGTGGGCTCCGGGATGGTGGTCATAATCGATTGTGTAACAATCGTGCCGTTATGTCTGATCCTAATGGCCGCAATAAGTCTCAAGCTTGTGGCCGTATCTTTCCTGCCTATGGTTGCTGTCTTTGTTATTGTCATCAAGGGCGGTCGTGAGATCAAACGGCGATCTTCCGCTATTCAGGAACAATTGTCGGAACTGTCTTCGATGGTTCAGGAGAATTGCGCAGGTATAAGGGTCATTCAGGCATATACCCAGGAAGCCAACGAGCTTAATCGATTCAGAAAACTCAACCTGCGCCTAAAAGAAAGGAAAATCGCCCTGGCCAAGGTTTTAGGCGCTTTTTACCCATTAATGATCCTGATGATGGGTATAACTACCGCCCTTATTTTATGGATCGGTGGCATAGAGGTCTCGCACGGGCGCTTGACCCTCGGCGATTACATGGCCTTCAACGGATATGCGGCGATGTTTGCATGGCCCATAGTCCAAGCGGGGGCCACGATCAATCGTGCCCAGCGGGGACTTGTTTCCATGGAAAGGATCGAAAAAATTCTATCGGTTGTACCGATGGTCAGTGACGATACGGCGCCTGGTGAAGTGCAATCGGCTGCCGCCGCAGCATCGGGTGTTGCCGAAGGGAAACCCGGCCTGAAGGGCGAAGTGGAATTCAGGTCCCTCAACTTTGCCTATGACCGTGGAGGCAACGTTCTTTCCGATATCAATCTAAAGATCGGTTCCGGCAGCATCCTGTCGATTGCAGGCCCTGTGGGTTGCGGCAAGAGCACGCTCGTAAGATTGATACCGAGGATATACGATTTCCCGGACGGTTCCATCTTTATAGACGGCAAAGATATAAAGAGGATGCCTGTCGCGCTTTTGAGGGAGATCGTCGGCTACGTAGACCAGGAGCCTTTTTTATTTGCCTGGACAGTGCGTGAAAATATCGCTTTCGGCGCGCGGGGGGCGACAGAGGAACAGATAGGCGAAGCGTTGCGCATCGCTGGGCTGGAGAAGGATTTGGAAAGTTTTCCACAGGGCCTCGATACCATGATTGGCGAAAGAGGAGTGACTCTTTCAGGGGGGCAGAAGCAGAGGGTCTCGCTCGCAAGGGCCGTGATCAAGAAACCGAAGGTCCTTATCCTTGACGAAGCCTTTTCGAACCTGGACGCCTCGACAGAAGAACAGGTATTCGCAAATATCCGGGAGGCGCTCCGGGGTACAACCATTATTCTGGCCTCTCACAGGATTTCGACAATAAGGGCGGCGGATACCATTGCAGTGATGAAGGATGGCAGGATCGAGGAAATCGGCGGCCACAATGAGCTCATATCGAGGAAGGGAGCATACAACCGGATCTACAGAAAACAGATGCTTTCGGAGAAAGAGATAATATTGGAAGAATATGACGACTGAGCTCCCGGAAAAAGAGATTACGGCAAAGACATATGATGGCCGGCTGCTGAGAAGACTGGCTGGATTTCTTAAGCCGTACGCGGCACAACTGGCTCTTTCCGTTCTCCTGCTCATGGCGATTTCACTGCTTCAACTGGCGGGCCCGTATCTGGTGAAGGTCGCGGTGGACAGCTACATACTGCCTGGTCGGCCGGAGGGCCTAAGTTTTATTGCGGCCCTCTACATCGGTATTCTGTTCCTCACTTTTTGTCTGCAATACATGCAGTTTTATGCAATAGAGCGCTGTGGGCAACAGATCATGTACGATATAAGAACAAGTTTGTTTGCTCATCTGCAGAGGATGTCTCTTTCCTTCTTCGACCACACACCCGCAGGGCAGGTCGTTACAAGTGTTGTGAACGACGTTGAGACTTTGAATGAAACACTTACGCGTGCGATCGTGGAAACCGTCGGGGATGTGCTTGTGCTCTTAACCATCGCAACCGCCATGTTATTTTTGGACGGCAGCCTTGCATTCATCACATTGACCGTGCTTGTCCCCGTTCTTGTGGCGACGAAATTATACGGGGATCGGACCAGGAAAGTCTACACGAACATAAGGGACGGCCTGGCAAAGCTTAATTCGTGTATCCATGAAAGTGTCTGCGGCATGAGTACGGTCCAGGTGTTCAATGGGCAGGATGAAAATTTCGGAAGGTTCGAAAAAATAAACAGCTCAAACAGGGATGAGCAGATGAAATCGATCGTCTATTATGCTCTTTATTATCCCGTGCTGGAGCTGCTGTGGGCGGTAACTATCGGGATCATCATCTGGTATGGAGCAGGCCAGGCGATGAAGGGCGCTCTTCAGCTCGGCGTGCTCATAGCCTTCATCCAGTATGTTCCGAGGTTTTTCCAGCCGGTAAAGGACATCTCGGCAAATTACCATATCATGCAATCTGCAAGGGCGTCGCTCGAAAGGATATTCAAACTTCTCGATACCCCCGAAGACATTCCGGACCCTGTCCATCCCTTATCACCCCGCAAACTCGAAGGAGAAATCGAATTCCGTGACGTATGGTTCTCCTATAATTCCAATAATTCCGCCCTGAAGGGAATAAATTTTCACCTCGATCCGGGTGAGAGTGTTGCAATCGTCGGAGCTACCGGCGCAGGCAAGACATCCATAATCAATCTGATAGGGAGATTCTATGATATTCAGAGGGGATGCATCCTTATCGACGGCTTGGATATAAGATGTATGGAAAAGACATTCCTGCGGAGGCATATCGGGCTGGTCCTCCAGGATGTCTTTCTCTTTGCGGGAGATATCGAGCGCAATATCAGGCTCGGAGACGAACAAATGCCGGCGCAGAAGGTTTATGAGGCAGCGCAGTATGCGAACGCGAACACCTTTATTGAAAAGCTTCCGGACGGATACAAGCAAAAGTTGCATGAGAGAGGCAGCACTCTCTCTCTCGGCCAGAAGCAGCTTATCTCTTTCGCAAGGGTGCTCGCCTTCAATCCGAAGATATTAATCCTGGATGAGGCGACATCCAGCCTGGACACCGAGACCGAAATCCTCGTCAGAGACGCCCTCAGGAAGCTGATAAAAGGCCGGACAACCATCATTATTGCCCACCGTCTTTCGACCACAAAATACGCTGATAAGATAATCGTTATGGACAACGGTGAAATAGCGGAGATGGGAAAACATGAAGAGCTTCTGGAGTCTAGAGGCATCTATCGCGAATTGTACGAGTTGCAATTCGGGAGATGACCCCTTCTCAATCCCGGCCCGCGAGTTTTCTCAGTCGGGCTGAGCGTCTGGTAACCAAAATGACGTGGCTGCCACGGAAATCTTATAATATCCGGGCAGCCTCCGAGTGCGTTAGTATTGCATTTTCCCCGTGCTACAACTATTGGCTGAGAACCCGCTTGTGCAGTCCACGTCACTCCCCGGTTGCTTCACCAGGGGTATTAATCTCGGGCTAATCCACTTCAAGATTATGACCTCCTCCCCCCAGCATCGAGGCCGGCTATGCGGTAGGCGGCATTGCACACAACTTCGGATCAGACACTAAGCCTTGCCTGCCATACAGGCGAATCCCGTATCACCCGTGCAGCAAGTTACTTCGGGACGAGCATCTTCGCCCGTAAGGGGTATTAGTTTTGGGCTTACCCACGACATACAATCACCTCCTTCGGCGCCGGCCTTGGGGCTGGCTATGTGGTAGACGGCACTGCGGTCAAATGCGGACTGGAAGCCGCTGATCCCTTTGGCAAACTGATAGCGTAAAAATTCTGAGTTGTCAAGTTTACGGTGGGAGAGTTTTCGGTGGGACAGTGTAGTAAGCAAGTGAAATGTCCGCTTTTTCGGGACAGGTGGTCGTCGTGTTAAAAGTGCCATCCAAAGGAGACCTCCTGCTCCCGCCCCGTCTCCCGGGTGGGTGGGCGGGCTTTCGAGAATGAGCGGTATGCATTTGCGCACGGTCGCCGCTTTTGATCAGTCCTCTGTGGCGCGTACAGCCGGGCGAAACAGCACTTTCAGATTGCCCAGCGCCGGGCCGAAGGCCCTCAGTCCTCAGTCCTCAGTTCTCAGTTCTCAGTCCTGCTTCTCTGTTTCCGTGCGATATTGAAAATTCAAACAAGATGCGCTTTTCCTATGTGATGACTTTCTAAAAATGGTAAAAAGTCAATGGGTTAAATCTTGACTGAAAGGTGTCGCCGGATGAACCTGTGCATCAGTCTGCGGGGCATCCTTAAGCAACTCGGGGAGACTTCTTGGTCCATGGGCGTTTTACACGTCCAGCGCCCCGTGAACTTCGATTGTGAGTGCTATATGCGGGTTCTAAAGCGATGCAGATGTTGATTGAGGGTTTCTCGCTGGTCTTATTGTCTCTGTCCGCCCTTATTTGGGGCAAATTCGTTAAGGGAGCCAAAAGGTTTCCAACCCCTTTCCGGTTTCAAGGAGTTTTCAGGCGTCCCTGGGCTGCTATTTGTTTGATCGGGGTGCTTGCCTTTATCGCAGGCGCCTCGTTGACTATTTTCGCGGGCATACCTCAGCCTGTCATTGGGGATGAATCCAGCTACCTTTTGGCTGCCGATACTTTCGCACAGGGCCGGCTTACCAACCCTCCGCACCCTCTATGGAAACACTTCGAGAGCCTGCATGTCATCCAGCAGCCCACATACGCCTCGAAATATCCCCCCGCGCAAGGTCTGGCATTGGCATTCGGACAAGTATTTTTTGGACACCCTATAGTCGGTGTGTGGTTGAGCGCCGCCGCCGCCTGCGCTTCCATTTTCTGGATGCTGTGCGGATGGGTCCCGGTAAGGTGGGCATGGACAGGCGGCCTTATAGCCGTCGTGCGCATAGTATTGTCCGGACCCTATTTCATAGGCGCCTCCGCATCTCAAGCCTACTGGAGTCAAAGCTACTGGGGCGGCGCGGTCGCGGCGTTGGGTGGCGCCCTGGTCTTTGGCGCCTTGCCTCGAATCATGAAAAAGCAAAAGCCCCTTGACGCCCTCTGGTTGGCTGCCGGTTTGGCTATACTGGCGAACAGCCGGCCTTTCGAGGGACTGGTTGTCACTTTACCCGTTATAGCAGTTTTAGTTGCATGGTGCGTAAGAGCGAGGGACATCGGCTTACAAACCGTGTTGAACCGAGTGCTGGCGCCGATGCTGCTGGTCCTGCTGCCAACCGGGCTATGGATGGGCTTTTATAATTATCGCGTAACAGGCGACCCTCTGCTTCCGGCATACTCTGTTCATGAATCAACCTATCAGGTTGCGCCGCCTTTTTTATGGATGTCTCTGAAGCCGGAACCGGTCTATAACCACCAGGCACTGAAGGAGCTTTATGCGGATTGGAGGCGCACTCGTTTCCTTAGCCTGCGTTCGTTTCACGGCTTGACTGTGGCGTCGGGCCATAAAATCTTAGCGCTA
>Ga0208188_1000235_pt1 | contig 45720 bp, 36 predicted proteins | sample June2015DPH_8_50_FD_184698 | JGI IMG/M metagenome (GOLD analysis project Ga0208188, IMG submission 184698) | Peatland microbial communities from SPRUCE experiment site at the Marcell Experimental Forest, Minnesota, USA - June2015DPH_8_40... | ecosystem: Environmental > Terrestrial > Soil >...
CGACCAGAGATCTCCCAGATCCAAGCCGATGGTCAGCTTCTGCTCCTTGAAAATTTCGCTCTTGAATGCCTGTACAGTGCTAATCTTCTTCATTGCCGGTCTCCTTTTCTTTGTGCCTCAAGCACGTCGAACATTGGGAGCGTATCGCATCCCGCGGAGACCGGCCTTCTCATCCCATCTGATTAACGCGGAAACCGGACAAGTTAGGGCTAGTACCCCGCGCGGTCAGCCTTGACGTCCTGTACCAAAAGAAATCCTCTGATACAAGCACATGCGCCGTGAATTAGCGGTTCAGAATAAAACAGTTAGGCTCGACAGTTTGAAAACCCTTTGATACGGCATGCGGCAGGAATGTTCAAGGCCCGCGCGCAAGTCCTCCGAAGTCGATACCTTGGCCATCTTAGGAAGAACTCTCACCAGTCGGTTTTCAGCCTTGTAGAGCTCCCTGAGTTCTTCGACGTAGAGACGTTTCGAGCGATTCACTTTTACTCGAATCTCCTATCAAAGCCAAAAACGTACCGTTGTTCGAAGCGATTCAACTTCTAAACCGATGCGTGGCCGTCCGTCACGGGACAGTGGTTCTCACCGGATCTGGCGTTGACCAACGTTCTACATGCTTGCTCAGCTGCGTCGGACGAAATGCACCACAAGTAATATGATGCCCAAAACCAGGACAACGTGAATGAAAGCGTTGGTTACGTGAAATGCAAAAAACCCAAGCAACCAAAGAACGATCAGAATGGCGGCGATTATCCCAAGCATATTTTCATCTCCTTTCTTCTGAGTGCGAGAACATGTGCGACCTCGTTCTTCCGAACTGCGCTGAGGCCTCTTCCTATGCGGAAGAACACTGAACGGACATTAGATTAGCCACAGAGAAGAAGGTCGTCTGTGCCGTTGTGAACACTTACGCATTGTGATTTCACATTCAATCTTCCACGTGATTGCAGAATCGCGGGCTGCCTTGGAACAACGCTGCGCGAATCTCATCCCCTTTGTTCTGAATGACGCGCAACCACGAGGGCTGCGAAAAATCGCGTACAAACTCAAACGCTCGCGCATCCCCCGGAAGCTGACCACCCCAGAAGAATGGCTCGCGTTGATAGGCAACGCCTCAGAGAAAATCTCCGTAGGGTTGTATAAAAGTGAACAGATATAGGCATTGGCAAAGTCTAGGGTTGCTGGAGCAGCATCCTGTCGTAATTGAGGGGCTCCTAGTCAATTCAGCTTGTTAGATACTCATTCTAAATAGAACAGGAGTGTTACGCGTACAATGAAAAACCTTCAGAAGCTCGTGATCGCCGTATCCGTGCTGGTGCTCTTGGCGCCCGCCATTTTCGCGGCTAAGGCTCAGCCGCCCAGAGAGCATCCGGCCTATCTTCATGCCCTCGCGGATCTACGCCACGCCAGAGCGCATCTGCAGCGCCCTGGTGGCGGGGAACTCCGCGAGCAGGAAAGGAAAGCCATTCACGAAATCGACGAAGCCATCAATGAAATCAAGAAGGCTTCCATCGATGATGGCAAGAATCTCAACGATCATCCGCCGGTCGATGCCCAGATGGATTGGCCCGGCCGCCTTCACCGCGCCCTCGAGCTGGTCAACAAGGCCCATGAGGACGTTGCTCAGGAGGAGGACAACGCGTTCGCGCAAGGCCTGAAGCGGCGCGCCCTCGAACACATCGACAGGGCCCATCATCACATCGAAGAGGCCATTCACCTGGTTCAATAGCCGCAGCTCATTTCAGCTATCGGAAAGCACCGCAGTCCACGCTGCGGTGCTTTTTTACCCTCGAATTAATTCGCTTTCGGGATGGATTGTGTGCGGCCACGGACCTCGCCCACCGCAGCGTCAAACCGAACCTCGCTGGTTTGGGCAGGCTAAGTCCTAATTAACGCCCTGCTATGAAAATAGCCGGAATGTGTAGTGAAAATGAAAGACTTAGGAAACAGGCCGACTATTTTCATGCCCGGTGGTGCGCCGACGGCGCATGAGGTCTAACCGGACATGTGGGTACTGGAACGAACTTGTGTGGAGTCGAGGTGTGGCGCGGTGGTTTAGGTGGAGCCTATCGGTTTCCGACCCTTTCGTCTGTCGGTGCCTCACTAGCCCCACCATGCTTCCGTTTCCACACCCCGCTCATCGAACCGGACGTGCGGATTTGCCGCATCCGGCTCTTGGAGAAGACTCACGCAATGGCTAAGCCATTGCATGTGACACCGTCTGCAACTTCTGAAAACAACTCGGGAGCTACTAGGCTCATCGCCAATCTCCCGTTCCGTCGTCGCTTCTTGCGTCCGCCTTCAACTGAGGCCCCTTCCCTCCACCGGAGTTACCCGGCTTCGTCGGTACTACGAGCCTCTCCGCCATCCCAGTCGGCCCGGCCTTTCTCTCACGAGCTGCCAGTTGATTCATCTTGCAATCACCGCTGGGACTTCCCGTGTTGCGCATGGTCCACTTTGCTTGCATGCCGTCGCCAATACCCCGGCAGGTTTGATGGAAACTTGTTCGCTCGTACGTTTCCATCAACTTCGGCCTTCCCCGAAACCGGGGCGGGTCGGCTCCTGCATTAGTCTTTTCGAGGCCTGCTCAGCGTTCACTCACGTTACGGCCTGCATGCTCGCCGAGTCGCCAATGCGACCTTCTACACCGAAGGCTTCAGCAGCTTCGTTGCCTCCGCCATTGCTTCGATTGCTACCGGGTGGAGCGAACCAGTTCCCGGGCGGGTTTATCTCCCGCTATGGACCAGCGCCTTTTCACGGCGCACTCCGGTTTGCCGACTCACCAGGAGTTGAGGTGCCCGAAAGCTTGTGTATCCTTGCAAACCTAACTACTCTGGTGTGCAGAGCCAACATGCGAGAGCTCGCGTCTGTGAAATTGCTGATCGGCGGAATGTCTTTAGCATTGGCGTTGTTTGGCTGCGCGCCTCCAGCGGCGAATCGGGACCCATCTGCGCCTGTAGCGGAGTGGCCGAATTACGGAAACGATCCGGGGAGCTCCCGATACTCGCCGCTGACGGAAATTAGCAAAAACAACGTCGCGAATTTGCGAGTCGCGTGGACCTATCGTACCGGTGATGTATCGGACGGCACGACGACCTGGAATGGGGAACGAGTAAAGTCCCGAAGCACCTTCGAAGCCACACCATTGATGGTCGACAGCACGCTCTACGTCATTACCCCATTCGGCCGCATCATTGCCCTCGATCCGGAAACCGGCACTCAAAGATGGGTCTTTGATCCCAAAATCGACCGCATTGGGGATTATGGAGACGCATTAACCTCGCGCGGGCTGGCCCTGCGCATCGATCCCAAACGCCAATTGGGCCAGCCATGCCGCAAGACGCTCTATGAGGCCACGCTCGATGGCAGGTTGATCGCAGTCGATGGTGACACTGGCAAACTCTGCACGGAGTTTGGGACCAACGGCCAAGTCGACCTGAAGGCCGGGATCAACCTGAAGACAAACGTCGACTGGGACAACAAGGGCGAGTACCACTTCACCTCGGCGCCAGCCGTAGTTGGCGACGTCGTCGTAGTCGGGTCGGCCATCAATGACAACAACCGAATCGAGATGCCCTCGGGTCGGGTTCGTGGCTACAACGCGCGAACGGGAGCGCTTGTGTGGTCCTTTGATCCAATCCCACGAGACCCTGCCGATCCAGACCGAGCCGGTTGGCTGAACGGTGCCGATCGAACCGGTGCTGCCAACGTGTGGGGGCCTATCTCTGCCGATCCCGACCACGATCTGGTTTTTCTGCCGACGACCAGTCCCAGCCCGGATTACTACGGCGGCGAGCGTGAGGGCGACGACCGCAACGCGGATTCATTAGTCGTTCTCCACGCGTCTACGGGGAAAATTGTGTGGACGTTCCAAGCTGTCCATCACAATCTGTGGGACTACGATCTCCCTTCGGCCCCTTCGGTCATCGAGGTCGAACACGGTGGGAAACGCGTCGCGGCCCTGGCTCAGCCCAGCAAGATGGGCCATCTATTTATTCTCGACCGGGATACCGGGCAGCCAGTGCTTCCGATCGAGGAGCGCGCGGTGCCGCAGAACGGAGTTCCCGGCGAATGGCTTTCGCCCACACAGCCGTTCCCGGTCGCCACGCCACCACTTGCACCCAACCATTTGGAACCTCAGGAGGCGTGGGGACTGACTCCCTGGGATCGTAGCAAGTGTCGCGAGCAGATCGCCGGATTGCGGCGCGAAGGGATCTTCACGCCGCCCAGTTTGGAAGGCTCGATAGTCTACCCCGGAATTATTGGCGGCACGAACTGGGGTGGAGTGTCCTTCGATCGCTCGCGCGGCTTGATCGTCGTGAATCAGACCAACATGGCGTTCGTTGCGCAACTGATTCCCCGGGACAAACTAACTGGCTGGAAGACTCACGCCGGTGGCGGCGAGGATGGCTGGGAGTACGCCCCGATGAGGGGAACGCCGTATGTCATGCGGCGCAAACCGTTGCTCTCGCCGCTTGGCCTACCGTGTAACGCACCGCCCTGGGGCACGCTAGCAGCGGTCGATGCCAATACTGGGAAGATCCGGTGGCAGGTGCCACTCGGGACAGTTCGCGAGCTTGCACCGGTTCCCTTGCCGATCGGCTGGGGCACTCCGACCTTGGGCGGTTCACTGACCACGGCCAGCGGGCTCACCTTCATCGGCGCAACAGCAGATCGCACGTTCCGCGTATTCGATACGGAGACAGGACGGGAGTTGTGGCACGCGAGTCTGCCTGCGTCCGCGATGGCAACGCCGATGACCTATCGTTCACGTACGGGAGGGCGCCAATTCGTGGTCATCGCAGCGGGCGGGCACGGAAAAATCCATGGAGTCAAGCTGGGAGATTATGTGATCGCATACGCGTTGCCGTAAGTACCTCCTGCAGGAAGGGCTCACTGCTAAGCCGAGGCCTTGAGCTCCTAATCGAAGCGGCGGATGAGAGCTTCGAAGTTTGGTTTTTTGTTATTTGTAACCACGCTTCGGCGCAAACCGGACAAGTGGGTTATGGTACGAAGATGTCCGGTAAGCCCTGCGGGCACAATCGATAAAGATGAAGTTTCTGTGTTCACTCTGGTGCTCCCACATTGACTCACGTTTAGGTACCGCTTAACATGCTCAGCGAGTCCTGATCCCACGCAATTGCATCCGGCAAGAGGCCAATGATGGTTATCAGCGCGAAACCTTCGTCCCGCTTCATTCGCGTTCGCACGTTTTTCTCAAGGCAACTGGTGTTGGTTATGGTTGCGGCCGCGTTATTTGCGATTCTGTGGGTAGCGAATGTGCGGGGTCCGGGCATGAGCTTCGTTTCCATACTTCTCTACTGTCTTTTCATCGGCAATCTGACGAGGCCGATGATGAATCGTCTCGCGCCACTGTCTTCACGTCTCCAGTTTCCGTGGAACTGGGTTGCGTACCTGATATTGTTGTTCCTCACGGCGGTTGCGATCGCGTCGTTGACAGTGGTGATCATAATGGCTGTGTATCGAATTCCCATCGGATCCTATTTTCCCCAACTATGGAGCGCCGGTAGGCTTGTAGTCGTGGTTGTTTTGATCATCGGGAGCATCCGCCATTTGTATGAGGAATCGCGGGTGCACCTGGAGGGCAAGAATCTCGAACTTCAACGCGCTGTTGAACTTGGGAACACTCAATCAAAACAGCAAGAGCAAGAACTGGCCAAGGCGAGAGACATTCAGGAAGGGCTGTTACCCAAGAAGATTCCCCAAGTAAGAGGACTAGAAGTGGCAGCAGCGTGGCAGCCTGCGAGCACCGTTGGCGGAGATTATTTTGATGTGCTCAAGTTCAGCGAGAGAAAGATTGGGGTCTGCATTGGTGATGTGGTCGGCAAGGGGATTAGCGCCGCGTTGTTGATGGCCAACCTGCAGGCCAGCTTTCGAGCCTTCGCTTCGGAAGAGATCTCGCCAGGCACTCTCGTGGGGAAATTGAACGAGGTAATCTCGAACAACATCGCTTCCGATAAATTCATTACATTCTGGTACTGCACGATCGATACGAAAGAAGACAGGTTGACGTACGCCAGTGCCGGTCATTGGCCGCCCATTCTCTTCCACAAATCTGGTGAGGGAGTTCCTTTGAGGGAAGGAGGAATGCCCCTGGGAATCTTTCCGGACCGGAAGTACGAAAATGGAGGATTTCCGTTGTCCTCTGGAGACCGCCTGGTGCTTTATACCGATGGTCTAACCGAAGCAATGGATTCGGATAAACAGGAATTTGGCGAGGGAAGATTGCTTGAGCTGTGCAGTCGCAACATTGCATTGAGCGCCTCCGAATTGCTGGCTGCAATCCGTAAAGAGGTGGTCAGCTTCTGCAACGGAAATTTTCAGGATGACTTCACCCTGGTAGTTGTCGCAGTGAAATAAAAAAGGTTGCAGGACCATCTGTTCCGCCAGATGGTTGAAATTGAAAGGCGAGTTGGATCGCCTCAGTGCCTCGTAAACGCGGTAACCGCCGAAGTGGGTACTGGGACCAACTTGTCTGGTTTGCCGACAAACCAGGACTTAGCAAGCCAGAATGTCCCGACGGGCCTTCTGACTCGGAATAACTTCCGGTTAGCCCGTGATCCTCCCGCAATCAAGGGCAACGCCCGTGGAAAGCCGGCCGGCGCACCGAGAAACAAAGGTTAATTTCGGAATTGACAACCATCCGCACAGAACCTCGACTTCCAACTCGGAATCGGGTTTTATTGCAGTGCCACTCTGTAGAGGTTGCGATGAACGTCCTGGTGCAAGGTAGCAGACAGTCCCGGCTTGGGGCCCCAGAGAATGGCGCCGTCGACGACTTTCGCGCCTCGGACACTGTGCATGTCCGCACTGGAGGCGATCCCCGCGGCAGGCAGCGACGGCAGATTCGTGGCGCTGGACACGGGAGCGAGGAGAGTTTCTGTTCCGAGCGTGGTGGCCATAGTGACGCCGAAGGACTTCCCGTCTGCGGTCCACTGCGTCTCGCAATATCCGTTACAAACGATCACAGGAGTCCCGCCGTCGAGCGGACTCGCCAACGTCCTACCAGTTTGGTCTTTCCCCTGCGCAACGATCGCCAACCGGCCATCGGGAGAAATCGCCTGGAGGTCAAGAATGGGATCGGGGAGCAGCCTTTCGCGCTCGCTGCCGTCCTGCCTCACGCGGTACAAGAAGTTCAAGCTGCCCTCGGCCGCCCGAAAGTAAATGTAGTCGGCTGAATCCCAGCGGGGTTCGTCCTCGTTCACGCCCGACACGAACTGCCGCGGAGGAAAGCGGAAGTTGAGCGAAGCCAACCACAGATGTGACCGGTTTTCGGCGTCAGTCGTGGAAAAAACTACTGCCGCGCCGTCCGGTGAAACATCGTAGTCCGACACCAAGGTGTCCGGCAGAAGCCGCTCGCGGCGCCCAGTCTCCAGGTCCGCGAGCCAAAGCTCTCCGCTGGGAGATTGGCCAGAGACGCCCTGGCGATAGGCAAGGTAATACAGTTTCTTGCCGTCGCGGGAAAACTCGGGGAACTCGGCGTAACCTTCGGAAGAAATTTGGCGCTCGCCGTTGGCATCGCGCTCCCACAGGGTGCTTTCGTTGAGACCAACAGAGGTAATCAGTGAAGCGCCGTCCGGAGCCACGGCAATGCCTTCTTCTTCGGTGGCCCCGGAGGTCACCTGTTGCGGCTCTCCATCGGGAAAAAGCTGGCGCCAGATATGGAAACGACCACCAGCATTAGAACTAAAGTACATCCACGCTTGATCCGAAGACCACGCCACGTAGGTGCACGCGGCTCCCTGCGGTCCTACCGGCTTGCCCGCAGAGCTGCCATCGAAGGGCACAAGCCGGCAGGGCAGCCAACCGCCATTATCCATCTCCGCCACCAGCACCCACTTGTGGTCGGGAGAAAGCGCAGAGCGGTGCGCCATGCCGCGTTCGCGCGGCGGAACGTAGACATCGCGGATTTGATCGCGCGTGGAGGTGGAAGTGACCACAGCCATGTGGATGCCGGATACGAACTCGGAGAACAGGAAATGGCCGGAGTCGATCCAGGTCAGACCCTCGGTGTTGGGAAACATGAGGCGAGGTTCGCCACCCAGCACCGGAACTATCCATGTATTAAATTCCTTCAATGCGAACACGGTGTACGCGACGGTCGAGCCGTCCGGCGAAAACTGTGGACTCATCTTCTCGAGGGCGTCGTGCGTCAATTGTACTGGTTCGCCGTCCGGGAGAAGCTTCGCGTAGATTTGCCCGGTGCTCATGAAGGTGTCGGGGCCGCGGATGAAGGTGAGAATGCGTCCGTCCGGGGAAAGTGCCGGGGACACAGCCGAATCGGCAAAATCGGTGAGTTGTATCAAGCTCTGTTGTGACGCGGGTGGGAGGGCCGATCGCTTGAAGCGAAGCCAGGCAACAGCCACCGCTGCTAGCAAGATCAGAGCTATCGCACCCACGCTAACAGCCACCCAACTCAGTCGGAGGTGCGCCGCGGGTGCATTCACTGCATCCGGTCTGATCGCTTCCAGCGCTGCCCGCGCTTCGGAGGCTCCTTGATAGCGCTGCTGCTCCGTAACCGCAATCACTACCGGCGCGTTGGGCTTGATCTTGCCTATGAAGCGGTAGCCGCGTTTGGGGAGCGTCTCGATATAGCGGGGATTGTCGGCGGCGTCTCCCAGCGCCTCGCGGATCTTGTTTACTGCGGCGGCCAGACTGTGTTCGAAATCCACGAATGTGTCCGCAGGCCATAACTCGCGGCAAATCTCCTCCCGGCTAACCACGTCTCCGGCATTTTCCAGTAACAAAACCAACAACTGAAAGGGCTGTGCCTGCAACCGGATTCGGGAACCATTCTTGCGAACTTCGCCCGAGCGCAAATCGACTTCGAAGTTGTCAAAGGCAATTCGTCGAGGCCGTGGTGAGGGCGAGGTAGAGGTAGAGTCTTCGCGAATCTTAAAAGGCATGTGGCGGTCCTAGACAGCTGGATAGCTTAGTGTCAGTTCCATCCGCTCCAAGCAAGTCATCGACTGTTTTAGGGCCGACCAGTTCGCTGGCTACGGACAGGTAGCCAGTATGAGCTGCAACCCGGGTCCCCAAGTGCGAACTAGCCCAAAATCGCATCCTCTGCAGTTAATTCCGCGGATGCTAGCACCCCCGCGAAGGTGTGGTCAAGCGCGAGAGTCCTCAGCAAAAGCCTCTGATATCAGTGAGTTATCTGGTGACAAAAAATTAAACCCGAAGTGAGGACACAGGCATTGCGCCCAATCGCCTTTTCGATGAAATTGCGTGAACTTTGCTTTGCTCCGCCCTCCGGGGTTGGGAAAAAGCATGTGGACTTTAGCTCAACTAAGAGGAGAAAGACGATGAATCAGATCCTTGGGGTCACTTTGAAAATGCTTCGGAACGCGCGGTGCTCCGCACCTGCTGTATTGGTAGGATTGGGCCTTTTGTTGACTGCTACAGGCGCCAAAGCTGGTTGCGCCGTTCCTTACAAAGCTGGGGCCGCTCCCGCAATTCCTTTCGTCAGCCCTAACGCGGACGGAGAATGGAACGAGCATGCGACCATCGTGGGTTTGTGGCATGTGATTTACACTGCAACCTACGATGAGAATTTTCCTCCGGGAGGGCCTTATCCCACCACACCCTTCCCGTTCCTCGAATCCTTCAAGACCTGGCACGGGGATGGAACGGAATTTGAGAATGCATTTCTTCCACCCGTCGGCGGGAATATCTGCTTCGGGGTGTGGAAGGACCTGGGTGACCACCGCGTCAAGCTGCACCATATCGGTTTAATGTTTAACCCGGACGGCAGCCTCTCAAGCATATTCACCGTCGACGAAACGGATACGGTCGCGTCCGACGGCAAAACCTACACAGGTATGTTCGATTTCAAACTCTGGCCGCCCAGCTACGATGCGGTCGGCGTGGGAACGCCAATAGCGGAGGTCAAGGGAACCACGGCCGCAACTCGCATCGCCGTCGATTGAAGAATCAACTTCCCGTTTGCGTCGGATGACACCGGCACGGCAAGGCCCACGCTTTTACACCCTAAGAGCGTGGGCCACCTAATCTGCGTAACCGCGGAAGCGAATTGCGCACCTACGCGAGGATTGCATCGGGGAATCTACTTCAGGAGTGCGTTAGGGCCTGATCAACGGCATTCGAGGAGATGAAGACGCCAGCGACCTCCGCCGGGACCTCGCGTCCCACATCCGGACTTCTGCCCCGGAATGACTTCCGAATTCCCCGTGACTCGGGCGGAATCCCGAGAACACGCTATGATCCGTTGCGAACTAGGTCACTTCTGCGGATAGGCGAATGACCACCCGATGCACGCTGCGAACGCCAGGTGCGCAACTGTTTTGATACTTTCTTGACTTCATTGGGGTCGCGACCCAAAATAGGTCGCACGGATTTTTAACTATTCGGCGTATTCATTCCAGAGGGCCTATTTAACAACCAAGGAGACCAGCATGAAGCGAATCACATTCATTTGCATGGTGCTGCTTGTGGGCGTGTGCGCCGCATTCGTGCCAACAACGGTTGCCCAACATGAGCATCCCGCAGGCGACCCGAGCAAACTCGGCAAGGTGAGTTTCCCCGTTTCCTGCGAACCATCGGTTCAGCCGCAATTCAGCAGCGCCGTAGCGATGCTCCATTCTTTTTGGTACGAGAAGGCTAGCGACACTTTCGCTGCTATTGCACAGAAAGACCCCACATGCGGCATGGCCTACTGGGGAATCGCCATGACCTACTACCATCAGGTCTGGCAAGCGCCCGGCCCGGCTGATCTAGAAGCAGGAATTGCCGCGGTAGAAAAAGCAAAGTTAGCTGGTGCCAAGACACAGCGCGAACGCGACTATATTGCGGCGATCGAGACGTTCTACAAGGACGCCGACCAACTCGACTACCGCACTCGCGCCTTGGCTTACGAAAAGGCCATGGACCAGCTGCAAGTGCGCTACCCTGACGACCATGAGGCCGCGATTTTTTATGCGCTGGCACTCCTCGCCACCGCGCCGCCAACCGACAAAACGTATGTGAATCAGAAAAAGGCTGGCGCGATCCTTGAGCCACTATTTGCAGAACAACCAGAACACCCCGGCATAGCTCACTACATCATTCACGCCTACGATTATCCACCGCTGGCTGACAGGGCTTTGGACGCAGCGCGACGTTACGCCCAGATTGCGCCAGACTCACCGCACGCGCTCCACATGCCGTCCCACATCTTCACCCGGCTCGGCTTATGGCAGGAGTCCATTGACTCCAACCTCGTTTCGGCAGCCTCGGCCCAGAAAAACAATGCGCCCGGCAACGAGCTGCACGCGAAGGATTACCTGATCTACGCGTACCTACAAGGGGGCCAGGATCGCGAGGCGAAAAGAGCACTGGATGCGCCACCACCGGGCCGTCCTGACGATCCGCAATATATGAACTGGCTGTACGCTATGGGCGCTTCGCCTGCACGCTACGCTGTGGAGCGGCATCGCTGGGCAGAAGCCGCCGCGCTCCTTATACCGCCGAATACTTTTCCCGGCGGAAGGGCAGCGTGGACGGAAGCGAACCTGCATTTCGCGCGAGCCCTCGGCGCCTCACATACGGGGCAAATCGATGTTGCCGAAAAAGAGGTACACCAGCTCGCATCCCTGCGTGACACGCTTACGCAAGTCAACGACAGCTATTGGGCTGACCAGGTGGATATCCAACGCCAGACCGCCACCGCATGGATCACGCTGGCCAAGGGCAATCCCGAAAACGCTCTCACCCAGATGCGTTTTGCCGCTGAGCATGAGGACCGGACCGACAAGAACAACGTCACCCCAGGAGTCATCCTGCCAGCTCGCGAACTGCTTGGGGAGATGTTGCTGGAACTGAAGCAGCCTGCGCAAGCGATGATTGAATTCGAAGCCACGCTGCGCACGGCGCCAAATCGTTTCAACGCGCTGGCCGGCGCCGCGCGTGCGGCCAAGCTTTCGGGCGATCAAGAGAAGGCGAAAACATACTATGCCAAGCTCCTGGCCATCTGCCAGCATGCCGATGGAGACCGGCCCGAACTTCAAGACGCACACTCGCTATTGGCCCAGAAATGAGCTGGTGCTCGCGTAGCCGCAGGTGAACGAACTGGCAAGCCAAGACGACCTGAACGGGGCTTGGCCAGAGTTATGGAAGTATAGTCGGCCAACCGGAAGTTATCATCGGACGCGCTTTGCCTGGCAGTTTTGTGCGAGGTGTGAGCGAAAAACTAATATTTTCCGCCCGTCAAAACTGCCGCGGCTAAGTATCCTTATATAAGGGTGTCCGCTCGTTGCTTTCGCGTGCGGTTTTTCCGCTCACCCCTTCTGGAGCCTAGCCAGGACCCGTGGGACTGTGTTTAAATTCGGGGGTCGTCCACACCATTCACTTCAAAACGAGGGGCTTCATGCAGAGAAAACTGTTCCCGTTCTTATTCTGCTTCCTGCTACTGGTTATCCCCACCTATGCCGATAAACGCGGCTTCACCATCGAAGACTTTTACCGTATTCGCGGAATAGAGGACTTGCACGTTTCTCCCGATGGCAAGAGTGTTCTGTTCATTCTGCAAACGAGCGACCTGGCGAAGGCAACGAAAATCAGCCACATCTGGCTGATGGACACCGACGGCAAGAACGCACGCCAGTTTACGTTTGGCGAAAAGGGTGAATCGTCGCCCATCTTCTCACCTGACGCCAAGCGGATCGCCTTTATCAGTTCGAGGGATGGCGACGCCAATCTCTATATCATCTCCGCCAGCGGTGGCGAAGCACGGCAAGTAACCCACATTTCGACGGGAGTTTCCGATCCGCTGTGGTCCCCAGACGGCAAATGGATCGCGTTTTCGAGCGACGTTTACCCGGAATGCGGTGCCGATGATGCGTGCAACAAGAAGATCGAACAGCGCTGGAGCAAGGGCCCGCTCCACGCCCATCTGGCCGATGCGCTGCTCTACCGCCACTGGACCGAATGGAAAGACGGCAAGTGCACACACGTCCTGCTTGCCGACGCTTCCACCGGTACCGTGCGCGACCTGACGCCGGGTGCTTTCGATTCGCCTCCCTTCCAGCTCGGCGGATCCTTGCGATACGATTTCTCCCCGGATAGCAGGGAACTCGCCTTCGATTCTAATCATGACCGCGCTCTCGCTTCGTCCACAAACAGCGACGTGTGGATCGTCCCGCTCTCTGGCAATGAGCCGCCGCGCAACATTACCGCTTCGAACCCTGCCTTCGACGGCCATCCGAAATACTCGCCGGACGGAAAGTACATCGCCTATCAACTGCAGAAGCAGCCCGGCTATGAATCGGACCTCTTTCGTCTGGCCATCTATGATCGCTCCACCGGCACCTCACGTGTGCTTACCGAGTCCTTCCGCAACTGGGTAGACGCCTTCCAATGGACCTCAGACTCGAAATCTCTCTACTTCGACGCTCCTGTGGAAGGCGACAATCCCATCTTCCGCGTGACCCTCGAGTCCGGCTCCATTGAGCAAGTAATGGTGGACCGAACCATCGATTCCTTCGAACTTTCCCACGACAACCGCCACATCATCTACACGCGGCGTTCCGTCAGCGATCCGGTCGAGATATTTGCGGTGGACTTGGCTGATGGCAAACCCTCGACGCCGCAGCGCCTCTCTCAATTCAACGACGAGGTCGTCAACGAGGTGGACCTCCGTCCGGCCGAGCGCATGTGGGTGAAGGGAGCCGACGGAGCGAAGATCGAAGTCTTTATCGTTAAGCCCCACAACTTCGATCCGTCCAAGAAATATCCGCTCATCCTCAACGTGCACGGTGGACCCCAGTTTCAGTGGCAGGATTCTTTTCGCGGTGACTGGCAGGTCTACCCCGGAGTGGGCTATGTCGTCGCTTTCGCCAATCCGCATGGGTCCACCGGCTATGGCCAGGATTTTACGGCTGAAATTTCCGGAGACCATGGTGGCCAGGTTTTTGAAGATCTGATGAAGGTCACCGACGAACTGAGCAAGCTTCCTTACGTTGATCCCGACCGCATGGGCGCCATGGGTTGGTCCTACGGCGGCTACATGATGGACTGGTTCGAGGGCCACACCAACCGCTTCAAGGCTATCGCCTCCATGATGGGTCTTTTCGACCTGCGTTCCTTTTACGGCGCAACCGAAGAATTGTGGTTTCCCGAGTGGGACCTCAAAGGTCAGCCGTGGAATTCCGACCAATACGAGAAGTTCTCCCCGTCCTACTTCGTTAAGAATTTCAAGACGCCCTGCCTCGTGATCTCCGGCGAGCGCGACTATCGCGTTCCCTACACGCAGTCACTGCAGATGTTCACCTCGCTGCAAAAAATGAATGTTCCCTCCCGGCTGATCGTCTATTCCAACGCCGGCCATTGGCCCAGTTGGTACGAAATGGCTCTGTACTACACAGCGCACCTCGAGTGGTTCCATCAGTATCTTGGAGGAGACGCGCCACCCTGGTCCACGGAACAATTCCTGCGCAACGCGGTTTTCGACCCTGCGACGGGTCAACGGCTCAAGTAACACCTAGCCGCGCATCGACGATGCCACCGTCTCCTTGCGCGACAGGGTTCTTCAATCTTCTAAGGTTATGTCTTGTGCGAAGTGCGGAGCTTTGTGCGGAGCGTCCCATACCAGCATCGTGCTCGTCAGGTGTGCGGGGTATTTCATCTGGTGCATGCGAGAGAAGATCCCATCAACAAAGCAGATATTAGGCCGACGGTCGACCCCTGAACTCTGGCCGTATGGATAGGATCTCCGCCACTCCAAGTGTCAACGAGGAGAATCTGCGCCATTGAGCTCAGCTATTCCCGCCGTGCCCCCGACCAGGGGGAAGGCGGGGTGTTACGGGACGGCACGCGAGCGGTTTGCGAGCGCTTAGACTTGCGCCCTACATTATGGCAAACACCGGAGTGCTTTGGATTTTTGCCCTGATGACTTTTCTTTTTTAACTATTTCGCAGGTGTGATGTACGGTTCTGGATGTTCTTCATCGGAAGGATTCAGATAACCGGTTCGTTTCCCGATGAAAAAAGGTTTCTTGAAGTCTAGTCCGGGTTGGATCACTCGAGTTTTGTTTCTGCCCTTCTCGTCAAGGTATGTCTCTTCCTTGTAAATCTGACGAACAACCCTATAGGAGTTCTTCCTCACGCGGCCGTACTCAATCTTTCCATCGCTTTTGCGTTCAAGTAGATTTTTTCCTACCAAAATGTCCACCTGCCGGTCGATTGTCGGCTTCGAGACGTGCACCTCCTTAGCTAACTCCTTCTTGGAAACAGCCCTGTACCCGCTCGAACTTTTGCTTCGGGCAATGCGACGGAGAATCGATTTCTGTACGGGCTTGAGTCCTTTCCATTTTTCTATCTCACGCTCGCTCGGGGGATAATCTTGCAACGCATTCGCCTTGGGCTTCGGCCGAGGTGCCGGGATCGGATACGGCGGCGGTAAAGTATTCAATGGCATGCACCAACGGTATCGAAATGATAAAAGGAGGTCAAGATTTCTCATTCTTTTATCAAAATGATAAAATCTATTTCATCATAATGATAAAAAGGAGTTATTTAACATACTCTATTATCAATATCTTACAGATTGTCCATGAATGGCACTTGTCTTTACGGGTTTGACGACGTTGAGCTTTTCCAAACTCCTCCAAAGGAACCCGCTCACCTTGCCGGGCTTGTTTGCCCGGACTGCGGTTCGCTGGCGTTCTGTCAGACCATGCCAAACCCGGCGAGTATGAGTTGTAGATTCAGAATCTTGTCAGCGAGCGTCGGCAACAAGCCGAATGCGAGCGTTACACTGCGTCAGACGTCATCGTTTTGATTCGTTCTCGCCCGCAGATTACATCTCGATTAGAACCCGTAAAGGCCATACTCGCTGTAATGACGCTGTTCTTCGACAGCGCCCGTTCAGCGAAACGCCCGCGTCCGCTGGATCTCATTGCCACGACGAAACTCCGGCGAGTAAGAGTTCCGGAAGAAAGCGAGCCGCAAGCGAGCGTTCAATCGCCCGACAGCATCTCCACGTTCGCAAGAATTCATCTCCAATAGAACTTATAAGCTGCCGTATTTACGAAATCTCTTTGGGACATATACGCATTATTGATACAATGAACTTGAAGATGTAAATAACAATGGAGAATTCGAGTGAAAAAGACAAATAAAGTTCTGAAAGGAAAAATTGAAAACGTGCAGCGCGTGAGAACTCGCACAGGAAATTCGATGATCACGTTCACTGTGGGCGGAACCCCGTGCAAGGCCTTCGGTAAAGGGGCAGAAACCGTGAGCCGTTGGATGGCGACTGATCCTCATACTGCCGGCGAGTTCGAGGGATTTTTCGAGAAACGCTCGGCGAGATTCGGCACGGAATTCGTGACCGTTCACGGCAAGGCGATTGAAATCAAAGAAATCGATAACGCTGGTCGTCTTGAGATGGCTGCGTCGGGGGCAGGCGCCTCTGGTGCGGCACTGGCATCCGCGCTTTCAAGCCCGGTTGAACCCATACCGGCCGCCTCTAAGCGGGAAGGGTTGGAGGAATCTTCACCAGCCAAGGCTGATACGTTCCGCTTGACCGAAGGCGACTGCTCGGTGGAAAGGGCCTGCTTTTTCGTTCCTGTTACTCGACAACACAAGGCACCAGACCTGAAGAAGAACCCTCCGGTGACGACAGGATTCAGGACCTTCGAAGAAATGGAACGCTATTATTACGCCACTCACCCTGGAGCTGCCGAGAAGAAACCTTCCTGAGAGCAGGGATTTCATTCAGTGAGGACACTTTGGGCCATATGTGCCTTCAACGCGGGTATGTCAAACACTCCCTATGAAGGGAGTAGAAGCAATTTAGTGTTTTGGCGCGCCCCCGCCGAAGTGGTAATATGAATTTGTTGATCAGTTGACTCCGTCAACTTGATTTGGCCCCTTTTGATCGCTTCATTTGGCCCCACCTTCTGGTGAATCCTCTCTCTGCCCCCGGCCTACGCTACGCCCTAAACGCGTCGCCCTTCGGGCGCCGCAGGGCTTCGCTCCGGCCGGGGGCAGAGAGAAACTTTTATTTACTGCCGCCCTTTTTCTTCAACGTCCTGCGAAATCGGTACGACTCATTTCCGGTCTCGATGATGTGCGCCTGGTCGGTCAACCGGTCCAACATGGCCTTGCACAACCTGGCGTTCGGAAACATCGTGGTCCACTCCGAGAACGGTAGATTCGTTGTGACGATCACCGCCGCTCTCTCTGCTCGCCCCGAGATAATCTGGAACAACAGCTCAGCAGCTGCTTCCGGCATCGCCACATACGCCATCTCGTCGATCACGATCAACTCATAGCGCATCCACCGGTTGGTCACGCGATTTAGTTCGCTCTTGTTCTTGGCCTCTGTCAGTTCGTTCACCAACTGTGCCGCCGTCGTGAACCGTACCCGTTTCCTCTGACGACAGGCCGCTATCGCTAGCCCCGTCGCCATGTGGGTCTTACCCGTTCCGGTTTCTCCAAGAAAAATAACCGGCTCGCTGCGGCTCAAGTAACCGCCCTCTGCCAGATTCCGGATCTGTGCGGCCGGAAGATGCGGCGCATCGGAGAAGGCAAAGTCCTCCAGTGTTTTCACCTTCGGGAAATGGGCCTCCGTTATCCGCCGTGCTACTCCGTGCTGATAGCGATCTTCCACTTCCGCGCCGAGCAGCGCTTCCAGATAACTCAGATGCCCGTGCTTCTGCTTGACGGCTTCTTCGGCCATCAATAGAAACTGTCCACCCACCGTCGCGAGCTTCAGGTCTTTGGCATACTGCCGAATGGTCGCCTGTTGCACCGCCACCGTTGCGACACTCATTGAAGCACCCCGCTGCCGGAATAGTTCCTCAACAACTGGTCGTAGTTCCTGGTGGTTGGTTGTGGCCGGTCATACACTCGTAAGGCACCTACCTCAACCGCCTCACGCGGTTCTTTCCGGTTTCGTCCCGCATCCAGGAGCAGGCGCACGGCTTCGACATCAAAACAATTCATGTCCAGAGCCTTTTCAACCACTGCTTGCAAACGTGGGTAGCCGTGCTGCCGGCCCAGCAAGAGCACGTCGATCATGGCGCGTGTCCCCGGCTGCTGGCCTCTTCGTTGCTTCAGCGTCTCCCAGAAACGATCGAAACTGGCCGGCCAACGTCCTTGTGCCCGCCACTGTTCGAGCGGCGTCGAACCAGCGAACGCTCCAGGCTTCTTCGTCAGTGCCTCCAGGTAGTGCTCCAGGTTGAGTACTTTCTGCTGGCGCTGGAAGCAGCGATCGTGCCGCGCCACGCACTCTCCCTGGTGCCAAATCTCCACGTAGGACGAGTGCACCTTGGCCTGCACTTCCACGCCGACGGGTAGAGGAACGGAGTAGAAGTTGGTCAGCACCTTCACGCAGCCGCTGGTATTCACGTGCGGAAAATGAATCGCGGCCAGATCAAATCCTTCTCCCGCCAATGCCTGCAGGTGCTCTCGCTCCAGATACATCCCTGCACCAACCGTCTGGGCCCGTTCCCCGATCAAACGCTGCTCATCGTTCCTGGATTCTTCCAGTAAAAATGAGGTTCAGCGCTTCCCAACTGGCAACCTGTGGAACCGGCACCATGTGGTTCCGGCGAAAGTATCCACCTTCTCCTTCCACTCCACCCTTCTCGTGACCTTCTCCTGGGGTGCAAAACTCCGAATGGAAACCCCAATGCGATCGGAAGGCTATAAATCGCGTGGTCTCCTCTCGCTGGTGCCCTCGCAAAATCTTCTTCACGGCACTCTTAAGGTTGTCGTACCTTAAGACAGCAAACACTCCACCGAAATAGAGAAACGCTTGTTCATGCGCTTCCAGAAATGCTTGTTGGCTGGCGTGCGGGAAAGCGCAATGGAACGCTCCTCCACTGGCCATGCTGCGCATGCAAAATACGTAGGCCAGCTCCCGCTCTCCGCAGATATCCGCGTAGGCTTCATACCAGTCCACTTGCGCTTCTCCACCCCAAACGTAGGACTGTGGGATGAACGTCTCGCGGTGAATCATCGCCAACGCAAGTTTTCTTTCGCGAACGTGGCGTCGTATCGTGGACTCGGCCACTTCTACTTCTGGCATCTCCTCTCGGATCCGGCACCAGATTCGATGTGCGGTGTGCCGCTGCTTCCGCGGAGCCTGCTTGTCCGCTTCCAGAACCGCGTCGATGAAGGCCATCGCCGGTTCCAGTTTCGGTCTCTCTCGTAGCGGTGTCTTGCGCTCTACCGGAACAGCGCTGAGCACCGCCTCACGCACCATCCGCCGATGAATACCCAACTTCTTGGCGATCCCTCGTATCGTTCCACCACCATGCTCGTACTCACGTCGAATCTGCTCGAATAGCTCCACCTTGGTTCTCCTATCCACCCGGTCCTCCCTTGGGGCGGCTAGGCCCGAAGCAGAGTCCACGGTATATGGTTTTCAGTAAGGTGGGGCCAAATCAAAGTATCGAATGGGGCCAATTCAGAGTATCGAAATCATCAGTCCGGGTCACGCGGTTGGCAACCCCAATCAACGAGCACCGGCTGGTAGGACACCCACAGAAAGCCACGCAGTAAAACAAGCATCCACGTAGTCGGAAAATGTTCGGAAGTTCGTTTTGCCTCGTTGTTTGTCGCGCAGGACCGGCGGCAGTTGACGGGGATTTTATGATGCCGCTGGAGCCGACCACCGAGGTCGGCACCCGAGAGCGGAAATCGCGGGATCACATCGACGTACACCGCGAGTAGTCGAATCGAACAGCGAGTGGAGATCAGGCACACATTATAAAAAAGTATTGGTGTGCCTGGTCGTCAGGTTGGTTCTGGAAGCCACCGCAACGAAGAGATTGGAAACCGTTCGCCGGTTACTCGCAAGCCGGAGTTAAGAAGGAACCAGCCTGATAAAGAAGATGGTGTTGTTTTATTCGGCTTCGAGGAAAAGAGAGTTTCCCCAGCGGAGCGATGATGTTTACTCTTTGGGACGTATTTACCAACATGATACAATGGTGTGGAGGTGAAAAATGGGAACAAAACTGGATTATACGGATTATACGTTCGGTTGCGCTGGTGGTTTCTCCCTGCGGGAATGCGGCTTCAGAGAAGAAGAAATGAAGAGATCCAGCAAATAGAAGAATAGACAGTACCGTGCGCATCATGGCTGTAAACGCAGCTCCAATCGCCTGGACCGTCTGTTCTATTAACCATACTTAATAAGATGTCTTAATGCAAGTAAATACCATCAAAGAAAAGTTGGCTAGATAGTTCAGCGGTTCCACTGGCGAATGAACGTTTTGTCTCTACTACACGACGCGTGGCTCGCGTTGTCTGTACCGGAGATTCGGCGGGTTCCCTTCAAAGCAGCAAGGAGTTAGTGGTTCGGAGGTGAAGACATGTCGAAAAACAGTAGTTTGGCGAAGGACGTTGTTTGGGCGCCCGGACGCTTGCGACGGCGCAGGTGATTTGACCGACACTCCAGTGCGGCTCGAGTGGGACTCCGCAGGACTGCTACCAAGCGCCTTCCTTTCCGCCGAACCACCAAACGAGACCGAACCCCAGCGTGTTTTGCTGCTTGCTAAGTACCCCGAGTGTGTCGGTGAGAAAGAATGGCCGATTGGACCAGTCCATCCGCCATTCCGGCCGAATCACAAAACCGTCTGCGACTTTCCAGTCTAGAGTGACGGTTGTTTCTTTCAGCGCCTGGTTAAGGCCGCTGAACATCCCTCCTCTATCAGAAAGGTACTCAGCCCGCGCTGCGAACGCCAATTTCGGCTTGAACTGATAGTGGGCATAAGCAGCGCCGCCATCCGTGTGAGCTGGCGGCGAGTTCGTCTCAAGCCGTTGAACGACGTAGTCGCCCTCAAGAGCAAAAGCCAACTTTGATGACACGTTCCACGTAACATAGCTATCAAATATGTGCAGCTTGCCATTTGGGGCATTCGGAATCGGCTCGAAAGGAATTCCTTGTTGCGTAGGCAATCCGGGCGTCCCTACCGGGAAATACTGAAAGTCGGGATGTTCCTGGCCAAAATAATAGTTCACGGTCCAAGCAATGTTTTTGGCAGGCTGGATATTCAGGCCGACGAGTTCATCCTTGAAACCATTGAAGGGCTCAGTCTGCTGAGTGCCATTGGTCAGCCAGTAGTTCAGCCCAAGCTTGTCGTTGATTTGATAGTGAGTCCGAAAACCCATGTGGTAAAAGGGCAAGAAGTTGAACCAGTAGGAACGCGAGTAGTTCCATTGATCCTTCGTGTAGTTGCCCTCGAGCCCCAATGAACTCGCCCACTTTCCGAAGTCCACCGTAAGGCCACTCCCCAGCGGTACGACATATGTCCCGTATGCCTGGAAGATATTGCGATAAATATCTGGTCGCGGCTCGTTCGCTGTGTTTCCCTGCAGAGTATTTGTCGCCTGCCCGAATTGGAGATCCAGCCGAGCGCCGTATCGCTTGCCGTTAGAAGGGTCAGGGGCGTTCTCGATTACTACATCAGCCTGTTGCAGGCTGAAAGCGTTGCTGGAAACGTCATAGGCGCGGAGGAGGTTGACCCGGCCGATCGGATTGTTGAAGTTATACAAATAATAGCCGTCCATCATGAAGCTGACGGTCGTACCTCCAAGGAGATTGAAACCATTATGGGATTCTGAAGTCGTTAATTTCTGCGCACCCTCGCTGCCGCCTTGTGTCGTTTGCTGTGCGGGCTGCGTTTGGGCCGGCACCTGGGCGGAGGGCCGGTTGTCGGCGCTTTCATTCAGCTGCGTTGCGGGTATTCTGGCTTGTAAATCACTAACCTGTTTCTGAAGTTCCTGCACCATGGTGCGCAGTTCCCTGACTTCCTCCTTCAAATCGACGGAAGAGCCGCTCTCCTGAGCCCGCACCGAGCAAGGTAATGAAACCATCACGAAAATGATTAGAAAAGCCAGGTTGGTCCCGGCGATGATTGTGCGAATTGAGTGCCGCCAGATAATGGACATTCGTTCTCCCCAAGCCTCCTAACGCAGAGGATGCTGCGTATTAAGATCTAAGTTCAATTCCAAAACGCTCACGCGCGGCTCCCCAAGAAAACCGAGCTGTCTTCCATTCGTATGCTTTCTCACGAGCTTGCGCATTTCGTCCTGACTGATGCCGCGTTCACGCGCAACTCTTGGAACCTGAAATTCCGCACTTGCCGGAGAAATGTCAGGGTCCAACCCCGATCCGGAAGTCGTTACCAAGTCCGCGGGTATGGGCGCACCGGGATTTGTTTTCTGCCTTACTTCGAAACTGGGACTTTCTGATCAAGAGCGATGTTCAACATAAGCACATTGACGCGTGGCTCACCGAGAAATCCCAAAGCAGCTCGCTCCGTAAACTGCGCGATCAATTGCTTTACCTGATCTGCGGAAACACCTCGCGCCTTTGCGACGCGCGCGGCTTGTATCTCGGCATTAGCGGGACTGATGTGCGGGTCCAGACCCGACGCCGAGGCTGTCACGGCGTCTGGTGGAATCGACGCCTTCGCTGTGAACAGCAAGCGTGTCTTGTCATCGTTGAAGGCCTTGATCAGCTTTACGTCATCGAGTTCACCGTGCGAATCTTTGAACTGGTCAAGGGGCACCGATGATTCATAAGGGAGATCGTTATCGACGCAGTAATGCACGATGCGAAGGTTGATCCCGTCGAAATCGACGACCTCGTTTTTCTTGTCATCCATTTTGGTCGTTCCGCGGAGGAGTTTGGCGCTCGTGGGGCCCAGGTTCGTGCCACTGCTGGCGGTCGCGTCGTAACCATTGCCTGCCGCTGACGGACGCGGATGAAAATATTCAGGCTTGGCGAAGGACTGGCCGATGAGGCTTGACCCGACAACTTTTCCGTTCACAGTCACTAGGCTGCCGTTCGACTGCTTCGGGAAAATCAGCTCAGCCAAGCCAGTCATCACCGCCGGGTAGAGCAGTCCGAGAACAACGGTGAAAATCAATGTCAAACGAAATCCAGGTCCTAGTTCTTTAATCATTTCCTACTCCTTGTTCTGCGGGCTCCGACCTTCACTTGAAGCGTTCCGCATAAAAGCAAAGCCCGTGCCCTTACGCGAGATGCAGCGCAACGATGATCTTGTCGATCAGCCAAATTCCAGGGAACGGCACGATGATCCCCCCAAGACCATAGATCAAGAGATTCCGGCCCAACATCTGGCCGGCGTTGACAGGCTTGTACTGAACGCCTCGGAGGGCCAAGGGAACCAAAGCGATGATAATGACGGCGTTGAAAATCACTGCCGCGAGCACCGCGCTATGGGGTGAGTGCAACCCCATGATATTCAGCTTGTTCAGCTCGGGATACATGGACGCGAACATCGCCGGGATGATCGCGAAATATTTCGCAATGTCGTTGGCGATAGAAAACGTCGTCAGCGAGCCACGCGTGATCAGCAATTGTTTGCCGATGGCCACGATCTCGATCAGCTTCGTCGGATTGCTGTCGAGGTCCACCATGTTGCCCGCTTCTTTCGCCGCCATTGTTCCCGTGTTCATAGCGACGCCCACATCGGCCTGAGCTAACGCGGGCGCGTCATTGGTTCCATCACCAGTCATGGCGACGAGGCGCCCTTGATCCTGTTCTTTTCGGATATATTCCAGCTTGTCCTGCGGCGTGGCCTGCGCGAGGAAGTCATCCACACCAGCTTCTTGCGCGATGGCAGCGGCAGTCAAGGGATTATCGCCAGTGATCATCACCGAACGGATTCCCATGGCTCGCAGCGATGCGAGCCGTTCCCGCATTCCACCTTTCACGATATCTTTGAGATGAACTACGCCAAGAACTCTTGACCCGTCGGCGACCGCGAGTGGAGTCCCGCCATTACTTGAGATTCGATCGGACACTTCCTTGAGAGATTGATGCACCTTGCCGCCGGCTTCTTTCACAAACTGGGCTATGGCCTCCGTAGCGCCTTTCCGCAAGTGCCTGCCATCCATGTCGACACCGCTCATACGCGTATAGGCGGAAAACGGAATAAACTGGGCGTTATGCTCGGCGACTTCGCGACCGCGCAGTTGGTATTTCTCCTTGGCCAGCACAACAATGGAGCGCCCTTCCGGCGTCTCGTCAGCAAGGCTGGAGAGTTGAGCGGCGTCGGCCAGCTCGCTCTCACTCACTCCATTCAACGGGATGAATTCGACTGCTTGTCGATTGCCCAGAGTGATGGTCCCCGTCTTGTCGAGAAGCAGGGTATTCACGTCCCCCGAAGCCTCAACCGCCTTTCCACTCATCGCCAGAACATTGTGTTGCATCACGCGATCCATTCCCGCGATGCCAATCGCGGAAAGCAATCCGCCGATGGTCGTGGGGATCAGGCACACAAGCAGAGAAACGAGAACGGCAACCGTCGGGGCAGTACCGCTGCCGACCGCTTGGATTGCATATTTCGCATAGGGCGGAAGCGTTGCCACCGCCATCAGGAAGATCAATGTTAGACCAGCGATCAGAATGTTGAGAGCGATTTCGTTGGGCGTCTTGTGTCGAACAGCGCCCTCGACGAGGGCGATCATACGGTCGAGGAAAGTTTCGCCCGGATTGGAGGTGATCCGGATCTTGATGTGATCCGACAGTACCTGCGTACCGCCCGTCACTGCGCTTCGGTCCCCGCCGGATTCGCGAATAACGGGAGCACTCTCCCCGGTGATGACGGATTCGTCGACGCTGGCGACACCCTCGATGACCTCGCCGTCTCCCGGAATGAGATTGCCTGCTTCGCAGTAGACGACGTCTCCAGCGCGCAGTTTTGAAGCCTGTACCAGTTCAAACGCGCCATGGGGCAGAATTTTCCGGGCAATCGTGTCAGTTTTAGTCTTGCGCAGTGCATCGGCTTGAGCCTTGCCGCGCGCTTCCGCCATCGCTTCCGCAAAATTGGCGAACACCACGGTAAACCACAACCACAGTGCGATTTGAATGCCAAAAAGAAGGCCACCAGTACCCGTGATCGCATCCTTGATGACGTAAATCGTCGTTAAAGCCGCTCCGACTTCCACGACAAACATCACTGGATTCTTTGCAACCATCCTTGGGTTGAGCTTTATGAACGCTTCTTTGGTCGCACGTTTCACGATTTCCGGATCAAACAACGGGCGAGCTCGGACACCTCTGGAGATGAGTTGCGAACTCTCCTGCTTGGTTTCCTGCTTGCTCTCCACCGGAGGAGAACTTAGGGTCGACATTTTCAACTCCTCATTCGCAATGACATTTTAATGGCGGGCTCCAAGTAGAGCCCACGCCCTTAGAACAATTTCCCGTTCAGCATCTGCAAGTGCTCAACGATCGGACCTAGTGAGAGCGCAGGGAAATATGTGAGCGCGCCCACAATAATGACGACCCCGATGAGCAGGACCACGAATAGCGAACCGTTCGTTGGCAATGTGCCGCTGGTTACAGGAATCAGTTTTTTTGCAGCCAGACTGCCGGCAATTGCCAGAGCCGGGATAATGAAAAGGAACCTGCCCACCAACATATCAAGGCCAATGGTCAGGTTGTACCAAGGCGTATTGGCATTGATTCCGGCAAAGGCGCTTCCGTTGTTCCCCGCGCCACTGGTATATGAATACAAAATTTCGGAGAATCCGTGCGCTCCTCCGTTATTTAAATTCGCAATGGCCGGCCCAGGTGGATTCCAGTAGTGGTCCTTCGCAAACGGAGCCACCGAACTGAGCGCAGTAAACCCGAGAACACACAGAGAGGTCGCGAGGATCGCAATGAGGGCCATCTTGACTTCTTTTTGCTCAATTTTCTTGCCTACATACTCGGGCGTACGCCCGACCATCAGACCTCCGATGAAGACGGCGATGATTGCATATATCAGCATGCTATACAGGCCCGCGCCGTCTCCTCCAAAGATCACTTCATCGGTCTGCATGTTGAACAACGGAACAAGCCCGCCGATGGGCGTGAGGCTGTCGTGCATGGCGACAACAGCGCCGCAACTCGCATCCGTGGTTACGGTGGTAAACAGCGCCGTCATCGCATTACCGAACCGGACTTCCTTGCCTTCCATGTTGCCGCCCGGCTGGCTTCCCGTATAAGCGCTCTCGACGCCCATGCTGGTCACCATCGGGTTTCCACGTTGTTCGGCCCAATAGCAGATGAAAGCGCCCGCAATAAACATCACGGCCATCGCCCCAAAGAGCGCCCAGCCCTGGCGTGGATCACGCACCATCTTGCCGAACGTGTACGTCAGCCCAGCCCCAAGCACAAAAATCAAACAGAGCTGGAGCAGGTTTGTTAGAGGCGTTGGGTTCTCGTACGGGTGAGCAGAGTTCGCATTGAAGAATCCGCCGCCGTTGGTTCCCAGCATCTTGATGGCTTCTTGTGAAGCCAAGGGGCCTTGCTCGATGGTTTGAGAAGCGCCTTCGAGAGTCTGGACAGTGGCAGGCGGTTTGAAGTTTTGAATGGATCCTTGCCAAACGAAAAACATAGTTGCGAGAATGCAGATGGGAAGCAGAATGTAGATTATGGCGCGGGTAACGTCGACCCAAAAATTCCCTATCGTCTTCGCGGTGTGGCGCGCAAATCCCCGGATCATCGCAATGGCAACCGCTATCCCCACCGCGGCGGAAACGAAGTTCTGGACTGCGAGAGCTGTCATCTGTGTGAAGTAACTGACCGTGGTTTCCGGGGAATAGGACTGCCAGTTCGTATTGGTTAGGAAGCTGACAGCCACGTTGAATGCCAAGTCCGGAGTCATCGGCGTGGCGCCTTGGGGCGCCTGAGGCGTCGAGAAGTGCATCGGGTTCAATGGGAGATGCCCCTGGAACCGTTGCAGCACGTACACGAAAAGAACACTGAATATGCTCAGCGAGATCATGGACGCCGCGTAACGTATCCAGGATTGCTCTTCATCCTCGCGGACTCCGCCAAGCCGATAAATCAGGCGCTCCAACGGGTGAAAAACGGGATGAAGGAATGTTCGCTCGCCCTTAAAGACGCGATACATGAAAGTACCAATGGGCTTCGTAATGGCGACCACGAGGGCAAAAAAGATCACGATCTGTGCAATACCGAGTAAAGTCATCTCACCACCTCAAAATTTTTCCGGCCGAAGCAGGGCGTACATCAGATAAACGAACAAAAACACCGCGACGATTCCCGCAATCGCGTATTCCATGGAATCCTCCCTAAAGGCGTTCGGACGCCTTGGTAAAGCCCCACAGCAGGACAAAGAAGGCAATCACAACAACGACGTAAAAAAGATCCAGCATGATTCACCTCACCTCTACAGTTTTCGGCGGCACGAGTGGCAACCGGATTCAATATCCTTTTCTGAAGCGTTCTATCGTCAAACAATCCTTCAAGGGTGCGCAACATTCAGGATAACGGGCCTCCGCCGTGGCAGAGTAGCAGCCAGAGGTAACTGTTTTTAATTTCACGGCACCGATCGCCACTATTGGCGCTCTAAGGAACCCTCAGGAACTGTTATTTGCACCCTGCCTGCACCCAGGTTTTCGCCTATATCCGTCGGTTCAATTGCAGGATATCAACGAAGAATGTCGTCGCCATCGTAAACGCTCCTGCCTCGTGAGCAGACGCATCCGCTGGCTGCTAGAAAGCTTGCCTGCGGCTGCGGTCGGCGATCACCAACCGACTCTCATAAGCACTGGTACATAAAACGGGGTCAGGCCAGCCCTACAACAGTCATTGCAGACGGTAAGAAAAAGCGTCTGAAGAAATCCTGAGCGGTTTGTTAGGAATTCATAAATTCAAAAACAATGGCTTCGCCGTCCCTGGTGCTTCTCCCAAAGAGAAACGTCCTAACGAAATCCCTTGCGTTGCTCATTCGCGTGGCATGATAGAAGAGGACGTGCGCACGCTCGTGCAGAAACATGCGAAGGGCCGCGGCCTGCGATTTCTTGGGGAGCCACGCGTGAATGTTCCGGCGCTAAATCCTGAGCTCGAGGTCTTCATGCCGCGCGAAGAAAATCACAATTTGCTGTGGGAGCGTTTTTCGGGAACCTCGCTTGGAAGCTGAAACCTATATCCTAGCCAGGGTTCGGTCACGATGTAGCGGGGATGCGCAGGGTCTTTCTCGATTTTCTTGCGCAGTTGGTTTATCACTACGCGAAGGTTCTCTGTTTCCTCGGCGTAATCCGGTCCCCAGACAGCTTGCAAAATTCTCTTGTGCGTAAGCGCTTTCCCTTGTTGAATCACGAGAAGGCGCAGGACATCGAATTCTTTGGGAGTCAGATGGACTCTCTGACCGCGGACAATGACCATCCTGCTCTCGAGATCGACGCCCAATTCCGGAGTCTCGATTTTGGGAAGCGGTTCCTCAGAACTGGAGCGTCGCAACGCAGCTCGAATGCGTGCCAGCAGTTCTCCCATCCCGAAGGGTTTTACGACGTAATCGTCTGCTCCGGCATCCAGGGCAACAATCTTGTCCTGTTCCGAGTTGCGAACTGTCACCATGATAATCGGTCCTTCAAAAGACAATCGAATCTTGCTGCAGGCCTCAAGCCCGCTCATATCCGGCATGTTGACGTCCAGGAGAATCAGATCGGGGCGCTCCCGGACGGCCATTTCAATGGCCTCTTGGCCGTTCTTTGCCTCTATGACGTCATAGCCATTACTGGAAAGAGTGGCTCGCAAGACGCGACGGATTTGCGGCTCGTCGTCGACCACGAGAAGGGTTGCAATGTTCATGGGCCTACGACCTTTCTGTGTGCCCCCCCAGCAACGCAAGCAAAAATCAGTAACGCCTGGGTTTCTGCATCGGCCCGCCAATCACCAAGCTATTTTCCGAGTGGCAGAGCAAGTGAAAACGAGGATGAATCTTCATTTGCTCCGCGGATAGGAACGGCATTCCTCAGTTGAGGATAAGGCCGTCCCCCACTCTTCGTGCCGCTAGAACTTCACCATGATGGCCATGTCGATAAAGGACTCATCCCTGCGAAGATCGGGGAACCAGACACTGCTGATTCCGCCGCCGCAGGCCGCTTCCGCAGGCAGGAGGCTCGTTTGCCCGGAAGAGGTGCCACTGCTGCATGTGTAGAATTGAGGAGAACCGTTATTTCCGCCGGGGGGCGTGATGCCACCTCGGCCAGTCCAATACGGAACGCTGGCGTGGCGATAGTCATATTCCCACCGGAAGGTGATGTACTGCTTGGGCATGTAGTCAAACGTGATGGAGGAGTCCCAAGCCTTGAAGGGGTCGCCGGGATTCCCGGTAAAGTAGGGCGAATTCGTGGCTGCGGAAATGGCGCCCTCTCCATTGATGGGGGGAATCAGTACGAGATAACGTCCGGGATTGTTGATCTGACCGCCGCCGACCGTCACGCCGAATAGATCCCTGTGGAACCAGAAGCGGTTGTACCCCATCCAGCCCACAAAGCTCTGCTTGGGCCCACCCTTTTTGTTGCCATGGCAACTCACTCCGGAGCCATATTCACAACCCAAATCGCCCGTCAGCGAAAAGGCCACCTTATCGAGAGTGTTTTCCGGTTTGTCGTAGTACTTGATCTCGATGCTGTTGTCGGTGTGAATGCGACTGCGGCCTTTGATGAAGAGGTCGTCCTCGCCCACCCCATAATTGTTAGAAATGATGTCGATCCACGGCTTCGGAGTCCATTTAATCTGTCCTCCCAGACCCGGCATGTGGTTGGCCGATGCGTAGGACTGCCAGCCATTAATGAACCAGGGCTCAATCTTCAAATGTTTCGTCGGGAAAATCTGCACTCGTACACCATTAAAAAACCATGGGGTATTGGAGGAAACATAAGAAGGTTGGTAGGCCCAATTATCGAAGTTGTAGTAACTGAACAGGCCGATGTAGGACATGAAGATCCCCGCGTCGACATTGATTCCGTTCAGCACATTGAAGTGATAGCCACCGTAGGCTTCCGAAACGTAGCGGTATGCATTGGCCAGATCCCATTGGCCATGGCCGGGACTAGGGTCATTCCTTGGCGTTGTCACTGAATACATGCCGAACTGGGTCATGAGCCTGGCGCGTACATTGTCATAGTGGAAGTCGCCGCCGACACCCAACTGCTCCAACTGAACTTCATATGACCGAAAGAGCTCGCTCGAACCCCCGATGGAGTGATCTGCCGGATGATTGAAGTCGGCGACATAATTCGTGTCTGCTCTGATCTCAGGGGTAAAGAATTTCGTGTCCCAAAATATCTCTTTTGTGCGGGGATTGCCGTTCAGCCAAGTCCAGTCCGCATCCGAAAAAGGCTCGACATACTTCGGTTTTTCAGTTGTTGCAGGCGCAGCCGCCGTCGTTGAACTGGTCTGATCCTGCTTGGGATTGACGTTTGACGCCGAGCTGGACTCAACCTCTGGCGCTTTGGCCGAGAATGCGCTTGCGGTTGCAGGAGCTGGGGACCCGGCAGGCGCGGCAGGGGCGGTCGTGGGCGAGCTAGCGCCGATCTCGGTCGCTCCCTTCGATTCCAGTTCCGCGACTCTTTTTTCGAGTTTTTCGATACGCTCCAACATCCATTGCTCGCGCTCGGTCAGGCCCGAGGCCGGTTTGCTGGCTGGCTCGGTTTTCGGAGCAGGCTTCGCCGACGAATCCGTGTCTGTTGCCCCGTCACCTGGTTGATCCGCTCCGTAGGCACCCAGGCTCAGAAGACAGAGAACCGCGAACCCCAACATCGCTTTCGGTCCAAAGAAAATGCGCATGGCTTCTCCCTCTACAGCGATCGGGCAACGAATTTTTCGGGAATGGCAGTCTTTCCGTGCCTTTGTGAGTCCGGCGAGATACTTCTCGTTGCCGACAAACGATACCGCCCCGGACATAAGAATTCCGTAAGACCAGGATAAGCCTTCCATTAGCCGGATGCAGTAGACCGCGGCACTTATCCGGGATTTTCTTTTAGACTTCGAAAACTGCAACGATCCTACATCCGTATTGCCCTCCTGCAGGCTGGTTGAACCCTGTTCCATCTAGGCCGTTTATACCCGGAGCGGTTCCGACGATGATCTGTGGATCGGATCGCCAAAGTTGAATGTTGTGCCGCTGCAATTTGTCGGACCCACTTCGATTGCAATCTGGAGCGAGGGTACTTGGGACCGCTTTCTTTCTAGTACGGATGATTCGGAGTCACGCGACGTGAAAGGCAAGGACGCGGCGAAGGAACACTACGATGCTGCCGCATAGGTCCTCGCCTGCTACGAAGCAGGAATGAGTTCTCGTACGGAGATAAACGACCTTTTGAAGATCTGGCCTTGTAGAAGGGGCTAGTGGCTGCGCCGAAGTCTCCTCGTCCAGAGATGTTTTCCACAGCTGCGCTTGTCGAAACCGCGGATCAAAGATGGGGATGCCATCTGAAACTTCGTTTGGTAAAGTAAAGCTGTGACCGGACGGTTCAGATTGCTGTTTCGCCAAGCCGTGTATAACTTGCGTGGCGGCTTCCTCGTCCGTCCATTGACTATTGCATTGACGCTGGGTTGCATCGGTGCAGTCCTTTCGTGGGTCGAGGAGTCCCACCCTGCGTTCGGTAGCTGGGTACCCAAAGTACTTTTCCTCTCTCGCTCTGACCCTCAAGTGGCTCAAGTCATCCTCGCCGGCATCGCTGCTTCAATTATGACTGTGGTTTCCATCGTGTTCGCGATTCTGCTGATGACACTTACGCTGGCCTCGATGCAGTTCTCTCCGCGCATCATTGTCAGCTTTACAAGAGACCGGGTAACGCAATGGACGCTCGGGATATTCCTTGGCACCTTCCTGTATTGCATGGCGGCGCTTCCGGCGGCGCACTCCCTATACCACAGCCCTTCGCGCCTATCGCTACAGTCACCGGAGCAATGCTGCTGGCGATAGCTTGCGTAGGATTGCTGCTCTTCTTTATTCACCACATATCCCAGGCGATCAGCGTAAATCATATTGTGGCTAGGATCGCGTCGGAGACAGAAGTTGTGATTGATGACGTGATGCCATTGCCGCGCGAACAACGTCGTCTCGAACTATCAGATAGCAATGACCTAGGCGCGTGGGATAAGCCGGTCTTGAGCGATGTCTCTGGCTACATCCGCTTCGTCGATACAAAGCGTCTTCTCGATTTGGCGATTTCCTACCGCGTGAAGGTTCGCGTGGTCAGGCGGATCGGCCAGTTCGTTCCGGCAGGGACTCCACTACTCATGGTTTACAAAGCCGAACGGCTCTCTCCTGAACACATCGGCCAGTTTCGAGGGGCGTTCGACTTCGGACCATCCAGAACCCTGCAGCAGGATATAGAATTTGGAATCTTGCAGATCGTTGACATCGCACTCAAAGCGATCTCGCCCGCAGTGAACGATCCTACTACGGCGATTAGCTGCGTTGACCACTTGAGTCGCCTCCTGATCCGCCTTATATCCAGGGAAATGCCGGAGCCGCTGCTCTACGATCTGAAAGGGGTCGCTCGCGTCAGCATCCGATTGATCGATCTCGAACGATTGCTGGACTCGGCATTTGAGCAGATACGTATGTACTCGAAGACGGACATCGCGGTCAGCATGCGGCTACTGCGCGCTTTCGGAGACATTGCCGCCACCACTCAAGACCTAACGCTCAGAAGAATGCTTCTTGAGCGGGCGAAACGGGTCGTCGCAGGTTGCGAACACAGGATCGATACAGAGAAACTGAAACCGATGCTCATTCGCCTGACTGCCTTAGAAAGGCTTACGGTCGCTTGAATTCGCAGTTAGACCGTTATGGTCAAGGCTGCGAGAATTTTGCCCTCGTTGCATCGGTGCCCAAGATTTCAAGCGGCACCAACAGACGCTTACGTTTGCCGTCAAAGACCAGATCGGAATGGCCGGCCACGTCGAATCGCAGGATTTGCACTTGCGGCGTTCTCCGGGCAAGCAGATGTTCCTGTCCTATCTGGCGTTAGCGTCGATTCCCATCGTCATTTTCGCGCTGCTGCTCCTTGTGGCGCGGCAGCACTAAGTTTCCCCGTCTTCCCCTATAATTATAGAGTACGTGGTATTCAGGAGTGGAGCCGTCCATGGCGAAACTGACTGAACAGCGTCCCGATCCCAATCAACTGCTGCGCCAGGTGCAGGCCGAGGAGCAGGAACAGCGCGGGAGCAAGCTGAAGATTTTCCTCGGTTATTCCGAGGGCGTTGGCAAATCTTTCCGGATGCTCGACGAGGGGCGGCGCCGCCGGGAGCGCGGAGAGGACGTGGTCGTCGGCGCGGTCCAGCCAAAGGTCCCCGACGAAATCAATAGTCTGCTGCAAAGTCTCGAAGTCATATCCTGTAAAACAATCGCCGGCGTGCCGGTGATGGACCTGAGCAGCATTGTGGCCCGACACCCACAAGTCTGCCTGGTCGATGGTCTGGCCTACGACAATCCGCCGGGAAGTGCGCATGCCACACGGTGGCAGGATGTTCAAGAACTCTTGGCGGCGGGGATCTCCGTCATTGCCTCCGTCAATCTGCAATTCATCGAGGAGCGCCGCGACCAAGTCGAGAAGATCACCGGTAAGCATGTGACGGCAACTGTCCCTTTGAGTTTTCTCAAAGCGGCGGACGAAATCGAACTGGTGGATGCTCCTCCGGAACTGTGCATGGTGCGCGCGGCTCAGGGTACGAAACCCGGTAGTGTTCTTGCGACTCGCCAACAGCATCTCTCGGAATTGCGGGAAATCGCGCTCGTGTTGGCCGCCGACGTTGTTGACCATCAGTTGGAAGCTTACATGCGAAGTCATGGCATTGAGCAGCTTTGGGGTGCTCAGGAGCGCATCCTCGTGTACATCACTCCTCAAGCTAGTTCCAGCAAGATGATCGAGAGCGGCCGGCGGAATGCCGAACGGTTCCACGGAGAACTGTTTGTCGCCTACCTCGATCAACCCGGCATCACCGCCAAGGATCAAGCCGCCCTTCACTCCAATCTCTCCTTAGCCCGCGCCGCGGGAGCGCAGGTCGTGACTCTGGATGGAGATGACCCCGTCGACGCGATCCTCGAATTCGCGAAAGCCCGAGGGGTCACGCAAATCTTCGTCGGACAAACCTCGGATCGAGGCTGGCGGGATCGGCTGTTCGGTACCACAGTTGACGATCTAGTCCGAGTCGCGCAAGGGATGGACGTGCGGATCTTCCCGAAATAAGGACCAGCATGGCTCAAACGCGCCGAGGCCATCTCAAAATGTATCTTGGCTACGCCGCAGGCGTCGGCAAGACCTACAAGATGCTGGAGGAAGCCCTCGAGCTAAAGCACCAAGGCATGGACGTTGTGGTAGGGTACGTTGAGCCGCACGGGCGAAAAGATACCATCGCGAAAGTCGTAGGCCTTGAGCTGGTCCCGCGCCGCAAAGTGCAGTACAAGACGGCCACGTTCGAAGAACTGGATACCGATGCAATCCTGCAACGTCATCCTCAAGTCTGCATCGTCGATGAGTTTGCGCACACGAATGTGCCTGGTTCAGAACGAACCAAGCGCTGGCAAGATGTACAAATCCTGCTCGATGCCGGAATCGACGTGCTGACGACGATGAACGTGCAACACCTCGAGGGCTTGAATGATCAGATCTGGCAGATCACCGGTGTCCGGGTGCGGGAGACGGTGCCGGATTGGGTCGTGAAGGATGCCGATGAGGTGATCATGACCGACTTGACGCCTCGCGCTTTGCTGAACCGGCTCGAACGCGGCGTGGTTTACGCGCCGGACAAGGCTCGCCGCGCGATGGAGAACTTTTTCCAGGAGTCCAACCTCGTCGCGCTCCGCGAGATGGCGCTGCTGCAGACGGCACACGAAGTGGAAGTGCGCCAATCCACACAAGACGAAGTTGAAGATGTTCTCCGGAACCTCAAACCTGGAGCTCTCGCGCTTACGCCGCAGGCCGCATCGCAGAAAGAAAGGATCTTGATCCACGTGACGCCGGCTCCTGCTTCCGCAGCCCTGATTCGTCGTGGGAGGCGCGTGGCCGATTATCTGCACGCCGACTGCTTCGCCGTTTACGTCGAGAGTGAAGAAGACTCAAAACGTGCGCCCACACCGGAATTCGAGGCCTTGGAGAAACACCTGAGCTTTGCCCGCAACCTGCACATTGAGACCCGAGTGCTCCAAGGTAAAGATGCCGCCAAAGTGCTCGTTGACTTCGCCCGCCAGCAGGGTGTCACCCAGATTTTCGTCATGAGGACTCACGAGAACGGTTGGCCGCACATCTTTGGCCGAGATTTGCTTCGACAGATCGTTCACCTAGCCCGCGACATGCAGGTGACCATTGTCGCCGAGCGCGGCCGGAGCGCGAAGTTGTAGATTCCCCGTCATACCAACAGGGCTAGGCAATGGATGAGCACAGGCATCGGGGCGAGGATTATGGAATCCGGCGAACCGCTATGCGAGTGCTGGCGAGTTCGCCAATGACCTCAGCAATCCTGAGTCAGTTGGCGTAGCTGAGCGCGGTGAACTGCGAGACTGGAAACTTCGACGTTCCTCACAACCAAGAACAATTTTGATGTACGTGATGTTCGCGATGATTCCCATGATCATTTTTTTCCTGCTCTTGGTCCCGGGGGACCACCGCCTTTTCACGGCGCACCCGGTTTCCATACTTATCGGGAGTTGAGGCACTCTTTGCTGTTCGGAGAGCCAATCGGGAAAACATAAGGCGAAAGCGCCGGCCGTTTTAGTGCTCCCCCCAGAATGGCGTCCTAACAAATTCCTAATGAACTCCTCAGGACTTTTGAGTGCCCTCTCTCCGATTCTTTATCAAGATGACGCAGGACTTGAGCCGTCCTGGGGAGGGAACGATGTCCCTTACCGTATTTCTGACGCTTTGTGTCCTCGGACTTGGCTTCATGATTTACGCGTTCTTTCAGTGGACCTACGGCGATAAGCGCAGCGCTCTTGCTCGCCAATTAGCCGCACACAAGAATGCCCTCAAGGAGCGATCTCCCCGGCCTTTTCTCGTCGCTCACACAAGGCCTCTCTTGGACCATAAATCACATTGGCAGGCGGGAACAAGGTCACAACACACCTGAAGTAGCCAAAGTTGCGAGTGATGAAAAGAGTTGTCCCGAGGGGACCGCAAGTTCACTGGTTTCCTGCGGAGGTCAGTTTAATTAACGATTTCAATGAAGAACCAATGTAAGAGCTGGGTCGAGATTATCTCAAAGCAGATAACGATGTTTGGTTCGACTCGCTCTTGAGTGGGGCCGGTGGATCTTTTCAGCGCTACTCAATTCCTCCTGTTCCTGGCGATTGTGACCGCTCTCGTGAAGCCCTTGGGCGGGTACATGGAACGGGTCTTTTCCGGGAAACGGACTCTCCTTGATCCTTTATGCCGTCCCGTTGAGCGGCTCATCTATCGCGTAAGTGCGGTTGATCCTAGTGTGGAAATGACTAGCAAGGAGTATGCGACGTGTTTCGTGCTCTTTGGCTTTGTCGGCACGCTCCTCCTGTATGGCATTCTCCGATTGCAGCAGTTTCTTCCCTGGTTTTTCCCCCAGTATCACACCACGCCGTTATCCCCAGATCTAGCTCTGAACACTGCGATTAGCTTCTCCACGACCACTACTTGGCAGGCCTACGCTGGTGAGAACACCATGAGCTACTTCAGCCAGATGGTGGGACTCTGCGCACAAAACTTCCTCGCAGGCGCGGCGGGGCTGGCGGTGGGTGTTGCCTTTATTCGCGGACTCGCCAGACAACTCTCCGGCACGCTCGGCAATTTTTGGGTGGACCTCACACGGAGCCTGCTCTGGATCCTGTTGCCCGGAGCATTGCTGGGCGCTTTGCTGCTGGTTTGGCAGGGCGTTCCGATGAACTTCCACCACTATGTGATCGCCTCGACCACCGAGGGTGCCCGGCAGGTCATATCGCAGGGTCCTGTAGCCGCGCTCGAGATCATCAAGAATCTCGGCACGAACGGCGGTGGTTTTTTTAACGCGAATGGGGCACATCCGTACGAAAACCCTACGCCGCTCTCAAACTTTATCGAACTGTTGGCTATCGTGCTCCTGCCTGCGGCATTGACGAACACCTTCGGCAGGATGGTTCGCCAGTCGCGCCAGGGTTGGCTTCTCTACTGCGTGATGGTTTTTCTATTCGTCTGCGGATTAGGTTTCGTGCACCACTTTGAGCAGAAGGGGAATCCGCATCTGGTGGGTGTGGACTTCCGAACTATTGAATTCCGCATAATATAGCGATACTTTTCAGGATATCCTGCGTCTAACCTGGTATGGGAAATCCAAAAGGTGTACGGCGTGATTTTGATGCTCTCGAACAGCGCAGGTTCGCGGCCTTGCGGCTGTTGCGTCAAGGGCTGAACCAATCGGAAGTGGCACGGCGGTTGCGCGTGGGGCGCCAGAGTGTGGCGCGCTGGGCGGCGCTAGATCGGAAAGGCGGTGAACGCGCTTTGCGCCAGGCCGGGCGTGCGGGACGCAAGCCTCGCTTAACCCCGCGGCAGAAGGCGCGGCTCGAACAACGTCTTCTTGCTGGCCCCGAACGGCTGGGCTACGAAACTAGTTTGTGGACTTCCGAGCGCGTGGCGGATTTGATCGAGCAGGAATTTAAGGTGCGCTATCATCCGGGTCACGTTTGGAAGATTCTGGTGGCGCTGGGCTGGAGCTGCCAGCGTCCCACGGGCCGGGCGTTGGAGCGCAATGAAGAGGCCATCCGCCACTGGCAGAAGATCACTTGGCCGGACATTAAAAAAAAGCCCAAAAAGAGCGGCGAACGATCGTCTTTCTCGACGAAAGCGGACTGAGCCAGCGGCCGCACCGCTGCCGGACGTGGTCGCGGCGCGGCCACACGCCAGTGTTGCAGTATCACTTCAACTGGAAGACGCTCTCGGTCATCGCGGGCATTACATTGTGGAATTTCTATTTCCGGTTGTATCCCGGAGCGATCCGCGCGCCGCAAGTGGTGGCCTTTCTCAAACACCTGCTGCGGCACATTCCCGGAAAGCTGCTACTGGTGTGGGACCGGCTGCCCGCGCATCGCAGCCGGATGGTGCAGGAGTTCGTAGCCGCACAGAAAGGCCGTATCTGCGTCGAGTACCTGCCGGCCTACGCCCCAGAATTGAATCCCACGGAATACATCTGGGGCCACGCGAAACACCACAAACTTCCCAACGCCTGCCCCAAGGACTTCGCCGAGTTAAAACACGGCGCCCGTCACGCTCTGCGCAACATGCGCCGCCGCCCCACGCTTATCACCGCCTTCTGGAAACAGGCTTCCCTATGGCCAGAATGACCTTATATTATGCGGAACTCAGTAGCTCCCTCCAGTCTGGCGGAAACATGGAAGGTAAGGAAGTACGCTTCGGCATCAGCGGCTCCACGCTGACAGCGGTCGTCACATCCAATACAGCCACTGGATCAAATAATTCCGCACATGATAGCTACACCTCGCTCGGTGGCATGGTTTTGCTAGTCAACCTGTTGCTGGGTGAGCTTGTTTTCGGAGGTCTGGGGACAGGGCTCTACAGCATGGTGATGACCGCCGCGATTGCTGTGTTTCTAGCGGGACTCATGGTTGGGCGCACGCCGGAATACCTGGGGAAAAAGATAGGGCCCGCCGAAAACAAAATGATCATGCTGTTTGCTTTGGCTGCGCCGTTGTTCGTCCTGCCACTTACGGCCATTGCTGTGAGCACCAGGGCTGGGCTCTCCGGCCTGACTACAAATACCGGTTCGCACGGTTTTACGGAGATTCTCTTTGCCTACTCTTCCTGCTTCGCCAACAATGGCCAGAGCTTTGCCGGTCTAAGTGCCAACACTCCGTTTTACAATCTAACCACTGCTCTAGCCATGATGGCGGGCAGGTTTGCGTTAGCAATTCCCGCCTTGGCATTCGCGGCTTGTTTTGCTCGGCAGAGAAATACCCCTTCTTCGTCCGGAACCCTTCCGACCCATTCCTTTCTGTTTGGAGTCCTGCTCACCGTCTGCCTGATAACGATGGTGGCTCTTAGCTACCTTCCAGCATTGGCTCTCGGTCCCATACTCGAACGCTTGCTCTTCGGATCCCAGTGAGCCTCTCTTGGAAGTGAACTCACGGCGATGGGCCCGAACTCCCGATCTGGGAAATCTCAACAGCAGCACTTGGAGTGCGCAATAGTTCTGTCGAAGCCATGCAAGCTTTCGGGTGACTGCTCAGGGAGCGGCCTGTCAGCCTCATTGTCACGTTGCGGATTGACGAATATTCGGCTCCAAACCGAAAGCTCCACTGCTTTGGCTCAACTCTCCCTGTTGGAAATTTGAGCCTGCGCGACCTACAAGAACAGTTGTGCGGCTCCGGAACCCGAAAGGACTATTACATTTTTGTGACAGCACTTGTTGAGCTTAGAGAGGCAACCGAAAAAGGCTCTTGGTTCAGCAACTTGGATACCGCCGATTTCACTTCGAGTGCCTAAGCATTCGGGCCATAGCCGAATGCTCTACCCACACTCTGTAATTGCTTGAGCTCAAAGAGTTTTGGCTCCCCGGTGGGGATTCGAACCTCTCAAGGACGACGGTTTCCAAGACCGTTGCGGCCCGGAAGTGCCCTGAGAAACCGAACCGATTAGGGTGCGGTCACGAACCGTGTGCGTCGAGAAAGAATCGGAGGAGTGACTGAAAGGCCGAAGGCGGCGGTTTTCAAAACCGCACTGCCGATCGCGTTCTCAGGTGATCTGGGGTGATCTAAGGTGCTGTGAGGCGTTGTGAGGTTACCTGATTTGCAGAGGTTTGCTAATTCATTCTGCCCTGTTCGTGCTCACACCGTTTCATTTGTATTCAACAACTTACGACCCTGTCATTTGCATCGGATGCGCTCATTTGCAGCCTAGAGTGCACCGAGAGCGCACCGGAACCAAGCAAACCACCGCTTTGAGTTAGGCCAAGTTTCTCGGCTCATGTAGGCGGATCAAACCAACTTTGAAGTACTGGGGAAGTCCTGCGACCCCCTGACCAAAGACCCGGAACTCGCGGCATCTAAAGTAGGTTTAACCCTGCTTTGCCCCGGCAGCATTTTAGGGGGCAAAAGCTACAGTCGGTTGTCACTCCCGGTTTTTGTCCTGGCCAAATGACGCTCGGTCGCGAGCAACCCTACGATCGATTCATACGAAAGTATCGGCGATACGTTGGTATCAGTTCGCGTGAAGTGTTCTGCTAGTGGCGCTTGATGATGACGACGGTCTTATCGTCAATGCGGTCTTGCTCGCCACTCTGGCGCAATTCGTCGTCCCTCTTTAGGGCGTAGTCGAGTAAGGTATTGCAGATTTCCTTCGCCGAAAGCTGATGGTGTTCACGCATCACTTTTTCAAGACGGCTGCGTTCCTCTTTATCGCCGCCGCTATACACGCCGTCGGTGTAAAGAAAGAAGATGTCCCCTGTACTCATGAGTGTGAGTTCGGCAATGTCCGAAGATTTCACTCGTCGCTTCCGGTAGTCCAAAGAGAGATATCGTTTCCGGTCAGGATGGTCTTCCGGAATTTGCAAGCCGAGAGGGAGAAACTGCACCATCCGACTCTTGTCCAATTCTACGAACCTGCCAAACTCCGCGGAGTAGACAAGTGGTGGCGGATGTCCGAAATTCACAAATCGAAAATTGCCGGATGGCCGAATCTCGCCATACAGCATCGTAGCGATTTCTTGTACCCCATCCGTCAAACTCCGCCCGAGTGCATTGCGCGCCGTGGATGATTGAGCCAGTCGTAGATTCATTCTCTCGAACAATTCCGGGGTAGTCTTCCCGCGGTGATCGAGCTCCGAAAGCATCAGCGCTTGAAACGTGTCATGGACTGTCGAGGCGATTTTCGCGGCAATTATTCCGTGGCCTTCGGCATCGACCAGGAGGACTCCGGCGGTGCTGCGTAGCTCGCGCAAGTCTTCGGCAACACGCACCTGCTCCGAGCTTCGCCCTTCCCGGTACGCGGTTTCCTTTTCCGGACTGAAGCCTGGGCGCGATTTCAGCCAGTTGACATGGTCGTCAACGGAATTGCGGGGCGATGCACCGACGGCTAGCTTCTCCAGATACTCCTGCGAGCGCTTCAGCGCGAGCTGGATGCGACCGTCGATGTCATACCGTTGCTGAAAATTGATGTATTCAAACAGGTCACCCCCCACCGCTCCGGCGGGAATCGAATTGCCATACATCTCGATCCCGGGCAATTGAGGAATTGCGCCCTCTACCGGCATCAGGCGCTTGCGCAGGTATTCGTCGATGTTCGTCGGGATATACGAGTTTTCCATCCCGACCACTTTACCGCACGTCGCACCCCGCTAACCACAAACTCTCGAAATCCACTATTACGCGAAATCCCATCACGGCAGCGACTCCGTAACTGAGGAGACTTGCCGTCAATCCTGCACCGGGCGGTCAAGACCAAATGGGTAGTAGACTCTCCACTCGGCATCGTAGTGCGGCTTTTCCATTTTTTGTTCAAGATAGAAATCGAAGTTCATTCCCGCTGTTTTGAAGATCTTCGTGTCGTTCTTCGAAAATCCTGCGCGGTCCATGAGAAAACCGACGGCCTGATGGTACGGGTAGCTGTGCTCGACTCCTCGCAAAATCTGGGCGATCTCCTCAGTCTTGACCATTCCTCTTTCACGCGCTTTCTTAAAAGCTTTCAGTACTGTTCTTACCCCGCCGCCATATTGGGGGCGCACCGTTAAGTCGACCAAAGTCCTCGCGACGTTCGTTACCTGGATTCGGCCGATATCAGGCTTGTTTACCCAAACAACTCCAAGACAGTCTGTGCTCTTTCCGTTGACCAGCACGTACTCCATTGCATCACGAGGATCGGAGCTTCGATATCGGAGGTTGGATTCACGCGGTGAACGGGAAAAGGCCGCATCGATCCCAGCTTGGGTCAATTCGAGAGACTGGTCCTTGGGAGTCTGCTCTCTGTTTATATAGAGCACGGCGAGGCTATCCGACAGACCGTGCACGAAGGCCGCACTGGCATGAGAGATGTAAGCGTCTTTGCGGAGCGATAGTCCGATTTCGAAAGAAGAGGGGTTTCCTCTGACCATGCGAATGATTGACGGGTATTTGGCCGATTTCAACTCCAGCTGCTTTAACGGAACGCGTTGCTGCAGAACAGTTAGAAAATCCTTCCGAGTAATCGATTTGCCAAGTTGCCATTCCCCTGTTGTTTGGTTGGCTCTGGCTTTCCTGGATTCGCTGAGAAGTAGGTCTCTCGGAATTGTTTGCCCCGAACTGCGTAAAGTCCAGACACGCGTCTGCAATTCCTCGTCCCTTTGCATTCCAAGTCAACCTGTCATCAGAACCTCAGCGTTGCCTGGCAACCGCGTACTTCCAGCAGGAGATTGAAGGCGTTTGCAGCACCCACGATGAAAAGGTGTGCGTGAGGCCACCCTGCAAACTGTGAACTGCCCTCTTGTCCTTCAAAACGTAGGTGTCGGCACCTTTCCCCAAGCCGTTTCTACCGGCAGGTTTTTTGTCGCGAGAATACTGAGTGTGTGAACATCCACGTCAACCATGAAATCCGTGTCCTGGTCGCATTGACGGAGAATAAATCGGCGGGTTTTGTTCCTGAAGCCGCAGAGACCTTTACGAAGATCAATCTCCGCACTGAGCCTGCACTTGCGCTGCGATGCGGATGATCGCCCGCCTCGAAAGCCGAAGCGTGCGTCCCTCCCAGATGAGTGAAAGGATGAAATATCCAGTCCCAGAACCGGCTGATCGCATGGTGCTTCTTGTATAGCTGCCAATCATCGCCTGTGTCAGCAATCAGTCCCTGCATTACGTAATTCGTCGGCAAGAAATAGACAAGGTAGGACTGGTTCGGTTCCAACCGCGACTTAACCTGTTCCAGGTTGAGCACATCCCGCATCCGATGCTCCATCATCTGCTTATCTTCAGCGAGGACCGCCAGGGCGACTACCTTCGAGTCCATCCACAAGGGAAGATGGTCCACGGTGTACTGCCTCAGGAGAAAAGCACCGCCAATGACGAAGATCGCCAGCAAGAGAAAGGCTGCCACTCTACTGACAGCGCTAGATAGCGGCACTGCGTTTTCAATGCTCCTCGGCAGAAACATTCCCGTTCGTTGCATGTAATCCCGATAGGCCTCCGGGTGCTGTTTTTGCATTCGGCTTTCCTCGTCTCTCGCGAGCAAGTAGTACACCAGGACCATAGCGAGCCAGAGAACAACAACCAGAAATCTCGGCCAGAGAATCGCGAGACCAGCACCGGCAGTCGCCAGTGCCACGTATTGAGGATGCCTGATCAACGAATACAGACCCTTTATGACAGGTCCTCTGCGAAAGACTTTGCTTGCATACACCTGAAAGGCACAAATCAGAAACAACAAAAGTCCGAGACTGAAAAAGACGGAACCCGTTACCCGCACGAATTTGAGGAAACCGTTAGGCGGAACCACCATGTGCGTGAAGAAAACGGAACTCAACCATCTGGTCGCCCGATACTTGGTCAATCCGAGTAGGAAGGGATTAAATGCCGAGTAAAAGAAGCCGGCAAAAGGGCTGATCATGATCAAAATCTCGAAGCACACTACGAAATAGAGCGCTATGGCGCTGCTCAAAGCCACTTTTGTCCTAGTCATCTGGGAACCTCACGAAGGAGATCAGCAAGTTACGATTGAGCCCGACAAATCACTTTCTCCGTCTTTATTTATTTTTTGTTCGTGATTTGCCGAGATTCATCGCCATTAGTATTGCGTTTTTGTGGCAGCTCCACCTTCTTGTCACAAAACAAAGCCGCGAACCTCGACCTTAGCAGCGTCGAGCCGTCCCAGCACTGTTTTAGCTCCCGGAACTCCTGCTGCTTTAGCGTCCAACTTTTCACCCTTGTCCACCGACCTGTTCCGGGAACAATCCTGGCATCCAGCGGGAAGCCAGTTTCGCCGGAAAAGTGAGCCGCAAGGGAGCACGCGGGCTCTCCGAAACCAGCACACCGTGGTTGAGCAACGCGGAAACAATCCGCCTCGCCTGACGATCCCCTGTGTTTACGACGCTTGCGGCGTCGCCGCGTCCCAGCTCCCCGCGATAGAGAACGGCTTCGAGGATGTTTCCCGATTTCGGCGGTAAGTTGCCAAGATGGACTTCTTCTTCGGCCCATAGCCGGATGCGCGTGCGCAGGCGATCCGGCTCGACCAAACCTTCCATGAAATCCACCTGGTCGATGCAGATAGCGAGAAAGAATTCAGCAAATGCCGCAAGCGCCTCTTCGCTCAACTGTCCGCGGCCGTCAAGATCGTTCCGGCGCGGCTGGTCGCACGCGATCAGGTGTCGTTTGTACGCTTCGACATTACGGGCCAAACCCCTCGCCACAGACCATGCGGCCCCCGTGCCCAAACTCTCAAGCAGCATGGCATGCGACATCAAACGCGCCACGCGGCCATTGCCATCGAGGAACGGGTGAATCCACAGCAGCCGGTGATGAGCCGTTGCCGCAGCAAGAATCGAATCTGTCTTTTTCAGTGTCCCGTACACTTCGGCGAAGCGCGCAACGAATCGTGGCACGGCCCCGGCACTCACCGCGACGTGGGGCCCGACCACTACGTCGCGCTTTCGTAGTTCTCCTGGCACAACACGCATGCGCTCTTTCTTTTCCGGATCCTCCACCCAGAGAAGGTCCTCGGGCAGTAACTCGTAAAACCGCCGGTGCGTCTCGCGGATGCCGTCACTCGTAACGGCGCGGGCCTTTAGACCGCCGCGATCAATCCATTCCTGAACGGCAATGTGCGCTTTCGCTTCAAGCTGCAGGTCCCGCTTGCGGGCTTCTTTGCTGTAATCGTTTTTCAGCGCACGCTCGATATCGATTGGGTGCGTGTAGTGCCCTTCGATTAGGTTGCTGTAGTAACAGTTCATCGCCCGCACGAGGTCAGAAAGCGAGACCAACAAGCTTTCCGGCAAACTGCGGCGGAAGCCCGCCGCCTTTTGCGCGAGCTCCACGGCCATGTCTGTCAATTTTCCGCGATGGCGCGAGCCTTCCCCAAATACCATCGGCTCCATCAGGAAGAGCGATTCACCGCGATCCGAAGCTGTTCCGATGTCCGATTCCATGTCCACATCCGACCTCATAGCAACAACCATTCTATCATAATGTTACGGCACATAACCTGGCATTAACGACCTATTCTATGTCCGCTAGTCCGTCCGCATCATGGTGATTTCTCTTGGGTTGCTCCCTCTAGGGGGACTATGTCGTCTCATTGTGTAAGCGCTCGGGTTGCTTGGCTGTTCGCTTAGCTGAGCATTCGGTCACGAACCTAAGCCAAGGGTCTACTTTGTTCGCTCAAGCCTCCTCTCTATAAACGTGAGCTTTCGGAGCCGCCAACAACGGACCCATAACTCCAGAATCCGAAAAGACTATTACCTTGTCGTGACAACACTTGCTGACATTGGACTGGTTCACGAAAAAAGCTTTTGGTCAGCGACTCGCGCGCTGCCGATTTCGCTTCGCACGACCAAGCATTAGGTCCATAGCCGAATGCTCTACAACAACTCTGTAAATTGATTGAGCTCAAAGATTTTTGGCTCCCCGGGGGAGGATTCGAACCTCCCAAGGACGACCGTCTCCGTTGTAGTCGAGTGCGGACCTTGAACGCCTGCTTTGGAAGCAGAAGCTCTACAGGCTATATTCCGGGGAGACTAATGGCAAACGGGAGCGGATTGAATCCTGAGCCTGTAGCCCAAGAGTCTGTTGTTGATTCTGCGTTGCTTAGGTCCAATTTAAGGCCCTTCAAAACCGCCTTCTTGTACACAAGTTGTACACAAATCGCTGGGGTGAACCCCTTAGATGGCACAAATTATTTGGACACAGCTTCCGCTTTCCTAAAGGCGTTCTTGCATCTCCTAGCAGGAGAAGGGGTCTGGGGAAGGGGACGGCATTTGAGTCCCTTTCCCCAG
>Ga0208188_1000240_pt1 | contig 45125 bp, 39 predicted proteins | sample June2015DPH_8_50_FD_184698 | JGI IMG/M metagenome (GOLD analysis project Ga0208188, IMG submission 184698) | Peatland microbial communities from SPRUCE experiment site at the Marcell Experimental Forest, Minnesota, USA - June2015DPH_8_40... | ecosystem: Environmental > Terrestrial > Soil >...
GGTGCGCCGTTCCATTCTGCTTCCGCTTCGCCTACGGGCTACGCTCCAGCAGAACGGAACTCTGTCCTCTTAACCTTAACGTCCCTGGGGGTGGGCCAGATTAAACCGCCAAAGTGGGCCAGACCAAGTTGCCAAAGGCAATTACATCTTCCCATCACCCAAGATGGGCGGAAAGCAACCGTATTGGCCTTGCGCCTTGCTTCAATACGGGCTTGCACATTGTCCGCAATGTTCTTGCGCTTATTCATTGTAAGTCGCGCCGATTACAGCGGCTCCTTCTCTGGCAAAACGCGCAAGCTCGTCTTTGTGAAACATCACGCGGCTGCCAATCGGTGTAGGATGCAAATGACCGCGTTTGACAAGGTTATCGACCGTGCGAGCGTGGACACCGAGAATCTGGGCAGCACCATCACGCGAGTGCAGCAATTGATTTGCTGACTGATTCAGATTGGAGTTGCGATGTAATGTAGTAAGTGTTGCCATTTTAAGCCTCACTGCGGTTGCGGGATATTATGTGGTTTTGTGATCTTCTGCACAGGCGGTGTGTAATTCACCGGCTCGGGTTTACGGATCGTATTGTCGAAGCGGATAACCTTGGCAGGAACGATCTCCTGCACCGGGCTGGGGTTGTGTTCAGCGCGAGGCATATTCTTAACAACTCTGGGGTCTGCCTTCTGCTCAACCGGTGCCAATGGTTCAGCCGGAATAGGCTTCCTCACAACCTGCCCGAATCGAACGGTGTCGTGTGGAACGTAATGCTGTGGAGGATTGGGCAGGCTGTTCTCTGCCGCACTTGGAGCCTCAACAAAGTTAAACTTTTTGTCAGGAATCACTACGGCTGGGCTAGGACTGTAAGTAGCCCTTGGACATTCGCCAAAGCACGTTGCTTCGTTGCTGCGCGGTTGATGGATGCCAGCCGGTTGCGGTCGGGGAGAGTCTGGTTTTACAAACTTTCCGCCGGTGCGTGCTCCTGCTACTGGCACCCAAGTGCTTTTAATTGTTTTCGCCATGATTAGTCATTCTGGTCAACGCGATTGCCGGGGAAGCTCTCGAACACGTTGCCATCTTCCTTGTAAAATTTTGAAGTCTGCTGACCCTTCATCTGCTTTCTTACGCCCTTGGTATCTGCGATCTCTTGGACGGATGCTTTGGCTGAGTCACCAGAAGGCCCACGATAATCAGCGCCAGTCTTTAAGTCTTTGAAGTCAACTTTCCGAACAGAAACAGGTACCTTGGTGCCGTCAGTAATAGCCATGCCAGAAGTATTTGAGGCAGTAGCAGGAACTTCTTCAAATGCACCACCTGATACTTCATTGCCGGAATTAACGCCTGAGCGCCTACTGGCTCCTTCTGCTTGTGCAGCTACACGCGTTTCTACATTCTTGAGTGCGTCTGCATCTTGTGAACTGACCACGCGCTGTGAACTGAAATCGTCTGTTACATTGCGTCCTACGGTGATGCCAGTGCTAGTTGCTGTTGCCATTGGATGCTTCCTTTTTCTGCTGATGAATCCAGCGTTGATGTGTTTGCGAAAATCTCTTGTAAGTGCCCTTAACAATTTCGTGGGCTATAAATTTTGCTAGTGACATGATGTTTTTTCCTTGAAGTAGGTTCCTAGTTTCGTTAGGCCGCGACGGATGTACGCAGAGCCAACCCGTTGCTTGATGTGCATCCTGATTGCTACCGGTATGCGATCCTCTGGCACCAAAAAGTCAAGATAGGTGTTTCTCCAAAGCTCATACTCAAAAGGTGAAAGGGATCGCTTTGCTGCCAGACCGCAGTCGGCTCTGAAATCTGCATCGCACGGCTTTACGTTATGCGCTCGGAGGGTGCTTACAAAACTCTTCTCGTACAAATGGCTTGTGACAAAATCGAACATTGCCAAGCTCGCTGTTCGTCTTTCGTGAGTTGTTTGGGACTCACTTACTACATCAAAACTTGATCCCACTATCTGCCTGCTTTCTAAAAGGAGACGGGCTGACTCTGACCTTACTGAGAGAATCAGCCCGTTTTTGCATGGCAATCGGCAAACTTAAGCGGGCAGGGGAAAAAGGGATGGATGTCCCAAAAGCCTGCCCGCTTGATCGTGGGAGCTGCACTGAGAGCATGAGAAGCAATGCGCTCAACCAACGATGTCTTAAGATCAAACGCAAGGAAGGGCTAACAGTAGGGGAAAGCCCTGTCCTTGCGTTTATTGCCCCGGAGTGGCAGGGCAAACTCTATCTATGCAAAATCTGTCCAAGCAACCTCTCGGCTTCTCTCAAGTTGCCGTTTGCGGCACTATTGAGCTGCGCTTGGAGTTGAATCCTTTGCTGAACGCTTAACCGCGCGTAGTCCGATTTGGTCATCGTTGCCGGGTTGGTATCAGCGGCGGACTCGCGTTGCTGTGGCAACCGGGCCCATGCATCCAAGCCGAAGCGAGTAATGAAGTCTGACTTCTCTTTCGCCGTCTTGAGATCGGACTTACTGCCAATGTCGATTGTTCCTGCCCGTACTTGCTCGGCAACGCTATCTCGGTCACCGATAGCCGGATCAGTCAACAGGACATTCTCAACCGCTTTCTGGAGATCGGCAGTGGCATCGCCTTTGCAGAGGATCACCCAACCGCGATCTGTGAACCTGAAACTATGTCCGCTTGCTCTTAATGCGGCGATGATCGCATAGACTGCCGGTGCTCGCTCGCCTACATGCTTAACGGGAGAGGTGTCGCAACACCGGCTGACTGCGGTTAGAAGGCGTTGCTGATTCTGGGCTTCTTGCGTAAACTCGTGGTGCTCATTGCTGTGCTCGTGGTCTGACATAAGTGCTCCTTGTGATCTGTTGAGTCGCCGAGCCACACAACTGCCGAGAGTCCAAGGCCGGAACAGGCAGTTGCGTGGAGGGCGCTAATGTGAATTTGCTGCTAGGTGTCGAGGTGCTGCGCAGCAGGTGCTACTAGACTGAGGCTTGGTTACTGACGATACAGTGAGTAAAGCAGGCAAAGCTCAAGTGTCAATACTATTGTATCATACCCGATGCCACGCTGTCAAGTCAACCAGTCCTTTAGAATGAGAGACTTACAAGGATTTTTATCAGTGCTTATCAGTGCTTATCACAGCATAGACCATTGATTCTAAAGGACTTAGACTTTCAGAGTGATAAAATGCCGGTCACACCTTTAGAATCAACGTTTTAGCCATCCGGATAGGCTTACTCGTTTGTAGTGTACACAAATAGGCCGGTCTGCTGAGGCTGTCGCCAGTAGCTCATGCCATACTTGACCATCCTATCCCCAGCGACGCAGCCTGGGGCCTCCTATGGCCTGTCCTGAAGCCATTCCTAAGCCAATCGCTCTGATACGCTCTGACATTCGACTATTTCAATACAGTGCCATTTTGGTGCTTTGGACAGCCAAGTCTACAGACGATTGAAACTGCTATAAAAATGCAGGGCACCCGCGCAGTAGCCGAGCCGGTATCGGTGCCATACCATGCCCGGCGGTGCTGCCCAGACCCTCAAAGTGGTAAAGAGGTAAGTTCTTGTGGTTGAAGGACTTAGGTTACAGAACCATAGGACTGTAACGCAGCATCACCCTTTGGTTTGGCGGTGGGATTGCATAGTGGTCTGCCTTGGGGTTGCAATGGGATTGCATTGCTTGTAAAGCATTGATAACACAGAGGTTATACGCTGACGCCCTTTGGATTATCGCTGACGAACCTGTGCACGGTGCCGGAGCGTCTAACCGTTGGTTCTCTGTTAGTTGTTGATTCTATTAGACTCGACCGGTGAACCAGAGGTAACAGGTTGGTATTGTAACACTTTGTTACTGTATCATTGTGGTACTTTGGTGCTTTGGTATACCTATGGTGCTGCATAGCAGGCCTTGGCGATTCTGCCTATAGGTTGACACCAGCGACACCAGCGACGGCACCTGTCTGCCTGCCTTGCGTTAGCAGCTCATGTCCTATAGGTGCTTGTCTTAGCGGCTCGAAATCAGTCGTTTACAGTGTACACGAATCAGCAGTGATCTTCGTCCTTCTAAGCAACTGTTGCATTTCGCAACCGCGCCGAGCGCCGCGAGGACAGTAACACAAAAATAAGTTACCAAAGGGTCTTGACATCACTTTGGTGTTTTGGTATTCTATCATTGTACTCGGGATAGGCAACCGAAGCCCGAACGGGAAAACGGCTCCGCAGTGACGGATGATCGCCAATCGGAAACTGACCAGTTGACTCCCGATGCAACCGCAACCGGCTGCTGAGTGCCGGGGCGATCTGCCACACCGCGCACCTGACGAATCGGGCCGGTTGATAAAAGATCGCTGCAACAAATTTTTCCGTCCTTATTACAGGGAACTTTTCAAGCACATCGCAGTGTGCTTGCCGAGTCAACCTGACTCACGGGAGGAAAAAACAATGAAAAAGACAATCGCAACAATCGCACTGGCGCTGTTGATGTGCTGCTCAGCGTTCGCACAAACCGCGTGGGATTACGAGACTAAAACCGACATAGAAGGGAAAACCACCGAGTATGCCACATCGGGAAGTTTTGTTATCCGTTGCTCACAGTCATGCAAAGTGTTTTTCACCCCGGAGAGATACACTTTAGTTGAAGATGGGTATAACGTGCTTGTGAAGTTCAATGACAAGCCAGCAAAACAGTACAGCGTCACTCGCTCAGAGGATTACACGGCCTATTTTTTTGATAACCCCATCGCCATCTTGAGAGCTATTCGAGACAACGGCGGATACATAACAATTCAATACAAGCCATACGAAAAAATAGCTGAAACGGTGAAGTATGGGGTGTGGAATCTTCCTCCAACCATTCTTGTGCGGATTGCTGAAACCAAAGCTAAAAAAGACGCTCTGAAGGATGCCACATCAGCCTTCGTAACCCACACAAAGATTTGTGCAGAACTATCCGAAAAAACGAAAGACGTTTACTCAAGTGGTTGGAGCGCTGCCTATGAAAAATCAAAGAAAGAGGGCTGCCAGTAGCGTGTACTAACACCGCTTTTCAGTTCAGGCAGGGGATTGCTTGAACATCTCTGGATTCTTCAGGGAGAACCGCTACACAACATCACGGAGGTCTTATGACCACGATCATGATTGCTCTGATGGTTGCTTACCTAATCGCGTTTCTTTCGGTGCGTTACTACATTCGCCGTCAGGAACGAAGGCTCAACTTGAAGTGGGTATTCAAGTCAAGATTCAACAGACAACGCAATCCGGTGCAGCCGCATCAGGTGCAGCCGCGTCAGGTAGTAGTGCGGAGAGTCAGGCAGCCCATTGCCTGCGCATCGTATGCACCCGGCTTTCTCCGTCCTGACGATGATTTAGAGCTTCTGAAACAGATCGCACAATTTGGGAGGGCGTCATGAGACGAATTGGCGGTGCAAGAGGAACCTTTTGGACACCAGAGCAGACGGCTACGCTACTACAGGCAGCCCGTTCACATTCCGAACGTGACTACCTTGCAATCTTGATGTTGCTCAATCATGCGTTGCGAGCGAGTGAGTTAATCAGCTTGCTGCCATCTGATATTCGGGATGGTCATCTGTACGTCTCACGTTTGAAACACAGCAAGCGCACGGTGCAGCCGTTGACTGATAAAGAGAGAGAATCCTTCTACATCCTGTTCAACGGTGTGCAGCCTGACGGTCGAATCTTTCCGATCTCCAGAATGCAGCTTTGGAGAATTATCCAGCGTCATTGCCTGACAGCAGGCATCCCACTTGCTGCTTCGCATCCGCATTCTGCGAAGCACACGCATTGTAGAACGGTGCTGGCAAAGACTGGCAACTTGCAAGTAGTCAAGACTACAGCCGGTCACGCTTCAATCAGTTCAACGATTCAGTACACGCAACTAAGCGATCAGGAAGCTGCTAAGGCAGCAGAAGGAGCACTCGTATGGAATCACCAGTGACACCAGAAGTTGCAACGAAGAAAGAAGCACCAGCACCGAAGCCAGCGAGCCTGAAGAGTTTTCTGCTGGCATCGAAGCCGGACTCCGTGATCCCTGCACATGTCAGCATCATGTGCTTGATCCTCACGGCTCCGAATCAGAAAGCAGAGTTCTTTATCAACAAATGCGGCTTGCACGATGGGGCAGCCGTCAGACGTGCGCTGAAGAATTTGCAAATGATCGGCTGGGTTGCCAAGGACGGTGAGAATCAGTACCGCGCAGTGCTCGACAAACTTCCGAAGGGAGAATGACAATGGCGTTCAAAAGTTTGTTGTTATTACCATGGTCAGGTGAGCCACACGAGCGAATAAGGGCATGTGCTGCACTGAGGAAGGCAATCAAGATGAAATTTATAACGCTTCCTCAAGGGCAAGACGAAGCAGGGTTTTTGAATTCCCTGCGAAGCGGGGAGAATACGATACCTCCTGACCGGGTGTTGGCAACGGTGTATGACCTTGTTCGCAGACACCATCTGAACATTGCAAAAGGCAAAGCACATGCTGCTGAAGTCGCAGAGGCAGCCAAACCCATCAAGCAACGCATGGCTGAAGCTGTGGAAGCGTGCAAGGCTGCCGATGCTGAACTCAACAGGCTCGCCAAAATTAAGGCGGAAGAACTAACGAAGAAACACGCTGAGCAACTGGAAAAAGATCGCGCCGAAGCCTTGGAGAAAGCACGCAAGGCGCAAGAAGAGCGTGAGGAAGCCATGCGGGAATGGGATGCCGGTGCAGCACAGCGTGAAATAGAACGTCAGCAAGAGGAACGACGCAAAAAGCTGCAAACAGAAAAGAAGGAAGCTCAGCGAGCATCACACGTTGCTGTTGTTCGACACTCTGTTGAGCGCATCTTGAGCGATGCTGATCCTCTGACAGATCAATTAAAAGCCATAAGTCAGGCGAAAACTATCACCACTTTAGCAGAAAGAAAATTGCTGAGGAAAGCATTTGATGAGGCAATCGAACGTCTCAAGTTTCAAAAATCAAAACTGTAAGGGCCTTCGCAGACATGAAACGCGAGGGCCTTCTTTCTATGAGTGCTGCGCTGTGGCAGGGGTCTACACCCAATGTCGGCCCTGACTGCCATTCCTGCTACGTCTACGGCTCTCAGGGCTTCTAATGCGAAAGTTGTCTACAGCAAACACCGTTGTGCTAGTATGCGGCTATATGAAAGGAGCCTAAGAAAATGGGGAAACAGAAAGGAAGTTTTCCTCCCGGTAAGTATGGTCATGACCTCCGCTGGCGCGTCAAAGCTGTACGAGGAAAAGAGGAGCCTTACCTCTACGTAACCATGCGCCTTACAGAAAAGCATGTAAGCGAAATCCTGCTTCCGCAAATCCAGAAATTCTTACGTACATTGGACAAGCAAGGTGTGCCGATTACGCAGAGTGCTCTTGTGAAATCAATGCTGAAGAGAAAGAAAACGTGATCCGTTTGTGATCCGTTAACGCGAACTATCATGTACTAAGATCAACTTTCATTGCCAGCCGTGCTCTGTAAGCGCTTGCGTTTGCGTTTCGCGGTGGATTAGAACTCTCCCGACTTGCGCCGCGTGGTAAACTCAGCTCCTACGCAAGTCGAGTCACTTGCCAAGGGGCCGCGCTGATGGTTTCGATTGGTCGGGGCAGGGAATTGCAAAATCATTGTGGAATAGACTGCCGCAAGCTGCTTTCCCCAACCCCCAAAACCGCAGCATCACATTTCTGCCCATGCAAATTCATTATCTTAAAATACAAATAATTACCCTCATCAGAAATTGGACCGTTCTTACCCTTCTTATTCTCAGAAAATGGTCCTATAGCATAAATGTCATCTCCTAATCGAACAGAAGTAAGACATTTACCACTACGATGAATTCCTCCATGATAATCAAGATGATGCGGTGCATATCCATTCAAAAGAATATACTCTTGCGTACCAATCTTAATAGTTACAGTTTCACAACAAGTCAAAGGTCCATAAGACGCAAACACTCCAACAACACGAACTTTCAAAGGATAGTCCTTCTCTTCCGCTTGCACAACACAACACATCATAGCTACCACTATAGCTATAAGTAAAAAAGTCTTCATATGTTCTGCTGGTTTGATTTTCATCTCACCCTCCAATTTGCAGACCAGCCATAATCAGATTTATCTTCTTGCCCATTGTGCGTTGAAGGCTACTTCGCCATCGCTTCGGGTACCCACTCTGGCTTATTACATTTATGTCGGGGGCAGCACTCTATCTCGCCGATCCGATCCCACGAGCAATAGCGCCACGGCTGTACCATCTCTAAGGGCGTAATCCTTGGAATAAACTTCGGCGATCCATTTCCCAAACGAGACAGGGCTGTGAGTAGCTGATGATGGTCAGGTCGGGTTTCAGGAACGCATTCCTCCCCGCTGGGTACAAACAACCAAGGACGTAAACGTACAAGCCAATCCTCCCGAAGAGCGCTCTCACGGGCCAGAGCACCGCGAATGCTCTCCCAGTTGTCATTCCATGTCTTGAGACGTTTGATGAGTGCAGCTAGCTTGAGACTGTAAGAGATTTCGCACAGAAAAACGGTTTCTGAGCGAAAGTCTGCGACAACAGCGTCGCAGTACCAATGGGTGATGCCTTTGTCGGGGTTATGTCCCCGACTGATTTGTATGCAGCATTCGGTGTTCACAAAGAGGGCGCGATCCGCTCTCAAATAATCCATGACGACGCTCTCGTAGTAGTCCATTCGGCGGCCTCGATATTGTCTAAAAAGTGCGTTGCAATCTTGAATTTTATTGGAGGCTCCAAGGGGAAGCTGCTTGCCAGAGCATCCTCAGACGGCCCCAGCATAAGCGATGTGGCTCGCGGGGGCAAGGACATGTGGCAGTGGCAAGTGATGCCTACGGGAGAATCGGCCAGACCGCCCGCTCTCGCTGTACAAAGATCAAAATTTTGGGTGCTGCGCCAGTCTGCCCACTCTGCTGTGGTGGGACGCTGGCGTGTCAAGGTAGCGCTCTAGTAGCCGGCCATTGATCCTAAAGGGGTTAATAACCGGAGGAACCGGCATAACCGTAATACTCGGCGCAATTTGCTACCAAATTGCTACCAAAACATGCAAGTGGGTTCGGGGCTGGAATCGTGGGGGATCGGCCCCTTCACTGTCCTGACTATCCTTACATTGGTGTTCTGTTTTCGCGAGAACGGAGGAACCACGATTTCGTGATTTTGTGCAGAAACGTAGAAACCAGATTTGAACTTCCGACCCCCTGGTCCCGAAGTAAGGAGTTTAGTCTGTAACTGATTGGTCTGGTTGCGCTTACGAATCAGTGATGGAGACTCAAATGCGCCCTTGCGCCCTGAAGGGTATGAACTAGCGGTTTCTGCTTGGGAAAGTCAAGTCAAAGCAGCTTTTAAGAACAATACCCCTCACCGGAGACAAATCGCGGATAGTACCCAAATAACGACATACCTGGCCGCACCATATCGTGCCAGGTTGCGGGGCGGGTCGCTATCGCCGCCGAATTGGCCATTTGAAAATACACCGGCGAAAATCCGGCTTCCAGGACGGTCTGCCGGGCTTTTTCAAAACGTGCCATCTGTTCTGACGTGTCCGGCATGTCTAGCACTTCCGCCGACGCCAAATGTGTAAATACACCTTCCAGTTCCAGTTCCGGGGTAGCCCTTAGAGCCCGTAGTACCTTGGGTAAACAGCAATCGTTAACACCTAAGCGTCCCAGGCCGGTGTCCGCCTTCAGGTGCACCGGGAAGGGCCTATCGCCGTACCTGCCAATTGCACCTGCGAGACGACTGATGTGCCAAGGTTCCCATACGGCAGGTGTCAATCGTCGCCGAAGCACTTCCTCTTCTTCTCCCTGCCAGTATCCAGCCAGCAAGAGTATTCGGCCGGTGATGCCGGCGTCACGCAGACGAACTCCTTCTTCGGTGGATCCTACTGCGAACCATCGTGCTCCTTCTTCCTGCAAAGCCTGGGCACATTACACCATGGCCGGTGGCGTCCCCTTTGACCACCGCACAAACGACGACCTCCCTGCCTACATGCTGCTGAATGTTTCTAAAATTTTGCCTCAAGTTCCTTAGGGATACTTCAGCCCAGGCAGGCCTCATATGCTCTCGCTAGTGTTTGAGTTCATCTTGAAGGCATCCAGACAGCTCATTACTCCGCCGCGGCGCCCCGCTTCTGCGCCCAATGGCTCATACATCGTCTGCCGACCCAGAGGTTGCGCCCGCCGGAAACTGAGCGGCGTATTTTGCATAGATTTCGTTGTAGCACTTGCTTCGCTGGCCCGGCGTGAAAACTGCGGGCCTGGTGTTTGCGAAGTATTTCTTACTGTCTATCAGTCCCGTGAGGAGTGTTGCTCCAATCGCTGCCGCGGAATCCAGCCGGAAAGCATGAACGGGCCGGCCGATGATATCGGCCAGCAGCTGCAACTCCTCCGGAATGTTGGCGATCCACCCGGCTACGCGTACAAATGGCAGCGGCCCTTCCTCTTCGAAGACTTCCAGGCAACGTCGAATCTCGAAGGACATGCCTTCGAGCAACGCACGCGCAATCTTCGCCCCGCCGTGAGCCAACGTCAGTCCTGTCAGAGTGCCTCGCAAGCGGGGATTCCACAGGACTCCTTGTTCGCCGCCCCCAAGATAAGGCGCGAAGAGCAGTCCGTCCGCGCCGGGGGCGATCTTATATGCCGATTGCCACAAAGACTGTTGCGTCTTCTGGTTGGCGCGGCGCAGGAGAACGCTGGCCGCCCACTCGCGTGCAGAGCCGGTGGTGAGCAAGTCTGCCTCGCAGCCATACCAGCCATCCACCGCGAACGGGGTAAGGAGATACCTGCTCCGTCGGTCCCAGCGCGGCCGCGAATCGCACTTCATAATGACTGTACTGGTACCCGTCAGAACGGTGGCCGTGTGCGCGAACCGTCTGGCGCTACTGAGCGCATAGACGCCGGCGACTGAATCGGCACACCCCAGCACCACGGGGGTTCCCAACGCGCAGCCGAGTAGCTGCCTCCCCCGCTCGCTGAGAGGCGCGCGGAATAAAGAACTCTCAATCGAAGGCAGACTTTCCTTAGCGATGCCCCAGAATTTACAGAGTTCCGGATCCCAAGCCTTCAAGTGCAGGTTGTACAAGCCGTATCCGGAAGCTGTGGATGGATCGGTGGCCGTTAACCCGGTGAGGGCATGGAAAAGGAAATCTTTCGCGGAGAGCAGCGTGCATGCCTTCTGTTTCGGCCCTTGATGGTACTGGAACATCGGCCCGAGATAGCGGCCGTCGATTAGCACGCCCGTTTTTCGGTAGATGTGGAGGCGAAGATCGTTATCGACCCGTTCACTCACCCATCCATCTGCTCGGCTGTCTTGCCAGGTAATTGCGGGAGCGACCGGCTTCTGTTTGCCCAGCACTACGAGTGTGGGCATTTGGCCGGTCAGTGCGATGCCTGCCACCCGGGCCTTATGCGCCAACCGCGATCCAATCTTCTTCGCAGCGACGGACAGAGCTTTCAGCCAGTGCTGGCAATCCTGTTCCGCCTGCCCCGCAGCGGTGGAGATCGTGTCGTAGGACTCGCGTACGCTCGCAACCACGTGACCGTCCCGGGAAACGGCGACGAGCTTGATCGCCGACGTTCCGAGGTCAATTCCCAGCACGCACAAGGTTAGCTGCACTTGGCTGTCCTCACTTCTTTAAGACAAATTTCTACTTAGGTTGAGCGCGACGAAACAGCAAGAACTCCAGTTCAATTCATCGCAATCTGCGGTGCATCTCGGGCAATGCGCCCTCGACTGCCCGCAGTGTGCACTCCACATCGATGTCAGTATGGGCAAAAGAGACAAATAGGTTCTCGAATGCGTCGGGGTGAAAGAGCACTCCTTGCTTCATCATCTCCTCCCACCAGATGCGAAACCGGTCCCGGCGCGCGTGACGGATGGCGTCACGGTAATTGCGGATGGGAGAACTTGTGAACCATACCTGGAACAGCGGACCGATCCCGACTATGCTGATCTCGAATCCCGCAGATTCCAGGCGTTCCCCAATGCCCCGCATCAGCCGCTGACTTCTATCGAACAGCTGTTGATAAATGCCGGGCGTCGTCAGAAAATTGAGAGTGGCATTCGCTGCGCTCACTGCGATGCCGTTGCCGCTGTATGTCCCTGCCATGGACACTGTCCCATCCGCTACCAGTTGCATGATCTCCTTCTTGCCACCGAGAGCGGCGATGGGAAACCCGCCTCCAAAACCTTTGGCCATGACAGTAAGGTCCGGCACCACTCCGTAATATTGCTGCGCGCCTCCCAGCGCAATGCGGAATCCGGTAATGACTTCGTCGAAGATCAACACTATGCCAAACTCATGGGTCAACTGCCGCATCAGTTCCAGGTAGCCGGGCACCGGCAGAATACAGCCGGTGTTGCACATGACGGGCTCGGTAATCACTGCGGCAATCTCTTCCCCGTGCTCGCGGATCATGCGCTCTAGCGCGTCGCCGTCGTTCCACTGTAGGACGAGGAGAGAATCTTCCAACCCTTTCGGAAGGCCCGGTCCCTGCGGAACTGGGACCGGTCGCGACTCGGGACCGGCCTTATCGAGCGGAGGGTGCTTGCTCCAGTACACCGCATCGGAAAAGCCGTGATACATACCCTCGAAGCGGATGATTTTTGACCGGCGCGTGTAAGCGCGGGCGAGGCGCACAGCGTAAAGGACTGCTTCCGTCCCCGTGTTTGCGAGGTGCACTTGTTCGACGCTAGGTACCGCATCAATCATCTTCCGCGCCAGTTCGATTTCGTCGGCCACGGGCAGGGCGAATACGGTCCCCCTTTGAGTGATGAAATCGACTACGGCCTTGGTTACCTGTTCAGGCCGATGACCAAGAAGCATTGGGCCCAACCCCAGTAAATAGTCAATGAATTGGTTGCCATCGGCGTCGACGATCCGGGATCCTTTTCCGTGGTCAACAAAGAGAGGGTAGGGTGACCAACCTGAGAAGGGAGCGCGCGCGGTGCTGTTCACGCCACTTGCGATCACATCTTGCGCTTGCGCGAAAAGGCGCGCCGACTCTACTGTTGCTTTCATACCCGCAACCTCGTTCTCCACTTTCATGTTAGGTCCTCGTGATCAAAACTCCCCGCGAAATCTACCTCGCCTGGTCTGGAGCTGAATCTGCTGCTGGCGTGGGTCGCTAAGGAAAGGCACTTTGCCAATGTAGTGGATGCCCAGCGCAATGGGCAGCGCCACGGCGGTGGCTCCGAGACCTGCCCACAGCACCGAAGTCGGAACCGCCCGGGTCAAGACCGCCTCAACAACTATGGTGAGAAGAGATATTGCCCCAAGTGCCGGCCACAGGCCTCCGAGAACAAAATTGCCGGCGTTCTTGAATAGCACAGCTCGATACTGCCAGACAGCAGCGATGGCGGTGAGAGCGTAGAACAGAGAAGCAATAATGCCAAGAGCGCTGGCGATGTTGGACAGCACTTCGCGTGTGCCTCCAGCTTCAAATGCCGTCAACATGAGGAAAACCAAGTTGATGCCACCCATAAACAGCGTGACCGCCCAAGGGCTCCCTGTTCTGGGGTGAACGATCCTGAAAAACGACGGCATTACACGGTCCTTCGCCATGGCGAACCCAAGCCTTGAAGAGGAAACAATCGCGACCTGCAAGCATGCGACCGTCCCCAACAAGACGACCAAACTTAACAGCAGCGAACTCGGCCCCGGCATCAACCGTTGCGCAATGACTGCCAGTGCATTCCCCGCAGAGCTCTGCAACGCCGATCGATTCAGGACGCCCTGATAGGCGAAGGTGATCAAACCGTAGACAAACAACAGAATCACCACGCTGGACACGGCTGCGCGGCCCGGATTCGCTTCCTTATCCTTGGTCTCCTCGTTGACATAAATCGCGGCGTCCCAGCCTGAGTACATAAACACGGCGATGAGAATTCCCGCCGAAAACCCTTTCATTCCGCCCGCGCCAGCGATGCTAAACCATGCAGGTGTAACCCGTGCCGCGGCGTGGCCCGAAATCAGTGCTCTTATGCCAAGTATGGCAAAGAAGAAAAGCACCAGATATTCAAAGACTGCCAAAACTCGTTGAAGACGGGCAGCGATTTCGATGCCTGCCAGGAGCAGGAAAGTGACTATCAAATTCCAAAGACTGCCCACAGCTACGGCTGCCAGCTTGTTGTTCGCCATGCCGGGGGCTAGCAGCTGAAGTGTGTATATACCGGCTGGCACCGTCATACTCGTGGTGCCGAGGGTGTAATACATCAGAATCATCCAACCAGCCACGAAGCCCAAATAAGGATGCAGGGCTTTGGAGACCCAAGTGTAAGTAGCGCCCGCACTCTGCTCCCAGCGATTCAGGCGCTGATAGGCAAGAGCAATGCCCAGCATAGGGACAAAAGCGCACGCGATGGGCAGCAAGCCGGCATAGCCAACGGCCGCCACCAACGCAGGCAGCGCCACGGCCATCGTCTGGGCGGGAGCGGAACTGGCCAGTCCCAGGACGATGGCATCACTCAGGGAGAGCGCGTTCGCTTTCAGATGGCCGCTTGGCGCCATCTCAGTCTTCGCCGGAGACCCGGTATCAGTAGAATTTGCTCGCATAGGGTAAGTTACGGATGCCAGTGCTCCTGACGAACAGTCAGCTCTTCCACTCTCTTTCTGCGAATGTCGTAACCGAGGCCCGGTGTCTCAGGCACCCGTATCGTCCCCGCGGAGCTGACCTCGACTTCGGGCTCGATGATGTCTTCCTCCCAATACCGCTGGCTCGCGGACACATCCCCGGGCAGTACGAACCCTGGCAGGGCAGACATGGCAATGTTGTGGGCGCGGCCAATGCCCGATTCCAGCATTCCCCCACACCACACCGGGATGGAGTTTCGCACACAGATGTCGTGCACTTGCTTGGCCTGCGTATGTCCTCCGACTCTTCCCAGCTTGATGTTGATAATGCGGCAGGCCCCCATATTGATTGCCGCGTCTGCATGGGACGGATTGTGAATGCACTCGTCTAAGCAGATGGGGGTGCGCAACTGCGCTTGCAGCAGTGCGTGCTGATAAATGTCGTCCCAGGCCAGCGGTTGTTCAATCATCATCAGGTCGTACTGATCGAACGCCCGGAGTAGCTCTATTTGTTCAAGACGGTACGCCGAGTTGGCATCAACCATGAGTTTGATTTCAGGGTAGTGCTGGCGAACAGCAGCCACGATCGCCAGATCCTTACCGGGCTTGATCTTGAGCTTCACTCTCTGATAACCGGCGCGCAGCTCGCTATCAATTTTCGCCAGGAGGGTTGCAATCGAGTCTTGGATTCCGATAGAGACGCCGCAGGGTACCTCTGGCAGGGTTCCGCCAAGCAACCTCGCCAGTGGCAACCCCTTTTGCTGCGCCTCGATATCCCAGATCGCGTTTTCCACGCCCGCCTTTGCCATCTCGTGCCCGCGGATGGGGTCAAGAAGACTTTGTATTTCAGTGGCGCTGGCAACACTTTTTCCGAGGACCAAGGGCACCATGAAGTCTCTTACAACGTGCCAGGCTGTATCCGTGGTTTCGGCGTTGTAAAAAGGATTTTCCGCGGCAGTGATCTCGCCCCACCCGCGTACTCCATCCGCACCCGCTTCGATCAACAGAACACGCCTATCCCAGGTCACCTCCGAGCTGGTCTCGAAAGGGGCCTTTAAACGCATCTTGAGTTCTCGCAGTACGATGCTTTCGATTCGCATAGTGAACGATTCTGGTGGCATGCGGTTACAGCTCTTTACTCAACGCCGCACGGTTAAGAGGCCGCGTCATCAATCTTCAATCTTCGTACCAGCGGAAGCCGCGCTGTTGCTCCTGCGCTGCTTCGCGCGCCAGCGCCAGGGCGCGTCCGCGACGATAGTTGGCGCAAGCTACCAGTATTATATTAAGCAGTGCCATTGGACCCACGTAGGAATCTCCGAAATGGCAGGTTTCGACCGAAGTCAAGAAACACTCATGCGCGAAGCGTGCGATTGGCGAGACAAACGTATCCGTGATCCCGACACAGTATGCGCCGCGTGCTTTTGCCTGCCGCATGCCTTCCACCGTCTGCCGTAAGGCACGATGAAAGCTAATGGCAATTACAAGGTCGTTCTTATCCAGTGTGCGCACGAGATGGACGACCCGGCCCGGGGACGTGGCGGAGAAGACCGGTAGACCCAGCATCACCAGGTGGTGTTCGAGAAAAAACACGAGAGTTGCAGCCAAATCGCCGCCCAGCAAAGTGATGCGCCGTGCGGACCACACGCGCTTGGCGAATTGCGCCAGCTGCCGGGTGTTCGATGTGTTCCGCAAACTGGTGAAGTTTTTCTGATCCTGATCCAGCGAGTCGCGAACATGGGATGGAATGTCGGAATCCTTAGCCGCACCCGCCACCATGGAATCCAGCGAGGTAGCGTGCGCTATGGCCAGGTCATGCAGGTACTTGCGGAAGTCCGGGTAACCGGAAAACCCCATACCCCGGATCGCGCGCAGCATCGTAGCTGTGTCGGTGCGCAGCTTCCCAGCTAGTGCCCGGATACTGAGAAACAAGAAGCTGCGTGGGTCTTCGTGTACAGGGCGTATGAGCTCCTGTCGTTTGGGAGAGAGGCCGGCGATACGTTCATGCCAGCTTGACAGAGTCGAATGCTGATTTGTTCTGCGCCTGCTCATGAACACTGTACAGCATCAATCAACAATGCCGACCTGTCAAGCACACTGTCACATCTGTAACACTCACGACCGAATCTCGGAGAAGCCTACCAGGATCTACGTGACATGCCTAGTTTATTCAGACATTTAGTTCTTGACACGATCCGCAATTGTTGCTATAAGGGCGCTGCAGCACAACAGTGTCACATCCGTGACTAGCTGCAGTTCGCAAGGGCCTGAGATTGCGTATAGCAGCGAACGAACGGGTATCCGGGTTGCTGACTTTGGCCGTGCTTGGAACTGTGGGAGGACTCAGCTGGCCAGCCCTCCACCACGGCACGGCGTGGGACAATCGAAAAAGGATGAGTCAAGACCCGGACTAAGGTGCGCTGTGTCTTTTTTCGTCCTTCGCAATTAATTGGGGGGCGTCATGGCCACCGGACCAGGTCGGGGACAACGCTACTCGGCTGCGAAAGGAGTCCCTTCCAGGCGCAGGCCACTCTCCATCCGCCTGATCGAACGATTTGACGATCAGGGCGTCGCCGGCAAGGTCCGGAAAGAAACCGCTAGCGCGTGGCGCAGTCTGGCGTCGAATCGATGGAAAAAAGCAAGTAAAAACATCGAATCACCTTGACGATGTGTGGCCGCTGCTAGTAGCGTGTGGCTGTTTTACTGTGAGTTATCTTTATTTGGCAACTGAGACTGTGGAATCACCCGTGGAGCGGTAGATACTAGCTGCCCGTGGCAGATTGTCGGGAGTCTCTCGGGTGAACCAGGGAAATCCAACGTATCGCATTCGCAACTTACAGTTCAGAGGGCAGGAGGCTTGTATGGCGAATCGCCACTCCGTAAGCAACTTGCTGGTTCTGGTCGTTCTTGGAATCGCGACCACGCTCAGCTGGTCGCAAACTTCCAGTACATCGCTGCGCGGAACTATTGCTGACCCCGGAGGAGCAGTGGTTGTGGGAGCGGAAGTAACCATTACGAACTCTGCGACGGCCTACTCTCGCACTGTAAAGACTAATGGGCAGGGTGTGTATCAGTTCTTCGAAGTGCCACCCGCCACTTACAGCGTCAGTATCAAGGCGCCCGGCTTTCGTGCGGTTCGAGTCGATGATGTGCGTCTGATGGTAAACACCCCGGCGACTCTTAACCAGACGTTACAGGTTCAGAGCACAACGCAAACCGTCGAAGTAGTAAGTCATGGCGCGCTGGTCAACACAGAGGATGCCAGCATCGGCGAGGCATTCACCACCAACCAGCTAGAAACGCTTCCGCTCGAAGGCCGCGATCCGACAGCGCTCCTGAGCCTCCAGGCGGGAGTGCTGTATACGGGCAACAGTGCCAGCATTAACGCGGGCTCGGACAGTCGCAGCGGATCGGTGAGCGGCGCCCGTAGCGACCAGAGTAGCATCACCATCGATGGCGTTGACAACAACGATCCGGTGAAGGGCTACGCCTTTCAGGGGGCGTTGCGATCCACCATGGATTCGCTGGAAGAATTTCGCGTCGCCACTACTAATTCGAACGCGGAAGCTGGGCGCTCTTCAGGCGCGCAGGTGTCTCTGGTGACGAAGAGCGGGACCAACAAATTCCACGGCTCCCTTTATGAATACAACCGGTCCGGGATAGGCGAGGCGAACAGTTTCTTTAATGAGCGGACGGAGCTTGAAGCGGGGAACCCGAACCTACCTCCCCACTTGGTCCGCGATACCTTCGGCAGCGCGATCGGTGGGCCGATCGTCAAAAACCGGCTATTTTTTTTCGCGACCTACGAAGGCCAGCGAACCCACGAAAACGCCATCGTGACTCGGCTGGTGCCCAGCGCGAACTTGCGGAAGGGTATTACAACCTACCAGTGCGACACCAGTTCCCCGAACTGTCCCGCTAGCGGCTTGTTCACGCTGAGCGCGTCTGATCTCGCGCAGCTTGACCCGTATTGCAGCGGGCTTGGCACCTGCCCCCTGGGGCCCGGACCCGATCCAGCAGCCGAGCAGGTGTTCCAGGGTTATCCATTGCCGAACAACCCGCTGGGTGGTGGGGATGGTTACAATATTGCGGCGTTTACCTTCTCAGATCCTACGCCGGTGAAGCTCGATACCTATATCGCAAAACTTGACTACAATCTAACACCCAACGGAAGCCATCACTTGTTCCTCCGCGGCAACGTGCAAAATGATCACGGAACGGGGAGCGATGGTTCACAATTTTCCGGCCAGCCCCCAAACGCTACAGAAACCAACAATAGTAAAGGGCTGGCGGCCGGTTACACAGCAATTCTCAGCAACACACTGATTAACAGCTTCCGCTACGGGTACGTTCGCGAGGGTCTAGGACAGGGAGGGTTGCAAACGCGACCCTATATAAGCTTCTATGCTGGGATCGCTAACCCAGTAGGAGAGACGCCCACCATCAACTATCAGGTGCCGGTAACCAATTTAGTGGACGATATCACCTGGACCAAAGGCACTCATACCCTGGCATTCGGCGCCAATCTGCGCATTATCAATGATTTGATCCAGTCCAATCAACAATCTTTTGAGACTGCCGTCACGAACGCTACATGGCTGGCCGCCGCCGCCATCTCAGGAACCGGGACCAGCCTTGATCCCGGTGCTCCCCAATTCGCTTCCTTGGGGTTCCCCGCAGTTTCGCCGTCATTTTCGACATCCTACGACTCGGCGGTCAGTGCCCTGACCGGCATGGTGCCCCAGGCGACCCAGTACTACCAAATGACAAAGACGGGCACTCTTCTGCCCCAAGGGGCCATGGTCCCGCGTCATTTTCGAGCGCATGAAGCCGAATTTTACGTACAGGATGCGTGGCGCGCCAAGCCCAACCTGACGCTGACCTTCGGTGTGCGCTATACGTTGCTCCAGCCACCCTACGAAGCCAACGGGGAGCAGGTTGGAACCACCCCGGGCCTCAGTCAGTGGTTCACGAATCGCGCCAACGGAATGGCGCAGGGAGAGAGCATTCAACCGCTGATAAGGTTTAATCTGGCCGGACAAGCCAACGGCAAGCCTCCGATTTGGGCTTGGGACTATGGGAACTTTGCGCCGCGTTTCGCTTTTGCGTGGTCTCCGAAATCCGAAGGTAGCTGGTTGAAGAAGATGTTTGGGGAGTCGGGCAAGAGCTCTATCCGCGGAGGAATCGGTATGTACTACGATCACTTCGGCGAAGGTGTAATCAACAGTTTTAACCGCATGGGTTCCTACGGACTGACGGACATACTCGGGGATCCTGTTGGCCTGGTAACTCCCGATGAGGCGCCACGTTTTACTTCGCTGTACTCCATCCCAACGACTTATGCTACTTGTCCGACTCCACCCTGTACGTCTCCGCCCGGCCTCCTGGTTCCCCCACCGCCCACTCCCGGTTTCCCTGCTACGTTTCCCTACGGCCTCACCGATGGAGGCGCCGCTATCACCTGGGGTCTGGACGACAAGATGAAGACGCCGTATTCCTACGTCGTTGATTTCTCGATTACACGCGAATTACCGAGAGGATTCGTACTGGAGACCTCGTATGTGGGTCGCTTTGGCCACCGCTTACTGCAGCAGGAGGACATGGCCGCGCCAATGAACATGCGTGATCCCGCGTCCCATACGGATTTTTACACGGCGGCAACCGCCTTCGCGAAAGCTTACCAATCCGGGGTTCCAGTTCAGAGCATGGCTCCGATTCCGTTCTGGGAGGACTTCTTTCCCGGCGCCGCGGGAGCGGCGCCTTTAGCCAACCTGACCGGTGCAGGCTTGGCTTGTGCCCCAGGGATAGCACCTGCCAGCCCGTCCGCTACGCAAAACATGTACCAGACATTCAGCTGCAACCAGGGCGTCGACGCCCTGGTGTCGCTCCTCAATGCGGACTGGTTCTGCATTCCCGCTTGCGCCACGGTCAAAGGTGTAACCCAGCCTTTTCAGTTCTGGGACCCGCAGTTTTCGTCGCTGTACGCATGGCGGACTATCGGCAACAGCAGCTACAACGCCCTCCAAGTGAGTCTTCGACGCAAGATGGCATCCGGGCTGCAATTCGACTTTAACTATACATTTTCGAAGTCGCTCGACATAGGATCCGATGCCGAGCGTGTCAATCAATACGAAGGAGGCACGAGTGGCGGCGCCGGACAAAGCGCCGGAGGCTTCGCCAGCCCGATCCTCAACACGTGGTACCCGAACCAGCTCCGTGGACCGTCGGATTTTGATACGACTCACCAGTTCAACGCGAACTGGACGTACGAGCTGCCGGTTGGGAAAGGAAAGAATTTTGCCACCCATGGGCTGCTGGATGCAGTATTGGGTAATTGGGAGATCACGGGAATCTTCCGTTTGACCAGTGGCTTTCCCACCACTGTGGCAGACGGAAACTACTGGACGACGAACTGGGAGAACAGTTCCAACGCAATGTTGGTCGGGGCGAAGCCGAAAAGCGGAACCTTCATGGTGAACGGCAGCCCCAATCTGTTCCCGAATCCGGCCACAGCCATTAACGACTTCCGGTTTGCGTACCCAGGCGAGTCTGGGGAGCGGAACAACATCCGCGGCGCCGGTTACTTCGGAATCGATATGGGCCTGGGTAAATCCTGGAAGGTGAGGGAATCTTCCGAACTGAGGTTTAGTTGGGAGACTTTCAACATCACGAATTCAGTACGGTTCGATGCGGCTGCGTTAGAGCCGACCCCAGGCAGCAATGGCGAAGGCAATCTGAGCCTCACGAATAGTACGGGCTTCGGCTACTACACTTCGACCTTAACTAACCCGCGCGTCATGCAGTTCGCGTTGCGCTACAGTTTCTAGTGGAAAGCTGGAGAATATGAAACGCTCGCTCGCTCTCACATCACTGGTCTGTCTGTTGCTGGTTGGGGCTATGTCCTCCAGCGCGGTGCCCGACACACTTTCCGACAAGGTCGACCGAATCTTTGCGGATTGGAACACCACCAGTTCGCCGGGCTGCGCTCTGGCGGTGGTGAAGGATGGGCATATTGTGTACGAGCACGGGTACGGCATGGCGAACCTGGAACTCAGTATCGCAATCACGCCTCAGTCGGTGTTCGACATTGGCTCGATATCAAAACAAATCACCGCGATGGCGATCATCCTGCTAGCACAAGATGGAAAGCTGTCGCTCGACGACGACATGCGGAAATACCTGCCGGAAATCCCCGACTACGGCTCGCGAATCACAATACGACACCTGCTCCACCACACTAGTGGGTTGCGTAACTACGATGACTTGTTTGACCTCGAGGGCATACCGGAGGCCGACCTCACCACCGATCGCGATGCAATGGATCTGATCGTGCGCCAGAAGGGGGTGAACTTCAAGCCGGGAGAAGAATTCCTCTACAGCGATACGAATTTTTTTCTGATGTCTCAGATTGTGAAACGCATTACCGGGCAGACGCTGCGGCAGTTTTCACAAGAACGGATCTTCGGCCCTTTAGGGATGAGCAGCACGCATTTCCACGACGACCACACCATGATCGTGGCACGCCGGGCCACCGGCTATGCGCCGCACAAGGGGGGCGGATTTGAGATCGACATGTCCAATTTCGAGCAGTTGGGCGACGGCTCGGTGATGACCACTGTGGAGGATCTTTACAAGTGGGAGCACAACTTCGACGACCCGCTGGTCGGCGGCCGGGAAGCCATTCATCAGCTCACGACGCCAGGAACTCTCAATAACGGTCAACCCATCCCCTACGGCATGGGTCTGTTCATTGATCGCTACCGGGGGCTCAATTGGATTCATCACAGCGGGGAATGGGTCGGCTACCGGGCAGCTCTGAGTCGCTTTCCTGACCAGCATTTCTCAACCCTGATTGCTTGCAACTGCGTGGGCAGCATGAGCCCAATAACCTTGGCTAAGCGTGTCGCCGACGTCTATCTCGCAAACGAACTTGCGAGCGCGGAGAAGATGAGCTCTGCGCAGAGCGAAACGTCCGTACCGGCTACTACACTCAGGCAGTATGCCGGCACCTATTGGAGCGAAAAAAACGGAGCCTTGCGAACATTCATGGTGCGCGACGGCAAATTGGTCATGGAAGCGTCGGGGACTAGCTACGATATGGTCGCTGTCGGGGACGGGCAATTCGAAGCGGTTGAACCGGATCCGGAGCATAAGGATAGGTATGCTTTTCGCGCCGCTGGAACCGGGAATGCACTGCAACTGGAGGCTTGGGAGAGTGGGGCGCCCACAATTTACGAAGCGGTGAAAGGGCCGGCTCCGGGGGCGTCACGCTTGGCGGATTACGCCGGTGTGTACACCCCGGTGTGTACACCAATGATGAGATTCGTACCGCGTGGACACTGATCGTGCAAAACGGCAAGCTCATCCGGCAGCAGTGGATGACTGAAGATGAAGAACTCGAACCCGCCTTCTCCGATGGTTTTATTGGCGACCTGAGTGAAGGCCAATTCCTTATCCACTTCGATCGCGACCGCACCAACCATGTGACTGGTTTCGACGCGTCCACTGACATGGTCCGGCCGATGAAATTCATTAAAGTCGCGAACGGTGCTACTCAAAAACAGATTCCCAGTGTCGCGGAACGGTGAAAGGAAAAACGCTTCGGAAGCGGATACGGTGATGCGAATCTGGGCCCCGATCTTGAGCAACTTTAAGCGTACGGTGTTGCATTGCGCCTTCGCCATCTACAGTCCCAGCTTAGCTACTTTCCGTCGCAAAAATGCGCTTTCTGACATAGGCCGGGTAACGTTACACGCAACGGATATAGCTCTTACCGAGAGCAGCGAATTCTTGCAGGCCGAGGACCTACCAAAGGCCTCGGAGATGGCCGAGCGCCGGCTGTTTGATCGACTGGACGAGATTGATATTCCGCATCGGAGATCGCCACGCCTGGGCAAAATCACTGGTCACGATCGGTGCGTGAAACGTGTTCAATTTCTCTTCTATGAAGCTGCCATACCGCACCAGGTCTCCGGAACGGTGTTCCTGGTACCAGATGCCACCCAGGCGCGAATCGCGCTGATCCGGGCGGGTTTTGAACAAAGCACCATTTCCGCGGGTGCTTTGATCGAGCCTCAGAGCGAATGCGCGATTCATCTCCTTGAGCATCCTCGGTCTTCTGGAATCACACGCAGGGCCGGCTCGCATGGAAGGACAGAAAGTTCAAGGTAGAGAGGAGACAGAAGTATCGGTGGGGACTACTCGAACCGCGTTTGAGCGCCTTTTCGTTGGGGACATTCGTGCCGCGGGGCAACTTGCGAAAGTTAACCCGGTGAGGATACGCACGGTGGTGAGCGTTTGCGAGGAGAAGATTGAGGTTCGAGGTGAGGGTATCGCTTATCTCCAGATATCCATCCGCGACACGCATCCCGTCCCGTTCGAAAAAATCGATCAAGTCATAAACGCGATTGCTCGAAACATCCCAGCAGGACCCGTCTTGATTCGTTGCGCGGGCGGCATGTCGCGTTCGCCGGTTATGACGGCGGTCTATTTTGACCTGGTCAGATGGCGGACCTTTGACGAGTTGCTTCGCCAGTTGAGTGCAGTGAGGACGGTCGTGGATCCATCGCCAATCCTGATGCGAAGTGCAAGAGAGTACTTGAGAATACGAGCCTAGGAGGAGCGAAATGGAACTCATCCGCACTGGGGGAGCGCGATCTAGTGGCCTGTCGCAGTGAGTTCGTTACTGTGGACGCGGCGGGTGGGGTCAGAGTACTTCCACTGGATGGGCCGAGCGTTGGCGGAGTAGGCGTTGATGTAGCGGCGTAGTTTGCGAGCTAAGTCGGAAACCGAGGTAAAGATGCCCCGCTGTTTCGGCCGAAGAACCGAGACTCCGCGTTTTGCGTAAACAGATGTCGACAATGGACATGACCAACATGGTCAGATTCGTTATAATGAGTGTATGCGTACCGTAAATATTAGCGACTTGAAAGCGCAGCTCAGTGCTCATATCCAGCTCGCAAGGGACGGCGAAGAGGTGCTGATTTGCGACCGCAACAAGCCGGTAGCGCGGATCGTTCCCTGCCGCATGAACAACCACTCCGAGCAAGAGCAGCGACTGGTTGCCCGTGGCGTTCTCACGCCGCCGTTGAAGAGGCGGCGCTCGGCAGTTTCATTGCCGGAACCACCGGGAGACATTTCTGATGACGTCATGGAGCAAGTATGGCGAGAAGAACGGCAAGGCCGGTAAAGGGGCCTTCGGCTTTTTGGGACACGAGCGCATTGGTTCCTCTGTGTGTCCGTCAGGGCACCACGCCGCGGACGATTGCACTTTACAAGAGCTGCGGGGTGGTCGTCTGGTGGACGACCCCGGTTGAGATTGCGAGCGCCTTGGCACGCCTGGTTCGGATGAAGCAACTCAACTACAGTGACTGGGCCAAGGCGCGTAAGCTCGCCAACGCCCTTGCTGACGCCTGGTCTGTCATTCAGCCGTTGGATGCGGTGCGCCACAAGGCGATGCAACTTGTGGATCGTTATGATTTGCGGGCAGCCGACGCGCTGCAGTTGGCAGCCGCACTCGTATGGTGTGAGGACGTCCCGCAAGGCCGGGTCTTTCTGACGGCGGATCAGAAACTGCAAGAAGCGGCGATGCTGAGTGGTTTTGACGCCAAACAGATCTAACTGCTGAGAACCAACCAAGGCGGCAGCCCCGATGGGAACTTTGCATCGCGCTCGTATTCGGCGCAGAATCGCGGCGCACGCTGGGCTTGGCTGTGGTCAGAGGCTCGGTCTTCTCGCTGCTGCTGACCGTGTACATCACTCCTGTTTTCTGCGTCTACATGGAATCCGTTCAGAGCTGGCGCGTGGGGGAACACGCCAACAACCAGCTGTTAACGCCCAATAATATTCACATTCACGTTGGCGGGAATTCTCGGAGTTTTCTTCAGCCGCCGCCCAAAGATGATGCTATACAAGTCTTCCAAAAACGGCTCCTTTATTATCGCTTCGTTAATCATGACGCGGTGGCGGATTCGAAATACGGATTCTCGGGATTTCGATTTCGACCGGAAGTCTCCGCAATGGCTGAGGTACTTGGTGCGGTGATCGTCGAAGATCCCGAATTGCAGAAGGACATCATCGAATTGTTGCAAGAACGCGATGAGCAGTCGCGGGTCGATCGCGCCAGTGGACAGGACGGGATGGTGCTGAAGGCCGTTTTGTGGCACTGCCACCAATCCGACCAGCGGCAAGTGTTTGTTCGTGAAATTGCAGCTACCGCTAACCGGATCTACAGCGAAGAGGGAGAATCGCTGAAAATCACCAATGAGACTGTGGGACATGTGCTCAAGAACCTAGGGCTTTACACCCGCCGACTCGGCAATGCCGGAAGGGGACTCGTGCTTGACAACGCCACCCAGGCTCGGGCACATGAACTGGGTTATGCCAGTGAGGTACTCCCAGGTAGTGATGGAGTGTCTGCCTGTGGTCACTGCCACAACCAGCAACTGCTGCAAACACAAGATGTTGTGCAGGAGGTGCAGGTTGTGAAGGTATGGAGGGATATTTAGCAGCGGGTGCTGTCTATCGAAGGCTACCGCGTAAGCCCTGAGTTGATTGAGATGGTAAGGTCAGGAGCATGGGACCCAGCGCATCACGAAGCAGACCGGCAAAGCCGGGATGCGCTGGCTGCGCGTGGGTATTGGCAAGCTTTTCAAAAAGTGAAGACCGCCGTGTCCAAGGTGCTCGTTGGCAAGAATCCGGGAGCGATTGCCAGAACGGATCACAGGGAATGGTACAGAGAACTTTTCGAGCCATGTGTTGTATCCGGCCTGATCCCGGCCTCGGCCCGTGCTGGTTACCGCGATGATGCCGTCTATCTGCGAAAGTCCAGGTATGTTCCGCCGCGTTGGGAAACTGTGCGCGATGCCATGACCGCTCTGTTCGACTTGCTCGAAGCGGAACCGGAGTCATCGGTTCGGGCTGTGCTCGGTCATTGGCTCTTTGGTTATATTCATCCTTATCCCGATGGCAACGGCCGTATGGCTCGCTTTCTGATGAATGTCCTGCTGGCTTCGGGTGGGTATCCGTGGACGGTGGTTCGCGTTGAAGACCGTGCAGAATATCTGCAGGCTCTGGACCGTGCGAGCATTGATGTAGACGCGAAACCCTTTGCCAGCTTCAGTGCAGAACGGGTGCGTTGGTCGCTCAAAAAGACGAAGCGATCCTTGAGAGCATAGAAGCGCGATAGCCGTTGGCCCAACGGGCCGCTCTGAAATTGACATTCCCCGGATACTTGACAAGAGCGCCATTTGTCGCTATTATATGCGACATAATGGTAAACGAACTGCGAGCTGTGGTGGAGGAATTAGGCGGCGAGCAAACTCTTGGTCGCGCTCTTTCCAGCGATCGTGATATGCGCGAGGCGATCCGGGAGGGGTTTCCTCCTGCGGTCGTGAAGGAGTTGATGCGAACCTCTGGGTTGACTCTGAAAGAACTCGCCAGCGCAGTTGACCTTTCGCCTCGAAGCTTGCAACGCCGCCGTCGCAGCGGAAGGCTGGCACGTTATGAATCCGACCGGCTTTACCGATTGGCTCGCATTGTAGCGATTGCGAATGAATATCTTGGTGACCACGAGCGTGCCCTGCGCTGGCTCAAGCATCCCAATCGTGCTCTCGGCGGCGTCGCACCCGTCGCTGCCATTGACACAGAGCTGGGAGCGCGCCAAGTGGAGAGCATCTTGGGCCGCATCGCCTACGGCGGAATTAGTTGAGCCGGCTTTATCGAATCTTGCGCAAGGCGTATGCCCGTGATCCCTTTGACGGCGAAGGAGCGTACCGCTACGGGGGACGTTGGTCGAGCCCCGGAACCCGCCTCAGCTACACCTCGGAACATCAATCTCTCGCGATGCTGGAGTATTTCGTCCATCTTGATGTCGACGATCCTCCTGGTGATCTGGTTCTAGCGGTTGCGGAAGTCCCGGACGATCTAGCGGGGGAGCGGGTTGAAACCAGCAATCTGCCTGCAAGCTGGCGCGAATCTGCGGCTCCTCCCGAACTCGCGCGATTGGGTGATGAATTCGCGCAACAAGGAGAGAATTGTTTGCTACTGGTGCCCTCGGTTCTCGCCCCCAACGAAAATAACTGGCTGGTCAATCCCGTGCATCCCGACTACAAGAAGATTGTCGTGCGAGAAGTGGAGCCGCTCAGCTATGACCCGCGCATGTTCCGGAAACAACGCAGCCGCCGTCGGCACTAATTATCGACAGTGTGGCTGAAGGCCGATCCCACCTAGACGACTGCACGATGTCGAATTTTCCGCAATAGTGCGAGCGTCTTGCCCGTCTGAGCCTGGTGTTATACTTGGCCGTTTTGCAGATCGAATGAGGAGCCTTCCCATGAACAAGCGGTACGCGCGTTTCTCGGTATTGTCTGTGCTGCTGTTCTCGTGGCTTTGCAATATTCCCCTCCGGGCAGCCGATACGACCAGCTCCACGCCCGCGCCACCCGTTGCGAAAAAGACTCCGAGGGTAACCGAGATCAACGGCCGCAAACTCGTGGACAACTATTTCTGGCTGCGCGAGAAGAACAATCCGGAGGTGAAAGCCTACCTGGAGGCGGAGAACGCCTATACCGACGTAGTGACGAAGCCCACCGAACCGCTGCAAAAGAAGCTCTACGATGAGATGCTGAGCCGCATCAAGGAAACCGATGTGGACGTTCCTTATAAAGACGGCGGATCTTTCTATTACTCCCGGACAGAAGCCGGCAAGCAATATCAAATACGCTGCCGAAAAAAAGGAAGCCTTGACGCTCCGGAAGAAGTTCTGCTCGACATTAACGAGATGGCAAACGGGCAGCGCTTCATGTCGGTCGCAGCTTACGAAGTCAGTGATGATGGAAACCTGCTCGCTTACACCACCGACAACACAGGTTTTCGGCAGTACACGCTCGCCATCAAAGATCTGCGTACAGGAAAGGTCCTGGCTGATCGCGCTGAAAAAGTTGGCTCGGTGGTCTGGGCCAACGACAATAAGACTCTGTTCTACACCGTCGAAGATTCCGCCAAGCGGCAGTACCGCCTTTATCGGCACACGCTGGGGGACAGCGGTAGCGACCCTCTTGTGTACGAAGAAAAGGACGAACGCTTCAATGTTTATGCAGGGAAGACCCGAAGTAAGGCGTACATCCTGCTGATTTCCGGCAGTCACACCACTTCGGAGGTCCGCTACCTCCCGGCCGATCAGCCCACCGCAGAATGGAAGGTCATGGAGCCACGCAAGCAGGATGTCGAATACTATCCCGACCACAACGGAGACTTCTTCTACATCCGTGTGAACGACACCGGCCGCAACTTCCGCTTGGTGAAAGCTCCAGTTTCCGATCCGCGCAGCCAAAACTGGCAGGAAGTCGTTCCCCAGCGGTCCAATGTCATGCTCGATGACGCGGACTTTTTCAGGAACTACTACGTCCTCTACGAGCGCGAGAACGGACTGCCACAGATTCGAGTCACCGGCCTGAACAACGGGCAAACGAAGCGCATCGCGTTTCCCGAACCGGCGTACGCTGCGTATCCCTACATCAATCGCGAGTACAACACCTCCAAGTTCCGCTACACCTATCAGTCGTTCATTACCGCGCAATCGATCTTCGAATACGACATGGGAAGCGGTTCTTCCACGTTGCTCAAGCAGAAGGAAGTCCCCGGCGGATATGACCGGAACCGCTACCAGGTAGAGCGCATTGAAGCCGCCGCATCCGACGGTGTAAACATTCCCATCTCCGTGGTGCACCTGAAAGGCGCCAAACTCGATGGCGCCGGTCCGCTTTATCTTTACGGGTACGGTTCCTACGGGGCGCCCATGGACATCTTCTTCAACTCGAATATTTTTTCGATGGTGGACCGCGGCGTGGTCGTAGCGGTCGCCCACATTCGGGGCGGCGGAGAAATGGGCAAGGCATGGCATGACGCCGGAAGGATGATGAACAAGAAGACCACGTTCACCGACTTCATCTCGTGCGCGGAATACCTGGTGGCAAATGGTTACGGCTCAAAAGACAAGCTGGTGATCGAAGGCCGAAGCGCCGGAGGCTTGCTGATGGGTGCCGTGCTGAATATGCGTCCCGACCTTTTCCACGCCGCGATCGTCGGAGTGCCTTTCGTCGACGTCGTCAACACCATGCTCGACGAGTCGCTGCCACTCACCGTTCCAGAATTTGAGGAATGGGGGAATCCCAAGGAAAAGCAGGCGTTCGACTACATGATTTCGTACTCGCCGTACGACAACATTGAGGACAAGCCGTATCCCAATATCCTCGTGAAGACGTCATTCAACGACAGCCAGGTGATGTATTGGGAACCGGCAAAGTACGTGGCCAAGATGCGCGCGACCAGAACCGATCACAACCTGCTAATCCTGAAAACGAACCTGGATCCGGCAGGCCACGGTGGAGCATCCGGGCGCTATGATCGCCTGAAAGAAGCCTCGTTCGACTATGCGTTTATCCTGACGCAGATGGGGATCAACAACTAGGCACGAGCTACTAGCTGCGACCGAACTTTCAACCGATACCTCTGCGTCCCTCGTCCGTTACGGGGTGTGTCTCGGGAAGAAGAACCGGACGAACAGGTCGCCCATTCGAAACTACCCGGTACTGTCCTACTTGGGTGTTGCTGTCCAACAAACCCAAGCCCGTAGACGGGATGGAGAACCTTGTGCCCGAGGTGCAGCAATGTGAGAACGCGCCCGGCCCTACCGTGCGGCAAACTACATTGATGAAGCGGGAGGGCTTTGAGAGTCATCGTCAGACAACCAACCGGATTGTTGCCCAATCGTGAACGTATTCCACGTGGTTGGGCCTCATCCCAACTTTATGAAAGTTGCGCCCGTCCTCAACGCTCCAAGGAGCGCAAGAATGTCCAGCAGACTCGAAGGCTTGGCATAGCGTACGTGGCATTCTCTTTCTTGAGGTGACTTAGCACCGCTTGAACGACTGCTCTCCGCAGGCTGAGAAAGTGCTGGGAGGAATTCCAGGCAACCAACAGTATCAGCCATGGAAGAGTCGATAGCTTTTGTGCATCAGGGAATTGTTTCAACGCGCAATTCTCCGCGACGGGATTTTTTTGGGTGCTATGATCCTCGGTGCCGGTAACGCCTGCCGCGGTAAACTATGCCACGCGTGCGGTGGGAAGTTCTTCCGGCCGATTGGAGCGCAACGAGATGATCGGGAATGAGGGTGCCACGACGAAGTGTTTATCGGCGAAGCTGGTTTCGGCTGTCTTGCTGCTATTGCTGGGAGCGGTAGCTGCGGTGGCGCAGACCCCGGCCGATCCGCTCAAGAGCGGATTTGAGAATCCGCCGAACAGTGCGCGTCCGCGGGTGTGGTGGCACTGGATGAACGGGAACATCACGAAAGAGGGAATCAAACTCGACCTGGAATGGATGAGCCGGGTAGGTTTGGGAGGCTTTCAGAATTTCGATGCTGCGCTGGGCACGCCGCAGGTGGTCGACCACCGGCTTGCGTATATGACGCCGGAGTGGAAGGAGGCCTTTCTGTATGCGACCAAGCTCGCCGAGCAGCTCAAGCTGGAGGAAGCCATCGCTGGCTCCCCTGGGTGGAGCGAGACGGGCGGCCCCTGGGTTCCGGCTTCGCAAGGCATGAAGAAGTATGTCTGGAGCGAGACGCGCGTCGAGGGTGGAAAACCATTCACCGGCGTGTTGCCAAAACCGCCGTCCATTACCGGCGATTTCCAGAACATCGCGGTTCACGATGTTTCGATTCCCGCTGGATCGCCACCGATCCCGGCGTTCTATGCCGACAGTGCTGTGATTGCCTACCGCGTCCCTGCGAACGACGTATCAGCGGAAGCTCTGAAACCGAAGGTGGCCTTTAGCGGTGGGGCTCTTGACGCGGCAATGTTAACGGATGGCGACCTGGACAAGCCCACAAAGCTGCCCATGCCACCAGTCGGAGGAACGTCATGGATCCAGTACGAGTTTGACAAGCCGCAATCGATCCGGGCGCTGACGATCGCGCAATTCAACCACGATCCGTTCGCCGATGAAAACGATGCGAATGAACTGGGAAGCAGAACGCTAGAGGCAAGTGACGACGGCCAGACATTCCGGACCGTTGTCACTATTCCCAATGACGGCGGCGTAGAGGATACCGTGTCGTTTCCGGCAGCGACGGCTCGTTTCTTCCGCGTGAATTTCAAGAGGCTGCCGCTGCCGCCGGTACCGTCATGGATCGCTGATTCGGACCTTTTGTCGTTGGAGCTGGGACTCAATCCTCCGTACCAGCCAGCCACTGACTATCTGATTTCGGAGTTAGTTTTGCATCCGGATGTGCGCGTGAATCGCTTTGAGGAGAAGGCGGCCTTTGTTACGGTGCCGGATCTCTATCAGTTTTCGACACCCGAGGTTACGCCGGGCGATGCGATTCAGAAAGCGGACGTGATCGATCTGACGCCTCGGATGCACGCCGATGGCACGCTGGACTGGACGCCTCCTTCGGGGAACTGGGTGGTTCTTCGCTTCGGCTACTCGCTGCTTGGAATTACCAACCATCCGGCGACAGCGGAGGCGACTGGGCTGGAAGTGGACAAGCTGAATCGCAGTTATGTGAAGAACTACATGGATCACTATCTTGACAATTACAAGAGCACGGTCGGTAGTGAGCTGATGGGTAAGCGCGGAATCCAGTACGTGGTCACCGATAGCTGGGAGGCAGGTGCGCAGAACTGGACCGACGAAATGATCGCGGAGTTCACCAGGCGGCGCGGCTATGATCCCCGGCCGTGGATGCCTGTGCTGACCGGTCGCGTGGAGGAGAGCGCGAGTGCGAGCGACAAGTTCCTGTGGGACTTTCGCAAGACGATCGCGGACCTCACCGCCGATGAGCACTACGGGCAGGTTGAGGTCTCTTTGAAACAGCGCGGGATGGGCCACTACGGCGAATCGCATGAGGAAGGGCGCGCCTTTATCGCCGATGGCATGGAAGTGAAGAAGCTGGACGAAGTTCCCATGAGCGCGATGTGGACGCAGCGGCCAGGCGTGAACAAGGAGCAGTACGGATACAACGCCGACGATCGCGAGTCCGCATCCGTCGCTCACATCTATGGGCAGAACCTCGCGGCGGCCGAATCGATGACGGCGGCGGCAGCCTGGTGGTCGTGGTCGCCAGCCACGCTAAAGCCGACGGCCGATAAGGAATTTGCGGAAGGCATCAACCGTTTCGTGATTCACTGCTCGGTGCACCAGCCGTTGGTCGGCAAGGCTCCCGCGCTGGGCCTTGGACCCTACGGGCAGTGGTTTACACGCAATGAGACGTGGGCGGAAGAGGCTGGTCCGTGGATCAGCTATCTGGCGCGCAGCTCTTATCTGCTGCAGCAGGGTCACTTCGGCGCCGACGTTCTCTACTACTACGGCGAAGATTCGAACCTGACGGCGATCTTTGGGGACAAGGCTCCGGATGTTCCTGCTGGCTACGGCTATGACTACGTGAATGCCGACGCGCTGATCCACATGCTCAACGTCAAGGACGGTCACATCACCACTGGAAGCGGGATGAGTTATCGGGTTCTGGCACTCGATCCCTACAGTATGCACATGTCGTTACCGGTGTTGCGCCGGATTCGCGACCTGGTGAAGGAGGGCGCAATTGTGGTGGGCGCGAAACCCGTCAACACGCCCAGCCTGGCCGATGATGACAAGGAATTTCACAGCATTGTGGACCAGTTGTGGGGCGCCGGGAAAGGCGTCGAGACCGTAGGCAAAGGCACGGTATACGCAGGCCAGAACCTGACGGAAGTATTCGCCGCGCTGCAACTGGCACCGGACTTCAACTACACCAAACCGCAGAGCGATACCAACATTATTTTCGTGCATCGCAAGCTGGCCGATGGCGATCTCTATTACGTAGACAACCGCAACGACCGCGACGAGCAGGTCGACGCGACCTTCCGCGTGACCGGCAAGGTGGCCGAGCTGTGGCATGCGGAGACGGGAAAGACGGAGGCCGCGTCGTACACCATCGCCGACGGTCACACCACCATACCACTGCAGCTGGAACCGTGGGGCACGGTTTTTGTGGTCTTCCGCAAGCCGGCAAAAAGCGATTCGTATACGCTGCCGAAGTTGGTCGAGACGCCGGTAGTTACACTGGACGGGCCGTGGAATGTGAGCTTCCAAGCGGATCGCGGCGCACCGGCCTCGATCACGCTGGATAAGCTGGCCTCCTGGAGCGAGAACACGAATGACGGCGTCAAATACTTTTCCGGAGTGGGCACTTATACCCGGACGATCGATGTTCCAGCGAAGTCGTTCAAGCCCGGGACCCACCTGTGGATCGACTTCGGCGATGTGAAGAACATGGCCGACGTAACCGTGAACGGCAAGGCACTGGGCCTGGTGTGGCACGCTCCCTACCGCGTGGATGCGACCGAAGCTCTCAAGCCGGGCGCGAACACGTTGACCGTCAAGGTGACCAACGCATGGGTCAACCGCCTCATCGGCGACCAGCAGCCCAACGCCACCAAGTATACCTTCACCGTCATTCATCCCTACAAGGCCAACTCGCCGCTGCTGCCTTCAGGACTCCTCGGCCCCGTGCAGATTTCCTCTGTCTCCAAGCAGTAGAACGCCTTCAATACTTCACCCCCAACGCGGGTTCATCCCCTCAGGATGCACCCGCTCAACACTCATCAACACTGTCCCTTGCCCAGCAACACAGCAGCATCGCAGCAACAACCATGACACGTCGCGAAGATAACACGGGTTCCCTCCTGGGTCTGGACTAACCGCTGTACCCACCTCTTTCCCTCCCGCGTAAACCTGCTCAAGATTTCAAAGCTAAGCTGCACAATTCTCGGCGACGTGGCGTCGTTAATCGTCGAGAAAAGGCCCGGTGCATCGTCAAAATACAGATCCGGGGTTCTATAAAAGCAGTTGACCGCGTCTGCGACACAGTCACTGGTGCCGGAAACTTGTCTTGAGTTTCCAGGAGCTGGAAATCTAATCGCGGATTCGGTTTGGCAAGCTAAGGCCGATTCCCCTCGGGTGCTTCGCGCTCGGATAAAAGCATGGCTCCGTTACTGGCGATCGCTGGCATGGTCGCAAAAACCGTCGATGCTGATGGCCCTTTGACCCCGTTGGAGAAGTGTTGCAAAAGTGGCGGAAGATCGGGCAATTTCGGCGGTGCTGGTGCGGATCTCAGACCGTTGGCGACGCTCCGGATGAAAATTGTTTCGCAATGTCGCGAATAGGTGAGATGAGCGTACAATTGGGCCGTTTTCGAGGTCAAAAAGGGGATTCCGGCTAAAGAGGTATTCGTGGCATGACAGTTAAGAAGAACGCGGTCCACAAAACGACGCTCAAACAGAAAGCGCAGTTGATGTCGGGTTCGGAGATTGAACGCACGCTGGTGCGGCTGGCTCACGAAATCCTCGAAAAAAATGGGGGCGTCGAGGGCTTGGGATTAGTCGGAATCCGCCGTCGCGGAGTTCCCATCGCCGAGCGCCTGGGCAAAATAATGCAGCGGGTCGAAAAAAAGAAAATCCCCGTGGGCATGCTCGATATTACGTTCTATCGTGACGACCTTTCTACACTAGGCGCCAAGCCCGTGGTGCAGGAAGCGGAAGTTGGTTTTTCCATCGAGGGCAAAAAGATCGTGCTGGTAGACGACGTGCTTTATACCGGCCGCACCACGCGCGCTGCCCTCGACGCCCTTTTTTCGCATGGCCGTCCGAGCCTGGTGCAGTTGCTGGTGCTGATTGATCGCGGCCATCGCGAATTGCCAGTCGAGGCCACGTTCATCGGTCGAACCGTGCAGACAGCCGCGAGTGAAGTGATCGAGGTCAAGTTGACCGAGATCGACGATGCGGAAAAAGTTCTGCTGATGGAGAGGTGAGGCCTACACCTTGCCTCTTGCACTCCACTCCCCGTCGAAGCGGGCCCGGTCATAGAAAGATTTCTGGGTTCCGACTCCAGTGGTCGAAAGGCCAGCGTAAAGGTTGGCGCGCTTCACGGCTTCCCGCTCCGGCTGGCCCTCGCCGAGGAAGGTGGCGAAGCTGCCAATAAAAGCGTCACCGGCTCCGGTGCTATCCACGCTCTTTACGTCAAACGCGGGCACGTGCTCCATGCCTTCACTACCGGCAAGAAGCGAACCATTGGCACCGAGAGTGATAATCACGCGCTGAATGCCGCTGGCAAGAAGCTTGGCGGCACAGCGCTCGGCGTCGTCGAGATTGCGCACTGGCATGCCGGAAATCGCCTCGGCCTCACTCTCATTGGGAACAAAGTAATCGAGGTCCGCTGCCGCTTTGATGTCGATGGGCTGCGCGGGAGCCGGGTTCAAGATGCAGCGGATGCCGTTTTGCCGCGCAAACTTGATGGTGTAGTACACGGTCTCAAGCGGGATCTCTAATTGGAGAACGATACAGTCGGCGCTCTTCAGCGTATCCGCCGCGGCATCCACGTCGGCCGGTTTCAGTTCATCGTTGGCGCCTTTGACGACGATGATTCGATTCTGCCCGGAGGGATCGACAAAGATCGGCGCCACCCCGCTGGAAACACCGCTGACCTGGCGCACATGCGTGGCGTCGATGCCGAGCTTTTCAAAATTCCTGATCGTTGCCGGACCAAACAGGTCGTCCCCGACCCGAGCGATCATGAAGACGTCGGCTCCGCAGAGCCGCGCCGCCACGGCCTGATTGGCGCCTTTGCCACCGAATCCCAGGTCAAATTTCTGTCCGAATATCGTTTCCCCCGGCTTTGGAAACTGGTCGGTAAATGTGGTCAAGTCAACATTGGCACTACCCACAACGGCGATGCGAGGACGTTTTGCCATGGTTTTCTCTTTTGATCCGGTAATTGAAAGCAACCCGTGCGGCTTTGCAATAAGGAAGGCAGAGTCTATTCAGGAGGTTGAGAGATGTCAACTGTAGGTTGGCGCTGGCTCCGAAAATCCTGAAGCGGGTTGTGATCACGCGGCATTCCGCACTGCGGAGAAGAAGCGCTTCAGTTTTGCTTCATCGAGCTTGCCATTCGTTCTGACACCCGAACAAACATCAAGACCGAACGGGCCAACCTCTTTAATGGCCTGACCTACGTTCTCCGGCGCAAGTCCTCCCGCGAGAAACAACGGGACAGCAACGCGCTCGCGGATCATGCGGCTGAGGGCCCAGTTGTGGGTTCTCCCGGTGCCGCCCAGTTCTTTGACCGCAAGTTTCTGGTTGCCCGAATCGAGCAGAATCGCGTCCACGTGCGGCGCCACCGCCGCTGCTTCCTCGACCGAGTCGGGGCTAGTGACGTGAATTACCTGGATGATGGAGATTCCCGGCAGAGCGCTTTTCAAATCGCGATGCGTGCCAGATGTGAGATGGTCGCAAAGTTGAATGCAGTTGGTGCGGCAGTAGCGCTGCTGCGCGATGATCTCGGGCACGCATTGGCGGGACGTAAGCAGGAAGGTTCCAATGGCCGGCGGGACGGTGGCGGCAATTTCTGCGATGCGTTCATCGCTGATGACTCCCGGCCCGCTCGGCATGTGCGAAACCAGCCCCAGCGCGGATGCTCCGCACTGGATGGCCAGAGCGGCTTCTTCGACACTGCCGATGCAGCAGATTTTGACTCGCGGCGTGTGCGTAGCTTTCATGACGGCAACCGCGTCCTATTCGCCGTAAGGAACCCAGATGTTCTTTACCTGGGTGGCGTGCTCAAGAAACCAGCGGCCCTCGGCCAGCTGCGGGTTGAACCAGTCGATGGCGCGGCCTTCGTTCGTCCAAACCTGCTTCAGATTGCCCACTGACATCGCTTTGGCCGCCGCGGCGCTGGCTTCATCGCCAAAACACCAGATGGCATCGACATCGTCATGTTCAGCCAGTGTCTTCAGTAGCTGCGACGTATATCCGCTCACAATATTCAGCGCGCCACCGGGCAGATCGCTGGTGTCGAAAAGCTGGTAGAGATCGCCGGTGATAAGAGGGTAGGCTTCCGAAGGAACGGCGATCACCGTGTCTCCAACCGCGAGCGCGGGCATTACGAGCGAAAGAAAACCGAGCAGCGGCGCCTCCCGCGGACAGATGACGCCAACCGTCCCAATCGCCTCGTTCATCGCGATCGCGACATTCCGGAACGGAGGATTGTGCACCGCGCCGTCAAACTTATCGGCCCACGCCGCGTACGAAAAGATGCGCTCGATGCTGAGATCCACTTCCGCGGCGGCCTGCTTTTCGCCGACTACGGCGGCGAGGCGATGAGCAATTTCATCGCGCCGCTGAGAAAGATTCTCCGCGCTGTAGTAAAGAACCTGGGCACGATTGTGCGCCGTAGCCTTTGCCCACGATGCCGCCTTGCGCGCTGCCTCGACGGCATTGCGGATGTCTTTGCGATTGCCTAGCGGGGCTTCACCCAGCAATCGTCCGTCGGTCGCGCGCACTTCGATGCTATAACCGGAGTCCGGCCGCGTCTGCTTGCCCCCGATGTAGAGCTTGACGGTGCGATCAATTGCAGGAGTGCTGCCAGGAGCACCGGAGTCTTCTTCCAACTTCGCCTCAAGTGGCGCGAGCGTTTTCGCTGCCGGAAGCATCGGGGCACTCTTGAACCATGCCAGCTCCAAGTATTCGAGCAGGCCTTCGCGTCCGCCCTCGCGTCCGTAACCGCTCTCGCGATAACCGCCAAAGCCGCAGGAAGCGTCGAACAGGTTGGTGCAGTTCACCCAGACCACTCCCGCTTTAAGTTGCGCGGCAACATGCAAGGCAACGTTAATGCTCTCACTCCAGACACAGACGGCTAAACCGTAAACCGTATTGTTCGCCAGCTCCACAGCTTCCGCTGGCGTGCGGAACGTCATTGCCGCCAGCACCGGGCCGAAGATTTCTTGCTGCGCAACAACCGATGTTGGATGCACATTGCTCAGAAGAGTGGGCGGATAATAGAAGCCGCGCGAAGGCAAAGTAACCTGCGGCTGCCAGCACGTCGCGCCGTCCGCCACACCCTGGTCCACCAGCTTGTGGATGCGGTCGAGTTGCACCTTCGCGACGATGGCGCCAATGTCAATCGCTTTGTCGAGCGGCGCGCCGATGCGCAGGGTGCTCATGCGATCCTGCACTTTGGCAATGAGCGCTTCGGCAATGCTCTCCTGCATCAGCAGCCGCGAGCCCGCGCAACAGACCTGCCCCTGATTGAACCAGATTCCGTCCACCAGGCCTTCCACGGTGCTGTCGAGGTCGGCGTCTTCAAACACGATGAACGGAGACTTCCCGCCCAGCTCAAGCGAAAGGCGCTTGTGGCTCGTCGCGGTAGCAGCGCGAATGGCGCGTCCGACTTCGGTCGGTCCCGTGAACGCGATCTTGTCCACGTCCGGATGCTTGACGAGCGCCTCGCCCGTTGCGCCGTCTCCGGTGACGATGTTGACAACACCGGCAGGCACGCCAGCTTCTTGGCAGATTTCGGCGAAGGCCAGCGCGGTCAGCGGCGTGAATTCCGCCGGCTTCAACACGACGCTGTTTCCTGTCGCGAGCGCCGGCGCAATTTTCCACGCCAGCATCAGTAGCGGGAAGTTCCACGGGATGATCTGCCCGACGACTCCGCAAGGAACGTACTCGGGAAATTCCTGCTTGAGAAGTTGCGCCCATCCCGCATGATGATAGAAATGTCGCGCCACCAGCGGAATGTCAATGTCGCGACTCTCGCGGATGGGCTTGCCGTTGTCCATAGTCTCGAGAACCGCCAGCAGCCGCGAATGCTTCTGCACCAGCCGCGCAATGGCGTACAGATAGCGCGCGCGAGCATGCGGACTGAGCGCGAGCCATCCAGAAGACGCCGCCCGCGCGGCCTTGACCGCGGCGTCAACATCAGCCGCCGACCCTTGCGCAACCGACGCGAGTTTCTCTCCATTCGAAGGATCGACGGTGTCGAAGTACTCTCCCGCCGCGGGTGCTTGCCATCCGCCGCCAATGAAATGTTGGAAGCGGTAGCCATGGCGATCCAGCCATGTCGTCGCTTCTTTCGAGTCTTCTGGAGCGGGCCCGTATTCCATGCTCACGAACTTTTTGGCAATGCTCATTGGCGTCTGCTCGATTCCTTCTTCGGACTCTATTGAAAACCTCTATCAATTGTCATCCCGAGCGAAGCGAGGGATCTGCAGCGTGCCCTCGTAATTGCAGTTCAGAACTCACGCCATCGGATGCCGATACTCGGCGGAATAGCGCCCGGTGGCATGGTGCTCCAGTTGCCGCTCGATGTCGCCTAACAAGCCGCTGGCGCCGAAGCGGAACATTTCCGCCCGCACCCACGACAAGCCCAGTTCCTCTTTGATCATCGCCAGCCAATCGATCGACTGTTTCGCGGTGCGGATACCGCCCGCTGGCTTGAAACCCACCGCCATTCCGGTTTCCTGCGCGTATTCGCGGATGGCGCGAATCATCACCAAGCCGACCGGCAACGTCGCGTTCCTCGGCTCTTTACCGGTTGAAGTCTTGATGAAGTCAGCGCCCGCCATCATGGCCACCACGCTCGCGCGCGCCACGTTGCGCAGCGTCATCAGGTCCCCAGTTCCGAGAATCACCTTCATGGGCTTGGATCCACAAGCTTGCTTGAACGCCGCAACCTCGTCGTAGAGCGCCTGCCAGCGTCCGCCGAAAACATGCGCTCGTGTGATGACGACGTCGATCTCATGCGCGCCAGCCTCGACCGACCGGCGAATCTCATTAACCCGCTCCGCCAGCGGCGACAGGCCTGCGGGAAAACCGGTGGACACAGCGGCGACATGCACCCCACTGCCTTCGAGCGCTTGCAGAGCCGTTTCCACAAATGCGTGGTACACGCAGACGGCGGCGACCTTAATTTGCAGCTCCTCGATCCCAAGCTGCCGTTCAATTTCCTGCTGGATGGGATGCCGAGCCTTCGCGCACAAACGGCGAACCCGCTCATCGGTGTCATCGCCGGAAAGAGTGGTCAGATCCATGCAGGTAATCGCGCGTAGGAGCCACGCCGCCTGCCATTCTTTTTTCACCGTTCGTCGCGCGACCTGCGATTGCGCGCGGCGCTCGACCGCGCTGGTGTTGACTCGCACTTCGCGCACCCAATCCAAATTGAGAGGAATGCCGCTATTTGGCAGCAGAGGCCGCCCGGAGAGAATCGCAATTGCGCCCCCACTGTGCAGATCGTGGCGCGCGGCGCTCCGAAACTCGTTTTGTTCGACCGGCATTACGTGCTCTCAACTAAGCGCTTGTTCGAAAGCTTTATGAATTGTCATCCCGACGTTTTTTGAATTGTCATCCCGAGCGAAGCGAGGGATCTGTAGTTGGCCTCGGCGGCTCCTTTGCCGTGCAATTGTACGGCAGATGCGACGAAAGATGCATTCCCGAATGCGCGCATCTGTCTCTCACTCCGCCGGCCACCGCCGATTCTTGCCGAGGATGGACGTGCGTGCCTGTTTCGCCTTGACACCGGCACTTTGCGCGACTACGCTCGGCGCGATTCCCAAATCCTGCAATCTGGAATCTGGAGGTCAGTTCTGATCAATCCATGCAGTCGTTTCCGAGTTCACCAAAAGTTTTTGATTGCCGCAATTCTCTCTGCATTCTTCGTAATTACTCTGGCCATCCCCGCGTTCAGTGCGAGCAAGAAAATTATCCTGGATACCGATCCCGGCACTGACGACGCCATGGCCCTGATGCTGGCGCTGACCTCGCCTGGGTTGGACGTTCGGGCCGTCACCGTGGTGCCTGGCAACGTAACCGCCAAGCAGGGACTGGAGAATGCGCTGCGCATGATCTCGCTGGCGAATCGCTGCGACATTCCCGTCGCCGCTGGAGCCCAGCATCCGCTCTTCCAAAAGTTGATCACGGCGGAGTTCTGGCACGGCAAGAATGGGCTGGCCAATATCGAATTGCCGCCCAGCAAGTGCAAAGTCGATTCGCGGTATGGCCCGGACCTGATCATCGAGATGGTACACGCCGCTCCGCACGAAATCACGCTGGTGCCCGTCGGCCCGCTCACCAATATCGCGCTCGCGGTGGAGAAAGACCCGTCCATCGTTCCGCTGGTGAAGGAAGTCATCCTCATGGGCGGCTCGATCACCGGCGGCAACGTGAACGCAGCCGCCGAAGCGAACATTTACAACGACCCCGAAGCCGCGCAGATTGTCTTCCAGGCCGGCTGGCCGCTGACCATGGTCGGCCTCGACGTCGGCGATAAAACGTTGCTCACGCCGAAGTACCTCGCGCAACTCGGACAGACCCACGGGCCCGTGAATGATTTCATCTACCAGGTAGCGCACTACTTGATTGATCGGTCGGCGCAATTCGGTTCCGACGGCACGCCGATGTATGACCCACTCGCGGTCGGAGTGGCCATCGACGCAACGCTCGTAAAAGCGCCATTGATGCACGTGGATGTCGAAACCAGAGGCGAGTTTACGCGAGGTGAGACAGTCGCCAATCGTCACGGCACGGTGGAGCGCAACGTGCTGCACGGTCACCGCTACATCATCGAAGGTCTCGACAAAATCGAGCCCAATGCGAAAGTTTGCGTCGACGTCGACGCCGACCGGTTCCTGCAGCTATTTGTTTCCCGCATTCGCGGCAGGTAGGTTTTGCTTCGTATCATGGTATCGCTTTAGCGATACCGCAAGTTCAAAGATCGGACGCCCCTTTAGGGGCTGCGCATTTCAAGGAGAAGCGATGTTCACACCCCACAGTCTGGGTATTGCACTATTCATGATGATCACGAGCGCCATTTGCTGGGGCTCCTGGGCCAACACCTACAAGGGCGCCAAGAATTATCGCTTCGAGTTGTTTTACTGGGACTACGCCATCGGTATCTTCCTGATCTCGCTCATCCTCGGACACACAATGGGCAGCACGGGCCACGACGCATCCAGCTTAGTCAGCAACATCCACGTTGCCAACGCGAACGACGTCATCCTTGCAATGGTCGGAGGCGCCATCTTCAATCTCGCGAACTTGCTGCTGGTCGCCGCAATCGATATGGCTGGTCTCGCGATTGCGTTTCCTGTTTCGATCGGAATCGCGCTCGTGGTGGGCGTCATTACGAGCTATGCGCAGAATCCGAAAGGCAGCGCAGAACTGCTGGCGGCCGGTGTGCTTTGCGCCCTCATCGCGGTAGTCTTGGACGGCAAAGCCTATAGCAGCCTTGCTGCCGCCAGTCGCTCGACTTCAAAGAAGAGCATCATCACCTGCATCGTCTCCGGTGTCCTGATGGGCCTCTGGGCTCCCTTCATGACTCGAGCGATGCCCCACGAAGTTAACGGCATCATGCACGGCACTCTAGGCCCGTACGCTGCTGCCGTCTTCCTGACTCTGGGCGCGCTGCTCTCCTGTTCAATCTGGAACGTCTATTTTATGAAGCACCCACTAGTCGGCGAGCCCGTGAGTCTCGCCGGCTATTTCAGCGGCCCGATTTCCGGCCACGTCCTCGGACTCCTGGGCGGATTCATCTGGGGCACCGGTATGGTTTTCAATCTCGTCGCTGCCAGCTTCACAGGAGTAGCGATTTCGTACGCTATCGGGCAATCCGCACCGATGGTCGCCGCTCTCTGGGGCGTTCTTGTCTGGAAGGAATTTGCAGGCGCACCCAGCAAAGCCAAGATGTACCTGGCCCTGATGTTCGTCTTTTACTGTCTGGGGATCTTGCTGGTGGCAAGGGCAAATGGCTAAAGTCGCGCCCAGAGCCGGCCGCGGGTTGTAAGATTCTCCCTTGAGAAGATTCTCCCTGGGACACGGACTCATGAATCGCAGGCTTGCCGCGGTTGTTGTCACATTGTGGGTACTGACAATTTCACTCTCACGTGCACAACAGCAGTCCGCACCCGCTGCGCCACCACCCGCTCCTCCAAAAGTTAACTTCGTCGACATCGCGGAACGCGCCGGCCTGACTGCCAAAACCGAAGACGGAGGCGGCAAGACCAAGCGTTACATTATCGAAACCACCGGCAGCGGCGCCGCTTTTTTTGATTTCGACAACGACGGCTGGCCCGACATTTTCCTGGTCAACGGCAGCCGCCTCGAAGGTTTTCCCAAGGGGCAAGAGCCGACCAGCCATCTCTACCGCAACCTTCACGATGGAACGTTCGCCGATGTCACTCAGAGCGCCGGCGTCGGGCTCGTCGGCTGGGGCCAGGGAGTCTGCGCCGGCGACTACGACAACGACGGATTCGTCGACTTGTTCGTTACCTTCTGGGGACACGACATTCTCCTGCACAACAATGGGGACGGCACCTTCACCGACGTCACGCGCAAGGCTGGCCTCTGGCACGACGATGTGCGCTGGTCCACCGGCTGCGCGTTTCTCGATTACGACCGCGACGGCCGTCTCGACCTTTTCGTCGCCCACTACGTCGACCTCGATCTGCCGCACACACCCGAGCCCGGCAGCGGCGCTGCTTGCATGTGGAAAGGGATGCCGGTGATGTGCGGTCCGCGCGGCCTGAAAGGAACGCACAGTGAGCTCTACCACAACAACGGCGACGGCACTTTCACCGACGTCAGCGAAGCATCCGGCATCGCGAAGACCGACGCTTACTACTGCTTGACTGCTCTCACCGGCGACTTCGACAACGATGGCTGGCCCGACATCTATGTCGCCTGCGATTCCACTCCCAGCATGCTCTTTCACAACAACCACAATGGCACCTTTACCGAAACTGCCGTCGAGGCCGGCGTCGCCTTCAACGACGGAGGCCGCGAACAAGCCGGCATGGGAGCCGACGCTGCCGACTACGATGGCGAGGGCTGGCTCGACATCGTTAAAACCAGCTTCTCCGACGACACCGCCACGCTCTATCACAACAATCACGACGGAACATTCTCTGACGTCACCGCAGCCGCCGGGCTCGGCAAGAATTCACAATTCCTGGGATGGGGCACGCTCTTCCTCGACATCGACAACGACGGCTGGCCCGACCTGTTCATGGCAAACGGTCACATCTATCCCGAAGTCGACAGCAAAGGTGTCAACAACACATTCCGCGAACGTAAAATCCTCTACTGGAACGAGCACAACGGAAGATTTCGCGACATCTCACTCGATTCCGGCGCGGGCATCACCACGCCGTTCAACAGCCACGGCGTAGCCGCCGCCGATTTCGACAATGACGGAGCCGTCGAGATCCTCGTGAACAACAGTCACGACCGTCCCAGCCTGCTGAAAAATTTCGGTGAACACGGAAACTGGATTCTACTGAAATTGGAAGGCACGAAATCCAATCGTGACGCCATCGGCGCCAAGGTCACCGTCCGCGTGGGCGATCACCAGCAGACGCAAGAGGTTCGCAGCGGCGGTGGATACATCTCGCAAAGTGACTTCCGCCTGCACTTTGGCCTGGGTAAAGCCATCAAGGCCGATGCCGTCGAGATTCGCTGGCCGAGCGGCCTCGTGCAGCGCTTCGAAAACATCGCCGGCAACCGCGTCGTAAAAATCCGCGAAAGCATAGGCATTATGGAAAAGTGAATTCGCAACCTCGTCGCCGAATATTTGCGCAGTCGGCACAAAAGCTCTGTTGTTAACAAGTTAAAATGTCCGGTTTTTGTAGCAAGTGAAATGTCCGGTTTTGTTAATCTCCCGTAGCCGAGGCGGTGGAAAAGTGGGAATCCCGCGTACTTGGCGGGATTTCCAAGCGCGGTG
>Ga0208188_1000243_pt1 | contig 44976 bp, 27 predicted proteins | sample June2015DPH_8_50_FD_184698 | JGI IMG/M metagenome (GOLD analysis project Ga0208188, IMG submission 184698) | Peatland microbial communities from SPRUCE experiment site at the Marcell Experimental Forest, Minnesota, USA - June2015DPH_8_40... | ecosystem: Environmental > Terrestrial > Soil >...
CAACCCACCGTCATCCGCGCCGGGCAGGGTGGCTTCAACGTGATCCTCCGTCAGCTCCTGAATGACATCCTTGAAACGGCTGTCCTCGGCAATGCCCCTTTTTTCCCCACCGTAATATTTGTTGAGCGCGGATTCAATGTCCGGCTCCGACGCCACGCGCAGCTCGATTTCCGCGTTGAGCAAATGCGTCAGCGTGTCAATCGTATTCAGGTCGGACGGGTCGGCAATGGCAACGGCAACCTTGCCCTCGGTTTTGAAGACGGGAACGACGCGGTATTTTTTGGCGATGTGGCGCGGAATGATGGCGATGACGTCGTCGGGAATTTGTATTCCGCCCAGTTGAACAACTTCCGCGCCGAATTGCGCAGCCTTGGCCTGGGTCACGTCCGCCGGGCGAATGAGCTTGTTGGCCAGCATCAAATCCACCACGCCCACGCCTGATGCCTTGGCTTCGGCGCGCGTCTCGGCGACCTGCTCGGCGGTTACAAAGCCGAGGTCCACCAATGTATCCACCAGATAATCGTCTTGTTCTGCCACGATGTTTTTGCATCACACGGTATCACAACCCGCCGCGGTATGCTCGTAGAAGTTATTCAGCCGGGGTGTGCCCTGTCAATGCCGACCCCTGATTCTTTATTGAAATTTTAGCAACTTTTTTTGACGCCGGCGCCGGTGGTTTGCTGTTGCCATATCCCCGCCGGTCAAATAAGTGTGTCGCCATGGAAACCGCCTTCTCCGGTTGTCGTTTTTTTGCCGGTGTGTTCACCGCCATTTTCAGTCTCAATTTGCTGGCGGCCGGCCCGCCGCCGCAGGATTACCCCATCCGGCCCGTGCCGTTCACCGCCGTCCATCTCAACGACGCTTTTTGGGCGCCCCGCCTCGAAACCAACCGCGCCGTCACCATTCCCCATGCCTTTGGACAGTGCCAGGCGTCCGGGCGCATGGACAATTTTGAACGCGCGGCGGCCGTGTTGCGCGGCGAGAACCTTGAGAACCGCAAACCGCCGGGATTTCCATTCGACGACACCGACCCTTACAAGGTCCTCGAAGGCGCCTCCTACGCGCTGGCAGTCCACCCTGATCCCCAAATGTCGGCCTATCTCGACTCGCTTATCGCCAAGTTTGCCGCCGCCCAGGAACCGGACGGTTATCTTTACACCACCCGCACCATTGATCCCACACATCCGCACCCCTGGGCCGGCACGAACCGGTGGGTGAATGACCCCGAGTCAAGCCACGAACTTTACAACGCCGGACATCTGTTTGAAGCCGCCGCCGCGCATTACCAGGCCACCGGCAAAACCAACCTGCTCAACCTCGCGCTCAAGGAAGCCGATTTGCTCTGCCAAACCTTCGGCCCGGACACCAACCAATTGCATCTCTGGCCCGGACACGAAATCGTCGAAATGGGCCTCGCCCGGCTTTATCGCGTCACCGGCAACCCGCGTTACCTCAACCTCGCGAAATATTTCATCGACGTGCGCGGCACCCGGCCGGGCGGCGACGACTACCATCAATCGCGCATCCCGCCAGTGGACCAGACCGAGGCCATCGGTCACGCCGTGCGCGCCGGTTATCTTTACAGCGGCATGGCCGACACCGCGGCCCTGACCGGCGACCCGCAGTACGTCCGGGCGATCGATACGATCTGGGAAAACGCGGTGGGCAAAAAACTTTACCTCACCGGCGGCATTGGTTCGCGCGCGCAAGGCGAAGCCTTTGGTGACAACTATGAATTGCCCAACCTCACCGCCTACAACGAAACCTGCGCGGCGGTGGCCAACGTTTTCTGGAACGAGCGCCTCTTTCTGCTGCACGGCGATGCCAAATACGTGGACGTGTTGGAACGCACGCTTTACAACGGGCTCCTCTCCGGCGTCTCGCTCGACGGCACGAAATTCTTTTACCCCAACCCGCTCGAATCCGACGGCTCACACCAGCGCCGACCGTGGTTCGGCTGTGCCTGCTGCCCGGGCAATATCACGCGTTTCCTGCCGTCGGTGCCCGGCTACGTTTACGCGCAAGCGGGCGACACCCTTTACGTCAACCTCTACGCCGGCAGCACGGCCGACTTCAAATTGCGGAACGGGCGCGCGGTCAAAATCACGCAGGAGACCCGGTACCCTTGGGACGGCGCGGTCAAAATGACCGTCCAATTGGACTGGCAGAAAAGCGCGAAGTTCACCCTCAACGTCCGCATCCCCGGCTGGGCGCGCAACGAAGCGGTGCCGGGCGGTCTCTACATATTTTGCGATTCGGTGAACGAACCGGTCACCCTCACCGTCAATGGCCGGGAAATGCCGACCAGGCTCGACCAGGGCTACGTGAGCCTGGATCGCGCGTGGAAGTCCGGCGACGTGATTGAACTTGATCTGCCCATGCGCATCCGGCATGTGGCGGCCAGTGAAAATGTCCCGGCCGACCGCGGCCGGGTCGCCTTGCAGCGCGGGCCGATCGTGTTTTGCGCCGAGTGGCCCGACACCCCGAACGGCAAGGTGCGCAAACTGTTGTTGCCCGACGACCAGCCGCTCACCACCCGGTTCGACCCAGCATTGCTCAACGGCGTCCAGGTCATCGAAGGCAAGGGCTACAACGTGGCCACCAACGAATTCGGAAAAACCTTCAAACGCCTGCAGGAATTCAAAGCCATCCCGTATTTTGCCTGGGCGAACCGCGGGCCGGGCGAAATGATCGTCTGGATCGCCAATTCGGAGAGCGCCCTGCACGCGCCATGACGGAACGCGGCGGCGGCCAAAGCCCCGGTCGCACGCCGTTAATTTTGACGACAGATTTTGGCATTGCCTTTGCGGGTTTGATACTTAACTTCGTCGGCTATGAAAGCCACCGCCTTTTTCCGCCTTTCCCTGGTCACCGCGCTTTTCGCAACTCTGACTGCCGGCCTTTTTGCCGCCGACACCAACTCGGCGCCGCGCGAACGCCGGTTGCTCGACTTCGGCTGGAAATTTCACCTTGGCAACGAGTGGGGCTTCGCCTACGGCCTGGACAAGGCCGGCACCGGCAGCGGCCCCGCCAGCAAATCGTACAGCGACGCGAGCTGGCGCACGGTGAACCTGCCGCACGACTGGGCGGTCGAACTGCCCTTCGACCCGGGCGCCAACGACAGCCACGGGTTCAAACCGGTTGGCCCCGGCTTCGCCCGCAACAACGTCGCGTGGTATCGCCGCACGTTTGATCTGCCGGAGTCCGACGCCGGCAAACGCATCTGGCTGGAGTTCGACGGCGTGTTCCGCGACGCGGAAGTGTTCGTCAACGGCTGGTTCGTCGGCCATCACGAAAGCGGTTACAGCAGCTTCCGCTACGACATCACCGACCTGGCCAATGTCGGCGGCAAAAACGTCGTCGCGGTGAAGGTGGACGCGTCGCGATTCGAGGGCTGGTTCTACGAAGGCGCCGGCATTTACCGCCACGTCTGGCTGGTGACCACCGTACCGCTCGCCATCGCCCCGGATGGAATTTTTGTTTACAGCAAATTCAAGAACAACGTGCCTGCCGGCCCGGCGGAAATTCACGTTCAAACCCGGTTGTTGAATTCCCAGACCAACGCCGTCCACGCCGTGGTAAAATGCGAAATCATCGCGCCCGGCGGAAAATCCGTGGTGAAGTTCAAGAAGCCGGAAACTGTAAACGGCGCGGCGCACCGGGAGGTGAACCTCGACACCAAGGTTTCCAGCCCCGTGCTGTGGTCGCCCGAATCGCCCTCGCTGTACCAGCTCGTCACCACCGTCGAAAGCAACGGAAAGGTTGTTGACCGCCAGGAAACGCCGTTCGGCATCCGCACTGTCGCGTTCGACGTGGAAAAAGGATTTCTGCTGAACGGCAAGCCGTACGAACTCAAGGGCACGTGCAATCACCAGGACCATGCGGGCGTCGGCGCGGCGCTGCCGGATGCCCTGCAGTATTTCCGCGTTGCGAAACTCAAGGAAATGGGTTGCAACGCGTATCGCACGTCGCACAACCCGCCCACACCGGAGTTGCTCGAGGCCTGCGACCGCCTCGGCCTGCTGGTCATGGATGAAAGCCGCCTGCTCGGCAGCGACGAGGAAAATCTGCGCCGCTGGGAAGGCCAGATCCGGCGCGACCGGAACCATCCCAGCGTCGCCATCTGGTCCATCGCCAACGAGGAATTCCGGGTGCAAGGCACTCCCACCGGCAAACAGGTCGCCCAAACGATGCAGAATTTGGTCAAGCAGCTCGACCCGACGCGACCGGTGACCTATGCCGCGCCGGTCGGCAATGAATTCGAGGGCATCAATTCCATCATCGAAGTCCGCGGCTGGAATTATCATATCGGCACGAACGACATGGACGCCTATCACGCGGCACATCCGGCCCAGCCCAACGTCGGCACGGAACAGGCCAGCACCGTGAGCACCCGCGGCATTTACGGAAACGACAAAATCCGCGGTTACGTGAGCGCCTACGACGCCAACGCGCCAGAGTGGGCAAACCGCGCCGAGGCGTGGTGGAGTTTCTTCGCTCCGCGTCCGTGGCTCTCCGGCGGGTTCATCTGGACGGGCTTCGATTATCGCGGCGAGCCGACGCCCTACGGCTGGCCGTGCATCAACTCGCACTTCGGCGTGATGGACACCTGCGGTTTCCCGAAGGACAACTTTTATTATTACCAGTCGTGGTGGACGGACAAACCCGTTTTGCATCTGTTGCCGCATTGGAACTGGCCGGGCAAGGAAGGCCAGGCCATTGACGTTTGGTGCTACAGCAACTGCCGGGAAGTTGAATTGTTCCTCAACGGCCAAAGCCTCGGTCGGAAAACGATGGAACCAAATTCGCATCTGGCCTGGATGGTGAAATACGCGCCCGGTGTGCTCTCGGCCAAAGGTTACAACGGCGGCAAAGTTATTGCCGAAACAAAAATTGAAACGACCGGCGAACCCGTTGCCGTCCAACTGACCCCCGACCGCTCCACCCTCAACGCCGACGGTGAGGACGTGAGTGTGTTCACGGTTTCCGCGACCGATGCGCAAGGCCGCGTCGTGCCAGTGGCAACAAACCTGGTTCGTTTTGAATTGAACGGTCCGGGAAAAATCCTGGGCGTGGGCAATGGCGATCCAAGCTGTCACGAACCGGACGTGTTTTTATCGCAACCGATCATGCGCACCGTCCCGTTGAATGACGGCTGGCGCTGGAAAAAAACGTCCAACGTGTATGACTCAAAGCTCGCCGAATTCAAACCGAATTTTGACGATTCCGCCTGGGAGACGGCAAACCCTCAATCCGACAGCGGCCCGCTGGGAGAGCGCGACCAGGCGGTTTTCCGCGTGAAAATCCAGGTGACGGAGTCGGACCTTGCCGCCCGGGCGGTGGAATTGCGCTGCGGCATGATTGACGAGGATGGCTGGGTTTATGTGAACGGCAAGCAGATCGGCGAATCGCATGACTGGCAGTCGCCCGCCGTCTTTGATTTGAAGCCGTTCCTGCATCCGGGCGAAAACACCATCGCCGTGGCGGTGGCGAACTGGAACGGAGCGGGCGGACTCAACAAGGGTGTGACGCTGGAATTTCAGGAAAAGTCCATTGCGCCGGCATGGCAACGCAGCGTGTTCAACGGCCTCGCGCAAATCATTGTGCAATCCACGAAGGAATCCGGCGCCATCAGACTGACCGCCAGTGCGGACGGTTTGTCGCCGGCCACCGTGTCCGTGCCATCGCAGCCCTGCACGTCCCGGCCGGCGGCGCCTTAAAAAATACCGGCGCGCTGAAAACCCGCGCAAATTTCTTTACGGGTTATACAAAACTTTGTCGCATATGCGACAAAGTTTTGTCATGACGTGGATGGATTAAAGGTGCGCAATTGTCGTCCGGCTTCCCGGAGCACCTTGATCCGCCGGCGCCACACCTGTTGCCCCAAGTAACCGGGCGGCAGGATTCGTTCCGGCAGGAGCGGATCACATGTCACCGCGTCCAGCCACGCTTCGCGCTCCGCTGCTGCCCAACACCGTAACGCCTTGGCCGCCGCTTCGTTTCCAAGCGCCCCGCCCGGCCGCTCGCCAAGGATTTTCAAATGCCGGGCATAACGGTGATTGATTTGTTCGAAGTCCCAGGCCCCCGCGACGATTTCAGCGTCGGATTCCCCCGCGCACGGTCGCGCCTCCAACAGGATGAGTGATTCCACATTGATTTTACCGCCTACGAGGACACGTTTTTCTTCCTCCAGCGAATCAGGTGTAATCCAGACGCTGTTTTGCAAATAGCCGAAGCCTTTATCGTGGAGATAGCGTCGTAATTGTGCGCGCTGTGAATTTTGTGTGGTTGGAACATCGAACAGCACGAGCCGCCAGCGACCGTCCCATTCGCGCGCCCATCCAGCCTGTGGGTCACGTCCGCCCATCGCGTGCAGGCGCCCCTGCCAGGTAAGCCGATACGTACGGTCATCAAGCGCAGCAGGATCACGCTCGACCAGTTGCTGCGTCTCCAGCGTGGCCACCTGCCGCAGCAGGTTGTTGCGATAGGCCCAACTCTCGTAGGAGTCCGTGAGGTTGCGGAACGTGGGCCGGGCCAACATTTCGACGGACCAGAGGAGGAAATTTAGAAATTCTTCCGTTTGAGGTTTCATGGCGGGATATTGGCAAGAGCAGGCAAGTAATGCCATACAAAACTTTGTCGCATATGCGACAAAGTTTTGTAATGGCTGACACACCATCGTATGACAAAAACATGTTGGCGCGCATCATTCCTGCCGTGTAATTTGGGCTCATGCAATGGACGATTCTTTGCGCGCTGGCAGGTTTCACCGTCTGCCTTTCAACCAGCATCGCCTTCGCCGACGAGGAAAACTGTGTGGCCTGCGACCGGAAGGTCCTGGTCAGCGGCCAGTTCGAACACGGCCGGGGACATGAAAGTCTGGCAATTACCGGCGCACCGAAACGCGGCGAGGAAGCGTTCCGCGAGGAAATTTACGGAACCAATTTCACCGTGTCCGTCCCCAATCTGCCGGCGGGCAAATACACTGTCCTCGTCGGGCTTGTAGAAATCGTTTTCACCAACGCCGGCCAGCGCGTGTTCGACATCACCTGCGGCAGCCAGACGCTTGCGCACAACCTCGACGTTTTCACCGCCGCCGGCGGCGCGGGCCGGGTCCTGCTGCTGACCAACCGGATTGATTTTCCCGGGGATGCCGCGCACGGGCCATTCACGCTCACCTTCACCGGGCACACCAACGCGGCCAAGCTGAACACGTTCGAACTTAAGGATGCCTCCGGCCTGTCCCTCATTTCGATGTCGGCGGCGGATTTGATCAACGCTGAAGACGCCGCCGCGTTGCAACCGCCCGTCGTCACCGGACCGGAAATCTGGAAGGACGCCGCGCAGCCTGTCGCCGCGCGCGTGGAGGACCTGGTGCGCCGCTTGTCGCTTGCCGAAAAAGTGCAGCAGATGCGGAACACGGCCCCGGCCATTCCGCGGCTGGTCATTCCCGCCTACGATTATTGGAATGAATGCCTTCACGGCGTCGCGCGGGCCGGCGTCGCCACGGTTTTCCCCCAGGCCATCGGCATGGCCGCCACGTGGGACACCCCGCTCCTGCGTGAAACCGCCGGGGTCATCGCCACCGAAGCCCGCGCCAAGCACAATGACTACGTTGCCAGACACAACGGCGACAGCGCGCGCTATTACGGTCTCACGTTCTGGACGCCAAACATCAATCTCTTCCGCGACCCACGCTGGGGCCGCGGCCAGGAAACCTACGGCGAAGACCCGTTTCTCACCGCCCGGCTCGGTGTGGCGTTCATTCGCGGGCTGCAGGGCGACGATCCGAAATACGTGAAGGCCATGGCCGGCGCGAAACATTTTGCCGTCCACAGCGGGCCGGAACCGGAACGCCACCGTTTTGACGCGACGCCGTCCGAATGCGATTTTTACGAGACGTATCTGCCGCAATTCGAGGCCGCTGTCCGCGAGGGCCACGTCGGCGCGGTGATGGGCGCCTACAATTCCGTCTATGGCCGGCCGGCCTGCGCGAACCCGTTGCTGCTCACGGAACTTCTGCGGAAACAGTGGGGTTTTGACGGCCATGTCGTTTCCGATTGCGGTGCGATTTATGACATCTATGCGAATCATAAATTCACGGCCACGCCAGCGGAGGCCGCAGCCGCGGCGGTCAAGGCCGGTGACGACCTTTGCTGCGGCAGGGATTACAACTCGCTGGTGCGCGCAGTTAAAAAGGGTTTGATTTCGGAAGCGGAAATCAACACTGCGGTCGGTCGCGTGCTGGAAGCGCGGTTCCGGCTGGGACTGTTTGACCCGCCGGCCATGGTGCCGTACGCGCGAATTCCCATCACGCAAAACGACACACCCGCCCACGAGGCGCTGGCGCTGAAGATGGCGCGCGAATCCATCGTGCTCCTGAAAAATGACCGCCTGCTGCCACTCGACCGCACGAAAATCAAACGCATTGCTGTCATCGGCGCCAACGCGGATTCCGTGGTGGTGCTGCTCGGCAATTACAACGGCACCCCGGCCCGGCCGGTGACCATTCTCGACGGCATCAAAAGTGTCGCCGGCACGAACGTCGAGGTGGTTTACGAACCGGCTTGTCCGCTGGCGTTGAGCCGGGACGCGATGGACAAGCCCGACACCAAGTTATGGACCAAGGCCATCGCCGCCGCGTGGATGTCGGACGTGATTATTTACGTCGGCGGCATCAGTTCCCAGCTCGAAGGCGAGGAAATGAAGGTGGACTACGACGGCTTCAGCGGCGGCGACCGCACGGAGATTGAACTGCCGGCGGTGCAAAACGAACTGCTCGAGGCGTTGCAGGCCATCGGCAAGCCCGTCGTGTTCGTCAATTGCAGCGGCAGCGCCATCGCCATGCCGGGAGCCACCAACCTCACGGCGATTTTGCAGGCGTGGTATCCGGGCGAACAAGGCGGACGCGCCGTGGCCGACGTGCTGTTCGGCGATGTGAATCCCGCCGGACGTTTGCCGGTCACTTTTTACCGCGCCACCGCCGACCTGCCGGCCTTTGACAATTATTCGATGTCCAACCGCACCTACCGTTATTTCAACGGCCGGCCGGACTTCGCCTTTGGCCACGGTTTAAGTTACACCAAATTCGATTACAACAGCCCGAAGCTCAACGGGACAAATTTCACGGCGAACGACATGATCAAACTCACGTTTTCGCTGCTGAACGCCGGCGCGTGGGACGGCGATGAGGTGGCGCAGGTTTATTTCCGGCACGTGAATTCTGCCCAATCCCAGCCCCGGCTCGCGTTGTGCGGCTTTGTGCGGATTCATTTGCAGGCCAACCAGGGGGGCAGAATCACCATGGACATTCCGGCGGAACAGTTCCGCAGTTGGGACCCGGCCAAAAAGCAATACACCGTCGAGCCTGGCGACTATGTATTGCTTGTTGGCGCAGCGTCCGATGACATCCGCCTGCGCCTGCCGCTGAAAATCACCGCCGCAAAATGACCGGGGCGGCTTGACCCTGTCATCGTTTGGAGTTCCGCGTTCACGCGGTAAAGCTTGTTTCTCCACCCGACCGCCTGAAGGCGGAACTCCAAACGGATCGTGTCCCGTTGTTTGCAGACGGCGTCGGATTACATCGCGCCATGACCCGACGCTGCAAAAAACCTCGCCCCCGGAAACAGAACTGAGAGGATGTCTCGCATGAGCCGCATTTTCAAAAAATTCATGCCGGCCGTCTGCGTGTTGTTTTTTTCCATTTTAACCCAGGTCCACGGCGCTTCCGGCGGAACCACGAATTTCCTTCCGGCCTTCACCGGGGAATTTTCAGGCGAGGCCCCACCACCGGCGGAACCGTTGAGTCTGTGGTACCGCCAACCCGCGACCAATTGGGTCGGTGCGCTGCCCGTTGGCAACGGACGGCTCGGTGCGATGGTTTTCGGCGGCATCGCCCGCGAGAAACTTCAACTCAACGAAGACACGCTCTGGGCCGGCGGGCCGTATGACCCGGACAACACCAACGCGCTCGCGGCACTGCCGGAAGTGCGCCGGTTGATTTTCGACGGCAAATACGCCGAGGCGCAAAAATTGGCGGGCCAAAAAATGATGGCCAGGCCGCTCAAGCAGATGCCCTATGAAACGGTCGGGGATTTGTTCCTTGAATTTCCAGCCGCTGCGCCCGTGGAAAATTACCGCCGTGATTTGAATCTCGACACCGCCGTCGCCAGCGTCACTTACACCAGCGGTGGCGTGAAATTCACACGTGAACTTTTCTCCAGCCCGGTGGACCAGGTCATCGTCGTGCGGCTGACGGCAGACAAGCCCGGCCAGATTACTTTCACCGCCGGAATGGATACGCCACAACGAGCCACGATTGAAGCCGAAGACGGCGATACGCTGGTGATGAGTGGCACCAATGGCAGTTCAAGTGGCATCAAGGGCGCGCTGAAACTCCAAGCCCGCGTTCGCGTGCTGCCAATTCATGGAAAAATATCGGCGGACGCGGACAAAATTTCCGTCACCAAGGCTGATTCCGCCACGCTGCTCGTCGCCGCTGCCACGAGCTACAAGAATTACAAGGACGTGAGCGGCGATCCCGAAGTCATCGTCAAAAAACAAATTAGCGCCGCCGGTAAAAAATCCTTCGACGATTTGCTCAAGGCGCATGTCGCGGAACATCAAAAACTTTTTCGACGGGTCGCATTAAACCTCGGGGAAACGGACGCGATGCAGTTGCCGACGGACGAGCGGATTGCGCATTTTAACGACGGTAACGACCCGCAGCTCGCCGCGTTGTATTTCCAATTCGCGCGATATCTGCTGATTTGCAGTTCGCGGCCCGGCGGCCAGCCCGCAAACTTGCAGGGTCTCTGGAACGGTTCCATGACGCCGCAGTGGGACAGCAAATACACCATTAACATCAACACCGAGATGAATTACTGGCCCGCCGAGCCGGGCAACCTGAGCGAATGTGTCCAGCCGCTCACCGCGATGGTGATGGACCTCACGCAAACCGGCGCGCACACGGCCAGGGTGATGTATGGCGCACGCGGCTGGGTGGTCCATCACAACACGGATTTGTGGCGCGCCACCGCGCCGATTGACGGCCCGCAATATGGCCTGTGGCCGATGGGCGGCGTGTGGCTCCTGCAAAACCTTTGGGAACACTATCAATTCACCGGCGACAAAAAGTTCCTGAAAAATATTTATCCGGCCATGCAGGGTTCGGCGCAATTCTTCCTCGACACGCTCGTCGAGGAACCCACCCACCACTGGCTCGTCACCTGCCCGTCGCTGTCGCCGGAAAACCCGCACACCAACAACGTGAGCCTTTGCGCCGGGCCGGCGATGGACCTGGAAATTTTGCGCGACCTTTTCGCGAATTGCATTCAAGCCTCGGAAATTCTTGGCCGGGACAAAAATTTCCGCCAACAACTCGCCGCCACGCGCGCCCGGCTCGCGCCGCTGCAAATTGGCTCCTCCGGACAACTACAGGAATGGCTGGAAGACTGGGACACGAATGCGCCGGACATCCATCACCGCCACGTCTCGCACCTCTACGGTTTGTTTCCCAGCGACCAGATTGATTTTTACACCATGCCCGAACTGGCCGCCGCGGCGAAGAAATCGCTGGAGATACGCGGCGACAAGGCGACCGGCTGGGCGACGGCCTGGCGCATCAATCTTTGGGCGCGCCTGCACGACGGCGATCGCACCTACGGCATTTTGAAATTTCTGTTGAGTCCGGAGTTCACCTACCCGGACCTGTTCGACTCGTGCCCGCCGTTTCAGATTGACGGCAATTTCGGCGGCGCTTCCGGCATCGCCGAAATGCTGCTGCAAAGCCAGCAACGCGAACTCCGAACCCCCATCCTTCGCCCAGAGGCTACGGAGGGCAGGCCGGACTCCGAACTCCGAATTCTGGATCTGCTGCCCGCGCTGCCGAAGGCCTGGCCCAACGGCAGCGTGAAAGGCTTGCGCGCGCGCGGCGGCTTCGAAGTGGACATGGCCTGGACGGATGGGAATTTGACTTCCGCCACCTTGCACTCGCTCCTTGGAAATCCGTGCCGGGTCCGTTACGGTGAAAAAACTGTTGAACTGAACATCAAATCCGGTGGCACTGTCCACCTGGACGGCAACCTCCAATCAAACCACAAACCTTGAAAAAATTTCTTCTCGCCACGCTGATCATTCTGGGCGCCGGAGCGGCATTGAATGCCGGCGATCTTGTACTGTGGTACCAGCAGCCGGTGGGCAGCACGTTCAATGGCACGGCGCCGCCTTTCATCAACGAAGCGCTGCCCATCGGCAACGGACGGATTGGCGGGCTGATTGCCAGCGGCACGGCCCGCGAACAGATCGTGCTCAACGAGGACAGCCTGTGGATCGGCGATGAAAACCCCTCGGGCAACGACAGCACCATGGGCTCCTACCAGTGCCTGGGGAACCTGTTCATCAATCTGCCGGGACATGAAAACCTCGCGAATTACCGGCGGGACCTCGACATCGGGAACGCGCTGGCGCACGTCGGCTACCAGTCGGGCGGCGTGAATTACCGGCGCGAATATTTTTGCAGCCATCCTGACGGCGTCCTCGTTGTGCGGCTCACCGCCGACCGGCCCGGCAGTTACACCGGCAGCATCGGATTGAGCGATGCCCATGGCGCGCAAACCGGCGCCGGGAAAAACCGCCTGGCTTTTGCGGGCGCGCTCACCAACGGCCTGAAATACGAGGCGCAATTGATCGCGCTCCCGGACGGCGGTTCGCTGCGAACCAACGGCGCGACCCTCGAATTCAAAAACTGCAACGGCCTCACGCTCATCGTCGCCGCGGGCACGGACTACGCCATGGATTACGCCGCGAAATATCGCGGCGAAGACCCGCACGCGCGCGTGACCAAACAGGTCGAAAAAGCCGCCGCCAAAAAATACGACGACCTCAAGGCCGCTCACGAAAAGGATTTTCATTCGTTGTTCGACCGCGTCGCACTTGACCTGGGCCAATCCTCCGCCGAACAGCTTGAGCTGCCCACCGACGTGCGCAAGGCCCTGGCCGTCGGCATAACGGACCCCGGCCTCGAAGAACTGCTGTTCCAATATGGCCGCTACCTGCTCATCTCCTGCTCGCGTCCCGGTGGCCTGCCGGCAAATCTGCAGGGCCTCTGGAACGACGACAACAATCCGCCGTGGCATTCCGATTACCACGCGAACATCAACGTGGAGATAAATTACTGGCCCGCCGAAGCAGCCAACCTGTCCGCGTGCCATCAGCCGTTCTTCGACCTCGTGCTGAGCCAGTTCCCGGCCTGGCGCAAGGCCACCGACGCCTCGCCCGAACTCAAGACGCCCGCCGGAGCGATGACCACGCGCGGCTGGGCCATCCGCACCTCGCACAATATCTACGGCGGCATGGGCTGGAAATGGGACAAGACGGCCAACGCCTGGTACTGCCTCGGCTTCTGGGAACATTACGCCTTCACCGGTGACAAAAAGTTTCTGAAGCACACAGCCTGGCCGGTGATGAAGGAAACCTGCGAATTCTGGATGGACCATCTGCAAACATTGCCCGATGGCCGGCTGGTCGTGCCCAAAGGCTGGTCGCCCGAACACGGCCCAGTTCTGGACGGCGTGAGTTACAACCAGGAAATCGTCTGGGACCTGTTCAACAACACCGTCGCCGCGGCGGATGCGCTCGGCACGGACAAGGCGTTTCGCGATAAAATCGCCGCGATGGGCGACAAGCTGGTCACGCCGGGAATCGGCAGTTGGGGCCAGTTGCTCGAATGGATGACCGAATTACACGACCCGAAATATCCGGAACTCGACACGACCAACGACCATCACCGCCACACGTCACATCTGTTTGCGGTGTATCCCGGCCGGCAGATCAGCGTCGTCAAAACGCCCCAACTGGCGGCGGCGGCGAAGGTTACCATCAACGCGCGCGGCGTTGCGCCGGACAGCGACGTGCGCGAATGGTCGTTCGCGTGGCGCACCGCTCTTTTTGCGCGTTTGCACGACGGTGAAGACGCGCACCAGATGCTCCAGCAGTTGTTTGCCGCCCGCAACACCTGCCCGAACCTCTTCGGCCTGCATCCACCGATGCAGATGGACGGCAACTTTGGCATCACCGCCGGCATGTGCGAGATGCTGCTGCAATCCCACGAAGACGAAATCAATCTGCTGCCCGCGTTGCCGAAAGCCTGGCCCGATGGCAGCGTGAAAGGCCTGCGCGCCCGCGGCGGCTTCGAGGTGAACCTGGCTTGGAAGGACGGCAAGCTGGTTTCCGCCACCGTGCATTCGCTGCTCGGCAACCCCTGCCGCCTGCGCTACGGCGACGGGACTCGCGACGTGAAAATTCCAAAGGGCGGAACGTTTCAGTGGGATGGCCAGCCGGGATTGAACTGAAACAAATTGCCGCAGCCCGCCAATGTTGAATCTACTTTCCGCTGCCGCCGGGATTGGCCAGGGCATGGTCCGCCGGGAGATTCTGGCCGGACCAGATTTTGCGTGAAGTCCAGTCCGCGGCCAGCCCGTTCCAAAACGCATGGCTGGCGGGCAATCCCAGCGGCAAAAAGACAAACGTGCAGAGATAAAGGCTGCCGGTGCTGATGTAGGGTTCCGCCAAGGCCGACTGATGGCCAGCCAGACCGACCCGCAACCAGCCATCGGCATCGAAGGTGTCCGCCGCCCCCAAAGTGCGCCGGATCACTGCCGTCAACGCCGCCCGCACCTGAGGGGGATTGATGTTCTCCGGCAATTCATCGCGCAACGCCATTTGCGCCAGTAATTGGAACGCGCCGCACCGGTAGGTGATGGAACGGCCAATCGCCGGATAGCTGCCGTCCGGGGCAATCAGGCGTTCCTGCACGGCCGCATAACGTCGCGCCCGTTGCCGCACCGCACCGAGCAGCTCCGCCCAACGGTTGGAAACCCTGCCGATGTGTTCCAACACGTCCAGCAGGAACGGCTGGATGACGAAACTGTTGTAATAGTCCCAGTGGAATTCCGCGCCGTCGCCATACGTTCCGTCGTCTTCATACCATTGTTCGAAGGCGCGAATGGCGGTTTCAATGGGCTGCGGCTGCCAGGCTTCGCCGATGCTGGCGAGAAAGGTTTCGATCATCGCGGGAAAAAGCAGCCAGTTGCTCTGGCCGGGCTTGAGGTTGCGGGTTGATTTCAATGCCGTCACCAGCCGTTCCTGCGTCGGCTTCTCCAATTTTCCCCAAAGCCCACCCGGCGACCGCAAAAAAGCATGAGACAGAAACGCCGCATCCACCAGACACTGTCCGTCGGCGGTGAAGTTGATGTAGTCCGGCGATTGCGGGTCCGTCGCCTGGGCCAGTCCCCGGCGGGCGAAGTCGGCGAAACGGCGTCCCATCTCCGCTTCCTCCGCGGTTTTGTCCGCCAACTCCAGCCACGGCGCAATGCCCGACAACGTGCGTCCTATCGCTTCGAGATGCGTCACCTTGCGCCGCCCGGCGACATCGCCAGCCGGGCATTCCACCGGCATCCGCTCGCGCAGTTTGCCGGCTGCCAGACTGCTCAACACCGGCCCGGCGACCCGTTCGAGCATTTTCAGCCAATAGGCCCGGTCGTCTTTGACACTGGAAAAATCATCTTTCGCCACGACCGGGGTGGCGCTCAGTTTGGGCAAGACGAGAAAAGTGCCCGCGATCCCCAAATCCCGAAAAAACCGGCGGCGCGAGTTCATAAATGGAAACGCCGGTCAGGTTTCGGCCGGATGCGGCAACGCCTCGCGTTCGCAGCGGGCGTATTTGGCAATCGAGCTTTGCAGACACCGCGGACGGAATCCGATTTGAATGCGCAGTTGTCCGGGTCACACACAAAAAAGTACCCACAAGCGGCTAGGGTGACAGGACAATAAAAGCCGCGCTGCTGGTGGCACAATTTGCCGATTCCGCCACCGAATATGCAGCGATGACACTGGAGTTTTCCACACATGTTCGGCACGAAGTTGAAAGTGACGTCTAACTGTTCAGGGTAGAAAGTCGCACCCTGACCTTCCATTTGCGTGTGGATTGCGCGGATTGTCCGCGGCATGTCCCAACTCTTAGGTATTGAGCCAACGTGCGGGGAGAACAGACCGTCCCGAAAGATGGGATCGTTATTCCAGACATCTCCAGGCAGTTCCATCATGGCGAGTGCCGCTTTCTCAACATTCTTGCGACTCCAACGAGGCGCTTCGTCAGTGTCGATCTGTTCCAGTGCTCCAACCAAGTAACTGTTGAACTCGTCGCTTTTGAGATAGTCGCGAATCGAACACCAGAGACGTTTTTTTCTGTGGGTGCTAAATGCACTGTTAAGATCTGCAACGAACACTTTGGAATTTCGGAGAAACGCGCTTAGCTGCTCTTCGAGACCGGTCTTCAGCTTCAGTTCAGCCATCCGGTCTTGTACTTCCCCTGCTTTCACGATGCCGATATCCATGTACGTGAGGAAATGGAAAGCGGCCGCCAGCTTGCGGATAGCAATTCCTTGATTAGTTTCGCCGTGTACGACCAAGTAAATGAATTGCGTAAAGCTACGCTCAGCCAACCGGTCTAGTATAAAAAGCGTGCGATAGATCGAGAGCGTGTCAGCAGGCATGTATCGGGAGGCAAACTTTACTGGCCCGGAGTCAATCGCATAGAATTTGAGGCGCGGGTTGGCCCGTACCAACGGGCATTCCAGCCGAAGGCCTCCCTGTGCCGGGAGGTGATCATCAAGCACGGTCCGTTCAGGAGTCTTGCGACGCTTTGTGAAGTCTCTGACCAGATGTGATAAGACATAACCACCCACATCCCAGACTCGTTGGAATGCGGTCCCACGGTCCGTTATGTAGCACAACCAGTGCGTAAGGAGTTTCTCGTCAGGCGTGAAGTCCTCCTCGCAGTAATTGATGAGGTTATAGTTGCCGGTGTCGCTCCAGCGAGCGTCGTCGAGAGCGGAGAAAATCCGCAGAATATTCCTCAGTTTGGACGAATCCTTGATTTCAATCGATTTCGACATAAATTATATTCCCAAAAGATGTCAGCCAAAAGCATTGTCATCTTTTCCCACAAAGTTGGTCGAGTGCCGTGCGCTCACACGCGGCGTATTTTTCAATCAACTGGTCATAGACTTTTGTGGCCTTCGGGTTCGGGCGGATTTCGCTGTTGGGAACCGGGTCGGTAAAACCGGCCACGACTTTTTCCCATTTTGGCTTTTTCCCGGTCTGGACGAGCCAGCCGTGCGCGGCTCGCAACGCGGCGCCGAGGGCCGCGCTCTTGGAAACCTCGATGCGCTCGACCCGGCAGTTCATCACGTCGGCCATGATTTGCAAAATGGGTGAAGTCTGCGAAGCCCCGCCGGTGGCAAAAATACGATCCGGCGACACCTTCATCCATTGCGAGTGCAGCCGCATGGACATCATCTGCGCCTCCACGATGGCGCGGCAGTTTGCCGCGGCGTCTTTTTCATCGAGGTCGAACCGGTGGATGCCCGGCCGGTTCACGCGCGGAACAATCTCGGCCTCAAACCACGGCAGCAGTATGCCGCCGTTGTTGCCCGGTGGTGCGGCCTTCAGCGCTTCGCCGAATTTTTCCCAATCCTTGATGCCGTAGGCGTCGCGGATTTTTTCCCGGGCGAGCGACCCGTTCTTAAAACAAATCAACGTCATGTAATCGCCCGTCGGCGAACCGAACACGTGGCCTTCGCCGTGCTCGTCGGTCCGGCATTTCTTCATGGAGCCGAAATACGTGTCGCTGGTGCCGAGGCTGATGGCGACCATGCCTTCGCGGATCAAACCCAGCCCGACCACGCTGCACGGATTGTCACCCGACCAGACCAACGTCTGCGCTTCGGGATTCAGGCCGAATTTTTTGACGAAATACGGACTGACCGCGCCGACGACTTTCCAAGATTCGGCGAGCGGCGGCAGTTTCAGTTTCAAATCCGGCGCGGTGGCCGCCAGCGCGCCTGTGTGCCAGACCTTTTTGCGGATATCCATCAGGTTCATGCCCGCGCCGTCGCCGTAATCAATCGGCGCGATTTTGCCGGCGAGCAGCGACGCCATAAACGAGCTGACCAGCGCAATGCTCGCGGTCCGGGCATAGGCTTCCGGTTCGGTCTTGTAAAACTTGCGGATTTGCGGACCGGTGAAGCGCTCGAACGTGTCTGAGCCGGTGGCCTCGGCCGTGGCCTTGATGCCACCGAGCTTTTTCCGGATTTCGGCGCATTCAACGGCGGTCGAGGAATCCATCCAAATGGGCGAGGTTGGCCGCGAAAAAATGCCGTCCGCCTTCGTTCCCGTCTTCGCCCGGTTTCGACGCGGCAGGTCACTTCGGCGCGACAAGCGCAAATTTTCGACCAAAGGTTTTTGCGGGTCCAATTTCGCCAGCGCCTCGGCGGCGTGGTCGTTGAGATAAACCGAGCCGTGCTGCTGGCCGCTGCCGCTGATGGCCAGGATTTGGCCCAGCGCGACGCCGTCCTTTTTCATTTCGGCGAACAGCCGGTCGAGCGCCTCGGCCCACATCAACGGCGAGCTGCGTTTGACCAGCGGGTCGGCATTGGGCAGCACGCCGTTCCGGGTGCCGTATTGCGGCAGCGCCTGGTCGAAGTTCAGTGATTTTTCGTGGATGACCTTGCGCGTGTCGAGGTCAATGACGACGGCGCTCAGGCTTTGGGTGCTGGAATCGAGTCCGAGAAATAATTTGGCCATGGAAATTTGAATATGTCGTTTGCTCCCGATTGGGTAACAATAAATTTGAACCATGCAATCGAAAACTGCGTTTTGGCTTCATTTTCATAGTATTGTCCTGCTCTGCGCGGTTGCGGCGCCCACCGCACCGACCCAGGCTGCGTCGGCCGCCGTCGCGCTGAAGCGCTCTGGCGCGCCGCCGGAGGCTTCGTCGAGGCGAGTTGCCCGGCACGCGCTTGTGACGCGACACAACGGAGCGATGGTGTTTACGACGAAATAGAACGGAATTCTTGTGGCTAATGAAGTGAATCTTCCTGTTGTCGGCGAATACTTCTCCAGTGACGTGTACCTGCCGGCTGCCCCGACGAGAAATTCGTCGCCCTTTGTGTGGGTGAATCCAGCAGAAAAATGATCACGGATAAATCAACCGGAGAAAAACACTGCCGTTGGCCGGATTGATGGGGATGAAAATCTGGTTTGCAAGTTGTGAATTGGGGACGACGGCCCAATTCGTGCCGAGACCTTTGCTCAAACTGTTTGTTTGGATTTGCAACGACCAGCCGAGATGGTCTTGCGGCCAGGAAAGTTGCAACTGGCTCCCGCTGATCCGGGCGGCCAGGCTTGTTGAATCCAGGGAAGGCAAGGGCGCGGCTCCACCCACAGGCCGACCATTCTCAGGGGTTGGCAATTAACCAGCCCCAACCGAAACGAACATTCGCGGAGTGCCCAATTTTCAAAGCTGATTGCAAAAAAATGATGATGACAAATCCGGGAAGCAGGATAGAGTTAAATTAACCAGTAAAAGTAACAATTCAGAGAACCCTAAAAGAAAGTTGTAATATTATGAAACGTTTATCTTTGGTGGCTGTCGGTGTCAGTTGCATGCTTTTCCAGAGTGCTTATGGAACGCTGCTGTTTTCGGATGGATTTAACTATGACTCCGGGGGTCCCCTCGCCGGCAATGTCAATCCTGGGAGTGGTGACACTTGGGGCGTTGGAAACAGTGCCATGACGATTGGCAGCGGCAATTTGACTTACCCGGGTTTGGAGGACTTGGGAGGCAACGATCTCTCAATCGTTTGGAATGGCGGAACCGCCGGCTCTGTTACAAACGGTTTTGCAAATATTACCAGTGGGACCATTTATTATTCCTTCCTCCTTGACGTCACCACGGCTCCCGGTGGCAACAGCTACCTGACTTCGTTGAATCCGGGCACCTCCACCCCGAACGGCAGTTCTGATGCCATCTCAATGTACTTTGGAACTGTCACTGGCGGTGGTGGTTACAGATTGGGCGTGCGCGGTGGGGGTGCTTCCGCTGTTTATACATCTTCCAGCACTCCCTATTCCTTGAGCACCACCTATCTCGTCGTTTTGGGATATAATTTTAATGGGGGCGTGGCTGCTAACAACCTGTCCCTGTGGATTGATCCGACTAGTTTTGGTGGCAGCGCGCCGACAGCCACTTTGACCTTAACCCCAACCACGGTGGCGACCGGCATTGACAATGTAGGCTTCAAGGTTCAAAGCAGTGTTGCCGGTGCATTTCTCGTTGATAACCTTCTTGTTGGCACGACGTGGGCGGACGTAACGGTACCCGAACCTACGACGTTCGCTTTGGCTGGTTTGGGCCTGCTCGGTTTGGTTATTGCGCGCCGGATACGCCGGTAATATCGGTTGTTATTTTATTCATGACAGGCGCTGGTAATTTTCCGGCGCCTGTTTGGTTTTTCAGAGTGACCCAGCCGATCAACAGCGGATTGTTCCACCGGCAAATTAATAATGGCATTCACAAGCGCTGCCGGACAAAATCACTCGAAAAGCATGGCCGCTCCCAAATTACAGTCCTTCTCCACAGGCCCGGATGGTAAATGGACAGTTCCCGGCATCTGTGTCCTTCTGGCGGTGGCGGTGTTCATGGTTTTCGGCCAAACCCTTCGTTACGGGTTCGTCAATTTCGATGACGATGGTTATTTTTCCTCCAATTATCATGTCAAGGCCGGGTTGACCTGGAGTGGTGTGTCATGGGCTTTTCGGACGGGATACGCCAGCAACTGGCATCCGCTGACGTGGTTATCGCTCATGCTCGACGTGGAATTATTTGGAACCGGTCCGTCAGGCCCGCATCTGACCAATCTAATCCTGCACGCGGCCAACGCGATGCTGTTGTTTCTCCTGTTAAAGCGATTGACTGGCACCCTATGGCCCAGTGCCTTTGTCGCGGTGCTGTTCGCCATTCATCCGCTCCATGTGGAGTCGGTGGCGTGGGTGTCCGAGCGCAAAGACGTATTAAGTGGGTTGTTCTTCATGCTGACACTGTTGATGTATGCGCGGTATGCACAGAATTGTGCCAAGAGTCAGGTGTCAGGTGTCAGGTGGTTGGGATCGCGCGACTATTGGCTTGCGGTTCTGTTTTTCGCGTTGGGACTGATGAGCAAGCCGATGCTGGTGACGCTGCCATTTGTGCTTTTGTTGCTGGATTACTGGCCGCTCGGAAGGGTGACAAGTGACAAGTGGCGGGTGACAAGATTCCGAATTCCTGTCCCTCAACTCTCATCTCTCAACCATTTACTACTGGAAAAGCTGCCGTTTCTTTTGTTGAGCACGGCTTCGTGCGTGGCAACCGTCATTGCCCAAAGGGAAGCCATCAAGTCCATGATCGTCCTGCCTTTTACCCTCCGGCTCAACAATGCCCTGGTTTCCGTTGTCACCTACATCACGCAGATGGTCTGGCCGGCCAACCTGGCTGCGTTTTATCCCTACCGATTCGATACGCCAGCCTGGCAGATCACGGGTGCTGGTGTGTTGCTGCTCTTCATAACCGTGCTGGCATTCCGGACCGCCCAGCGATTCCCCTATTTCCTGGTTGGCTGGCTGTGGTATCTCGGGATGCTGGTGCCAGTGATTGGATTGGTTCAAGTCGGAGGCCAGGCACATGCCGACCGTTACACCTACCTGCCGCAAATCGGCCTATATCTGGTCATTGTCTGGGTGATCAGGGATTGGACAGCCGGCTGGCGTTGGCGTCGTCCGGCGCTGGGAATGGCGGCATTCAGCGTGGTGGCCGTCCTGATGGTCTGTTCCCTGAAACAAACGGCCTATTGGCAGAGCGACGAATCTTTATGGACACATGCCCTGGCCTGCACTTCGGAAAATTACACCGCCCATAACAACCTCGGTTATGTGCTGGTTGCCCAAGGCCAACCTGCCGAAGCCATCAAACACTATCAGGAAGCCCTGGCAATCAACCCCAATTACTCGGAGGTCATCAATAATCTGGGCACGGCACTTCTTAACCAGGGACGGTTGGATGAAGCGGCTAAATATTATCACCGGGCCCTCGAGATTTATCCCGACTTTGCCGAGGCCTACAATAACCTGGGCATCCTGTTGACGAAACAAGGTCAGACCGTCGAAGCCATCGAACAATATCGGAAGGCCATTGAACTCAACCCCAGCCGTGCAGAGTTTTACAACAACCTGGGCAACCTGCTGTCCAAACAAGGCCGAACCGACGAGGCCATCGAGCAATTTCAGAAAGCGCTTGAGGTTGCACCGGACAATGCGAAGGTCCGTTTCAATCTGGCCAATATTTTGACCGCCAAGGGACGGTGGGACGAGGCCATTGAACAGTATCAGCAGGCACTGAAACAGATGCCGGACTCCATCCATGCCCACTATCAACTGGGCCTGGCGTTGCAAAGCCGGAGCAAGTTCGCAGCGGCCATCACACAGTTTCAGAAGGTTCTCGAACTTGATCCCAAGCATGTTACGGCTCGAAATAATCTGGCCTGGTTGCTGGCCACCTGTCCGGAGAACTCGTTGCGCGATGGGAAAAAAGCGGCGGAACTGGCACAACAGGCCGTGCAACTTTCCGGCGGCAAGTCTCCGGAGATTCTGGACACGCTCGCGGCGGCCTATGCCGAGGCTGGGCGATTTCCTGAAGCGGTCGCGACGGCCCAACGGGCGTTGGATCTCAGTGCCGTGCAAAACAACAAACCCCTGGCTGAAGTCATCCAAAACCAGCTCAAGCTCTATGAAGCCAATTCCCCTTACCACGAACAACCGTAGCCATCATCCTTGCTCATCTTTGAATGACCGGCAAAAACAGCGCAATCCCTAACCAGGCCGGAAATGGCGTGGCGAACAATTTCCTGATTCACGACGCCGATCAGCTGGAAAAGTATTTCAGCCGCGGCGATTACCGGACGGAGCCCGAAATGATTTTGACCCTGGTTATGGATACACCATCCGGAGAAAAACGGAGCCGTTGGTTGGATTGATGGGGATGAAAATCTGGTTGGTGGCCGTAGAATTGGGCACGTTCACCCAGTTGGACCCCAAACCCGCGTTAAGACTGTTGGTTTGAATCTGCAAGTGCCAACCGAGATGATCCTGCGGCCAGGACAGTTGCAATTGGCCACCGTCGACTTGCACGACAATATTGGTTGGCGCCGATGAAGGCAGCGGTGCGGCGCTGGCCTGCAGGGAGTTGGTGCTCTCGCCGCCGGAGACCGCCGTGACGACGTAATAATAAGTCACGGCATTGGTCACCGCCGCGTCGGAATAGTTGGTTGTTGTTATGCCGCTGAAAATGGCAGGGTAAGGTCCGCCGTCGGTCGTACCGCGTTTGAGATTGTAACTGGTCGCGCCCGCAACGGCATTCCAATTCAAAATGATCAACAGGTTCGTTCCTGTCGCCGTGAAATTTGTCGGGGCTGAAGGCGCGGGCAAAGTCACGACCAGTTTCACCTGTCCGGTGCTGCTGGTGTCGAAGGCGTAGTTGTAGCCTGCGGGCGTCGAGCCGAGAACGGGAAGGTTGCCGCTTAAATTACCGGTGTAGGTCAGCAGGATATACGTGCCCACCCCGAACCCCGCGCCGTTCGTCACGTTGATGGTTCCACCCAATGCCAGGTTGCCCACCACTGCCACCCGATTGGTGTTGGGGTCCAGCACATAATTCAACACGGTACTGGGGAACAACATGAAATTGTTGCTGATGGTAAGGATGCTGTCAGCGAGGGTCACGGGGCCATCATCAATGGCATTGGTGTTTTGGAGCGACGCCTGGGCGTTGTAAAAAGCCAGGCTGTTACCATAACCGTTGGTGGTCAACCCGTCGAGCGTGACGAGGTTGGTGGCAAACACGCTGTTGGTGATGATGAGTTGCGCGTTGTACAACAGGAAGGTAGTGGTGCCGTTGGGCACGATGATTTGGGAATCGGCAAACTGGAAGCCGCGAGCGTTGTAAACATCAAAGGATTTTGAGGCCGTGATGTTGACATGGCTTAAAAGGATGTTGGTGGCGGGCACTTCCATGCGCGCCCAAATGATGCCCGCGATGCCACCGCTGGCCACCGTCGCGTTCACGTTGCTGATGGTGATGTTGCGCCAGACCGGGACAGTGGCAGTGGTAACGGCCTGGGTCGAAGCGAAGTACGGTGAGACGCTGGTGGGCGTGCCGAATTGGCCGCCGCTGGCATAATAGCTGTAAATGACAATTGCACCGTCCACGATGTTGGTCATCCCGATGTTATAGTAGTTGAGATTCTGCGCGATACCGCCTTCACCGCTGCCACCGGTGCTGTTGGTATTGGACTTCATACGAATGCCATAGTCCGTGCCAATGTTGGTGCAGTTGATCACCGTGAGGTTTGACACGCCGCCAGCAGTGTTGCTGCCAATGGACACACCATGGCCGGCGCCAAAGGCGCAATTGGTGACAATGGTGTCAGAGGAGGGAACGCCGGCACTGCTGGTTCCGAGAGCAATGTTATCGTCGCCGTCGCTGATGGAGCAATTTTGGATCAGACAATTGGTCCCGACCAAATCAATGCCGTCTGTGTTGGGGGAAGTCCCGGGCGTGTTGATGGTGATTCCCTGAATCGTGATGTTCCCGCCGCCGCTCTTGAAGGCGATGTGCATCTTCGGCGGGTTTTGCAGGGTGACATTCTGGATCAGCACCCGCTGGCATTTGCTCAAGCTGATCATGTAGGGCCGCTGCGAGGTGCTTAGCCCACTCCACCAACCGGTCGCGGTGGCCTGCCCATCAATCGTGCCCGAACCGCTGATCTCGACGTTGGTGATGCTGGAGCAGGTGATGAAATCCGATGGCGATGTTCCTCCCGGGTATGTGCCATAGGGCAACATCGCCAGGGTCGCATTGGTATCAATTTGCAGGTTGACATTGTTCTTGAACGTGAGCGGACCGCACAAAAACGCGCCCGGCGTGCCCGGCGCGGGAATCCTGACCGTGCCGCCGTAAAAACCATTGGTATTACCTCCCGTTGCCGCCGCGTTGATGGCATTCTGAATGGCGGTGGTATTGTCGGTCGTGTCATTCGTCGCGTTGTAAGGCGCGTTGGTGATGGTGATGATGTTGTTGGTATTGATGTTTGGCAGTGTCGGCGCAGCCAGCGCCGTTGAAACCAATGCGAACAACCCGGCACACGCCGGCGAGAACGACAGATAGTGACGCAACATGATTGTTACAACGATTTTGGCTATAGGAATTATACCACGATTTGAATCATTTTGCCGGTTCCAGCGAACAGTTCACCAGCTTCACGTCGGCATCCTGGACCACATCCGGTTTGGCCACCTGCTTGAAGGTCGAATTGTAAATCCGCACGTTGCTGATTTCGGCGCCGGGAAATCCCCGGACGTTCAGCACGCGGGGAGTATGGTCAACGGCGATGTTTTCCATCTCCACATTGCGCGCGACCGGCCTGTAAATTCCGTTGGTCCCTTCTTCGTAGAGAAAATCAATCTGTAAAACGGAATCCGCCACCCGGCCCACGTTCACATTCCGCATGAAGATGTTTTGAATGACACCGCCCCGGACGGCATTGGACTTCAACCGCAGTGCGCAATTCAAGCGCGGGCTGCTCATCTCGCAGTTCTCCACAAACACATTGCTGCAACTGCCAGAAATCTCGCTGCCGATGGCCGTGCCGGCGTGGCCGTCGCGCATGGTGCAATCGCGGATGACCAGATTCACCGATGGCACGCCCACGCGACGGCCATCGTCGTTGCGGCCGGACTTGATGGCGATACAGTCATCCCCCGTGTCGAACAGGCATTTTTCAATCAGCACGTCGCGGCAGCTTTCCGGGTCGCAACCGTCGTTGTTCGCACCATGCGAAACGATGTTCACGCCCCGCACGATGACATTGGTGCAAAGCACCGGATTGATCTCCCACATGGGCGAGCGGAGGAGGTAGACGCCTTCCACCAGCACGTTGCGGCAACGGTTGAATTGGATGAAGTTCGGGCGCAAATAATCGCCTTCACCAAACCGGCGTTGTTCGACGGGCACCCCGTCCCTGGCCATTTTTTTAAGACGTTCATTGGCGGCCTTTTGCGTGTTGGCATCGGCTCCCTTTCCACCCTTCCACGACAGCCAGTTTTCCCCGGTGGCCTGGCCGTCCAGCGTGCCTTCACCGGTCACCGCGACATTGTTCTGACCGAAGGCATAAATGAACGGCGAATAATTATAGCATTCGACGCTTTCGAAACGGCTGAAGACCGCGGGCAAATAGGCCCTGGGATCCGTCCTGAATTTCAGCGTCGAGCCGGCGTCGAGATGCAAATTCACACCACTTTTCAAATGAATCGCGCCGGTGAGGAATTCCCCGGGAGGAACCACCACGCTGCCGCCACCCGATCCGGCACAAGCGTCAATCGCCCTGCCGATCGCCACGGTACAATCGGTCTTGCCGCCGGCCGTCGCGCCGTAATTCGTGATGACAAAATCACGCGCGGGAAACACCGGCGCCTGGATGCGCGCCAGAATTTCTGGCACCTGCGCCCATTCAGCCTGCTCCGCGCGGAGCAGCGGGGTTGCGAGCAACGTGATTAGAAAAAGTGGAATTGTTTTTTCCATGGTCCGATTTTGTTTGTTGGTTCCCGTTTATTTCTGCGGATTTTCCAACCCCTCGATTTCGGCGTTTTCAGCGCTAAAAGCCGGGCCGCTTTTTACCGTCACCGAAGAATTTTTGAATTGGATGCCTTTGGCATTATGAATCGTCAGGCCTGTGTTGGCCGAGAGAATTACATTTTCAAAAACGACGTTCGAAATGCAACTGTTCGGCAAACCTAGAATGACGCCCGCCGATTTCTGGCAGGTGGCCTTGAGGTTGGTGACGCGGATGTTGCGGTAAACCGGAATTTTTTCACCGGCAGATGGCGCGCTGGTTTCTTTTGGGGGAGATGACCGCACAGCGTCTTTGGCGGAATTGTTCATGTAGTAACAGGTGAACGTGATGGCCGGATCCACATTCTTCATGGTGAGGTCGCTGTAACTGATATTCTCTACAATTCCGCCCTTGCCGCGCTGGGATTTGATGCGGATGCCGTTCTCGGTGTTTTCAAAAGTGCAATTTTTCACGGTCACGTTGCGCACTCCGCCGGCGGTTTCGCTGCCGATGGACATCCCATGTCCGTGCAGAAATGTGCAATCGGTCACGGTGATGTCTTCGCTGGCGAACTCGCGACCGGCGACTTTCTTTCCCGCCTTGATCGCCACGTTGTCGTCGCCCACGTCAATCCGGCATTTGGTGATTAAAACATTTTTGCAGGCGCTTGGATCAATCGCATCCGTGTTCGCTGCATGTTCCGGCGCAAGAATTGTTACATTGGAAACAACAACTCCTTCGCAATCGGTTGGGACAAAATGGAACTTGGGCGAGTTTTGCACCGTGAGGTTTTCCAAGCGGACGTTTTTGCAGCGGGTCAGCACAATCAGATTCGGGCGCGGCAGCGTGTAACCGGAAACTTTCTGGCGGGCTTTCTCGGCTTCTTCCCACCAGACCGCGCCGTTGCCGTCAATCGTGCCTTTGCCAGTGAAAGTCACGTCCGTCAAATCCTTGCCGCTGATGAACGGGATGAAATCACCGCCGCCCTTGAGAAAATCCGATTGCGTTGGCGAAGCCAGCAGCGTGGCGCCCGCTTCGAGCAACATCGTGGTTTTGGTGCGGATGGTGATCGGCTGGCTCAGATAAATTCCCGGCGAAAATTTCACGGTGGCGCCACCGGCCCGGCCACAAGCCTCCAGGGCTTTTTGAATGGCGGCGGTGTCGAGTGTCCTGCCATCGCCTTTCGCGCCAAACTGGCGGACGTCAAATACTTTTGACCCGTCAGCGGCTTGGAGCGAAATGGCAAAAAAAAGAAAAACCCATGTGGCGGTGCTGGCCAAGCGCATATGGAAAGTAAAATGCATTAATTGGTCCCGGCTGAACACACCAATTTGAGCAAATCAGTTTTAAAAAAATGCACTCCCATACCGCCGGCTTTCCTTGCAAACCACGTCGGCAATTTTACAACCGGTTGGGTTGATATGCAGTCAATCCACAGCCGTTCCTTGATGCCGACGTCTGGCCGCACCGGATTTTTTTGACAAGAACGTCAACCGTCACTCCGGAAAGCCGGGTAATTTTTCGCATTGGCGCAGCGGAAGTCATAGCGCATACAAGTTTCCCGGACCGGCATGGACGACTTGAAATCCAACGGCATATCAATGAAACCAATCGAAGCGGGGTGCGTTTGGCAATGGAAGGTTTCGAGAAAAGAAGCGTTGCGAATCGTGCAGAAAGCATCAAAAAAGAACCGCCAGTGGAGCGTTTTCTCCACCGGCGGCCTTGTCTTGCAAATCTGCTGATTAAGGCAGGTCCAAAAGATAGAACCTGTCGGGCACACCCGGCACGATGGAGTTCGTAACCGAGAATGCGCCTCCCGTGATGAAGGTGTTGGTAAATATGCGTGTCCAGCTCGATAACGGCGCAGCCACGTTGGTCGAAGACAGAACATAGTACGTGCCGCCCGCACTCCCAGTACCATTGGTGCCGCTGAATACCAGGTTCGCGCCGCTGAGAATTATGGATGTAATCACCGGCTTGGCAACGGTGAGGGAAGCCACCGAGATGCTGCCATCCGTAGCCAGGTTGTTGTTCCATGTCACGCTGCCGCCGGTCACGGTCAACGCGGCACCATTGGTCAGCGCCTTGTTAAACAGCTTGAACTTGTCCCCGACCACCAAGGCAGTCGAACCGGCGTTCGTCACGATCAACGTTCCGATGCCACCATTGGTCAGTGTGCCGCTGACCGACGCGACGTCATTGGACTGTGGTGATAGCGACTTGTTAAGTTTGAAGAACAGGTTGCCGTTCAAGGTGAGACCGCCGTTCATGGCAAGCGTGCCGATGGCGGAAGTGCCGGGGGCGAGAGTGCCGCCAGACGACACCGTCACCGGTCCGAGAACGGCACCGGAGCCACCGAGCGTGCCACCCGCCACCGTTACGGTGTTGGTGCCAATTTGTCCGTTCACCAGCAACGTGCCGTTACTGATGGTCGTCGGGCCGGAGTAAGTATTGATTGCGCTCAATACCAGCGTGCCCGCACCGATCTGTATGATGCCAAAGCCCAGGCTGTTATCACTGATAACGCCGGAAATTGTGCTTGGAGTGGTGGTGTTTTGCACATTGATTGTCCGGTTGGTGGGACCAGTGTTGTCCGTGCTCGAGAGGATAAACGAGCCGGCAAGAGTCAGGCTGTTGCTGCCGCTGAGGGTCAAGGTTTCAGTGTTTGTGGCGCTGGTATAAGTGATGGTGTTGGCAATCGTGTGGGCGCCTCCGCTGGCAAACAAGTGACTTTCGCCACCTTCGCTACCTACAGTAATGCCCACCATGCCCGTGCCCAGCGGACTGGAATTTGGCCAATTTGCAGCATCTGTGCCCACGCCGACATTGCCACTGCTGAGGAGAACGCTGTAGCCACTCGGCCCATTGCCATTATTATCCACACCACTGTCATTGAATGTATTGGCGGCATTATTAAAGATGACACTCCCATTACCGCGCGGCACAAACTGCCCACCGGTGCCGGTAATGAGACCGTTGTAAACCTGAACGCCATTGGTGCCGTTATAAGGAGCAAGCTGAACTTCATTGCCAACGGTGGTAATTTCAATCGGAGCATTGTTGGTAAAAAATCCGTATAGCCGAATTCTATCCGCCGTTGCACTGGTATCCCATTTGTCATAAATGGTGAGCGTCGCACCAGACGACCCGGTCAATGCATTTAATATGACAAAGGCATATGATGAGGTTCCATCAATTTGGAGAGTGCTGTTGGCGGTAACATTGATATTGCTCAAGCCAACAGTTGTTGAACCCGATTTTAACCCCATTTCCAATGTTCCACCGGCCAACGTCACGGTGCCGATGCCGAGTGCCCTCTGGCCGGAGTCATCAACAATCACCCTGCCACTGCTGATGATTGTGCCCCCGGTATAGCTGTTTGCGTTGCTGATTGACAGTGTGCCTGAACCGTTCATGAGCAAAGAAACCGGCCCGGCAATATAGCCGCTGCCATTCATGAAATAACTCTTGGAGGCGGTTTCATTGATTGAGCTGGGCGCCAAAGCACCAACCAAGGTCACGACTTGATTGGTTGAAGAATCATCAAAAGTTACGTTATCGCCCTCGTTGAAAACCACAGCACTGCCGGCACTGTTGGTCCAGTTGGCAGTGGTGGCCAAATCCCAGTTCGTATTGGGATTGCCCCCCTGCCAGACCAGGTTCGCCGGCGCGGCGAGGGTCAACGCCGCGATTGGAGTTGAAGTGGCTGCCAGACCGCAACTGTTGGTGATGATCACATAATAACCATTGGCGGCCGTGGCGGCGTCGGCAGTGGTCGCCGGAGAAATGACGAGCATATTGGTTTGGGCGCCGGATACATTGCCACCATTGCTCAGGCCGGTTCCATTTTTATACCATTGATAATTCAACCCGTTGCCGGTGGCGGTCACAGAGAAGGTTGCATAGCCATTGGTAGCGACCGTTATCGAGCTCGGCTGGGTGGTGATGTTCGGTCCGGCCAGGACTGTCACGACGGCGTTGCTATTCATCCAGCCGACATTACCACTGACTGTGTTGCTCGCCAACACGGTGTAAACCCCGGAAACCGATTGCGACCCGAAGCTGACGGCGGAACCAGTGCCGGTGACGGTTTGTCCGGAGAATGCACTGTTGATGTAAAGCCAATAGACATTGCCCGTAACTGAGCTGCTCAAACCAACAGGAAATACTTGGCCCGGACACCCGGCGCCGCCGCCCGTCACGTTGAAGGTGGGCCCGGGCGCAGGACCCGTTGGCGTCACAACCGACCAATTACTGCCCACACGAAGTTCGTCAAACAGGTTGGTGGAAATGACCGAGCCGCCTTGTCCGGTGCCGTATATAAGACACAAGCCTTGCAGTGTGGGCGGAGCGGTCATCGGGCCGCCGGTGCCATCGCCGGGGTTGGAGTTGGTGGTATAGATGGTCGGGGCCGGGATGTTGGCGTCGTTGCCCAAGGAGGTCGGATTGACCCAAAGGTCCACCTCCCCTCGATTTGTGTTTATATTATTTGTAAACACGTAGGCCAGCACAATAAAGTAGGTATTGCCGGGGGTCAAAGCACTGGTTGTGTTTGTCAACGGGTAGGTGTTGTTGTGCACATCAAACTGCAACTGGCCGGTCGGGGTGACCCAAACGGAGACCCCGCTGCTGCCGCTCGCTGAACTGATGGTCGCGGTCTCGACCTCACCAATGATGGGGCGGGCGGCGGTGGGCAGTGATTGAATGTTCAAAAGGAATGAGAGGTAATTCGTCCCGCTGGTCTGTGGCGGAAACGGTGCGGCGGTGCTTCGACCGACAGCTGTGGGTCCCATTATTCCTCTGGGAGGACTATACGGATCGGGAGCCAGGCCGGGATAACTCAAGGCATAGTTGGTGCTAACGAAAGGGCTGCTATTGGTGCTCATGCTGTTGCCCGTGCTCCAATTGGTGTACACCTGCTGGCAATTAAAGGGGTCTTGGGTGGATGTGTTTTTCCCGATCCAGACGCCTTCCGGGTATTCGCCAAACGGTTCATAAACCGGAAACGAGAATTGCGCCTGGGCGCTCTGAATAAGGAGCAGAAGGCCGCACATTCCGATGATTTTTTTAAACATTGGGGTTGGGTTTTTTCTCATAATTCGGGTTGGGTTGGGTTTTTCCCCCATCAGTTGGGGTACCGTTCAATTTATTATAAACCTGTTTTATTGAGCATAAGCTCCACTGCCAGTAACCTGCTCCGTCCCCCCTCTGCCGTCAAAATAACCAAAGCTGCGAACAGTTTTATGCACTGGATTGATGGCAGCGCCCGGTTTGGCTAATGAGGAGTCGGCAAGTTCGTCAGCGTCCCCAACTGCCCACAGATCAGAAGGCGACACCCCGGCACGTCTGATTTGGTTCAAGTTCAACGGTTCATGGCCGTTCGAGCCGCTGGCGGCGTCATTTTTACCAAACGGTTCCGGACCTAATTCGGACCCCTGTGTACCCATCGTATTATTTTTTGGAAAGGCAGCGTCCAACAATGCTTTCGCCCCGTTTGCCCCGGTGCCTATGTTTACGGCATAGGATCCCATCGCATTGCCGTTTTGGGCATAAGACTGATAATTATCATCAGAGGGATTCACAAGGGTGGAGGCTGAGTCGATATTGGCCGGCCCCCAGAGGCTCGTCCAGGACGGGCATATGAATACTTTGACAACAAAGTTTGAAGTGGTTCCAACAGTTTTGGGATCCGGCAGGGTTAGATATTGCCATATATATACCGGCAACCATTTCAAGCACCCCCCCGTATGCACGCCGTTGTAAACCGGAACCTGGCCATAAGTAAGTCCATAGTTCACACCCGGATTTCCACGGCAGCCCGGGCCCGGCGGACACTGATCGTTATAATCGTTAAAATACATCTGCAGCGCCAAACAGGTTTGCTTCATGTTGGCCGTGCAGTTCATCAAATACGCCTTGCGCTTGGCCAGAGCGAGCGCCGGCATCAACATTGCCGCCAAAATGGCGATGATGGCGATGACCACCAGCAGCTCAATCAGCGTAAAGGCCACGCGCCGGTTGACCCTTTGGTCTGTCTTTTTGTAAAAACAATTCAAATTTTTCACTGCTTGAAAACTACCATTTTATTTCTGCCACTGAGTTTCAAAAATTTTTAAAAAGTTGTTTCTGGAAACACGGATGAGCAAAAATAACGCATATTTTACCATTTGGAAATGGCGAAGGTTTGCAAAGTTATTTGAAAAAAGCGCACAAGCGTGCGGAAAAGCTTGTAAAATCGGGTGCTTCGTTTTAGTGTGCCGTCAAAATATGGCCAAAAGACAAAAGCGCGTCCTCCTGGCTCTCGGCTGGTATGATTACCATTTGCATCAGGGCATTGAGAAATATGCGCGGGAACAAGGCTGGCATCTTTACGCCAATATGGCCCGGGAAAAGGTGATTCCCTGGGGCTGGGAAGGCGATGGCGTTCTGGCCTGGCTCGGCGCGGGCGACGACCTCGCGGAATTTGTCAAAGCCGTCAACAAGCCGACGGTGGATTTCAGCCTGCGGCGTCCGCAATTGAACTTTCCCCGCGTGCTGGAAGATCACGCGCACGCAGCGCAACTGGTTGCCGACCATTTTCTGTCCCGCGGCTTCACCCATTTTCTTTTCTACAGCGACATGGACAACTGGTCTTATGAGGAGCGCGGCGAAGGGTTCATCAACGCGTTGAAACACGCCGGACACCACGCCAACTGGCTCCGCTGGCACCAGTCGGCGGCTTTCACGACCGGCCGCGATGAATGGAAACAAAAGCGCAAATGGCTCGCAGCGGAAATGAAAAGGGCACCCAAGCCGCTCGCGGTTTTTGCCGCGAACGACCAGCAGGCGTTGGACGTGCTCGAATCTTGTGAGAGCGTGGGCATAGCCATTCCCGAACAGGTCGCCATCATCGGCGCGGAAAATTATCTGCTGGCGCCGGATGCCATGCGCACGCCCATTTCCAGCGTGGACACGAATCTGGAGACCCTGGGTTATCGCGGCGCGGAACTGCTGGACAATTTGATGAACGGCAAACCGGCGCCCCCCAATCCCATTCGCATCCCTGCCGCGGGAATCGTTGCCCGCAAGAGCAGCGACATCCTGACCATCGCGCACAGGGGCGTGGCCCGGAGCCTGCGCCACATCTGGGAGCACAGCCACGAACCCATCTGCGTCAAAGACCTGGTCGGGGTCGCCGCGATGTCGCGGCGCGGGCTGCACATGGCGTTTCTGGAACATCTCGGGCGTACGCCCGGACAGGAACTTCAGCGCGTGCGGATTGACCGGGCCAAACAATTGCTGATCAGCTCAAACCATAAAATTGAGACGATCGCCGGGATGTGCGGCTACCAAAGTGCAAACAGCTTTTGCATCGCTTTCAAACGCGTCACGGGAATGTCGGCCAAAACATTTCGCAAAAAAACCCCGGGCTTCGGACTGGCCTATGAAATGGCCCGGAAAAACAAACCCGGCCAGAAGTGACGTTCCTTTCCGAAATCCTCCAAATGAACCGTTTGTTTTTCCTCGCGCCGGTCGTTTGGATTTTTTCCTGTCTGCATCTGGAGGCGCAGACGAATCTGTTTGTCGCCGCCGATGGCAGTGCCCCATTCAAATCCGTGCAGGAGGCCGTCATGTCCGTGCCGTCGGGCAGCAACACGAATCCCGTCATCATCCACATCAAGCCGGGCGTTTACAAAGAGTTGATTTACATCCAGCGCGAGAAACGCTTTTTCAAATTGGTCGGCGAGAGCGCGACGAACACGGTGCTGACTTTTGGTTTGTATGCCAGCCTCACCAACTTTGACGGCAAGCCGATGGGAACTTTTCACACGCCTTCGACGACGATTGACGCGGACGATTTCACGGCGGAGAACCTCACGTTTGAAAATTCCGCAGGCGCGGTCGGGCAGGCCTTGGCCATCCGCGTGGACGGCGACCGCGCCAGTTTCCGCAACTGCCGTTTTCTCGGCTGGCAGGACACGATTTTGCTCAATCGCGGACGGCAGTATTTTGAAAAATGTTACATCGCCGGCGCGGTGGATTTTATTTTTGGCGCGGCGACGGCGTGGTTTGAGAAATGCCACATTAACTGTCCCGGCAGCGGCTACATCACCGCCGCCTCGACGCCGGTTGACGAACCCTTTGGGTTTGTTTTCGCGAATTGCAAAATCACCGGGGCAAAGCCGGACGTGAAAACATTTCTCGGCCGGCCGTGGCGGATTTACGCCAGCACGATTTATCTGAACACGGAAATGTCCGGGGTCGTCCGCCCGGAAGGCTGGAACGACTGGAAAAAGCCGGGGGCGCACACCACGGCGCGTTACGCGGAGTTCAACAACACCGGTCCGGGCGCGAGTCCGACGACCCGGCCTGACTGGATCAAACAATTGACCCCAGCCGAAGCGGAAAAAATCACGGTGGAAAAAGTTCTTGGCGGCGGGGATGGTTGGAATCCGGTTGCGATTCAAAATTCACCGTTCGGAGCCAACCGTTTGAACATCGAATACGGCGAGGCGGGTGGTGAAAAATTATTGCTCGACGCGCACGTTCCCGACGGTGAAGGAAAATTTCCCGTCGCGATCATCGTTCACGGCGGCGGCTGGGGCAATGGCGACAAAGAGACAGACCTCGTGCCGGTCTTCGCGCCGGTCGCGACGAATTTCACCTGGTTCACGATCAATTACCGGCTCGCACCGACGAACCGCTGGCCGGCGTGTTTTGAAGACGTGCAAACGGCGATTCGTTGGGTGAAACAACACGCGGCGGAATTCAAGGGCGATCCGAACCGCATCGCGCTATTGGGTTATTCCGCCGGCGGCCAACTGGCGACGCTCGCGGCGATGTTGGCAAAAAAAAACACGCAAGTGCAGGCGGTCGTCGGGTTCGCGCCGCCGACAGATTTGGTCGCTGACGCGCAACGGCGCGGCAGTCTGGACCAATGGCCTTCGATGAAAAAACTTTTGGGCCGCGATGGGTTGGACGACGGGACGTTGAAGTTGTTGGTGGAAATTTCCCCGATCCATCACGTCAGGCCGGGGCTGCCGCCCTTTTTATTGATTCAGGGCAACACGGACAAAACGGTTGCTTACGACTTGACGCTGGAGTTTCAGGCGAGATTGAAGGCGGCTGGCGTTCTCTGCGATTTGATCACCCTCACAAACGCGCAACATCGCATCGCCGATTGGGACAAAGTTGCCCCGGGCTTTCAGGCAAAAATGATGGCGTGGCTGGGAGAAAAATTGACGGCGGAAACACCCGCGAAAAAATAATCGCGGATAAATGCCTGTGCGTTGTGTCCGCGATGAGCCTTCAAGCCGGAACCGTTTCGCACCGCGGCGAACAAATCGCCTGCGGGGTCTTTGCCTGGCCCAGCAACAACGGTTTCATGTGCCGCTCGAAAAGATTTTCCGTCACGTTTTTGGCGACGACGGCTTCGTGCTTTTTCAGCGCGTTGAGATAGCGGTCGCCTTTCTGGGCCGCGACTTTGAAGCTGATGTGCAGCAATTGACGGAAACTGGGATTGTAATCCTTGCATTTCTGGTCGTGGCGCAACGCGGAAACAAACTGGTGCGAACTCCAGTCGTTCACCACCGCCGCCCCCGGCAGTTTCGCCCGGTCAATGTCAATGACCGTCGCATAAGGCACGCATAATTCGTCCACCTGCTCAATGGCGGAGGCGTAAATTTCCTTGACGATTTCCAGGCCATCGCCGCCCGCTTCGGCGAGGCCGATGAGTTCTTCCAGCCACGTTGTGCCAGCGGTTTTGATATGCACGCCGGCGTCAAATTTCTTCAACGCGCGCCGCATCGGTTCGTAGATGGAAAATTTGTCGCTGCCGGAGTGGACGCTCAACTTGAGCGACGCAGGCAGTCCGTATTTCTTGACCGCAAATGCGATGACGGCGAGGTCCTCGTTGAATTCTTTTTCAAATTGTTTCACGTCGCCGACGTAATCCACGCCCTTGTTGAAACGGCCGGTGAACTTCGGCGCGACGGTCTGGATCGGAATTTTCTGGTTGGCAATCGCGGCAAGAATGATGAGCAATTCCGGCGGCGTCTGCGGACTGTCGGTTTCGTCCATCGAAACTTCGGTGATGAAATTTGCCGCACCCTTGGCCTTGACGATGTGCTGGTAGATTTTCCCCGCGTCCTGCGCGGCGAGTAAAAACTTGTTGGCGACGCGCTCGACTTCAGCGCGCGTGATGGCAAACGGCGGGTCAATGTGCGGAATGGAAATCGTGCCGACGAGTTCGGGATGGCGATCCACAAACGTCTCCACGTCCGCCGCGCTGGCGGGTTTGCCGATGCTGTCGGCCACGTCAATCGTGTAAAAATCCGAATGAGGAATAAAGCGGTCAACGGTTTCAAGGCGGATATGGTCGGCGTCCACATGATAGGGCTTGTTCCAGCCGAGTTCCCTGACGGCGGCATCGGCGGCGGCGCGCGTGCTGGACGGGTCGCTGCCGACGAAAATGTGTTCCCGGTTGGATTTGTTCCAGACGGGAACAAAAAGCGCGCCGAGTTCGGTGGCGCGGATGCAAGCGCGAAGCTGTGCCTTGCTCTGATGCGCAAAGCGGTCGCCCATGCCGAAGGAAAATTTGCCCAGCGGTAAAAATTGACTCATAAGTTATTGTTTGAATGACCTAAACTCTTATAAAACCATCGCGAGTGATACTGTGTTCTTTTGCAAAATTATATGAAAATTATGCACTGGCGTCTCACAGGTTTAATGGTTGCGGGTTGAAAAAGAGTTGGCTTGGGGGTTTGGACCCGGCCATAAGGCGGGGTATGAAAAATTAAACTCAACGCCAGCCAACGCCGGCAAAGTTCTCACTCCTGCGCCAACTATGCAACCTTATTCCCAACCATTTGGTGCCTCAATTGGCCCGCGAGCACGCCGTGGAGGAGAAGAGCCGCACCTTCCGTCCGTGGAGCCATGGGTCAGTCTGATCCATGCCCAACTGACGCACGCCTTGGGCTCAACGACGTATGCGACACCCTGCGGTTGCACTCGGGTCCGTTACCGGCCATTCGCGGCGCAACCCCGCCCGGCAAGAACGCCCTCTCGCACGCCAATCGCCAACGCGACGCCCGGCTGGCCGTTGGTGCCGCACCCGCATTCCAATGTGGAGGGATTCGATTTTCATGGGGAAAATTTAACCACGGACCCGTCCTCCGTAGCAATACTGCGGAGGGTGGATGAACACGGCGTAAAGCCGCGTGGCGGCCACGCCGCTATACGCGGATGAACACGAATTTTTTTGCGATCGCAAAAATTCAGGTTGAAGCATCTTCCTCGTTCTCGTCCCTTGGCGCGGCGAAGTGCAACGGAGACGGCTCGTCCTCGAAAAATCATGGCTGACAACTCCGCAAAACGCGCTAGGCTCGACGACAGCCAAACAACTTAAAATCAAACAAACACCATGGCCCGTGCAAATCCAATTGACCGCTTTGAGTTCGAGCGCGTGCTGTGGACCCAGGGCGTGGCCCGGGTCGCGGGGGTGGATGAAGCGGGTCGCGGCCCGCTGGCCGGGCCGGTCGTCGCCGCGGCGGCAGTCCTGCCGTCGAAATGGGCGGAATCCGGCCTGCCGCACGAGCTCGAGGGCTTGAACGATTCCAAGCAGCTTACCGCCGTGCAGCGCGAAAAATTCTTTGCCTTTCTTACCGCGTGCCCCGAAGTGCAATATGCCATCGCGCAGGTTGGCGCCGGGAAAATTGATGCCATCAACATCCTGCGCGCCACGCATCGCGCCATGAACGACGCCCTCGCGCAATTGCGGCCCGCGCCCGAACACGCGCTCGTGGACGGCCGGCCCGTCAAGACCATGGCGGTGCCGCATACGGCCATTGTGCAGGGTGACGCGCGGAGTTATTCCATTGCCGCCGCGAGCGTGCTGGCCAAGGTGACGCGCGACCGGTTGATGCTCGAATTCGACCGGCAATGGCCGAAATACGGATTTGCCGGGCACAAAGGCTACGGCACGGCGCAGCATCTGGCGGCGATCGCCATCCACGGCCCGTGCCCGATCCATCGGCGCAGCTTCGCGCCGTTGAGACCGGTTCAACGCGAACTGTTTTAACCACGGATGGACACAAATAAACACGAATGCAGAAACGGAGTGTTGGAGTGTTGGAGTGTTGGGAAAATCCCATTACTCCAATGCTCCATCACTCCAATATTTCTCGCGTTCGTTCGCGATTGATTTTTCGCATGAAACTGGCCGAGCGCATCAACTCGCTGTTCCACGCAGACAAGCCGGAGCATTTGCGACGTGGCGAACTGGGCGAGCACGCGGCAAAACGTCATTTGCAACGGCAGGGGCTGAAATTTCTCACGGCCAATTTCCATTCGAAGCGCGGCGAGATTGACCTGGTCTTTCGTGACGATGATTGCCTGGCATTCGTCGAAGTCAAAACGCGGTCATCCGAGGATTGGACGCGCCCGGCGGCGGCGGTCAACGCGCGCAAGCGGCGATTGCTTTCGCAAACCGCACTGGATTATTTGCGTCTGCTGAAAAATCCGGCGGTGAAAATCCGGTTCGATATTGTCGAGGTGCTGCTGACGGACGGCAAAGTGCATGAAATCCGGCATTTGCCGAACACATTTGCGATGGCAAAACCGTATCGTTACGGGTGAATTTGCTGTAGTGTCGGCGCTATGCGCCGATTCATCGAGCCGCAGGCTCGACACTACACAAAACAGGCCACAATCTAAAAGGGCTTTTCGCCAGCGTGACATTGGTGCGCGAGCATTGTCCAATCAGCAATGAAGACACTTATGAACGAGCCGGCGAATGGAACGGGTTTTGTCTGGTCACCATGAGCACAACTTACAAAATCGTGGAAGGGACGATGGGACTTGTGGTTATTCTCGGGGTCATCGGTTGGGGATTCTTCCGCATGTTGAAACGGAGCTATGACCCGGCGAAGGTGTTGTTCAAGCTGGCAATCACAGTTCCGCTGGTCATTGCCTGTTTTATGGCTGCCATCGGACTCAGTTTTTTTGGACCGTTCGTCATGATAATTCTTGGGGTTGCCATATCAATCATGTGGGCGCCGCACATTGGTGAATGGCTGTGCAAACCCTTGACGGGCTTGTTTGATGGCGGTGGCGAAGAGCCGGAACCCAAGCCGTATTATTCCATCGCGCGTTCCCTGCGAATGAAGGGCAAATTTCTGGAAGCCGTTGTGGAAGTCCGCAAACAACTTGCCCGTTTCCCGAATGATTTTGAGGGCGTGATATTGCTCGCCGGCATTCAGGCTGAAGATTTGAAGGACCTGCCGGGCGCGGAAATCGCGTTGAACCATTTCTGTGACCGGCCTGACGCGCCGCCGAAGCAGGTTGCCGCCGCGATGAACCATCTGGCCGACTGGCAGCTCAAGCTGGCGCAGGACGCCAATTCGGCGCGCGCCGCGCTGGAGAAAATCACCACGCGGTTCCCGGACACCGAGCTGGCATTGCTGGCCGCGCAGCGCATCGCCCATCTGGGCGGCGCGGAAAAAATTTTGCTGGCGGCACACGACCGCCAGCCGATGGCCATGCCGGAAGGCGTGAAAAATGCCGGCCTGCTGGAATCGTCAGAGCATTTGCGTCCCGCCGAAATTGACCCGGCGAAACTTGCCGCCGATTATGTGAAACATCTGGAGCAGCATCCGCTCGACACGGAGGTTCGCGAAAATCTGGCGATCATTTACGCCGACCACTACCAGCGGCTGGATCTGGCAACGGGCGAGTTGGAACAATTGATTGAAGAGCCGAACCAGCCGTCCAAGCGCGTCGCGCACTGGCTGAATTTATTGGCGGATTTGCAGATCCGCCATGGCGCAGATTACGACACCGTGCGTGGAACCTTGGAGAAAATTGTGGAACGGTTTCCGGATCTGGCCGTCGCGGAACTGGCGCGAACGCGGCTGGGGCGCTTGAAACTCGAGCTTAAAGGACATAAAGAAACGCCGGGCGTGAAACTCGGCGTTTATGAACAAAATATCGGATTGAAATACGGCTCACCGCGCCGGTTGTAGCGCGATTCCGTTTTCCAATGGCGCATCTGGACACACGCACCATTTTTTCTCCCTCTCCTCACTCAAGGAGAAGAGGGCCGGGGTGAGGAGCCAATGTTTACAGGCTCGAACCCCTCGCCCCAGCCCTCTCCCCGTTTGGACGGGGAGAGGGAGTTATTTCCGTTCGGTGCGTATGTCAAGATGCACCCCTTTTCAAACAATGGTGTCTTGCCGGCGTGACATTGGCGCGCGAACGTTGTCTAATTGGCAGTGAAAACACTCATGAACGAGCCGGCCGCAGGATGTGAATTCGCGGAAGAGTCGCCAGCCGATCTGGCGTCTGCGGAGTTTTCCAGTCTCTATGCTGAAAACAGCCGCGCGATTTATTATCTCGCGTTGCGTTTTCTCGGCGACCCGCAAAAGGCCGAGGACGCCACGCATGACGTTTTCCTGAAGGCGTTCCGCAAGCTGGACCAGTTCCGCGGCGAGGCGTCCCTGCGCACGTGGCTTTACCGCATCGCCATCAATCATTGCCAGAACCTCCGTCAGGCCTGGCATGACCGCCACGTGTTTTCCAACGCGGACGACGCCGTGTGGGAAAACGCCGCGGCCAGAACCGATTCGCCCTTGCGGGTCCTGGAAATCAAGGAGCTGGGCCAGCGAATCCAGAAAACGCTCGACGGTCTGCCGGATGAATACCGGCTCCTGTTGCTGCTCGTGGCCGACGAGGAATTGAGTTACGAGCAGGTGGGCGCGCTGGTCGGGCAATCCTCCGACGCGGTGCGGGGGAAATTGCATCGCGCCCGCAAAGCCTTTGCCGCGCTTTTTGAAAAAAATGCCTGAAGTTGAATTATGAAACACCAAACCAAACTTTCCCAGGAACAGCAGCAACAGCACGCCGCCGAACACCAGACCCAACAACAAGCTGTCCGCGAATTTGCGAACGCCGAAGAGATGCTGCGCTACGACGCCTCACAGACAACCGTGCCGCCGGGCATTGCCCAACGGCTCCAAAAATCCACCGGCGACCTGCCCAAGCCGAAAACGGCCTGGTGGAAACGTCTGTTGGGAGGAGCCAATCGATGAAAAACCTTTTCCGAAATCCCTTTTTATCACTGCAACCATGAACTTCCAAACTGAACTCGAAACCCTTGTCCGCGCGCGTTATCCGATCCTCTATGTCATTTCGAGCGAGGAACTGCGCGTGCAAAACGCGGTCGTTGAAATCGCCCGGAAGCGACAAAAAAAAGTTTTCGAATGGACTTACAGCACCGGCATTGTTCCCGCCGGCACGTCCATCCAGTCGCAGAAAAACCGCAACGCCGCCACCAAGGACCCGCTCGCGGCGCTGGACCAGGTCATCGAACAGGTGGAACCGGCCATTTTTGTCTTCAAGGATTTTCATCCGTTCCTGACCAGGAACAATTTCGCCATCATCCGGAAGCTCAAGGACATCGCGTTGCACCTGAAGAACAGTTTCAAGACCATCGTGCTGATTTCGCCGGTGATGGAAATCCCGGCGGAACTGGACAAGGAAATCACGGTCATTAATTTTCCCCAGCCAACCAAGGAAGATCTCGGCGAAATGCTCGACAAAATCATCGCCGAAGTCAGCGACCGGAAACAGATTCAAATTGATCTCGACGGCGAAGGCCGGGAGCGGCTGCTGCAGGCGGCGCTGGGTCTGACGCTGGGTGAGGCGGAAAATGTGTTTGCCAAAATCATCGTCCAGGGCGAGCGGCTGAGCGGCGAAGACGTAAACGAGGTCTTCGCCGAAAAACAACAAATCATCCGCAAAAGCGGGCTGCTGGAGTATTATGCGGCCAGCGAGGATTTCTCCAATGTCGGCGGCCTGGCGGTGCTCAAGGACTGGTTGAACAAACGCGCGGTGGCATTCACCGATGAAGCGCGCGCGTTTGGCCTGCCCGCGCCGAAGGGGATTTTGCTGCTCGGCGTGCAGGGCTGCGGCAAGAGCCTTTGCGCCAAGGCGGTTTCGCGGCTGTGGCAACTGCCGCTGCTGCGGTTTGACATGGGCCGGATGTTCGGCAGCCTCGTGGGGTCATCAGAAGAAAATGTGCGCCGGGCCATCGCCGTCGCCGAATCGGTTGCGCCGGCGATTCTCTGGGTGGACGAAATTGACAAGGCCTTTGCCGGCTCGCAAAGCTCCGGCGCGACCGACGGCGGCACGACCGCGCGCGTCTTTGGCACGTTTCTCACCTGGCTTTCGGAAAAAAATGCGCCGGTGTTCGTGGTGGCAACCGCCAACGACGTTTCGCAACTCCCGCCGGAACTGCTGCGCAAAGGACGGCTTGACGAAATTTTTTACGTGGACCTGCCGAGTGAAGAGGAACGTGGGGAAATATTCCGAATCCACCTGGCCAAGCGCGGCCGCGACCCGGAAAATTTCGACCTGCCAGCGCTGGCCGCCCGGAGCAAGGATTTCAGCGGCGCGGAAATCGAGGAAGCCATCAACAGCGCCCTTTATGACGCATTTTATTCCCGGCAGGAAATAACGACGGAACATGTCCTGACCGCACTGGCACAAACCGTGCCGCTGGCCAAAACCATGGACGAACAAATCAGCCACTTGCGCAATTGGGCCGAAGGTCGCGCCCGCCATGCCAGCCGGCCGCGTGCGGTAAAAGCCGTCACGATATGAAGGCGGGCCCGGTTGGCGATCCATGGAAAAACATTGGTTTTTAAAGCCGGACTTTGTTAGACCACTTCATAGGCAAGCCACCAGGCAACGGATCCGATCGGCATATTGCAAATGACAGCGGTGTGAAAGATGGAATGGGTCGGAACGCTTTCAGAAAAGGCGTCCCGGTTGAGTTGGTTTTTATCATGAGCCGGTTTGTCAATCTTGAGTTCGGTGACGCGTCCGAGGATCAGTCGCAGCAAAATGAAAAGGCACTGGTCAAGGACGAGGCGTATTACGTCAACGAGGCGCGGTCGGCATTCGAAAGCGGAAACTTCGAGCCGGCCCTGCGGTTTTACTCCAAAGTCCTGGAATTCAATCCGCAAAATGCCGCCGCGTGGACCGGGCAGGTGCGGATGTTGATTGAGCTGGGCGAATTTCGCGAGGCGAAGCTCTGGGCCGACAAGGCGCTGGAAAGGTTTCCCAACGAGCCGGAATTGCTCGCCGCCAAGGCCGTCGCGCTGGGCCGCAGCGGCGATTTGCAGGGTGCGCTCGCGTTCTCGGACGCCTCCATTGAAGAACGCGGCGACACACCCTACGTCTGGCTCGCGCGCGGCGACGTGATGCTCGCACGCGAAGAGCAACGGGCGGATTATTGCTTTGAGAAAGCATTGCTGCTCGCACCAAAGGACTGGTTCACCGCCTGGCTGGCGTCCCGGATCCGGTTTTATTATGAACAATTCGTGCTCGCGCTGAAATTGCTTCAGCAAGCCATCGAATGGAACACCGGCCATTTCCTTTTGTGGCTCGAACTGGGTCAATGCCAGCAGGCGCTCGGTTTGATCGGTCCGGCCAAAAATTCGTTCTTGCAGGCGCAACAATTGAACCCGCATTCTCGCGAAGCCGATCTGGCACTGGTCCAACTTTCCCAAAAGGGGCTCTGGGCGCGCCTGCGCGGCTGGTGGTGGCAACTTTTCAACCGATGAGCACAAAAAACCTGAATCAGCTTTTTTCCGCCGCCAATGAATTTGATGCTTCCGATCTGCATCTGGTGGCCGGGGTGCCGCCCGCTTTTCGGGTGAACGGCGAAATCATCATTGCCGATGAAGATGCGTTGACCGAAGACGAAATCACCGCCATGGCCGACGGCCTGCTGAATGAACAACAGAAGAAGAAATTCGGGCAGGAATGGGAACTTTGCATTTCCCTGTTGCACAGTGTGGCCGGGCGCGTGCGCGCCACGTTTTACCGGCGCAACGGACACCCGGAAATGAGCTTCCGCTTTTGCGGCGAACGTATTGCGACGCGGGAGGAGCTCGGTCTGCCGGAAAAAATTGACGATTTGGCGCGCAAACCGAACGGATTGGTTCTGATCACCGGCCCGACGGGGGCGGGCAAAACGACGACGCTCAATTATCTGGTTGACCTCATCAACAGCGAACGCCGCTGCAAGATTGTCACGATTGAAGACCCGATTGAATTCGTTCACGAAAACAAGCGCGCCATTGTCGTACAGCAGGAAGTGCTGACGGACGTGCACTCATTCAATCGGGCGCTCATCCACGTGTTGCGCCAGGACCCGGACGTGATTGTCGTGGGCGAGATGCGCGATCCCGAGGCCATTGCCACGGCCCTGACCGCAGCCGAAACGGGACACCTGGTGCTGGCCACCATGCATTCGCCGAGTGTTTCGCACGCGATCGAGCGCATCGTCGGCGTTTTCGAGGGAAGCGCCCAACGGCAGGTCATTATGCAGTTGTCCAACGCGCTGCAGGGAATCATTTCCCAGGACTTGCTGCCGGCGGCGGACCGCACCCGC
>Ga0208188_1000246_pt1 | contig 44496 bp, 43 predicted proteins | sample June2015DPH_8_50_FD_184698 | JGI IMG/M metagenome (GOLD analysis project Ga0208188, IMG submission 184698) | Peatland microbial communities from SPRUCE experiment site at the Marcell Experimental Forest, Minnesota, USA - June2015DPH_8_40... | ecosystem: Environmental > Terrestrial > Soil >...
ACTCGTCCAATGATCCCGTCATGGCGTGGGAACAACCCGGCCAATGTAGTGGAGACCTTTTGAGCACCACCCCGTGTTCACAGAGCTTTACGAGTCGTTGCCCCAGCCGGTTGAGAAAGTCGGGCTATGGCGCGCCGCGTAGGCGGAAGGACTGGCGCACTCCAAGACGCTTCGCGCGTCAGATCAATGGGCAGGGGGCGTCACCCCGCCGGTGTTCGATAAACTTCTTCCGCCATTCCACGCGCGAAATTTTGCCGCGCGGGTTTAGACTCAGAGCAGGGACGAACCACCACTCCCGCGGCACTTGCCAGGCCGGCAGCCGGGTGAGCAGCGATTGTTTCAGATCCTCTGACGTGACGGGTTCGTTGGCGACAACGCACGCCACGATGTTTTCACTGCGATCCGCATCGCTGCTCGGCACGCCGAAGACGAGACACTCCCCGACGGATTTGTGCAGTAGCAGCGCCCCTTCGATGTGGGCTGGCGAAACCTTCCGCCCCGCCACGTTAATCTGGTCACTCAAACGTCCGCGCAGATGGACCAGTCCATGTTTCAACTCCGCGAGGTCGCTCGTTTGAAAGCATCCGGCGGCCAGCGTGGGAGCCGCCTCCGGCCAGTACGTCTCGCCCACGGCCCGGCTGCGCACTTCCAGACAGCCCTCCTCGTTGACGGTCAATTCCACGTTTCGCATGGGCGCGCCCACGCACGCATCGTCGGTGCGCGGCGTGTTGCCGGCATCAAAAGCAATGCCGCCACATTCGGACGAACCGTAAAAGTTGTGAATCTTGATGCCGCTCGTCTGGAAAACCGCCTGTTCCAAATTCGCCGGCAGCGGCGCGCCCGCCGAAATCGCGAGGCGGATGTTGCGCGGAATTGCGCCCGCCTCGTGCCATGCCCGCCACAATGCGGGAACGGCGGGCAAGGTGAGGGCGGGTTCAACTTCAGCCGCGCGGCGGATCGCCTCCGGCAATGGCGATGGCGCAATGATCAAGGGAATGCCGTGCAACAGGAGCGGCAACACCAGGTTCGAAAATCCGTAGGAATGGGCCAACGAAATCGCGCCGAGGTTGGGCCAGTCCGGGCGTAATCCCATCGTGGCAACAATATTCACGGCATCCGCGGCCAGTTGCTCCGCTGTAAATGCCACCACACGCGCGGCACTGGTGGTGGCTGAAGTAATTTTGAGGTGAACGCACGGCGGGGGCGGAAGCGGAACTGTCGGCGGCGACTGGTCCCGTTCCAGCGGACAAACAATGGAACGAGACTGCCACGCGCGGAGCACGGTGAGCACGAATTCAGCGGTGTGCCCCTGCGGATGAACGATTGTGTCCAGCCGGTTGGGAGAACTTTCCGCGTCGCGCGCCAGTTCGGCGAAACTCCATAGCCGGCCCGAAGAAAGCTCGCGCAGAGCGATGTCTTTTCCGCGCTCTTGTGCCACTTTGCGCCAGCGTTCGTAAAGCATTGCCTTTTGGTAACCCAAGGCCAGCTTTTGTCCAAGCATGATTTCTGCGGCTGAATCGGGCCCTTGCCGCTTCCGGTTGGGTTGAGGGTGCTTGACGTTATTAACGCCGTGCGTTAAGGTGGGATGCGCAATGATCGAAAGCTTTGCGTGCGCGGAGACGGAAATGATTTTTCGCGGGCAGGTGTCGCGGCGGTTGCCGACGGACATCCAGCGGACGGCCCGGCGCAAGCTCCTGCAATTGCAGGCTGCCACGGCGTTGCGGGAAATGGCGGTGCCACCCGGCAACCGGCTCGAAGGGTTGAAGGGCAGGCGCGCCGGGCAGCACAGCATCCGGGTGAACGATCAATGGCGCATCTGCTTTCGTTGGGAAGGCTCCGCCGCGCATGGAGTTGAAATTGTTGATTATCATTGAACGAACATGAAAAGCAAATTGCTGGCAAATATCACGCCCGGGGAGATTTTGGATGAGGATTTTCTCAAGCCGATGGGCTTGAGCCAATACCGGCTGGCGATGGACATCGGGGTGCCGCCGCGCCGCATCAATGAGATCGTCAAGGGCGAACGCGCCATCACTGCGGACACGGCATTACGGTTGGGCCGTTACTTCAAGATGTCCGGGCAATTCTGGCTGAACCTACAGGCGCATTACGATCTGGAGGTGGAAGAGGAACGCCTGGGCAAGCGGTTGGAACGTGAGGTCAAGGTCATGGCGGTTGCGTGAAGCCCTGAAAGTGCGACAGAAGCTGACCGCGCTCCGGGGAGTTAAAATTTTTGGTTCCGCCCGGCCCGGGGAAACGCTCATCATCGAAGCCACAATCACCGGCCGGCTGGGCCTGATGGTTCAGGCCAAAGTTTCCGCCTCCATCTCGGGCGTCAAAGTGATGACCGCGGAGCTCACCCTGAGCGGCTCCGCTGTGGCCGGCCCCGCCGGAAGTGGAGAGTAGTTTATAAATTGAAAAACCAGCGTAGCGGCGTCTCGGCAGAGCGCCGCAAACTTTATTTCCATTCAGCGGCGATCTTCCGAATCGCCGCTACGGAAACTGGGCATCCAAAAACCATTGGCAGCGGGCTGCTTCGGCAGGGCGAAAACGTCCTTGCCAGCACCTGCAAAAGTGGTAAATTCCCACTATGAAGACTTTGACTGTGGATGACCATAAGCGGATACGGATTCCTGACGCCATTCCGCGCCAGGTGTTCGCCTACGAAAATCATGGGGACGGGCATTTTGTCCTGACATTGGTCAAGGCTCAAACCGAAGAGCCATTTCCGCCGGATTATGATTTTGGGCTGAACGCGAAAAGCAACCGTGAACTGGCCACACTGGCCAGGGGAAGCTCGCTGAAAGTGCCATGAAAAACCAGTTTGACGTGTGGCGTTTCAATTTTCCTGAAAAAGGGGAGCATCCGGTTGTCCTGATTTCGCATCCTTCTCTTTGTGCGGGGGCTTCCGTTGTGAACGCGCTCTATTGCACCAGTCAGCGGCAAAACCGCGAGGCCAAGGCGCATGAAATTTTACTCAATGGCGCGGATGGTTTTGACTGGAAAACGTTCTGTGATTGTTCCCGGATGTATTTGCTGGATACCAACGCGCTTTTTAGACGCCGGGGCAGAGTAAGTCTTGAACGTCGGCGGGCAATCCGCGCAAAAATCCGGGACGTGTTCCGGCTGGCAGCCACGGATTAAGAAAAGCTTGCCACTTGAGGGGAGAGTCAGACAAAGCTTGTGCCAATGGGTTCGCCGCCAGACCACTCCGCCCGCTCGTTCCAGTTCGAGCGGGACACCTTTGCCTTTGCCAATGAGCTGGTCTGGAAATACCGCTGCGATCCGGCGCCTGGCAAAACCAACACCCTCCGCAATGGGCCGGCTTCCGCTTACATCCACCGTTGTTTTGTCATGGTGCGCTCGGCGCGGCAGTTTTTCTACCATGCGCGGTTTGAGCTGGCCCAAGCGGCGGCCGATGAGCGGACTTACCGCGGGCTGATTCGTGAAGTCGTTTCCCGCAGTCCGCGCCGGCCCAGCGTGGACGCCGATAAACTGGTGATCCCCGGCTACGACAGCCTGCGCTCGTTCAGCCAGGCGCAGGCGCCGCTTTTGCAGGCGGAGTGCGGCGGTGCGTGGCAATCTTACTTTCTGCGCAGTCATTGGCGGATGATTTTGCCCATGCCGCGCCGCCATCAGGAACGCATGGCCCGGCATTTGGTGGAGGTGTTTCCGATGCGGATTGCGCCCATCGTTCACCTGGTGCGCTTCCCGCAACTCACCATCAACCACGGCATCGTGCTGTTTGACTTCGCCGAAACGGGGGCGGAAATCCGATTCGCCGCCTACGACCCGAATGTTCCGGAGCATCCGTCGGAACTGATTTACGACCGCGCAAAAAGGACGTTCCTCTTCCCGCGCAATCATTACTGGAATGGCGGGCGCGTGGACGTGGTGGAGGTTTACCGCGGCTGGCTCTACTGAGAAGGGGCCGGCACATTCACCGCCGGATCGTGCTGGCGCCGGCCGGGTTGCCAGAAAACGAGGCCAAAGAAGACGAGTCCGCACCCGTTGATGCCGGCGATGTAGCCGAGCTTGTAACCCCGGCCCGTGTTTGCAGTTGCGTAGATTGGAACGTCGTGCCCCAGAAGCAGACTGGGCGCGGCCACCGGCATTAAGGCGCCGTGCAAAGCCCCCATCCAAAAGCCAGATGTCTGGTCCGGACGGTAGAACCGGGGTGCGGCCCAGTTGTAGGCCAGGCCGAAAATCAGCCCTGCGCCCACCAGACTGGCGATCTTTAGGGACCATTTTCGGAACCTAAATGACCCGGCTGAATCTCGCGCTTGCGTTGGAGTCACAGATGCCATGTGGGCAAAGCTTGAGGGTGGACGACTGACGACAGCAAGAATCATTTTCGCTGCGACAGTTCCGTGGGCGCCTGACACTGCCACCATTTTTCTCCCTCTCCGCCCCCAAGGGAGGAGAGGGGCGGGGTGAGGAGGTCAATGGTTTCCAAATTCAAATCCCCTCTCCCCGGCCCTCTCCCCGCTTAGGCAGGGAGAGGGAGTTGATGGTCGTGTCAAGTTGTTCCCCAGTTCCGGCTGCGGTGCCGGAAGGCCTTCGGAAAGGCGCAGGAGCAGATTGTGTCCGATTTTATCGTCCCAGTTGAAGTTGCTGGAAAGCACCACCACCGCAATGCGTTTGTCCACATTTAGTCCGATGTAAGCATTGTATCCCGAAACCATGCCGTGCTTGTAAAGGAGTGTCACCCGGCCGTTGTCGAAGTAGTTGACCAGCCAGCCGAGCGCCACGTCTTCATCGGGCGTCTTAAGCTGGACCTGATGCGTCTCGGCCAGGCGTGGTTCAAGCGGGTGGTTGAGCAATCCCAGGTTCGCCCTGGCGAAGATCAGCAAATCGTTGACGGTGGAATACAGCCCGCCGGTGGCCCGCATGATTTCGCCCATGTCCCACGACTCCATGGGGGTGTTGCGCCGAATGAATTTGGGCTGATCCCCCACGTGCCCGACCGCCAGGCGCTTTTGCTGGTCGGCATTGAGATAGAACGCGGTGTCCCTCATTTCCAATGGCCGGCAAATCTTCTCCGCGACCAAATCCGGCAGGGACCGGCCCGTCTTGATCTCCATCAGATGCGCCAGGAGAGCAACGCCGATGTTTGAATACACATACTCGCGCTGTCCTTTGGGCTTGATGTGGCAGGTGCGCAGATATTCATACAGGTAGGCTTTGTCAATGTAACCGTAGAGGTTGTGTCCGGTGAAAAGATAGCACGCAAAATAGCGCATTTGGGTGGGATCCATCGGCTGACGCGGCAAGCCGCCCGTGTGAGTCACCAGTTCCTGAAGCGTCAAATCCCCAATGTCCTTGTTTAGGGGAATCTCCGGCGGCAAAATGCTGCGCACGGTGTCCTCGTAATGCAACTGGCCTTCATCCACCAGGATGGCCAGCACGGAAGCCACGAATAATTTGGAGAGGGAGCCGACCTGAAAAACATCATCGCCGGTAGGTGGCTGGGTATCGCCGGGGCGTCCGGAAAGGCCGTAGCCAAAGTTCCAGGTGGAGCCATCCGGGGCCAGCACCCCGACGGCCATGCTGTAAATTTCGCCTCTCGCGATCAGTGGTTTCGCCAGCCGGTCTACCTCGTCCTTGATGCTGCCACCCGCTTGAAGCCGGGTTACAGCCGGCATTGGATCGGAAACGACACGCGAGGAGAACGTCTTGCAGGATGTTCCCATCAGCGCAGTGCCAAGCAAGAGGAGGATCGGGGGTTTGAGCCATATTCCTTGCAACCACCGGGAAACCGTTGCGGCAAATCCCCGCGACGAAAGTGAACGGGTATTTTCCCACGCCGGCCATGAGGCGCTCAAACAAAAGTAAGACTTCATTGTCCTGAAAATCTGGACGGCAGAGTGGCATAAGCGAACCGCCAGTTCAAGCTGCTGGCAACGAAGCGCGTTGGAGTCCAAGCTTCAGCTTGTTTAGGAGCGCCGGCCTCCGGCACGGCGTGTTGCTGCTCATCGTGCCGTGCCGGAGGCCGGCGCTCCGCTTTCCGCGATGCTGCATGGGGCAGTGTCAAGGTGCGCCGGTGTTGCGTATCGGTTGTCTTTTGCGTTGCCTTGCCAAGGAGCGGGTCAATATCCTCCGTGCAAATGGCTTATTCCGCCAAAGTGGATGATCTGACAGTCCGCGGCGCAAAACAAACTGCCTTGCACGAACGCGCGGCGGTGACCGCTCTGCAAATCTTCGGGCGCAAGGTCTTTGTGCGCGCGGTCATCGAGGTTTCCAATTTCTGCCGCGAGAACTGCTGCTACTGTGGCATGCGCCGCGATAACCATAACCTGGCTCGTGCCCGCGCCCACCACGATGAACTCGCGGAGTTGCTCATCCACCATCGCCCGGCCGCCGTCACCGACGTGAACATTCAGGCCGGCGAAGACCCGGTGGCCGCGCGTGAAATCGTCCGGCCGCTGGTTCGCACGCTGCGGCGTGAAACCAATCTCGGCATCAGCGTCTGTCTCGGCACGCTGGATTACGCCATTTACGAGGATCTGAAAGCCGCTGGCGCCTCCATTTACATCCTGAAGTTCGAGACCGCCGACTCGCATAAATACGATCAAGTTCAAGCTCCGGGCAGCCTGGCGGAGCGGTTGAATCACATCCGGTGGCTCTCGGCAAATGGATGGAAAGTCAGTTCCGGTTTCATCGCGGGGTTTCCGGGACAAGGCGAATCCGAACTGCTGAATAACATCCGGCTGGCGAACGAACTCCCATTGCACGGCAGCAGTGTCAGCCCGTTTGTGCCCGGCAATGACACCCCGCTGTCCACCGCCGCGCCCGGCAACGTGGAAACCACTTTGAACTGCATGGCCATCCTGCGCCTCCTGCGGCCGAATTGGGTGATCCCGGCAGTGAGCGCGCTCAATCTGGCCCAGGCCGGCAACGGCTACCGCCGCGGTCTCCGCGCCGGCGCAAACATGGCGACCATCAATCTGACCCCGCCCGATCTCCGGCGCGATTACGTGATCTACAAACGGGACCGCTTTATCATGGACGAGGAGCGCGTGCTCTCCGCCATCGCGGCGGAAGGGTTTTCCCCCTCGCGCCAAAGTCTGGCGGATTTCTATCGGAACGGGTTGCCAGGCAAAGTCAGGGAAGAGGCCGTCCTGTCGGCGCGCTAAACACCCTCATGGCCAGCAAGATTCTTCTCATCAGCCTCAATCGTTGCGTTTCACCCGACCCGGTGTTCCCGCTGGGGTTGGCGCATCTTAATGCGGTGTTGCGGCACGCCGGGCATGAGACGCGATGGATTGATTGCAACGTGAACGGCGAGTCGTTGGTGGAAACCCTCGCCAATTTTCAGCCTGACTTCGTTGGCCTCTCGCTCCGCAACATTGACGACGTGTTGATCCGGCAGCGGGAAACCTACTACGACGGACTGGCTCCGATGCGGGACACCATCCGCCAACACAGCGACTGTCCGATCATTTTGGGGGGAAGCGGATTCAGCATTTTCCCGGAGAAGCTGCTGGAGTTGTCGCAGGCCGACTTCGGGATTTGCGGCGAAGGCGACGGCAGCCTGGTGTCGCTGGTTGCCGCGCTGGAGAGCGGTGGCGCACACAACGCCATCCCCGGTCTGGTCTTCCGGCAGCACGGACGGATCGTTGTCAATCCTGCTGTTACCGGCGTGCCGGATCTGGAATTGAGCGAGGCAGACCGCCCGGCGCACATCGCCGATTTCTATCTCCGCACGGGCCGGATGCTGAACCTGCAAACCCAGCGCGGGTGCGCATTCAATTGCTGCTATTGCACCTATCCGCTGATCGAAGGCCGCCGCCACCGCCGGCGTCCAGCGGAACTGGTCGCGGCCGAGTTCGAGCAACTCCAGCGCCTCGGCGCCCGGCACACCTTCATTGTGGATTCGGTCTTCAACTCTTCGCCCGGCCACGTCGCGAAGATTTGCGAGGCCATGCTGCGGCGCAACCTGAAGATTTCCTGGAGCTGCTTTCTCCGGCCCCAGGGCTTGACGCCGGAGTTGCTGAAGCTGATGGCGCGGGCGGGCTTGACGCACATTGAATTCGGTTCCGACAGCCTGTGCGACGAAGTGCTGGAGGCTTACCAGAAGGAGTTCACCTTCGCCAATGTGCTGGAGTCAAGCGAACTGGCCGCGCGGGAGAAAATTGATTACTGCCATTTTCTGATTTGCGGCGGGCCGGGAGAAACCCGCGCCACGCTCCAGACGGCTTTCGAAAATTCAAAGCGGCTCCCCGGCGCGGTCTTCATGGCCGTGGTCGGCATGAGGATTTATCCGGGGACGCAGGTGTGCGAACGCGCCATCGCTGAAGGCCGGATCACCCGCGACACCGACCTGCTGCCACCCAGCTACTATGTGTCACCTCACCTGACCGCCGACGCGATCTTCGCGCAACTCCAGGAATTCTCCCGTCTTTCGCCCAGTTGGATTCCGGGTGACCCCGGACCGGCTTACCTCAGTCTCATTGAACGGTTGCGCAAACGGGGCACGGTTGGCCCGTTGTGGAGCTATTTTTCCATGGCCCAACGCCTGTGGCCGCAAGGCCCCGCCGGAGGTCCGAGGCCATGAAACGTCTCCTGCTCGTCACCCCGCTCGCCAGCAAAAGCTTGATGGGCGCCGGCTTTTGGTTCCGCGTGCCGTGCCTGGCCCTGTTGAAAATCGCCGCGCTCACGCCCGGCGACTGGCAGGTCACGATCATTGATGAAAAAGTCGAACTGCTCGACCTGAACCAGGACGTGGACCTGGTCGGCATCTCCGCCCTGACCACAACGGTTCAGCGCGGTTACGAAATCGCCGACCATTTCCGCCGCCGGGGCATCAGGGTCGTGATGGGCGGCATGCACGTCTCGTGTCTGCCCGACGAGGCGCTGCAACATTGCGACAGCGTGGTCATCGGCGAGGCGGAAGTGCTGTGGCCTGCGCTGCTACAGGACTTCCAGGAGAACGCACTCAAGCCGGTCTATCGCCATGGAGACGAACTTCCTTCCATCGGGCATTTGCCGGCGCCGGACTGGGAACTGTATCGCCCGAAGAATTACCTGCCCATCCACATGGTTGAAACCACGCGCGGCTGCCCGCTGGACTGCGAATTCTGCGCCGTGACCAGCGCGTTTGGCGGGCGGTACCGCAACCGCTCGCCGGAAGAGGTGGTGACGGAGCTGCGCGGCCTGCGCCCCTTCACGGGACTGCTCACGCTCAAGAACTGCGTGTTCTTCGTGGACGACAACATCATCAGCAATCGCGCCTACGCCAGAGATTTTTTTGCGCGCATTGCCGGCCTCAAGCTGAACTGGTTCGGGCAGTCCTCGATGAACATCGCCAACGATTCGGAGATTTTGAAGCTTTGCGAGAAAAGCGGCTGCACCGGCATTTTCATCGGGTTTGAAACCCTTTCCACGGAAACGCTCTCCTCCATCGGTCGGAAACCCAACCGCCCGGAAAATTACCTGGAAGTCGTCAAGAAACTCCACGAACACGGCATCGGCATTGACGGCTCGTTCGTCTTCGGCTTCGACACCGACGACGAAGGCGTGTTTGACCGCACGGTGGAGTTTTGTCTCAAGGCGAAACTGGAAGTGGTTTATTTTTCCATCCTGACGCCGTATCCCGGCACGCGCCTCTACCGGCGTTTGGTGGAGGAGGACCGCATCTTGACGCGCGACTGGTCCATTTATGACGCGAATCACGTCGTCTATCGCCCCAAGACCTTCACCCCGGATCAACTACTGGATGGCTACCAGCGCGCGTTGAAGGAGGTTTATTCCTATCCCGCCATCTTCCAGCGGCTGTGGGGCACGCCGGCGTGGAAAAACTTTTTCTGGCCGATGAACGTGGGGTTCCGTCAAGGCGTGAACAAATTGTGCCGCCAGAAAAAAACCAGCCTCCCATGACCAAGCCATCGCCAAAACGCATCAAGGTGGGGCGCGTCACTCCGTGCGCGCCGCCTCCGAATTCCTCCGAGCCCGGCGCGCAGGGAGTGACGCGCCCTACCACCCCAACAACTCCACAGCGGAAACCGTCGCCGGTCTTTCAATGGCCATTCAGCCCTTTTTGTTCACACAATGGCAGTGCATATTGTCATTGGCACACGAGTTCATGCGGAAATCTCGCGGACATTTCGTCTGCTGGCAAAGCGCCAGCCGCCGTCGCGCCGAAGCGGCGCTATGGCGCGCCGCGAAGGCGGAAGGGCTGGCACAGTCCAAGACGCTTTGCGTATTTCAGGAATCATTGTGCCGCGCGCAGCGTCTTGGAGTGTCCACCCTCCGCAGTACTGCTACGCCCGTCCTCCGCAGTAGCCCTGCTACGGAGGATGGAGAGGACGGGCGGCGGCCCTCCGCCGCTTTTCCCAGAGGCATATCATACTGTGCCAATGTTAACGGGAACGCTATAAACCATCATGCTTTTTCCCGCACCCCATCAACCCTCCGTTCCGCCTCGCGTGGTCGTCACCGGCGCGGGCATCGTCACGGCCCTGGGCCTGGGATGGAAGCCGAACGCGGAAGGGTTTCGCGCCGGTCGCACTGCATTCCGTCCGGTGACACTTTTCGATGTCAGTCGCCAGCGCGTCAAGGTTGCAGCAGAAGTGGACTTGCCCACCGCGCCGCCACCCTCGCGCCTCTCCGCGCGCCAGGCCGGACGGCTCGACCGCGCCAGTATCATGCTGTTGCTGGCGGCGCTTGAAGCGTGGGAGCAAGCCGGCTGGGAGCCTTCCGGCCATCTCCCGCTGATTCTCGGAACAACCTCCGGCGGGATGTCGCTCGGTGAAGCCTACTTCCGCCAGGCCGTGCAATCGCCGCACCGGCACCGCCGCCAGCCCACGCGCGCTCTGCACTATCAATCGCAAACGCAGGGCCGCATCGTGTTAGACGCGCTGGGCATTGGCGGGCCGGTCACCATTATCTCGAACGCCTGCGCCTCGGGCGGTAACGCCATCGGCCACGCGCTGGAACTGTTGCGCCGCGGCTGCGCCACACGCGTGCTCGCCGGCGGTTACGACGGCCTCAATCAACTCGTTTTCTCCGGCTTCGACTCCTTGCAGACACTCTCGCCAACGCTTTGCCGGCCCTTCGACGCGCACCGCGACGGACTGGCGATCGGCGAAGGCGCCGCCCTGATGGCGCTCGAAACGCTGGAGTCGGCACGCCAGCGAGGCGCGGTCATTCTCGGCGAACTTGCCGGCTACGGCGCAACCATTGATTTGCACCATCTGACCCAACCGCATCCGCAAGGCGATGCGGCGCTTGTGGCGATGACCCAGGCCTGTGAGATGGCCGGCCTGACGCCGGCGGACATTGATTACATCAACGCCCACGGTACCGGCACCCCGCTAAATGACATCTCGGAGGCCACCGCCATCCAACGTTGGGCGGGTAATCGCGCCGCAACCTTGCCGGTGAGTTCCACGAAGGCCAGTATTGGCCACCTGCTCGGCGCGGCGGGCGCGGTAGAAGCGGTGGTTTGCCTGATGACCCTCCGCGAGCAATGGCTGCCGCCGGAAATCGCGTTTGAAACCCCGGATGCCGCGTGCGCCTTTCCGGTGGTGCGGGAACCACGCGACGCACCGGTGAACGTTGCGCTTTCCAATTCCTTCGGCTTCGGCGGCGTCAACGCCACCCTCGTCCTGCGGAGGTGGGCATGAGCCGCGTGTTTGTCTGCGGATTGGGCGCGGTTTCTCCGGCGGGTTGGACTGTCGCGGCCATGCGCGAAGCGCTGGACCAGGGAGCGCCGCTCCCGATTCAACCATTGGAGCGGCCCGGTTGGACGAAGCCGCTGTCATCCCGCCTGGTTCCAAACCCGGCTCAACGCCTGGCTTTCCTGGGCCACCCACGGCTGCGGCGCACCAGTCCGGTCACGCACTATGCCGCCGCCGCCGCGCTGGAGGCGGTGGCAAAAGTGCGGCCCGGCAACGATCCATCTCACAGCCTTGGCATCATCGTCTGCCTGCAATCGGGTTGTGTGAATTACTCCTACCGTTTCTTCGACGAGACGCTGAAGGATCCCGCCACGGCCAGTCCGCTGCTGTTTCCTGAAACCGTCTTCGCCGCGCCCGCCAGCCATGTCGCCTCATTACTGGGCAATGCGCCGTTGGTCTATACGCTCCTCGGTGATCCCGCTTCATTTCTGCAAGGGCTGGCGATGAGCACGGAGTGGTTGGAGGAGAAACGGGTGGATGCCTGCCTGGTCATCGGGGCCGAGGAAACCAACTGGCTGCGGGCGGACGCGCTGTGGCACCTCGATCACCGGGCCATCATCGGCTGTGGCGCCGGAGTGGTGTGCCTGAGCCTTGATCCCGCCTTCTCAGTTGGCGTCGAATTGGAACGGATCACCGCCGTTCACACTTACACCGCGATCCAATCGCGGTCGCAGGCGGCGCGGGCCATGCGCGCTGAGTTGCCTGCCGGTTCGCCCGAACAACTTCTGTGCGACGGCATCGGCGACAGCCCGCGCACCGACGCCCCGGAGATCGCTGCGTGGCGCGACTGGTCCGGGCCGCGCTTCAGCCCGAAGCGAATCCTCGGCGAGGGTCTCGTGGCTGCCGCTGCGTGGCAGTGCGTGGCGTCCTGCGATGCCGTGGCCGGCGGCCGTTTTGCGGCAGCCATCGCCAGCATCGTCGGCTGCAACCAGCACGCCATCGGCGCGCGATTCGTGCGCGGCGCGCGGGGAATTTCGCATTTGCCCGCCACTCCCCCAACAGGCAGCATCGCGCCATGAGTTTGAGGGTTGTCTTTGTCACCGGGGCGAACGGCGGTCTGGGTCAGGCCATCGCGCAGGCTTTTCTCGCGGAGTCGCCGGACAATTTCATCTGGCTGGCGGTCCATTCGCGCCGCGAACGTGCCGATGAGATGACGCGAAAGAATCCGGACCGTTGCCGCTGCGTGCCGCTCGACGTGGTTTCCCGCGAATCCTGGCAAAAGGCCGTCGCGGAAATCCTGGGCGTTCACGCGCGGCTCGACGTGCTGGTGAACAACGCCGGCATCCACGAGGATGCTTTGCTCGGCACCATGCCGGTGGGTGCCTGGGATCGTGTGCTGGCAACGAACCTCGACAGTGTGTTTCACGGGTGCCAGGCCGTGCTCCCGGCGATGATCAGCCAGCGCTCCGGCCGCATTGTGAACATCGCTTCCTTGAGCGCGCTGCTGGCGCCGGCGGGACAAACCAATTATGCCGCCGCCAAAGCCGGCGTGCTCGCGCTCACGCAATCGCTCGCCAAGGAAGTGGCCCGCATCGGGATCACCGTGAACGCGGTCTGCCCCGGCTACATTGAAACCGATGCTCTCGTGCAGATGGGTGAGCCGGAGCGCAAGGCGATCCAGTCCCGCGTGCCGATGCGCCGCCTGGGCCGGCCGGAGGAAGTCGCGGCGGCGGTGCGTTTTCTGGCTTGCCCGGAGGCCGGCTATATCACAGGCTCAAGGCTGAAAGTGGACGGCGGAATTTTGTAATGAACAGCACAACGACGCTTGCACAGGACATCAAGCAGATGATGGTCGAAAATCTCATGCTGCAAATCACCGCGGACGAAATCGGCGATGAACAGAATTTGTTCGGCCCCGGCAGCCTCGGCCTGGACTCCGTGGACGCCCTCCAGTTGGTCGTGGCCTTGGACAAGAAATTCGGATTGAAGATTCCCGATCCCGACGCTGCGCGCCAGGTGCTCCAAAGTGTGAAAACCATGACCGACTCCGTGGCCGCGCACTTAAATCCCTTGACTTCACAGCCAAACCGCAGTTAACGAATCCAACCAACATCAAAAAACCATCATGAAGACCACACTCAAATCCATCAGGTTGATCGCCGTACTCGTCACCGCCATCGCGCTCCTGGGCGGCACGGGTGCCCGGGGTCAGGACACGAACAACCCCCCCCTCACCAAGGCGGAAAAAAAGCAGGCCGCCAAGGAAGCCAAGGCCGCCAAGGATCGCAACTATACCGCCAATCCGACCAAGGTGAAATTTGGCGAATTCAAGGCCGTTGAAATCAAAGCCACAGAAATCACAGAAAAGAAATACCAAAAGCCGGGTAATGAGAAATCCGCCGCAAAGATTGACGAGATGCTGCAAGCCCAGTTGAAATCCGTTTTCCCCAACCTCATGGTGATTCCGGCCGGCGGGGAATTTTCCAAGGGTAATGAACGGACGCTGCAAATAACTCCGTCCATCACACTGATTCACATTGTTTCCACCGGTTCCCGCGTCTGGCTCGGCGTCATGGCCGGCGGCTCGGATTTGGTCATGCATGTTGACTACCGGGACAGCTCCACCGGCGAGATCATTGCCAATCCAGACTTTTGGAAGGGCAACAACGCCTGGGCGGGTGGACATAGCTGGGGTGCTTCGGACAATCAGATCCGCGACGCGGTGGTCGCGCAGATCATCGGCTACTCGGTGGGCAATAAATAGAACACCTGACAAACTCATTTGACGCGGGTGGGGGCGCGCCACACACGGCAATCGTGATTGCCGTGCGCGGCAATCCTTGGAACTGTGGAATTTCATAAACCAATCAATTGGAGAACGACATGAGCAAACTATCGAAGACATTCCTCCGCGCCGTGCTGGTGGCGGCTATTGGACTGGTCCCGTGGCGTGCGACTGCCGGAGGGATCCGGGTTGAATCCGGTTCCGTCGCGTTCTTGAAACAAGAAAAACGCGTCAACCTGGAATACGACTACAGCGACATGAAGGTGGGCCGGAAACCCAAAGACGCTGTTCCGGAGCAGGAATTCATTGCCCGGCAGAATCAGAAACAAGCCGGCCGCGGCGACAGTTGGAGGTTGGAGTGGATCGGGCGCGCCAGTCAATTCCAACTCAAGTTCCAGGAACTCCTGAACAAACAGTCTGCGGAGGGCAATATCCCGCTGGTGTTCGGGACATTCAAAGATGCGAAATTCACCTTGATCCTGAAAACGAAGACCATCCTGACAGGTTCACAGGGCTTCGCGGCCTCCCCACCGTGTCTCACTGCGGACGCTGTGTTCGTGGAGACCAACAACCGGACAAACACGGTTGCCGTGGTCAAACTGGTCAACCTCCCCGGACTAGGCATGTGGGACTTTGACATGCGCGAGGCTTACGCCAAGGCCGGCAAGGAATTGGGGATTCTGATCTGCAAAAAGATCAAGTAATCGGACTGCCGGCTTTCATCGTAACCATCAGCGCGTTCGACCCCAGCCCGGCGTCTTTCCTGATTTCAACCCGATCAAACCCTGCCTCACGCAGCAGCGCGAGGTGGGTTTTCTCGTTTTCAAAATGCAGTCCGTGACGGGTTTTGTTCTGGCCGAAATGCACCGCCCATTTCTCCGACCAGGCCACGCGACCGTGCCTTGAAGTTTCTTCAGCACAGGCGTCGCGCACGATGAGACAACCGCCGGGACGCAACGCCTGAAAGACTTTGCGCAGCACCTCCGCCTTCAACTCGCGCGGGAAGTAGTGCAGCACGTCGCATAGCAACACACAGTCGCAAACGGGATACTCCACCCATTCCAGGATGTCGCGCCGCTCGAAGGCCACGCGCGGGTTGAAGCGGGCGGTCGCCTGCGCAACCCGGATTTTGTCCGCGTCAAAATCCACCCCCGACACGGTGCGTTCCGGCGCGAAAAGCGTGAGCCAGTGCGCCACGAGGCCGTAGCCGCAGCCCAAATCCAGAATCCGACCACGCACCGGCGCCGCCGCTTCCACAGCTTTGAACAGCGGATCGGTCCTCATTTTCCAAAAAACAAACTGCGTCACGTACGGTCCTTGATACCGATAGAGCCGCCTGACTGCCTCGCGGCGCAGGACCCACGTTTGCTTTCCGGAAGCAACACGGTTTGGAGTTCCGCCTTCAGGCGGTTCGGACGCGCGGGGCCGCCTGAAGGCGGAACTCCAAACAGGAAACACATTGGCGCGGCTCCGGTCTGACAACCATTTCATGCACGGTGGCACCAAGAACAGCGTGGCCAGCAAACTGAAGCTGATGCCAAGCAATGCCGTCAGGCCCACGGAGAACAGCGCCGGATGCCGCGCCAACACCAGCACGCCGACGCCGAAGAGCGTGGTGAGCGCGCAAATGGTTACCGCGCCGCCGGTGGAGGCCGTCCGCTTTGTGTGACCGCGCAGCGGCTCCAGTTCCGCCATGACCATGAACAGGCTGTAATCCCCGCCGACACCAATGACAAAAATCACGAAGATGAAGTTGGACATGTCAATGGGCAGACCCAGAAGTCCGAGCGTGCCCAGCGTCCAGAACACGCCCGCCGCCATCGGCAGCAGCGTGATCAACACCAGTTCCAGCCGTCCCAGCAGCACGAACAGCAGCAAGGCGTTCAATACCGCCACCAGCACGCCAAAGACTGGCAGCACGCTTTTTGCGACGCGGGCAATTTCATCCGTCAACGCCGCCTTGTTCAACAGCAACGCCCCCGGCGTTTCCTTCAGCACGGCCTCGCGCAAGCGCAGGAAACTCCGGCGGTCGGGTGCCTTGACGAGCGTGCAAATGGAAACGCTCCCATTCTTCTCGCTCCAGTATTCACTCAGCAACCGGTCCAAAGACGACGCGGCCCCGGCCAACGAATCGGGCGGCGGGGCAGGGGAGGCCAGCCGTTCCAGAAACGGATCAAACGCGTTCGCACGAAAACCCAGGCTGCCCGCCGCGCTCGCCAGCGAATGGCCCAGGTCACTGCGGCGTTCCTCCGTCCAAAACGCCTGCCAGTCGCGGTAGTTGCTCCGGCGCGTTTGTTCGGATGGAAACAGCGGCGCAATCGAGGAGAACGAATCAATGGCCCGCTGCTCCTGCAAAGTCCGCAGCACCGCGCAGACCTGTTCGTTCTTTTGCAACGCCTCCTCCCGGCTGGCGCCCGTCACCACCACCGTCGTCAGCGAAAGAGCTTTCCCCCAAACTTCGCGCACCAGATCGTCGTCGTGTCGCGTCTCCGCTGTCACGCCGTTGAGCCGTGCGAGGTCGCCATCGAACCGCAACCGCGCCACGCCCGCCACGCACAAGCCGGAAAACAGCAGCAGCAAGGGTAATACCATCCGTGCGCGGCGGTCGCGCCAGTCAAACAAACGTTGCATGACCGTCGTCAGCGGCAGCTTCCGGCCACTACCGGTCGCGCCCACGGGAATGAACAGCGGCAACACCACCAGCGCAAACAACGCCGCCAGCGCCACTCCCACCACGCCGAACAATCCCAGTTGCCGGTGCCCGGACACCGGCGAGAGGAACATGACAAAAAAGGCGGCCATGGTCGTCAACGCGCCGAACGTGAGCGCCGGCGCCAGTTGCGCCACGGCCTGCGCCAGTTGGAGCCGGGTGGCAGGCGGCGAATCGTCCATGTGATAGAGCACGTAGATGCCGTAATCCACCGTCACCCCGATCAGGATGCTGCCGCAGCCGATGGCGATGGCCGACACCACGTCGCCGGTGAAATGGAACGCCAGCAACGCACCCAGCAACCCGAAGACCGTGGGCGCCAGCCCCAGCAGCGCCAGCCAGCGCCGGCGGAATACCGCGAACATCAACAACGCCACGGCGATGGTTGCAATCACACTCGTGCGCGTGGAGTCTTCGCGAATCATTGTCGCGTTATCCAGCGCCACGCGATGCGCGCCGGTGACAGCGATGCGCACCGAGCCGGCTGGGAACTGCGTTTCAACCTTTCGCGCCGCGCCCAGCAACGCGCTCATCAGTGGCGCGCTTCGACGGAGTTCGGATGGACGAAAACCTGGCACGGCGCTGATGAGAACATGGCGGCCGTCCGCGCTGGTGATGCGACCGTCCACGATGTGCGCGTCGCCGATGCCCGCCTGCAACGCGCGCAATCGCAGCGACACAACATCGCCCAAACCCGCCGGGTCGGTTTGCGCCACTTCCTTGAGCATCAGCCCTTGCGGCTGGCTCATGCCCTTTTTCATCCAGGCCAGCCGTTGTTCCAGCGCGGGAGTTTGCAGACGGCCTTCAAGTTCGTGCAGTTCATTCGAGTTGAGCAACACCGGAAGTTGTGCCTGAAGTTGCTCGAACATTTCCCGCATGTCCGTCGCCTCGATGTTGTAGCGGAAGTCGCCCAGTTCCGGAATCTCCCTCAGCGCGGCGTGCATCTGGTCGGCCGCCTGCGTCAACCGCTCCGGCTCCAAGGCCGTCGTCTGGACATCCACGAAAAGCCGGTCGGCCTGGCGGACGTGCTTCAACGCCTCCACCTGTTCGGCAATGGCCGGAACGGACATTGGCAGCATGTCGGTGAAATCCTCGTTCAACTTCAGCCGCCGGCTCAACAACGCCGAGCTGGCGGCGAACAGCACCAACAACAGCAGCACGGTCGCGCGATGCCGCGCGAGAAACAGGTGCAGGCGAACGAGCGGGCCGGTCACGGTTTGCCCCTCCGGTTCCGCTGCCACCGGTTCTTTCATCGCTGCCGGCTGGCCCCGCCAGATTCTGGCCGCGATATAAGCCGCCAGCATTCCCAGCGCTCCAACCAGCACGGCGAGCACCACGCTGCCAACAAACCATTCGCCGATATAGACGGGGATTTGCCGGGCCGCATCCTTTGCCGCAAGCTCGATGAGCAACCCCGTGTGCAAGTAGTGGCCGAGCACCAGTCCCGCCGCCAGGATGAAGGGCGCGGCCAGCGGAAAGGAAATGTTGCTGGCGCCCATGGCGATGGCTTTGTTGAGCCGGAGCTGGTGCGCCAGCAAAGCCGCCACGACCATCTGCCAGCCCCAGATCGGCGCGATGCCGCAAAACAAACCCAGCCCCACCGCCGCCGCCAGGCGGCCCGGCGTCTGCGTGTGTTCCGAAAACAAGTGGCGCAGCACCGTGCGCACGCGCTGGCGTTTCGGCAGATCACGCAGTTCGCCGCGGGCCATCACCTGGCGCAGCAACGCCGGCGTGCAGAAGGCCAGCATCGCCAGGCGTGAATGCACCCGGGAAATCTGGACGGTATCCCGCCACGGCTGAAAGTGCGACCGCTTTGAAGTCGGCGACCCATAATCGCTTGTGACCGGCAGCGCCACCAGCGGCACGCCCGCCCACGCGGCCAGCACCATTACTTCCAGTTCGTAGGCGTAACGTTTCGCCTTCACGTGCAAACGCTCCAGCGCCTTGAGCGGATAACACCGGTAGCCGCATTGTGTGTCGGTGAGCGGCACGCCCGTTTCAAAACGAAACCAGAAAGTGGAGAACGCATTGGAAAACCGGCGTTCGCGCGGCGCTCCTTCTTTTTTCAAATCGCGCACACCGATGATGAACGCCTCCGGTTCGCGCCGGCACGCCGCGGCGAACACGTCGAGTTCCGCCGTCGAATGCTGGCCGTCCGCGTCAATCGTTATCGCATGGGTGAACCCCAGCTCCCGCGCCCGGTCGAAACCCGCGCCCAGTGCCGTGGCCTTGCCCCGGTTGGACGGGAACGTGACCACCGTGATGCCGGTCTCCGCCGCCAGGAGGTTGGGCGTCTCATCCGTTGAACCGTCGTTCACCACGATGACGGGGAATCGGGATTTCGCCTCGCGCACGACTTGCTGGACGGTGCGGCCATGATTGAAGACCGGAACCACAACGCAGAGGCGCGGGGCGGATGGCGATTGAATTTCTGTTGTCGCTTGCGGGGTCAAGCGCCGGCCTTCCCATTTTCGCGCAGGTCCACGAAGAAGCGCCGCTTCCGTGAGTCTTCGATCATCTGGAGCGATTCAATCTCGGCTGGCGCCGCGAGGATCAGTTCCGGCGCCACCTTCGCCGCTCCCTGGAATTGCTCCCGGAGCCGGCCCAGGATCGTCTTTGCCGTCCCGGCGCAGGCGAGCCGCACTTCGACCAGGTCGGAACCGTCGCTGCCGCGCCGCGCAATGATGACGTATGACTGGACTTCCGGCGCAGCGTCCAGCACGGCTTTCAACGTCGAGGGAAAAATCGTCGTGCCCTTGAACTTCAACTTCTGGCCCTTGCGGCCAACGATGGGGCCGATGCGCAACGTGCGGCGTCCGCAGGCGCACGGCTCGCGGAAAATCGCGGCGCAGTCGCCGGTGCGATACCGGATTAGTGGCATGGCTTCGACGCCGAAAGTCGTGGCGGTGAGTTCGCCGACCTGTCCATCCGGCACCGGCTGGCCGGAATCATCGAGCGCTTCCACGTGCAGCAATGCCGGGTGCAAATGTCCACCACGGCCGGCTTCGCACTCGCAGAGTGACGCGGCCAGTTCCGTGTTGCCGTAGGTGGAGAACACGCGGGCGTTCCAACGGCGCTCAAGGAGTTCGCCGGCACGGTTGAGCGACCAGTCCGGCTGGCGAATCGGTTCGCCGATGCAGATGAGCTTGCGCACGCCGAGGCCGGCCAGATTGAGTCCGGCTTCCGCCGCCTTGTCCGCCAGCAGGCCGAGGAACGACGGCACACCCACGATGGCAGTCGCGCGGGTGCGTTGCAGCAATTCCAGGTGCATCACCGGCGTCGCCGACCCCACGCGCACGATGGAGCAACCCAGCATCCGCAGTCCCATGAAATAAGCCATGCCGGCGATGAAACAACGGTCCAGCGTGACCGCCAGCACCACGGTGTCGGACGCGGTGAGGCCGGCGCAACGGAACGAGTGATATTCGTTGAGCGCCAGCCGCTGCATGTCCGGATCGGTCAGCATCCAGACCATCGGCTGGCCGATGGAACCGCTCGTGGTGACAATGTCCACCACCTGCTCCCGCGGCACGCACAGAAACGCCTCCGGGTTTTCGGACAGCACCTCCTTGCCGATGGTAGGAATCTGGCCGAGCCGCTCCAGTGGGATCAATTTCTTTGGTGAGAAACCGGCGCGGCGCAGATGTTCGCGGTAAAAGGGTGAGTGCGCAAAGGCATAACGGAAAGCCCGCTTCCATGCCCTTTGTTGGATGGTGGCGATTTCCTTGCTGGTGAGATGGTCCTCGGGAAACGGCCTCATGCGCATTGTTTTATAAAAAGCTTTGAGAGTCTCACTGTTCCGGCTTTATAGCCCGCCGCACTTCAATTCGGCAAGCATCATTTAATGCACTGCCCATGGTGGTACGCGAATTCGTTCCTTGCAGGAGGGGGTATATTGAGAATCTCCTTGCGAATCCGGGGTTGGTCTCCTAAGAATTCTTCATGATTACAGGTTCACACACGCAACAAAAAAATTAAAAACACCGCCATGAAAAAACTCACCATTACACTATGTCTGCTCACCGGCCTGCTGGCCACTCTGCCTGCCGCGGAGACAACTGCCACCCCGAAAAGCCCGCCCCCTAAGACCGACACCGTCGTCTGGGCCGGATTGGATTACTCCATGGTGCGCATGATCGGCCCGGGAGAGTTCAGCAATCCGGAAACCATTTTCCCCGGCATGTTGGATGCCTGGAACAATCTCTTTCTTCAGGAACGAATCATGTTTGTCGAAAAACAATTAAAGAAAAACGTGGTCATCGACATCGGTGGTGTCACCAAGGCCAACAAAGCCGCCACCAGCAAACAAATCGTCGATTCGGCAGGACCGGATGACACCATCGAGAAATCGCACATCACTGCTCCAGACATCGCCAAAGCGGTAAAGTCCTACAAGATGGAGAACAAAAGCGGGCTGGGAGTAGTCTTCATCGTGGACCGCCTCATCAAACAGGAAAAGAAAGGCCAGGGAGCGGTGTATGTGGTTTACTTCGACATCGCCTCCCGGGAAGTGCTGTTCTCGCAGCGCAAAGTCAGCAATGCGACCGGTTTCGGTTTCCGCAACTACTGGTTCAGGGTGATCAAGGATGCGGAAGGGACTTTGAGCAAGTATCAGTAACCGGTTACCTCGCTGTCGGGCGCACCTGATCGCTGCGATGGGAACGCTGCATTTATGCGGCAGCGGGCCGCGCGATTAAATATCCTGCCGGATGAATCTGGCGTTCCTGTCGAACCATGCAACCAGGCTTATCGCAGGGTCAAGGTGCGCCCTCAGGGCAGACGGAGCAAATTCGTGCCTGAACGCTTCTGGTTTCCGCCCGCCCCGCCGGGGCAACCGGCGCGGTTTTGATCCGCAAAGAACTGGCTGACCACCGAAGATTTTGACGCGTTGCCCTGCGAAACGAGGCGGGAATTCTTGCCAGCAAGCAGCCGGAGCGATAGTGTCCCCCGCCGAAGCTACGGCCGGGTGGACTGGATGAGCCGGCCGAGGCTTCACAGCGCGAAAACAAGCTGCAACACATGATTGAATTAAACGGCCATACGCTCACCATTCCCGCGTTGTGGAGCGTTTCCCAAGGCGAGACAACCTGCCTGCCGGCACGCGCCCGCCGCCTGATGCGTCAGAGCCGCGCGCTGGTGGAAAAACTGGCGGCCCAACCGCGCGCGATTTACGGCATCAATACCGGGTTCGGCCCGTTGAGCGGCACCCGCGTTTCGCCGGATGACCTGGCGCAGCATCAATTAAATTTACTGCACCACCTTTCCGTCGGCCAGGGCGAACTTTTTACCGCGCCGGAAACCCGCGCCATCATGGCGGCGCGGGCCAACGCCATGGCGCGGGGATTTTCCGGCATTCGCCCGGAGGTTGTCGAATTGCTCGTCGCAGCTCTCAATCGCGACATCCTTCCGGAAATTCCGTGTGAAGGTTCGGTCGGAGCCAGCGGCGACCTCGCGCCGCTGGCGCACATGACGCGGCTCCTGGTTGGTTTGGGACACGTTCGCACCGGCAAAAAACGGCTCCCGGCCACGAAGGCTTTGAAACGCCACGGCTTGAAGCCGGTCGTCTTGCAATGCAAGGAAGGCCTCGCGCTGGTCAACGGAACGTCCGTGATGACCGCGCTGGCCGCACTGGCCACGCACGAGGCGGGCGTGCTGTTGAGCTGGGCGGAGTTGTTGACCGCGTGTTTGTTCCAGGTGCTCTGGGCGTCGCCGGAGGCTCTTTGCGAGCAGGTTCACAAGGCGCGCGGATTTCGCGGACAATCAGCGGTGGCCGGCCGGATGGCCCGGCATCTGCGCACGCATCCCCGGTTCCGCCGCGAGATTGATGAGCACGCATGGGGTTCCCATGCCAAGCCAGTGGAGCCGGGCGTGGAGATTCAAGACCCGTATTCCGTGCGTTGCGCGCCGCAAATCCTCGGCGCGTTTCAGGAAGCGCTCTGGCACATCGAATGTGTCGTCACCCGCGAACTGAACGCCTCGACGGACAACCCGCTCGTTTTCCCGCAAACTCAGTCCGTCATTCACTGCGGCAATTTCTACGGCCAGCAAATCTCGATGGTGTGCGATTACCTCCGCCTTGGCCTCGCCAAAACCGCGCTGTTGATCGAACGCCAGCTCGAACGGCTCGTGAACTGGCGTTACAGCCAGGGTCTGCCGCCGCTGCTCTCGGGGGGCGACCCCGGATTGAACTCCGGTTTCATGGGCGTCCAACTGCTGGCCACGTCGCTGGCCGCCGAATGCCGGATGCTCAGCGCTCCGGCCTCGGTGCAAACCATTCCGACCAACGCCAACAACCAGGATGTGGTCAGCATGGGTTGCATCTCCGCCCGGCTCACGCGTCAGTTGACGGACAAGCTCTGGAAAATTCTCGCCATCCAAAGTCTGGCGCTCGTTCAGGCGGCGGATTTGCGCGGACACAGGAAGAACGTGATGGGCGGCGATTATCGCAAACTCCACAAGCTGGTCCGGGGCGTCTCGGCGCAACTCACCGATGACCGGCCGCTGTTTGAGGACATCGCCCGCGTGGCGGCGCTGCTGCAATCCAAAACGGCGCAACGCACGCTGCTGCCGCCCAGACCTCCGGCGCCCGACGCAGCATAAGTTTATTGCCGACCGTATGGTTGCCACTGCCCCGCCTCTTCAACAACCCGCAAGCGGCCCCGACAACTCCGGCGCGGCGGCTTCGAAAGCGCACTGGACCGGCCGCACGCGCGGCGGCTATTTCGGGAACTGGTTCTTCGTGCAGTTGATCCGTGTGCTGGGGCTGCGCGGCGCTTATGCGTGGCTGGTGTTTGTGGCCGCGTACTTCACCTTCGCCAGCCCGCGTTCCTACCGCGCTTCCGTGAATTACCTCCAGCGTGTGTTGGGGCCGAAGCCCTGGTGGCAGCGTCCGCTGCTCGTGTATCGCCACTTCTTTTCCTTCGGCGTAACGCTGCTGGACCGGATGGCGGTCGTGATCGGCCGGCACCAGATGAGTTGCGCCTTTGAAGGCGAAGAGCGCTTCCGGGAATTTCTCGACCAGGGCAAGGGCATCATCCTGCTCGGCGCGCACGTGGGCGGTTGGGAAATCGCCGGACACCTGCTGGGCCGCTTCGGCATCCCGGTCAATCTCGTCGTGCTGGAAAAAGAGCAGGAAAACATCCGCCGCCTCTTCGACCGCGCCCTGGAGGGCAAACAATTCCGCATCCTGACCGCCGACGAGAATCCGCTGCGCAGCGTGCCGATCATGGCGGCGTTGCGGCGCGGGGAAATGGTGGGCTTGCACGGCGACCGCGCGTTCGGCGGGGCGGATTTGCCGGTGCCGTTTCTCGGCGGCCAGGCGCGTTTTCCCATCGGTGCATATCATCTGGCCGCCGTGACCGGCGCGCCCATCTTTCAGGTCTTCGCCGTCCGCGAACGCATCGGGCAATATCGTTTCTTCACGTTTCCACCGCAGTTTGTCGCCCGCGACGCCGTGCGACGGAATCCGGCGGCACTGCGCGAGTGCGTCGAACAATATGCCCAACGGCTGGAGTCCGTGCTTCGGCAATATCCATATCAGTGGTATAACATCTACGACTTCTGGGAGGCGGATGCCTCCGGCGGAAGAGTGACACAAACACAATGAAAAACTCCAAAATCAGGATGTTGGCGTTTCGACCACGTCTGGAAAATCGGAATAGCGTTTCGTCCTCGTTCTCGTCCTCGTCCTCGAACAGTAACGAGAAATCGAGGACGAGGACGAGGACGAGCAGGAAGTCGTTTTCGGGTCTTTTCGGACTTCGCGCTTCTACCCCCGGAGTTCACCGCCGTTCTCCCTAACCAATCAATCCCATGCCATCCCCAAATTCACGCAGCACCCTGAACAACGCGCCCTCCGTTCCCCGGCCATTCCTGGAGGAAAAAACACTGATTCGTGTGCGCTTCAACGAAGTGGACGCCATGCGGGTCGTGTGGCACGGGCACTATGTCGGCTATTTCGAGGAGGCGCGGCGCGCGTTTGGCCGGCGCTACGGTGTGGACTACACGGTGATGTTCGAGCACAACACCCCGGCGCCGGTCGTTCAACTTCGCGTGGACTACTATGCGCCGGCGCGCATGAGCGACGTGCTCGAAGTGACCGCCCGGCTGTTCAAGTCCGAGAGCGCCAAACTGGAATTTGAATATGAAATCCACCGGCAGGACGACGCCACGCTGCTGGCGTCCGGCAGCAGTGTGCAGGTTTTCACCAACCCCGCCGGCGAACTGCTGCTGAACTGGCCGCCATACATGGTCGAACTGCTCAAACAATGGGAGCCTCTCTGGAAACAGCCGTGAACGAATCCGCCGCCGCCATCGCTGGTTGCGGCTCGGTCTCTGCGACCGGACTTGGACTCGAACCACTGCAAAGCGCCGTCGCCGCGAACGCCAGCGCTTTGCAACGTCGCGAATTTGTCATCGGCAAAACCAGCCAGTCCATCGTCGCCGGTTTTGTGCCGGATGAAATTGTGGAGCAGCTTCGCGCCGCCGATTCCGCGCACGCGGACTCACGCGCCTTTCTTTTCGCCGCCGCCGCGTTGAAACAAGCCGCGAAAAATGCGGGGCGAATTCTGGATTCCGTTCCCGCCGCCCGGCGGGGATTTGTCCTTTCGACAACCAAGGCCAACATTGAGGCGCTGGATAAACTCGTCCGGCGCCAATCTGTTTCCGCCGTCGCGCAACGGCAAATCCAGCCCGCCTTTCTCGCCGCCGATCTCGCCGAACAACTTGATTGTCGCGGCCCGGTGCAATGCGTTTCCGCGGCGTGCATTTCCGGCTTGAGCGCGCTTCAGCAAGGCGCGGCGATCATCCGGCGCGGACTGGCCGACGCCGTTTTCGTCGCCGGCGTGGATATTATTTCCCAGTTTGTCTTGTCCGGTTTCAACTCGCTGAAATCGTTCGATCCTGAAGGCTGCCGCCCGTTCGACAAATCACGCATCGGCTTGAGCCTGGGCGAAGGCGCAGCGGCCATTGTTTTGGTGAAACGCAAACTGCTTTCGTCGTCAGCGACTTTACTTTCCGGCTGCGGCACGAGCAACGATGCCAATCATCTCACCGGCCCGTCGCGCGACGGTTCGGGCCTTGCGCTCGCCATCCGCCGCGCACTGGCGAAGGCCGGAATCGCGGCGGACGAAATTGATTACGTCAACGCCCACGGCACCGGCACGCCTTACAACGACAACATGGAATCGCTCGCGCTGCGTTCCGTTTTCGGCGACCGCGTGCCGCCGTTCAGTTCAAACAAGGGCATTTTCGGCCACACGCTGGGCGCGGCGGGTGTTTTGGAAACGGTGCTCTGCGTCGCCGCACTGGAAAACAACCTGCTGCCCGGCACGCCGCGCTTGCGCGAACGCGATCCGGTTGCGCCGGACTCGCTGCTCGCAAAACCGCGCACCGCAACAAAACTGGATTGCGTTCTGAAAATCAACTGCGGCTTCGGCGGCACGAACGCCGCGCTGGTGCTGGAAAGGGAAGCGCCATGAACGATTTCGTCATTCACGCCGCGAGTTATCTCGGCCCGGAAGGTTTTGGCAACGACCAGACCAGCCTGCGTGCCTGGCCGTCGCCGCTCAAGGAAAATTTGGCGCGCGGCGAACTCGACGGCCTGCACTGGTCGCTGCTGTCCGATTCCGATCCGTCGCGTTTTCTGCGGATGGACCTGATGTGCCGCCTCGGTTTCATGGCGGCGGAACTGCTCGCCGTGAATTTCGATGCGATGTCCGACGCGCGACGCGACCGGCTTGGCGTGTGCGCCGAGAGTTTCACCGGCTCGCTCGACACCGACATCCGGTTCGCGCAGACGCCGCGTCCCAGCATTTTCGCCTACACGCTGCCCAGCACGGTCGTCGGCGAAATCTGCATCCGCTTCCGCTTGAAAGGCCCGGTGCTGTCGCTCATTTCACCGGCCACGAACGGCGCGAACGCCATCGCCGAAGCCGTTGAATGGTTGCGCGACGGCGACGCCGAAATGGCTTTGTGCCTCGGCATCGAAGCGATGAATGGTTCAACGGCGAATTCTGTTTCGTTGCCGGAAAATCTTTTATCACGCGACTGGCACGGCGCGGCGTTGCTGCTCGGCCATTCCGAAAATTCACCGCGCGAGAAACCGTTCGTCTCCGGTGCGCTTGCGGAGGTTTGCCGGAAACTGTGTTCTTGCCGGAACCCGCTTGCTAAATCAATTCGCTGAAAGTTACGCTTTGGCCATACAGCCATGGAAGCCCTCATTGACGAACTGAAAAACAAAATCATCGCGGCGTTGAGCCTGGAGCACATCAGGCCGGCGGACATCAAAGCCGACGAACCGATTTTCGGCACCGGCCTGGGGTTGGACTCGATTGACAGCCTCGAACTCGTGTCCCTGCTGGAGCGCGACTACGGCATCCTGATCGAGGAGATGAGCGTGGCGCAGAAGGCGTTTGCCTCCGTGCGCACCCTCGCTGAATTCGTCGCAAAAAATCGCAAGAACTGAGCTGTATCCATGCAGAAGACTCTCTACCCAAAGACGCAGCTCGGCGGAGTCGCAAATACAGTAGCGCAGACTTCCAAGTCTGCTGTGTCGCGGGTTTCCAAACCCGCGGATGCAAGACTGCGGACGTTCTGCCGACTTGGAAGTCGGCGATACAGCAGGTTTGGAAACCTGCGCTACAAAACGCCGATCGTCGTCCTGGCGTCTTTGCGCCCTAGCGTTGAATTCGGACAGAATCGTTACGGCTGAAAGCGCGTTGTGTCGTCCCAGCATCCAGTTGTCGTCACCGGCCTCGGCGTCATCACCGCCGCGGGGTGCGGTGTGCCGGCGGTGGGGGACGCTCTGCGCGCGGGTCGCAGCGGTTTGGGGCCGCTGACGCTCTTCGCTTCCCCGCGTCATGGCCGGCATCTGGTTGGCCAGGTGTGCGCGGACGTGGATTTTCTGGCTGGCAACGTGCGCGGCTCGCGCTCGGACAAGCTCGCGTGGATTGCGACACAGGAGGCGGTGAAGCAGGCGGGACTGGAACCCGGTCTCCGCTCCGTGGCGCCCGAACGCGTCGGCGTGGCCTTCGGTTCCACCGTCGCGGGCATGTTGGGCACGGAGGAAGTCCTTCGCCGTCTGTTGCGTGAAGACCGGCAACGCTTCGGCCCGCTCCGCTTTCACGAATGCGCGTCGGCCACCGAATTGTGCGCCCGGCAACTCGGAGTGCGCGGGCCGTGTCTCACTTTTTCCACGGCGTGTTCGGCGGGCGCGATGGCTATTGCGGCAGCGGCGGAAATGATTGAGAGCGGCGAGGCCGACGTAATGATTGCGGGCGGCGCGGATTCGTTGTCGCGCCTGACACTGAACGGTTTTGGCTCGCTGCTCCTGCTGGACCCCAACGGCTGCCGGCCTTTCGATGCCGCCCGCACCGGCATCAGTCTCGGCGAAGGTGCCGGCGTGCTCGTGCTGGAGGCGGAAGCCACGGCGCGCGCGCGGGGCGCGAAAATTCTGGCCCGGCTGTCGGGCTGGGGCGCGAGTTGCGACGCCAGCCACGCCACCGCGCCGCATCCCGAAGGCGATGGCGCGCTCGCGGCCATGCGTCTGGCGCTGGAACGAAGCGGTCTGCCGCCCGGCGGCATCAATTATGTGAGCGCGCACGGCACCGGCACGCCCGACAACGACGCGATGGAAGCAAAAGCGTTGCGGCGCCTGTTCGGCGAATCCGTGCCGCCGTTTTCGTCGGTGAAGCGGTTCTTCGGCCACACACTGGCCGCGAGCGGTGCGATCAAGGCGGTTGTCTGCATCCGGGCGCTCCAGGAGCAAGCCGTTCCGGCCAGTCTCGGTTGCGACACAACCGACCCGAAAATTGGACTGGAACCGGTGCGCCAGTTTCGCGAACTGCCACTCGAACATATCCTGAGCAATTCATTTGGCTTCGGCGGGAACAACGCGGCGCTCGTGTTTTCGCGGGCGGAAAGGCTGAAAACCGGGGGTGGTGGAGTGCTGGAGTATTGGAGCCAGGCCGACCCGCCGTCCGTCCCATCACTCCATCACTCCATCACTCCATCGGCTTCCTCCGTTCGCCTCGCCGTGATGAGCGCGGGCGTGGTGAGCGCCGCCGGCAATTCGCTGGAAGAAATCGGGCGGACCTTCCGGGCGGGTGGCGCGGTGCCAGTCGTGACGGAGTTGCGCGCACCGCTGCGGGGCGGGCCGGTTCCCGCGTATGCCTGCGGCGAGTTCGGCGCAAAGGAGATGATTCCCCAGGCCCGGCGGCGGAAACTGGGCCGGTTGCAGCAGATGGCGCTCGTAGCCGCGCGGCGCAGTCTCGCGACGGGCGGGTTGTCCGCGTTGCCGCCGGAACGCACGTGCATCACGGTCGGCACCGGCTTGGGATGTTTGAACGAGACGGCGCTGTTCGTGGAGAACATGCTGGTCAACGAGGAGCGCGCCCCGCTGCCGACGCGCTTCACCAATTCGGTTCACAATGCCTGCGCCTCGAACCTGGCCATCGAACTCGGATTGAAAGGGCTGAACTCCACGCCCACGCATCAGGAGATTTCGTTTGAAGCGGCGTTGTGGCAGAGCGCGCTGGAAATCAGCCGGGGCCGCGCCGACTTCGCGCTCGCCGGCGGCGCGGATGAATTGAATTCGTATGTGCTCGCGGCCGGTGCGCGCTGGGGTTGGTGGGATGCTGCCACGCCCGCGCTGCGACCGTTTGCCGATGACTTGCGCGCGAACCAACGGCCCTTGCCGGGCGAAGGCGCGGCCGTGTTTGTGCTGGCTGACGCGGACAAAGCGCCGAACTCGCTGGCGCAGGTGACGGCGATCCGGTTGGGACGGTTCGAGATGTTGCCCGGCTGCGGCATTGACGCGAGCGTGGAAGCGGCGTGGATTTGCGAAACGCTGGAGCGCAGCGGACTTTCGCTCGCGAAAATGGACGCGGTGTTGTGCGGTGCGAACGGCTGGCAGCCACTGGACCAGATGTATCTCGACGTTGCAGACCGTCTTGCGTCGCTGGCGGGCCGGACGATTCCGTGTGGCGCTTACAAGCACTGCTGCGGCGAGTATTACGGCGCGTCGGCTTTCGAATTGTTCACGGCGGTCGGTCTGGTGCGCGGGGAAATTCCGTTCGCACACTGCCATCCAACTGTATCGGACCCGCGCACTGCCCCTGTTTTTCTCCCTCTCCTCACCAAAGGAGGAGAGGGCCGGGGTGAGGAGCCCGTTGTTTCCAAGATCAAATCCCCTCGCCCCAGCCCTCTCCCCGCTCAGGCGGGGCGAGGGAGTCGAGGCAGTGTCGAGATGCGCCCGCCGCGCAACGTATTGCTTTACACCCTCAGTCCCGGCGGTTGCCGGGCGATGTGCTGCGTATGCGCCTGACCCGATACCAATGGATTATTGCAGCGACGCTGCTGGCGGCGGTGCTGATTATCATGACGTGTTCCGGCGCGCTGTGCCTGCTTTGGCTTTCCCTGTTGTGCAGCGTTTCCGGATTGTGCGTCGGCCTGGGAGTTTCGTTCCCGCAATGGCAGCTTTTTGGCAAGAGCCTGTGCCGGGTTCAAACGGAGCGGAAGCTCGTCGCGCTGACCTTCGACGACGGACCCGACCCTGAAAGCACTCCGGCGTTGCTCGATTTGCTGGCCCGCCGAAACATACGCGCGACGTTCTTTTGCGTCGGCGAGCGGGTGGTCAGCCAGCCGGAGTTGGCGCGGCGGATCGTGGCCGGGGGACACGCCATCGAAAACCATTCGCACCGCCACCAATTCTGGACGAATCTGCTGGCCGAAGAAAAACTCGAAGCCGACCTCGCGCAGGCGCAGGAGGAAATCCGCCGGGTTTCGGGGCGAACCCCGGCATGGTTTCGGCCGCCGATGGGGCTGACCAATCCGCGCGTGTTTCGCGTCGCGCGCAAATTGGGGCTGGGGATTGCCGGCTACACGGCGCGCGGCTTGGATCGGCGGGCGGACGGGCCGGAACAGATTGTCGCGCGGCTGCAGCGCGGGTTGCGGCCCGGCGCGATTCTGCTCTTGCACGACGGCGGCGTGCCGGCGGCGCGGTTGACGGCCACGGTGACGGCGCTCATGGACATGCTTCAGACCGAAGGCTACCATTGCGTCCGGCTCGATGAATTGGCGAACGGAGAAGAGAACCGATGAAGACACACAGATCTAATGAACCGGCAAGACACAGAAACGAACATTGGGAGCATGAACAAAAACATTCAACATTCAACATTCAACGCCCAACACCGAACCAAGTCCCTCCTTGGATGTTCGATGTTGAATGTTCAATGTTGAATGTTCCCAAGCTCATGGGCAGGCTTGCCCGAAATGCCGCATGGCTCCTCACCGGCTTCTTCCTGCTCAACACACCCCTCGCGCAGGCACAGCCGACGAATGTGCCGGCCGTTTCCCTGGAGGAAATCAGCCGCGCGATGGCCAGGGCGGGGACGGTGTTCACCCGCTTTGTACAGGAACGGCATTTGGCGCTCTTCAACGAGCCGCTGCGGTCAGAAGGCTGTCTTTGCTTCGAAAAACCGGGGCGCGTCCGGTGGGAAATAACCAGCCCCTACAAGTCCATTTTGGTTTCAGACGGCTCGGGCGTGGCACAGTTTGAGTGGCTGGATGAGAAATGGAAGAAACTCGACTCCGGACTCGCGGGCGCGATGCAAAATGTGGTTGCGCAAATCGCTGCGGTGATGGAAGGCCGTTACGCGAGCGACAGCCGGGATTACACGGTGACGCTGGCCGTCAGCCCCGAAGGATCCGTCATCACGCTCGTGCCGCGCAACCAGACGATGCGAAAGATGATGCAGGCCATCGAGGTTCATTTGGCGGCGGATTTGAAGGGCACCCGCCGGATTGTGCTGCGGGAAACCGGCGGGGATTTCACGGACATTCGATTCAGCGAACAGGTCGTCGGCCTCGAACTGCCGCCGCGGACGTTTGACCGGAACGCGCCGCTGGCACTGGCGGACATTCTGCAAGCCGCCGCGAAAGCCAAAGTGCAGCCCTGAATGTCGAACCTGATGTCAATGCTACTGGAGGTCATGCGGAAATCCCGCGGATATTTTGTCTTCTTGCAAAGCGCCAGCCGCCGTCGCGCCGAAGCGGCGCTATGGCGCGCCGCGAAGGAGGAAGGGCTGGCGCAGTCCAAGACGCTTCGCGTATTTCAGAAATCATCATGCCGCGCGCAGCGTCTGGGAGTGTCCACCCTCCGCAGTACTGCTACGCCCGTCCTCCGCAGTAGCCCTGCTACGGAGGATGGAGAGGACGGGCGGCGGCCCTCCGCCGCTTTTTCCAGCGGAACGGGAGCCGGTTTGCTCGCTTTTGCTTGCTTGTTGAGCGGCTGTGTTTCGCAACGATTTCAACCGGCGACGCCAGTGGTCGTCCTGGCCGGAATGCCCGCGCATGAGGCTGAACAAACGATGCGGCAAAACCTCGCCAGTCTGTTCCCGCCGCAATATCGCTCGGTGCAACGCGCCCTCATCACGGTGGCAGGCAAGCAGTTCACCTGCGACGGCGTGCTTGAAGTGTCAACCAACACCGGCTGGCAGCTCGCCATCGTGAGCAATCTGGGGCTGGTGGCCGGGTTGCGCGTGAACCGGGACGGCACCAGCGAGGTGCTCCAAGTGACGCCCTTGTTCCGCGAATCCTGGACCCGGCAATTCGTGGCGCGGGACGTGCGCCGGCTGTTCATTCCGCCGCCGGAGTTCGTTTCTGCCGGGCGATTGGCTGACGGTCGGCTGGTTTGCGAACCGGCGCCGGAGTCCGATGGCGCAGTGGCACGTTATGTCTTCAGCGCCGACGGCCAGCAGTGGCAGGAGCTGGAAGTTTCGCGCGCGGGCCGCCGGGAGTATCACGCCTGGCTGCGCGGCTATCGCACCTTTGCCGGAACCACACGCGCAGTGCCTGCGGAGATGGAAGTGCAGGCGGAGAGCTACCAGCTTCATCTGCATTTGGTGGAACTTAGCCTGAAGGATGGAATCGCAGCGGAGGCCGCGCGATGACTCGTGCCATGAGCAAACCTCACCGCTGGCTGCGCCGACTGTCGTGGGCCGCTGGAATTCTGGTGGCGCTGCTGTTGCTGGCGTATCTGGTCATGCTGGGGTTGATGTACCGCTGGGTGGCGCGTCCGCCGCAACTGGCTCGGGAGCCGGTGATGATCCATGAGTCCGTGAAGGTGCAGGGCGAACGGATTTATCTGGGCCGCAACTGGTTTGAGCATCGCGATGGGTTGCCGGTGCTGTATTTGACCGGAACACCGTTTGAGATGGGTTACGCCAATGGCGTGCTGACGGAGAAATACATTCACCGGCAGGAAGACGCCGTCCTCGATTTGCTGCACCAGGTGGCGCCGTATCAATGGACGCAGTTCGTGCTGAAGTTTCTGGTGACTTACAAGAACCGTCACCTGTCCGATGCGATTCCCGAGGCTTACCGGATGGAAATCTTCGGCTTGAGCCGCGGCTGCCCGGATGTGCATCCCGGCGTAGGCCCGTTCTACCATCGCATCCTGAACTACCACGCGGCCCAGGATATTTCCTACATGCTGATGAACAGTCCGCTGATTCGGGGCGGCTGCACGGCCTTTGGCGCCTGGGCGCCGGAGACAAGCGACGGGCATCTGCTGCTGGGACGCAATTTTGACTGGGAGGCCGCGCCGGTGTTTGACGAGGACCGCATGGTCATCATTTGCGAACCCGACGAGGGCATCCCTTTCATCTCGCTGGCGTGGGCCGGCATGGCGGGCTGCGTCTCGGCGATGAACCGGGCCGGGCTGGCCGTTACGGTCAACGGCGCGCCGTCGCAATTGCCCGCCGATACCGGGGCGCCGACGAGTATCGTCGCCCGCGACGTGGTGCAACACGCGTCGAACATCCGGGAGGCGGTTGAAATCATCCGGCGGTATCGGGTTTTTGTGTCGGCGCAATTTCTGGTCGGCAGCCGGCAGGACGGGCGCTTCGTGGTGGTGGAGAAGACGCCGACGCAAACGGTCGTCCGCGAACCCTCCGACGCGGGATTCATGGTCTGCGCGAACCATTACATGACGGCGGCGCTCACGAACGATCCGATCAACCTGAAATATTTGCAGGCCGACACTTCGTTGCCACGTTACGCACGGATGGCCGAGTTGCTCCAGCGGAACGCCGGCACGCTGGACGCCACGCGATCCGCCTTCATCCTGCGTGACCGGGAACTTCCCGGCGACCGCTTTGCCGGCAACGGCCATCGCAGTTCACTCAATCCGCTCATCGCCACCCACTCGGTCATCATGGATTTGACCGACGGCATCTTCTGGGCCGCCACGCCGCCACACCAGTTGGGCCGGTTCGCCGCCTTCGACATCCACGACCCGGAAAAAACGCTGCCGGAACTGGCCGTGGCCGGGGACCCGATGCTGACCAATGGCGAATATACAACCTATCTCGCCGCGAAAGCCGGTTTGAGCGACGGCTGGCGGGCGTTGAAGCAGGGGGACCTTGCCGCGGCCATCCATTGCGAGCAGGTGGCGGAGAAAAACAATCCGGGCTTTTACCAAAACTCCTGGCTGCTGGCCGAGGTATTGTTCCGGCAGGGCAAATATCCGGAAGCAGCGGCGGCGTGCCGCCAGGCGCTGGATGGCCGTCCCGCCCTGGGCGGCGAACGGCGGCAGATCAAACAACTCCTCACCCAGGCGGAAACGCACAAATGAAGGCTGGCACCGAACCCTTTTATCCACTGAAGGTCGCGCTGGGTTGTCTCGGCTACGCCAGCTATTTTTTGTCGAAGGTTATTTTCGTCGCGCTCATTTTTCCAGTGTTCCTGATCATGCTGCCGTTTCCACGGACGCAGCAGCTTTTCCTTCAGGTCGTGACGCATCGCTACCTGGGATTTTTTTCCCGACGCTGGCTGCCCTTCCTCGGCGTGTATCGCATCGCCGAAATTTCCGGCCTCGAACGGGCGCTGGCCGTTCGTCCCGTTGTCCTGGTGGCGAACCACCGCAGCCTGATGGACGCCCTGCTGCTGATCGGCCTGCTGCCGCGCACCGGGGTGTTGATCAAATCCCGCGACACGCGGAAGGTGATGAACGGCCTGCTGGCGCGCTATTTCGACCTGGTGAGCATTGACCGGCATTCGCTGGAATCCGTTTCCGCCACGCTCGAAAAAAGCCGGCGGTTGCTGGGCGACGGGAAGAACCTGCTGGTGTTTCCCGAAGGCACGCGGGCGAGGAGCGGACGCCTGCAGCATTTCAACCGCGTCGCCTTCGACCTGGCTCTGGCCGCCCGCGTGCCGGTGGTGCCGGTGATTCTCCACACCCCCTTGCCCTTCATGGCCAAGCTGCCGGACAGCATCTTTCCCCGCCACTCCAACGATTACCGCATTCAGTTTCTTGACCCGGAGATTCCGCGCCCCGATGATGACGCCGACGCGCTGTGCGACCGTGTCCACCGGCGCATGGCGCAGGAACTGAAACAACTGGACGCGGGCACGATCTGGGAAATCAAATCACCTGAGCCATGACCAATAAACCGTTGTTTGCCTTGGAAGACATCCTGCCGGTGCTGCCGCATCGCCCGCCATTTCTGTTCGTGGACCGGGTGATGATGCTGGAGCCGCACAAGCGCATCATCGCCGAGCGCACACTGCGTCCGGACGAACCGCAATTTGCCGGCCACTTCCCGGGCCGCGCCATCATGCCGGGCGTGCTGGTCACCGAGGCGCTGGCCCAAACCAGCGGACTGCTGCTGGGCTTGAGCGAGCGCGTCACCGGCGCCGCGCCTCCCGAATCGCCCAAAATGTTTTTCCTCGCCGCCAACACCATGAAATACCAGCATCCCGCCGCACCCGGCGACGTGCTCGTGCTGCGGGCCGAGAGCGACAAAAACTTCGGCGCGCTCTTTCGTTTCAACGTCGAGGCGGCCGCGGGACGGAACCTCGTGGCCTCCGGCTCGATCACGCTCGCCCTGGTTTCGGGCAAACGGCCGTAAACATTCCGCCATGAAAGTTCTTTTCCTTCGCGGCAATCCCCGCCCGGCCGGCTATACGCAGCGGCTCGCCGACCTCTTTCTTCGCGGCTTGCGCGAGGCCGGGGCCACGGTGACCGACGTGAATTTATGTTCGCAAAACATTCTGCCGTGCCTGGGCTGTTATCATTGCTGGCTGGTCGCCCCCGGCCAGTGCGTCCATCCCGATGCGATGGACGGGTTGCTGGAACAGGTGCTCGACGCGGACGTTTTGGTTTGTGCGACGCCGATTTATTATTTTTCCATGAGTTCCAGCATGAAGATGTTTTTCGAGCGCACGTTTCCGCTGGCCAAACAAGGGCTGGTGCCGTCCGGCCGCGGGCTGACGCGCAACAGTATTCGTTTCCCGGAACGGTGGCGGGGCAAGAAAATCATCACGCTCATCACCGGCGCGTTGCGCGACCTGGAAGTTTACCGGCCTGCCAACGAAACCTTCCAACTCATCGCCGACAACCTCGACCTGGAACTCGGCGGCCAATTGACGCGCCCGGAAGCCTATCTGCTGGATTACCCGCTATCGAAACCCAAGACGCTGAAGCGAATTGAAACAGCCTTCGTCCAAGCGGGCAAGGAAGCAGGCACGACCGGGCGGTTGTCCGCCAAAACGATGGAGGAGGCATCCCTCCCACTTTCTCCCAGCACGGAACACTTCCGCACTTACTCCAATCTTTATTGGACTCAGGCGATGACAATGGGCGCGGACGGCCAGGTGCCGGCGCTGGTGCAGGCCCGCGTGGGATCGGACGTGCGCATCCTGATGCGGGAGATGGCGCGCTATCTGAATCCACGCGCCGCCGCCCGGCTGCGGGCCGTCCTTCAATTCGATTTTCCCGATGAGAAACTCAACTTCCGGCTCACGATTGATCGCGGGCAATGCACGCTGGAAGAAACCACCACCGAACGCCCCGATTTGCGAGTGAGCTGCCAGGCGGGTGTCTGGGCGCAGATTTTCATGCGGCAACTGGACGTGCGCGAGGCGTTGAAAGACCGCCGTCTCACATTGGAAGGAGACAAATCGCTCTTCACGCGGCTGGACCGGCTGTTTCCCCCGCCTTCAGCTTGATTGAATCCGAAAAGGGGCTGGTCGAGCCGCAACTCGTCGAAAAGGCCATCAAAGATTTGGGCGTCAACCCCGAAAAAATCCAGCCACAGACTGTTTAGCCTTTAGATTGTCGGCTTGTCGCGCCGAAACAAAGTGAGCGCGGATTGACGCCGCCAATTTTCCGGCGCAAACTTTTCCGCATGGCAAAAAAAGCAGTTGCCAACGTAGGACAGGCGTCGCGCCTGTCTCCAAAATCAGAAAAGAATGAAACAGGCAAGATGCCTGTCCCACGCCCAAGCACCCTTCTCGATACCCGCGTTGTTTATTGCGGCGACAATCTGGAACAATTCGCCAAACTGCCCGGCGCCTGCGTTGATCTGATTTACATTGACCCGCCTTTCAACTCCAACCGCAACTACGAAGTCTTTTGGGGCGAGACCAAAGATAAGCGCGCCTTTGAAGACCGGAGGCACGGATTTGGTCGTGCTGGAGCCAAGGGAACTGAGGGAGGAGATTGCCGGGACGGTAAAAACTCTTTGCGAGGAATATAAGAAATGAACGAAGGCACTATAAGTCCACAGGCTCAAGGATTGCTAACGATGGCGACCAGGCCGGAGGTGACGCCGTCCTCTTGGGCAATCCGGCGGGCGAGATCTTCCTTGCTGGTCTGGCTGTAGGGCAGAAAGCGGAAGGGTCGCCCGGCTTGCTCGGCACTGGCGTAGGCGGCGGCTTTGATGCGCGCGGTCAGTCCTTGGGCGAAAGTGCCGAAGTCTTTGATGAGGATGCGACAGGCGTTGAGATAAGCTTCCATGACGGTGGGCTGGAAGAGATGACGGAGCGTGCCGCGCAAGCGCAACCGGTCAAAGCCGGACAATACGCCTGTCATGGAATGACTGAATCGGTTAAGAAAGACTGGCGGAATGCCGGTGCCGGTGGGAGAAGTTTGTTGGTTCATCACCCAAACTTTTATCCCAACGCCCGGGGTTCCGCCACTTTGGTTGCGGCTGAAGCCGCGTTAAGCCTTTGCGTTTTAAAATATCCGTGTCCATCCGTGGTTAAAAAGTTTGCGTACGCTTGGCTCTGGACTAAAAGCGGTTTGCTCCATTAGCTTGGTCGCGAATGAACAACGGCAATTCCCCGGCAGCGCCGGAAAAAACGAGTGACACGATCCAATGTCCCGCTTGTCGCGGGAAGATCGGGTCGCCGGGGAAGCGCTGTCCGCATTGCGGCCGCCCGATGGGCCGGCGCGGTTTTTTCTTCTGCACCTTTTGGGCGGGTTTGTCGCTGGTGGTGGCGGCGTTGATTGCCTGCATTATTTACGCGGGGTTTCTGCTGTTGAACCGGATGCTTTGAAAGGCGTTGCGAGTCGCCAACGAGAACGGGCCCCTTTAAGAACTGAACTCAAATCCTCTGGCGCAGCTTGGTGAACCGGGCGTTTGCCCGATGATTGCGCTGTTTGAATGGCGGGTAAGCCAGTCGTGTTCAACCTCCCGGTTTACCTGAGCTATTATCATTCTCCCTGGGTTCTTGAAAAGATACTTATCTGAAGGATTTGTTCACCCGCCTGCCGGCGGCCAAGATCACCGAGATCAAAGAGTTCACGCCAGCGGCGTGGGCCAGAGCGAAGGAGAAAATGCTCACTCTGGCTGCTTGAGATTTTGAAGGCTCAGGGTGTCAGCGGACGTACCGCCTCGACCCGATAGAATCGCATCGGCGCATTAGTGTCAGTAAAACCAGCCGTCGTGGTGGAACCGGCGGATGGCGAAACGAGGCCCAAGCCGCTGTCCACCCAATCCGGCGAACTCAGGCCGGGCGTTTTCTGAATGGTGTAGTAACGCATCGGCACACTGTTCCAGGTGAGCATGGCGCTGGTTCCGCCGGACGAAAAACTCTCGGCGGTGATAAGGAAAATACTGTCGGCGTTGGTCGGATCCGTGCCCGCGAGGTAGTCCTGCGCGATGGTCATGCCTTTGCCGGTTGGATCGGCGTTGGCATTCTCGTTGGTGGTGCCGAAGTAAGTCAGCAACCAGGCGATGGGCAGGCCGTCGGGCGCGAGTGCGCCGGGTGAGATGGTGTCGGTCTGCACATAGGCGACGGCGTTGCTCAAACTGATCCAGCCGCAGTTGGCGCTCCAGACGTAGCCGCTCATCTTGCCGGTGATCATATTTATCCTGGGCGCGCCGGTGTTTTCAAAATTAATCCAGCCGATGTTTGCGCCATAAGCGTAACCGCGCAAATTACCCAGACCATCCTGGTTGACGCCTAAATCTGCGGCCGAATTGTTTTGGTATTGAATGCCATCGGCGGGCGAGCCACTGCCGAGATTGATCCAGCCGACATTGGCGGAATAAATGTATCCGGAGCAGACGTAAGCGCCGATGACGGCACCGTTGGCAGCGTCACCGGTCCAATTCATCCAGCCGACGTTCGCGCCGTAGGCGTAACGGTTGACGGCGTCAATGGTCGTGGCGGCGCGGACGGTGGAGAGTTTCGAGTTGAGGGTTGAGAGCGCGGCCAGTGCAAGGCCGGCGATGAACAAGCGTTGGCATTTCATGGGTCAAAACGGCAGCGGTTGAATTTCAAAATAGTTGGTTGGCGGCTGAAACAGTTTGGCGTCCTCGTCCGTGAGTTTCTGCGGCATGACAGATTCCACTTCAAAGCGGAAACGCTCCATGCCGTTGTCAAATTTCAGGGTGACCAGCAGCGGAAACAGTTTCTTGGCCTTCACCAGTTCCGCCCATTGCTGCTCAATCATGCGCGGGCCGAAACGATGCGGCTGGTTTTGCACATAAGGCTGGAATGGAAACAATCGGTCCGTCGCCCAGATTTCCATCGTCTCGCCGCGCTGCTTGATTTCATATTGTTCGCAGGCGAAGCCGAGCAGGTTCGTTTTCTGTCCCGTGTCCTGGATCTCCATCTTCTGCATCATGGGCGGTGGCATCATCGGCCTGGCGGGCATACCGCCTGACATTCCCGGCACAGCAGGCATGGCGGGAGCGCCGGGCGCGGATTGAGGGCCAACTCCAGGCGGCAGATTCGGCATGGCAGGCATTGACGGCGACGCGGGCATTCCCGGAAGGTTCTTGGGGCCGATGCCTTGTGGCGTGGGCAGGTTCGGCATCACGGGCAAACCGACCGGTGGCGACGGCGGGCCAACGCCGGGCGGAACTCCGCCGGGCATTTGCGGAAAATCGGGCGGCATGGTGGATGAATTCTCCACAGCGAGCTTGAGGCGCACAAAGCTCCGGTTGTTGGGAAAAAGCAGTGTCAATTCACCGGAGTTGCGATCCAAAATGTCCACTGGATTCGGCCAGTTCGTGGCCGTCATTTCCACACGCAGGAAATTTGTGCCTGCGGTGTAAAGCAAGGTGCTGGTTTGATTACCCTGGGTCAACTCAGCGTTGATACGGCCCTCGAAGCAGAAGGCGGAAGGCAGAAGGCAGAAGGCAGAAACAACCGTCGCAGTGATGAGGATTACGCTTTTCATGTGCGATGCCGTGGATCAATTCGTAAATCGCAAATCATAAATTCCTCATGGCATGTTGTATTTGTAGGTGATGTTCGTTGTGCCACTAGAGACAGTGCATGAATTGGCGATGTGAGCGGTGATAGCTACTCCGGAACTGCTGAAACAGTAACAGCCGATGGCGGCGCCGGTGACACTAAGGCCGGTGCCACCGCCGCCGGTTCCGCCAATACAATTGTTGGCACTGGCGGCGGAAAGACCGGTGCCGGTGCCGACGCAATGCCCGTTGCAATTATTGGCAGTACCGGCACTAAGACCCGTGCCGCTGACGCTATCGCCGTAACAATTATTGGCGACAGAAGCAAACAACCCGATGCCGCTGCCGCCGCTGTAGCCGATGCAATTATTGGCGGCGTATGGGGTGTGCAACCCTGTGCCGGAACCACTGCAGTATCCGTAACAGTCGGAGGCGGCCTCGACATCCAATCCATCGCCCGTGCCGGAGCCCATAGCCATGCAGTTATGAGCAGTGCCGGCGAGAAGACCGGAGCCGTACAAGCTGGTGGCAAAGCAGTTATCGGCGGCATAGGAGACAATCATTCCGTAACTGTAGCCAGTGCAGTTTCCGTAGCAGTCGGTGGCATTGTCCGCGTTGATGGCCGCGGCTCCGCATTGAACCGCCGTGGAATGGAAAACGCCGGAAGCTTGAATGCCATAGCTGCCGACCGTATTGACTGTGCAGGACTCGGCGACGGTTGAATTACCCGTGCCCAGTAAAATGCCGAAATACTGACAGCCGGAAACCGAAACACCGGACACGCGGACATTGTAGGGCGTCCCCCCCGAGGAATAGTTGTAACTGATGCCATTGTAAAAACCGGGGCCGCTATACGTCCCGGCGTTATTGGTGACACTCCCCGTGATGTGACCATTGGAAATGGTGATGTCGGCATTGCCGATGCCGGTGACCTGGTTACCGATCAGCAGGATGGCTGTGCCATTGGCACCAGTCGAAGAAATCGTGAATCCGCTGAGATCAAGAGACACACCATTGGTGTTGATGCTGATGGCATTAATGGAGCCGGTCGCGGTGATGTTGGTCGTCAGGTAATACGAGCCGGGCTGGCTGATGACATAAAGATCCTGACTGTCGCCTGATAAAGTATTGATCGGCGTGCGCGGCTCGATCTGGTTGAGTGTCAGCATCGTCGGCGCGGGCGCGCCCGGCGGCGTGAGGCTGCCCTGGGCGAAGGCCTTTGAGAGTTGAGGTTCGAGGATTGAGAGCGCGAGCAATGTCAGCGCGAAGACAAGCAGAGTTCTCGTTTTCATAATGGATTTAAGATTCTTTTTGATTATTTTTAAGACATCATTTTCTAATGATATTGCTACTCCCTGCCCAATTGAAATGCAAATTAAAATACTTCATCATCGCGAGTGGGCAATCACGTCAGGAACCGGGACAAACCCGCTGATGCCACGAAAAGCACGCATTTCAAATCCTGCAACGGCATAAATTCGCGCCGGGTGCCCGCTCAGACGGATACGAACCAAGCCCTTTCCGGATGAAGCCATGCCGGCATGGTTTAATAACTCAACGCGAGAAACCAGCCGTGCTTCGTCAGCCGAATACCATGTTCTTTACTTCCGGCGCGGTCAATTGGTCCCTCAATCCGGCGTCAAAGCATCCGCCGGACTTCGTGTTGTTTCATTAACCTTCAAACAGCACCAACACCGAGCGTCATACCTACGTCAACTCCATACGTGTCACCGGTCACTTGAAAACCAGCCACGAAAGGTCGAATTGATCCGGCCACTGAGTTTGCATAAACGAAATAAGCATTTTCATTCCAAAAAGCTCCATAGCAGAGCGTTACGGGGAGTTTTTTGGAATGAAAATGCGAACTTACGAAAATTGACTGGCTGGTTTGATTCGACCCTGGCTGGCCGGTTTGTGGTGACCGCTGACACCATACGTTACACCGGCACCAGCATCGAGAGTCGCACCCCCGCCGATACCGAGCGTCACACCACCTTCCAAACCGCCATCGCCAACGAGTCACATATTACTTTTATATTTCATCGGTCTTATTATTACTCTGGTATTCGTGGTATTCGCCAAAAGGTTTTTTGCATTTCTCACTTCGCGCAACTGTCAGGTTTCGCACAAACTGAAAGAAGGTTCTAACGAACAAAAGAGTCCAAGTAAAACAATTGCCGCTGAACTAATTAATCCGCAGACGTTTTGTGATCCTAATGAGCATGTCCTGACCGAGTTCACTGCTATCGCTGTAGAAAATTACGATGTTCGTATTCGCCTTTCTCTCACTGACCATTCACTGATTGTATTGCCAATTCCCAAATTCGGATGGAGAGATATGCCGCCCCTACCTCCGTTCGAAGATAATGTGCCACCTGCCATTCAGCACCTTCTTCAGCAAAATCGATGGAAAATCCCTCTCGCCGATATTGTGCAATGCCTCATTGTCCATGAACCTCCCGATGAACCTGTGACTTACGAGCGCATGTCCCCCGCGATGCGCGCTTACTGGAAACGCAGCCATGATACAATGCCTGCTTCTGCTAAAGCTTGTGCACGCATTATCATAGGGTCAAAAGCTTGCATTTGTGGTCCAGTGCCGTATGAGGAACGGTCTGTTAAATGGAAAAAAGAAAACCAAGCTGCGATTGATCATGGTAAAATTGGGGTCGAAGAAATTCGCGAATATAAATATGACTATTTGAGAGGATACCATTGTTATCGGCTACCCGAAGGATGGTTCTTCGATCAGTCTGGTCATTGTTTGTGTTTTTATCTTTACGAGTCAGAAGTAGATTGCGCCGAGAAATTATTTGCACGCATTGTCGCGCTGCGAAAAGACAAAACTGATCCGCAGTCATACAAAAGTGCCGATGAATCAAGGAACACTGCGCCATGGCTCGCTGTTGATGAAAGCCTTGAAAAGCAGTGGCAGTGTAAAACACCTTCACAAGGAATATTGTCCCGCTTCCTTGGAACGCCGACATTTAGTCTGAAAATCTATCTCACCAGTAGCCGTTTGATTACAGAGGTCACCGGCAACAAAAAAGTCGAAATATCTGATTTTCCTATTGAATGCGTGCGCGGCTTGACGTGGAATATTGGCCCTACAAAAGGGTCACTGAAAGTTTCTACATTTGGGCTGTCGGGGTTGCAATGGCCGACAAGTTCCTTGCTCAAGCATGGTTATTGGGGAAGGGAGTTAATTGAATTTGATTCGCGCGCGCCTGATGTCAAGAATATGGTGGAAACCTTGAACGCCCGATTTAATAGGCCCCTTCCGCCAAGATTGCAGCAATAAATTCCGCGGGTGAAAACCGCCCGTAGCCGCGTGGTTAAGACGTTTTCCATCATCACCACAACGACCAATGCAATGGTCGCGGCGATTCACGACCGGATGCCGGTGATTGTGCATCCTGACCATTGGTTGTGGTGGATTGACGAGCGGCGCGACGGGGAGTCGGTAAAATCGTTGCTCCGGCCCTAAACGGGTCAGTCCTCACTATTGACACTCAGCGGGACTTTTGGGAAGATTCGGTCCGATGCCACGGAAACTTCGACTGGAATATGAAGGGGCGATTTATCATGTGATGAGCCGGGGCGACCGGCGGGAGCCGATATTCAACGATGATGCGGACCGGAAGCGTTTTCTGGAAACCTTGGGTGAGAGCTGCGGTAAGACCGACTGGCGGGTGCATGCTTTCTGTCTCATGTCCAATCACTATCACCTGGTGGTGGAGACGCCCAAGGCCAATCTAAAACGGGTCAGTCCTCACTATTGACACTCAGCGGGACTTTTGGGAATATTCGGCCCGATGCCACGGAAACTTCGACTGGAATATGAAGGGGCGATTTATCATGTGATGAGCCGGGGCGACCGGCGGG
>Ga0208188_1000284_pt1 | contig 40662 bp, 34 predicted proteins | sample June2015DPH_8_50_FD_184698 | JGI IMG/M metagenome (GOLD analysis project Ga0208188, IMG submission 184698) | Peatland microbial communities from SPRUCE experiment site at the Marcell Experimental Forest, Minnesota, USA - June2015DPH_8_40... | ecosystem: Environmental > Terrestrial > Soil >...
CGGGCGCATCTCAATTTTTGAGGGGGTAAATTTGGCCAGGAACTGGTATAAGCGGGCGCATGAGCAACTGCTGTGTGCAATCGGTTCCTCCATCCGACAGCAGTTTCGAGACGTTTGCTGGTCCGGTGGCCGACTGGGCGGCGCGTTTGACGGCTGGCTTGACGCGAAGCATGCGAGCCAGGAACCAGACCCTCGGCCACATGGAAGAAGAGATTCTCCAACAAACACGGGGGCTGGAGCGTAAACTTCTGGAGGAAGCGGCGCAGAAGAAAGCCGATCAAAGCCCGCCGGTGTGTCCGGTCTGCGGGCACCCACTGACGCGCCAGACCCGCGACCAGGAACGCACCTATCAGACCCGATTTGGGCCGGTAACGATCCGGCGGCTGCGGGGCTGGTGTCGTCGCTGTCGGGCGTGGCGTTTTCCGGCCGATCATGCCTTGGGGTTGAGCGAGGACGGCAGCGCCTCGCCCGCGGTGCAAGAGATGGCCGCCTTGGTCGCCAGCAAAATGCCGCCCGGCGAAGCCAGTGCCGTCATCGAGCGGCTCACCGGGGTCAAGCTGCCACGCGCCACCTTGGATCGTGAAGCCCGCCGCCAAGGCCAACGGGCCGAGCAGAAGCGCTCCCAACTGGACGAACAAATGCGCCAGGCCCAAGGTGTTGAGCAAGTGCTGCCGCTGCCCGATCAAGCCTTCACCTTGGTCATCGAATTGGATGCTTGGAACATCCGGGAACGCGATGATTGGGGCCAAAGCGCCAAACGCCGGGCCGCCGGACAGGAACCTCAACGGTGGCATTGGGTCTATGGCGGCACCTGCTTTCGGCTGGATCAACGGGTTCCCAGCACTGGCGGTCGGCCCAAGATATTGAGCCGGGGCACGGTGATGACCCGCCAAGGCGTGGATCCATTACGCGAACAACTTTTTGCCGAAGCCCAACGTCACGGTTTGGCCCAAGCCGCCAAAGTGCTGGTGGTGGCCGACGGCGCGGTCTGGATTTGGAATCTGACGGGCGACCGTTTTGCCCAAGCCCATCAACGACTGGACTACTACCACGCCAGCCAACATTTATGGGCCGTGGCACACGCCCTGCATCCGGAGGATGAAACCGGAGCGCGGGCGTGGGTGGCCCCGCTGCTCCAGAAGCTCAAACGCGGACAGGCTCCTGCTCTGCTCAACGATTTGCGAGCGCTGGCCAAACGGCTGCGCCACAAGAAGCGTCAAGCCGTGGAAGCCGAACTGAAGTATTTGGAAAGTCACCAAGAGCGGATGGATTACGCTGTGGCCCGGCGGGCCGGCGAACCCCAGGGCAGCGGCGCGATGGAATCGACGTGCCGACAGTATCAATGCCGCTTCAAGCGGCCGGGACAGTTTTGGAGTTGTGCGGGAGACGAAGCATTGATGTGCTTGGAAACTTTCTGGCGCAACGGACGCTGGCAGGTGCTCTTCCCTCATTCAACCCACGGTGACCCCGCTAAAAATTGAGATGCGCCCGCCTTGATTCATAATCCGCCATTCATTCGTAATTATGCCTTCCTGTCTGTCAACCAACTGGGAGTTGTGGTTCGTTACAATTTCCGTTCCAAAATATACTTCCCCGCCCGTCCGGAGCGGAATAAGGTCTGATACCGATGAACCCGATTCAACCCATGACCACACCACCCCGGGAAATCAACGTGGTCGAACCGGTCAGCCCGGCGCTGGAACACGTAAAGCGGATGCTGTTCCAGCCGTTCGATCTCGGCAAATGGTTCGTCATCGGCTTCTGCGCATGGCTGGCTTTTTTGGGGGAAGGCGGAGGCGGAGGGTTTAATTTCCACGTGCCGGGTGGCGGCAACAATCACGGCAGCGCCGAATTTCGCCACGATTTCGAGCAGGCCAGGAACTATGTCCTCACCAATCTTGAATGGATCATCCCCCTGGCAGCCTTCCTGGTGGTCATCTGTTTGGGGCTTTGGCTGCTCGTTCTCTGGCTCAACAGCCGCGGCAAATTCATGTTCCTGCACTGCGTGGCGCTCGACAAGGCGGAGGTCTCAAAACCGTGGAGCCAGTTCGCGCACGAGGGAAACAGCCTGTTCCTGTTCCGGCTGGGGCTGGGACTGATCGGGTGGGTGCTCACCCTGCCACTGGTGGTGTTGATCATCGTGATGATTTTCCGGATGGTGCAGCGCGGCGAGCCGGACGGCGGCGGCATACTCGGCGCGGTTGGCCTCGGGTTGGTGCTGGTGGGGCTGGCCATTGTGTTTGCCATAATCCACAAGCTCACGACGGATTTCGTGGTACCGATCATGTTTCTGCGGCGTACCCGGTGCTTGAAAGCCTGGCGGGAGTTGTGGGCGCTGCTCTCAGCCAACGCGGGCCAGTTCATCCTGTATTTCCTGTTCTCGATCGTGCTGGCGATGGCCATTGGCTTGATGGTCATGGTGGTCATGTTCGCGACATGCTGTTGCTGTTGTTTGATGCTCCTGCCGTACGTGGGCACGGTGTTGCTGTTGCCGGTCCTGATGTTCAAACGATGCTATTCGCTCTGCTTTCTGGCGCAGTTCGGGCCGGAATATGACGTGTTCCCGCCAGACGCGCCGCCAATGCCTGTCGTGCCGCCAGTGATGTAAAACGGCTTTGCGATTGCCAAATCGTCGGGCTGAATACGATGTCGCGCTTCACTTCACTCAAACCAGGCCAGCTTGGACTTGTTGGTGAAGTAGAGCAGCCCCAGCAACCGCATCTCAACGGTAGCCGACACTCATGATGAGACAAAGCCAGTAAGTTATTTCCAAAACTTCTTGAGCGGATGGGACAATGCCTCCCGCCACCGGGCAAAGAAATTGGGGGTGGGGGCCGGGGTCATAAGGCGCGTGTATTCGGCAACGCCCACACAACTGCCACCGCACTTGGGGCACGCGCGAAAAAACTGTCCGCTCACCCGGGTGGTTCTCACACAAGCCGTGCAGAACGCGCCCCCGCATGTGACACAACACCACTTGGCGGCAGCCTGGGGATGCTGGTTGCACACGTCGGTGTTGACGGCAACTGGAATGCCGGCGGGTTTTGCCGCCGATGGGGACACGCCCGCGCCCGAAGGCGGTCCGGCAGGAATGGCCGCCGGTTCCATGACGGGGTCGACCTGACAAACCATGGGCACCGTTCCCAGGCACAAGACCTGTCCGGGATGAAGCACCGCCTGTTGAATGGATTGTCCGTCGATAAAGGTGCCATTGGTGGAGTTCAGATCCAACACGGTGATGACGTCGTCTTTTAGTTCAATCTGGCAATGATGGCTGGAAATGGAATCGTCCCTGATTTGAAAGTCGTTGTCCGCGATCCGTCCCAGCCGGTTCAATCCCGGTTTGAGCAGGATCTCCTGCAAGCCGTACGGCCTTCCTTCAATACGCAGTCGCACCATAAATCCAGCGGATTAAATTTATCTGATGGTTGACCTTTGACTTTCAAAGTAAGGCTAAAGAACCAAACCGTTGCGGTCAATTCGTTTTGACAATGCCCGGTGCCTCTGTTAGCCGGGGAAAAGATCACCACGTCCGTTTTGCATTGCCAGGTTTTCATTCCGGTTGCATGATTGGCTGTGGCAATGGAGTTTGCCCTCCCCCTTTCCAGGGAAAACCGCCTGAACCGGCTTCAGCGCTGATGACTCCTGCCAACGGCTTGTGGCAGGAGTTTGTTTATGCACGAGAATATTTGGTTTGTGGCGGCCATCTGGATGGGGCTGGCATTCGCCGCCAGCTTGATTTCCATCCGCATCGGCATCTCCGTGGCTCTCATCGAAATCTTAGTGGGCGTTGTCGTCGGCAACATTCATTTCAACGGCGGTCAGCACATTTTGCAAACGACCGATTGGGTCAATTTTCTGGCGATGCTGGGCAGCGGCGTGCTGACGTTCCTGGCGGGCGCGGAAATTGATCCCGTCTCACTCCGCGCCAATCTGCGCGCCAGCATGACGATTGGTGTGCTGTCGTTTTTGCTTCCGTTTGTCTGCGTGTGGCTGTTCGCGCAATTCGTGCTCGGCTGGCCGTTGCACCAGGCGCAAATCGCCGGTATTGCGCTGTCCACCACGTCCGTCGCCGTCGTTTACGCGGTGATGATCGAAGGTGGTTTTGGCCAGACTCCACTCGGCAAAACGATTCTGGCGGCGTGCTTCATCACGGATTTAGGCACGGTGCTGGCGCTCGGCACGCTGTTCGCCGATTTCAACCGCTGGCTGGTGGTTTTCGTGGTGGTCACGGCGGTGGTGCTTTGGTTCATGCCCAGGTGGACCCAGTTCATCATCACCAAGCTTGGCGCAATGCGCGTGAGCGAGCCGGAGGTGAAATTCATCTTCTTCGTGCTGTTCTTTCTCGGCGGCCTCGCGTCCACGGCCAAAAGCGAAGCCGTGTTGCCCGCCTATCTCGTTGGCCTCGTCGTCGCGGGCGTGTTCCTGCGCGACAAAACACTCGTTCATCGGATGCGCAGCATCGCGTTCACGATCTTTACGCCGTTTTATTTCATCAAGGCGGGACTTTTCGTCTCGCTGCCCGCGTTGTGGGCGTCGCTGGGACTCATTGCCATTTTGTTGCTGATAAAAATGGTGACGAAATATATCGGCGTCTGGCCGCTCACCAAGGTTTTTTACATGCGCAACCGCGAGGCGAATTACACCACGCTGCTGATGACCACCGGCCTGACCTTCGGCACAATTTCCGCGCTGTTCGGCCTGCAAAACCAGATCATTGACCAGACGCAATACACGATTTTGGTCACGGTCGTCATTCTCAGCGCGTTCGTGCCGACGCTCATCGCGCAAAAATTTTTCCAGCCCACGATTGAAACGATGGTCGAATGGGGCAAAATTTACAGCGAACGAATCAACAACAAAAAACCGCGCCAACCGGCGCCAACGGAAAAGTGAGGCGTTATGTTCAAAAAAATTCTCGTGGGTTACGACGGCTCGAAAGGCGGCAAGGCCGCGCTTCAGCGCGCGGCGGTGGTGGCCAAAGGATTCAACGCCGACCTCTGCGCCCTTTGGGTGCGTGAGTTGCTGCCGCGCCACTCCGACCTGCCCGGTGAATACGAGGAGGAGGCTGAAGCGGCGGACGAATACTTCAAGGAACGTTCGCGGGAAATCCAGGAGGTGGCGGCTGGACACGGAATTCCCATCCGCTGCGAAACGCGCCGCGGCCACGCGGCCAAAACCATTTTGCGCTTCGCCGACGAAGGCAGCTACGACTTGATTGTCGTCGGGCACAGCGATCATTCCGAATTATGGGGCCGCCTGCTCGGCGACACCGCCGACCGCATCAGCGACCATGCCCATTGCAGCGTGTTGATCGTCAAACAATAGAATTTATGACAAAAATCCAAAACATCACTGCACTCGAAATCCTCGACTCGCGCGGCAACCCGACCGTCATGGTCAACGTCGCGCTCAACAACGGCATCACGGCTTCGGCCTGCGTACCGTCCGGCGCGTCCACCGGCATCCGCGAAGCGGTGGAATTGCGCGATGGTGACGCCAAACGCTACGGCGGCAAAGGCGTCCTCAAAGCCGTGGCGAACGTCAACAAAATCATCGCACCGAAACTGAAAGGCAAATCTCCGCAAGCGCAAAAGGAGATTGATGAACTGATGCGCAAACTGGACGGCACGGAAACCAAATCCAAACTCGGCGCGAACGCCATCCTCGGCGTCTCAATGGCCGTCTGCCGTGCTGCCGCCTTGGATTCAGGCATTCCCCTTTACGCTTACATTCGCAAGCTGCACGGCGGCAAAGCCGGCGCGCCATTCATTTTGCCCGCGCCGCAAATGAACGTGCTCAACGGCGGCGCACACGCGACGAACAACGTGGACTTCCAGGAATTCATGCTCTTCCCCATCGGTGCGCCCACGTTTACCGAAGCGCTACGCTACGGCGCGGAGACGTTCCACACCTTGAAGAAACTCCTGCAAAAGCGCGGCTTGGTGACTTCAGTCGGCGATGAAGGCGGCTTCGCACCGAACCTCAAGACGAATGACGAAGCTGTGGATGTGATCGTGGAAGCCATCGAAGCCGCCGGTTACAAACCAGGCAAGGACATCGCCATCGCCCTCGACCCCGCCGCCAGCGAGTTTTACGACGACGGCAAGTATGTGATGAAGAAATCCGACGGCTCGCGCAAGACTCCGGTGCAAATGGTCGAGCTTTACGGAGAATGGGTGAAAAAATATCCCATCGTTTCGCTCGAAGACGGCATGGGCGAGGAAGACCGTGAAGGCTGGCTGGCCATCACCAAGGCACTGGGCAAGAAGCTTCAACTCGTCGGCGACGACAACTTCGTCACCAATCCGAAAATCTTTGTTCAAGGCATCAATAGTGGGATTGCCAACGCCATTCTTATCAAGCTGAACCAAATCGGCACAGTTTCCGAAACGCTCGAAACCGTGGCCATGGCGCAAGAAGCCGATTACGGCGCGGTGATTTCGCATCGCTCCGGCGAAACTGAAGACGCTTTCATTGCTGACTTCGCCGTCGGCACCGGCGCAGGCCAAATCAAAACCGGCTCGCTCTGCCGTTCCGAGCGCATCGCAAAATACAACCGCTTGCTCGTGATCGAACAGGAGTTGAGCAAGAAGGCGCGGTATGGCGGTGTGCTGTTCCGAAGCGCCTGGCAATAATCTGTTGCCGGCAATGGAGTTTGCCGGGCCGCGCCTGCGGCAAACCGTCCCGAAGCATCGGGACTGATGACTCCTGCCGAATCGGTAGTTTTGAAACGGTAGCGAGTCATGCAAACGACAAGTTCAAACGAACCGCGCAAGCTCGCGCTTCCTTTTGTCGGTCGAATAAAGGAAATCGCGCAGCTTCAGCGGCTGCACAAGCAGCGCAAGCATGTGCTGATTCTTGGCCCGAAAGGAGTCGGCAAATCGGCGCTCGTCGCGCGTTTGCGTGAATCGCTCGGCCTGCGCGTCTGCCCGGCGTCGGAGCGCCTGAGTGAAATCTGCGAAGCGTTGGAGCGCGAATTTGATTTGGAAGCCGGCGATCTCCATATTGTCCAGCGCAAGAATCGCCTGTTGAAGTTGCTCAAAGGAATCCCGCACCGGCGGGACGCCGTGGTCTTTGACGGGGCAGCTTGGACGACACCAAAACTCAGCTCGTTCATCGAGAATGTGACCGGGCGCGTGCCGGTGTGGTTGTGCGCGCGGTCGGAGCATCCGTGGGACATCGGCCACATCTGGCCGTTGCTGGTGCGATTCGAGCACGTGGAGTTGAAGCCGTTTCATGCCGGAGAAACCCAAATGCTGGTGGAAACAGCCGTGCGCGGCGGGAGCGTGCCCGCTGACACGTTGAACATTGTGGCGTGGCTGCATCGTCGCGCGGCGGGAAACCCGAAGATCTTGTGCGAATTGCTGAAGGAGATCGCGCGCGGCCACTACGACTTGAGCAATCCCCACGCGCTTCGGCTGCTGAACCTGGACCGTCGCATCCACGAGCTGTTCCCGACGGCGTAAAATGGCCTTGAACGAAAACCATCAACGGCATCTGTTAAGCACGTTTCAATACGTGGACAACCTGCTTTCCGAGGCGGAGCGCATTCTGGCCTCTGCTGGGGCTGCCTCACCGTTTCAGGAGTATTCACAGGACACCACCCCTATTCAGCGCAAGGTGACGCACGATTATATCGTTCGCGTGCGCGAGGCCATGCGACGCATCCTCGAAGAGTTAAAAATTCCGCTGCGACCGCCGATCTCCGGCGCGTTGTGGGCGGCGCGCGGCCATTTGAGTTTTGCAGGAATTGCGATCGCCGAAATTGCGCCGGAGCACATGCGAGGCTATGGACAGTTTTCAGAGGACGACGCACGGACGATGGATAGTATCGTCGCCGAATTAAACGCCGAGTTGTCTCGCATTACCGAATATCTCGCTCAGGGAGCGACGGCCGATTTGCAGGCGCGCTTGCTGCGACTCGAACAAACCCGCGGCGAGGTTAAATTGTTGCGCGAACTGGAACGTATCATTACTGCTCACGGCCTCGTCGAATTTCGCAACGCGCTGGTGACGTTGCTGGACCGGCTCGAAACCACATCCTTTGAAATCGGCGTCTTCGGGCGCGTCAGTTCGGGAAAATCGTCGCTGCTGAATCACCTGCTGGAACAAGATGTTCTTCCGGTCGGCGTGACTCCGGTGACCGCCGTGCCAACGCGAATCAGCTTCGGCCGGCAGCCGCAGGCGACCATCGAATTTGCGGAAAGCAAGCCGCAGGAAGTCAAATTGTCGCGCCTGGCCGAGTTTTCCATGGAACAGCAAAATCCCGCCAATGCCAAACACGTCACGCGCATTCAAGTTCTGGTTCCGGCCAGGCGGCTGCGCGAGGGCGTGACCTTCGTGGACACGCCGGGGCTGGGATCGCTGGCGACCACAGGCGCGGAAGAGACGGTGGCGTATTTGCCAAAATGCGACCTCGGCATTGTGCTGCTTGATGCCGGATCGGCTTTGAGCCACGAAGACCTCGTCATTGTGCAATCGCTCTGCCGCGCCGGAGCAACGGCGATGGTGCTGATCAGCAAAGCGGATTTGCTCGTGCCGCCGGACCGCCAGCGCATGGTGGATTATGTCCGCCAGCATTTGTTCTCCGAGGTGAAATTCAACTTGCCGGTTCATCTGGTGAGCGTGGTCGGCGCGGACGCACAGCTTTGCGAAGAATGGTTTGAGAGCGAACTCAAGCCAATGCTGGAATCGCATCGCGAAGCGGCCTCCGCTTCGCTCAAACGCAAGATCGGTTTGTTGCGGGAAGCGGTGATGGATGCGCTTCGAGTTCGCCTCGACGCTGCGCGCGGACCGAAGACAACCCCCAAGGCCGGTGATTTGAAGCAGGCCGCCGAGGCGTTGCGCGGCGCGAGCGCGATTCTGGAATCGGCTGAGAAGGAAGGCCAAACCCTTGGTTACAACACGCGGGGGCTTGCCCCATCCGCGCTGCAAGCGGTCGCAACCGACATCGCCTCCGCCTGGCTCAATGGCGCAAATCCGGCCTCGGATGTGGCTGGGATTTTCTCGGCGTCGTTGAACCGATTTCTGGCGCAAGTGAGCGCGGCCTTTGTGCAGTCCGTTGAAGAAGTCCGAGCGCGGCTCGCGGCCACGCTGGAGCAAGCGCATGCCGCGTCCGGCTCGCGGCGCGGGCCGCCCGAGGAATTGCCGAAGGCGGCAGGACTGCCCATCATGGATTCCTCGCCGCTGGCGGCGCGGCTGACGTTGCGGAAACCTCCCCTGCTGCCGTTGCTGGGACGGCGCGCGTTGCGGCGTTTTGCCGAATCCAAAATTTCCGGGGAGTTGGAGGATTCGCTTGCCGGGTTCTTCAACCTCGCCGGCAAACGGCTGGAACAATGGCACAACAACGCGCTCGCAGAATTGCGTGATGCCTTCGACGCCCGCGCGGGAGTTTATCGCGCCGTGCTCGCCCAAGGCCAGCGCGCGACGGCTGAAAACGCGAGTGAAACCGATGCCACAAGAGATTTGTTCGCGCTGGAGAATTGGGAGTCTCCGCAGTAGCGCGTGCTCCTGCTCCTCTGCGGCAATGAGAAGGGCTTGCCAATCCGGTGGGCAATGTTATCATATGAGTGGCAATGGAATCTGCCTCCTCCGCAGGCCATCGGAGGAAAACGTCCCGACGCTTCGGGACTGATGACTCCTACCGAGCAAAGAAATGTGGCACGGTAGCGAGTCATGAAAATCCTGATTCTATCTGACATCCACGGCAATTGGGCCGCACTGCAAGCGGTGTTGGCCGCCGAGCCGGATGCCGACCAAATCCTTTGCCTTGGCGACCTGGTCAACTACGGCCCGCAGCCCGCGGAATGCGTGGCGTGGGCGATGAAGACGCTGACTTCCGATTGGCTGATACAGGGCAATCATGACCGTGCCGTTGCGCTGGACGAAGACCCGCGTTCTTCCGTCCCTTACATGGCACTCGCCGCCGCGACTCAGGGACTGAGCAAGCGGGCGCTCGCTTCTGAGATGAAGCAATTTCTTGCGGGGTTGCAGCCGCTGCAACGGTTTCAGTTGGATAATGCCATCTGCATCGCGTGTCACGCGGTGCCCTCGGAACCGCTTTACGAATATTTTCCCCAGAACAGTCCGGTGACGCTCTGGGAATCCGAACTGAACGCCGTCAATTATCCCGATTTTCTGTTCGTGGGCCACACACATCTGCCGACGAAAACACAATTTCGCAGGACGCTCATCGTGAATCCTGGCAGCGTGGGCCAGCCGAAGGACGGCGATCCCCGCGCGGCTTATGCGGTATGGGAGGACGGCGAAGTTTCGCTTCGCCGGGCCGAATACGACGTGGAGCAAACCATCCGGGCGTATCGTGGCACGCGGCTGGAGCCGCATATCGTGGACGTTCTCGCTGAAGTATTGCGGACGGGCGGGCATTTGCCGCTGGACCAAAACCCTTACGAGCAATTCAACGCGTATTTCCAAAAACATCCCGACAAGCTCGCGGGAATCTTTTACCTTCAAAAACTGCTCAACAAACGCATCGGCGTGGATACGGACAAGATGACGGAGGCCGAACGGCAGCAGTGGATGTTGAAATATTGCCGGGCGATGATCCAGGAAGTCGCCGAACTCACTGATTGTGTGCCGTGGAAATGGTGGGCGAGCTACCAGAAATTCGACAAGCAAAACGCCCGCGTTGAAATCGTGGACTTGCTGCACTTCCTCATTTCGCTGGCTCAGGTGATGGAAATTACGCCGGAAGAACTCTTCGAAGCTTACACGAAAAAGCATGCCGTGAATTTGAACCGGCAGGAATCAGGCTACACGGTGAAAGACGAAAGCGACAACAAACACATCTGACCTATGGTTCAGGTTGATGGCATACTTGACCGCGTGTCCGGCCTGGCGAACGAGTTGAAGCTGGCCAATCTCCAGCCGCAAATTGTCGCGTGCCGGAACCAGCTCCACGCCCGCAACGGCATTGACGTGGCGGTGTTCGGGCGCTTCAAAGCGGGCAAGAGTTCATTTCTTAATAGTCTGACGGGGCGGGCCGTGTTGCCCATCAGAGTCGTGCCGCTCACCGCCGTTATCACGCGGTTGCGCTATGGCGAGACGGACCGCGCCGAAGTCCGTTTCCTCAACGGCACGGCCAAAAAAATCCCCCTCGACGAAATCGGCCTTTACGTCGGCGAGAACGAAAATCCCAACAACGAGAAGCAGGTCGCGGCGGTGGAAGTCGAGTTGCCGGAGTTGAAACCGCTCGCGCCGCTGCAATTCGTGGACACGCCGGGCCTCGGCAGCGCGTTCGCGCACAACACGGAGGTCGCGCTGAACTGGCTTCCAAACGTGGGCGCGGCGCTGGTAGCGGTCAGTTCCGATGCACCGCTCTCGGAACGCGACCTGGCTCTGCTCGATGAACTCCGGCGGCACACGCCGAAGATTGTTCTGCTGCTGACCAAGGCGGACCTGCTGACGGGAGCGCAACGAGCGGAAGTGCTCTCCTTCGTCACGCAACAGCTCCGCCGCAAAGGGGAAACGGAGTTGCCGGTCTTTTTCTATTCCATACGGCCGGAATTCACAGGTCTGAAAACCGAACTTGAGCGGAACCTCCTGTCCCCGCTCATTCGCAACCGCAGCGAAGCCGCCGGCCAGATTGCCCGGCACAAGTTCCTCTCCCTAATCGGACAGATGCTCAATTATCTGCAAGTCGCGCTGGCGGCCGCCACCCAGACGGAGTCGGCGCGGCAGGCCTTGCGCGAGAAACTGGCCGAGGAACACCGCCAGTTCGACTTGCTGCGCTCAGAGTTGAATGTGCTCTCGCACAAATGGTCGGCCAACGCGCTCGATTGGTCGCTCGCCCAGCTTCAGCCGACGCAAGAGGCGTTGCAGTTGAAAATCACCACGGAACTGCGTGAACAATTTCCGCGCTGGCAACTGCGGTTGCCGGCGCTGTTGAAAGCGTGGCGCGAGTGGCTGGGTGTTTTCCTCAAGCGAGAGTTGAGCATCGTGTCGCGCGAACAACAAACCATGTTCCGCGAGCCGCTGCGCCGCGCCCGCCAGCATCTGACGCGCACGCTCCGCGCCTTTCACGACCGGCTGGCCGGACACGTGAAGGCCGCACTCGGCGTGTCGCTCACTCCCCGCGAATTCATTTTGGAAGCGCCGGAACCTTCCGCTCCGCCCGTGGACGTGGGGTTTGTTGACGCGGCGTTCAGTCTGGTGAGTTTCGCCATTCCGATGACGTTGTTCCGCCGCTGGATTGAGCGCTCATTGCTGCGCAAGTCACGTTGGGAAGTTGAGAAAAATCTTTCGCGCCTCGCCTCCGGCTGGCGCGACCGTGTGGCAGCGGGCATCAACGAACTGACCCGCCAAGCCGAACAACAGGCGCTGGACGAACTGGCCGCGCTCGAACAGACGCTGGCCCAAACAACCTCCCAAGCGCCCGAACTGAAAAAGGCCATTGATGATTTGGAACAATTCCAGAGCTGGCTGCGCCGCTGATGAACCTCGTGGCAGCGGATGTGAGTCCGCTCACTTTTCATCCGAGAGAAGTCAGAGCCGACTTACATCGGCTGCTACGAAAGGCGGGACTCCGAACGAGCGCGACGCACTTCCCGAAACCTGGATCAATCCGCGTGACGGTTCGGTGATGCGACTGATTCCGGCGGGCGAGTTCATCATGGGTTCAACCCCGGAGCAGATTGAGGCGGCGCGGCTCATGGACATCGGCGGGCATGAGTTCACGCTGCTGGATGAACTGCCCCAGTTCCGCGCGCTCTTGCCGGATTTTTATCTGAGTGAGCGCGCCGTGACTAATCAGCAATTTGCCGCGTTCCTTCGCGAAACCCGGCCTTCTCCCGAACAACTCAAGAATTGGGCTCCGGCGTTGGAACGAATCAGCGTTCCGGGTCGGGCGGGCAGTCCTCTGCCCGCCGCGAACGCGGTGAAGTCTTCGCTCATCAGCGCCGACGAACGGCGCGCACGGAGTGACGCGCCCTACCTTGCCGAGCCGTATCAGGTCGCGCCCGGCTTTGAGCGGCATCCCGTCCTCCATGTCTCGTGGTTCGGAGCGGAAGCCTGCTGCCGCTGGGCTGGATTGCGTTTGCCGACGGAAATCGAATGGGAAAAAGCTGCGCGTGGCACGGACGGACGACTTTTTCCTTGGGGCAACGAGTGGCGCGATGATTTTTTGCGCTGGGATGGAGACAAGCTTCGTAAATACGAAACCACCGCGCCGGTGGACGCCTACCCCGAAGGCCGTTCGCCTTATGGCATCTTTCAAATGGCGGGCAACGTGGATGAATGGTGCGCGGATTGGTATCAATGGGATGTTTACCGTCGTTATGCGACTGGCGACTTGCGTCCGCCGACGGGCGGCGAGACGCGCGTGGTGCGCGGCGGCACGTGTGCCGGTTGGAAGAAAATCCGCTTTCGTTGCGCGCACCGGCGCGGCAACGACGCGGCGATAGTCAACGTTCTCTACACCGGCATCCGCTGCACCTGCGACATTTCGGCGGTTAAAGCGTGCCACCTTGTTGATGAGTAACTTCCCAACAGTTCCAATTGAGCACGGCACGAGTGTTTCGGAGTTCGCAATGGCACTCGAGTCAGGCCGATGCCCGATTTGTGCCTTATTGCAGGCGGACGAGTTCCAAGAACTGTGCCGGTGGGTCGGAGGCGACGTGGCCGACGAAGGCAATCGCCGGCGGCTGGACGAAGCGGGCGGATTCTGCAATCACCACTTCTGGTTGCTGTGCGAGATTCACTCGCCTCAAAGCGGCTCGCTGGTCAACGATTACATCGCCGCAAAATTTCTTGATTCGTCGCGCAAAGAATCAAATGGTGGCGGACAGGTTCGCGCGCAATGGTTGCGAAACGCCGCGGAGAAGTGCCCGCTCTGCATCCATCTCGCCAGTCGTGAAGCACAGCACGTCCACGCGTTTGTGGAATGGCTTGAACAGCCACCCTCCTGGCGGGCATACGAAAATTCACGCGGATTGTGTCTGCCACACCTGCTGCAGTGTCAGCCGGTGATGGGAAATGAATCACTGCGCAGGCGGCTGGATCAATTTCAATCTGCGCAAATCGAATACATGCAAAAAGAGATGCGCGAACTCATCCGCAAATTAGAGTCGGGACAACGATGGGAGATTTCTCCCGGCGAATGGGATGCCTGCAAGCGTATTATTGAAAAACTTGTCGGACGTAAAGGCACCGCCAATTTACCATGACCTTCTACTGCGCAACTACGCCGCCAAGCCGAGGAACCGTTCGGGACGAACTGGCCACGCTGGAACAAATGCTCGCGCAAACCAATACCAACGAACTGCAACTGCGTGAGGCCATCCGGGAACTTGAAGTCGTCCGGACGCAGATTAAGACTGCATGATTGGCACTGCGAAAATTGTTTCGGAGGGGCGAGCTTCGCGAGTCCCCATTCTCATTTCGTAGCGGCGCCTCGGCAGAGCGCCGCATCTCTCCGGCAAATTGAAAAGTGCGGCTCTCTGCCGAGAAGCCGCTACGACGGTTTTTCTTTGTTGCTTCGTTCCTTTGTTGTTCAATGGATTTGTGAACGCTCCAGCGACAGAAAAACAACCGCCCCGCTGGCTTAACCGCACCGTCCTCGGCATCGGGCTGGCATCGCTGCTCAGTGATTGGTCACACGAAATCGCCACCACCGTCCTGCCCGCGTTTCTCGCGTCCATGGGTGCGGCGGCGGCGTGGTTGGGCGTGATTGAAGGCGTGGCTGACGGCCTGTCGAGTTTCGCCAAGATGGCGTCCGGCTTTTACACGGACAAACTCCAGCGCCGCAAACCCATCGCCGTCGCCGGTTACCTCGTCACCACGTTGAGCACGGCGTCGTTCGGACTCGCCACCGCCGCGTGGCACGTGCTCGTCTCGCGCTCCTGCGCGTGGCTCGGACGCGGCGTGCGCACGCCCGTGCGCAAGGCGTTGCTCGCCGCCGCCGTCACGAAGGAAACCTATGGTCGCGCCTTCGGTTTCGAGCGGATGATGGACACCGTCGGCGCGATTGTCGGCCCGGCTACGGCTTTTGTTTTGCTCGCTGCGTTGCAGCACAATTACCGCCACGTTTTCCTGCTGACGCTCATTCCCGGCGTTTGCGCCGCCGGAGTGATCGCGTTTTTCGTCCGGGAAAAGGAGCGCCAACCCGTGTCGCACGTCTCGTTTGGCGCACGGCTGCGTTTATTGCCGCGGCCTTACCGGAAATTTCTCGTCGCCGTCGGAATTTTCGGCGCGGGCGACTTCGCCCCCACGTTGTTGATCCTGCTGGCGACACAAAAGCTCGCGCCGGAGCTGGGCGCGGCCAAAGCGGCCAGTGTCGCGGTCGGATTTTACGTGTTGCGGAACATTTTTTACGCCGGGTTCGCCTACGTGGCGGGCTGGCTCGCGGACCATTTCAAAAAACAGCTTGTCCTCGCGTCCGGTTACGCGCTGGCGGCGGTGATGGCGGTGCTGATTGTGGCCGCGCCGATGACGATTGGGCTGCTCGGCATTATTTTTATTCTCAGCGGCATGCATGTAGCGATTGGGGAAACGCTGGAAGACTCATTCTGCGCGGAACTGGTGGGCGAGGAACATCACGGCATGGCGTTCGGCGTGCTGGCCACCGTGAACGGCGTCGGTGATTTCCTGTCGAGCATCATCGTCGGCGCGTTATGGACGGCGGCAGGCACGAGCGTGGCATTCGGTTACAGCGCCGTTTTGTTCGGCTTGGGCGCTCTGTTGATTTTGAGAGCACAACCAGCCACCACGGATGGACACGGATAACCACCAGCCTTCGCTTGTTTCGCGCGTGGAATCCATTTACAAAACTTTGTCGCATATGCGACAAAGTTTTGTAATGTCGGATTAACGTTGAAAATGTGCTGCAGGATTTGGCGCGACTCGCGTGTATTTCGCGGTTGGTTTTCCACCGGCCCGATGGGGCTTAAAAAATTATTTGGGGGCCGTTTTCCCAAGGCGTTGCCCTGGGCTATTTTCTGTCAGCCTTGCAGGCTTTCAATTCGTGTAAATTCGTGAAATTCGTGTCAACGCCTTTCCGCCTCCAAAATTGAATTGTCCCCCGCTCCATTTCGTGGCAATCCAAATCAAACCAGCCCCTGCCAACGCCGCTGCGTTTTGATTTTCCCGGTCCCGCCGGCCAGGAAAGAGAGCACTTTGATCCACAAGAAACCTTGCCTGCAAGGACTGCTGGCATTAATGATAATAGCCATGCTATTGAATGCTCCCAATGTGCCCGGCCGGGGTTTCGATGAACTGGCGGACAAGGCGCTGCTGGCCATGCAACATCGCGCGGCGGAACTCAAGGTCAAAGGCGTGGCCGTGGTCGCCTATAGCGAAGGCGACAGCGTCATATCCTGGTCGTCGAAAATGTTGGTGGTGGGCAATCTGACCACCGGCCCTTCCCAGAACGATCCTGCCGGAGCGAACCTGCTCGCCATTGCCTATAACAAGGCCGCGGAAATGGCGGCCACGCTCAAAGCCAGCGGCAGCGCGGGCCGCCCTCCCTTGAAAGGCGAGTTGGGCTGGCAAGGCGGAGTGGTGGCGAAGGGACGAACGGGACTTTTGATCGCGGCCTTCAGCGGAGGCCCGTCCGCGGACGACGTAAAAATTTCCCAGGCCGGCCTCACGGTCCTGGCCGGAACGCTGTAATCCCTGCAATCGCATGAAACTCCTCTCCGCCATCACCCGGCGGGGCCGGCCGGTTTTGCATGTCCATTCGTGGTTATCCACAGTTCAAACTTCAGCCTTCCAATTCCTGTTCTTGCTTTTTGCCGCGCAGGAACAATAATCGCGGCATGTCCAGCCCGGTGCTCACCATTGAACATTTGCGGGTGGATTTTCCCGAGGTGGTGGCGGTCAATGACCTTTCCCTGATTGTTGAAGCCGGGGATGTCTGCGGTCTCATCGGCCCGAACGGTGCGGGCAAGACCACCACCATGCGGGCGGTCTCCGGCTTGCAGGAATGCACCCGCGGTTCGGTCAAGGTTGACGGACATGAACTGGCCCGGGAGCCGGAGGAATTGAAGCGGCGGCTGGGCTTCATGCCGGATTTCTGCCCCGTTTACGACCAGCTCACCGCCACAGAATTCCTGGATCATTTTGCCCGCGCCTACGACGTGCCGGACCGGACCAAACGCATCGGGGAATGTCTGGAACTCACCTGGCTCACGGAAAAGCGGGATGCGCTGTGCGAGGAATTGTCGCGCGGAATGAAACAGCGGTTGGTGCTGGCCAAGACACTGTTGCCCAACCCGCAGGTGCTGCTGCTGGATGAACCGGCCAGCGGTCTTGACCCGCTGGGGCGCATCGAACTGCGAAAATTACTGCTCCAGTTGCGCGATGCCGGCAAAACGGTGCTGATATCCTCGCACATCCTCACCGAGTTGTCGGGTTTTTGTAACAAGGCGGCCATCATGGAACGCGGCAAACTCGTCATGTCCGGGACCATTGCCGAACTGGGACAAAAAATGGGGCGTCGCCAGATGTCCGTCAAATGGCGCAACGCCGCCGACCAGGCCCTGCAAATTTTGAAAGGCGCGGGTGTCAAAAACCTCGAAACCATCGCCCAAGGCGCGACGTTTGAATTCGACGGCAACGTCGATGCGCTCGACGGGTTGTTGAAAACCCTGGTGGTCGATGGTGTGCGGGTGACCGAGTGGCGCGGCAGCGGCGATGATTTGGAACAAATTTTCCTGCAATCCGGCGCCAAAGAATTGATGTGAACATCACCGAAAATCCAATCTTTCTGACGCAAAAGCGTCTGACGTACCGCACCGGTGTGCTGGCGGCGGTGCTGATTGCCGCGCTGATCGGGCTGAGCCTGTTGTCCGGCCTCATCGCCTACCTGGCCGATCCAAAGGCTCTTACTTTTAGGTCGCCACAGGAAGCGGGCAAAGTATTTTACGGCTGGGTGATCGGTGTGGAAATCCTGGTACTGATCCTCGGCGGGTTCAGCAAGATTTCGAAAGTGCTGGCTGACGACCGCAAAGCTGGCCTCTGGGACAGCAACCGGCTCACGCCGTTGAAGCCGGCCGCCATCGTTGCCGGTTACTGGCTCGGTTCGGCCCTACGTGAAATTTACATGGGCGCGGTGCTGGCGGGCATCGGGCTGGTGATCGTGGTGTTGGCGAAATTGCCCGTCACGCTCTGGCTGGGAACCCAGATTCTGATTTTGAGCACGACCTTGTTCTTCGGCTTGCTCGCATCGCTGGCCGGCATGGCGTTCCAGCGGCCACAAAGCGGCATCATCCTGTTGTTGCCCCTCTTTTTCCTCCAGACGTTTTCCTTCGCGTTCCCCAAATTTACCATCATCAACTTCCTGCTGCCGATTTATGGCATCGTCAATCTGTTTCAAGACCCGAATCAGGCCGCAAATGATTACAACGACTTTCGCAATTGGAGCGATTGGCCGGGAATTTTTGCGCTGCCCGTGCCGCCGATTTTGCTGAGTCTCGGGCTGCAGTTCGTTATGGGACTTTTCCTCTGGCGCGCAACGGTGCGCAAGACGGCGAACCCCTTTCAGCCCCTGCTGCTGCGCTGGGAAGCCATCGCGATTTTTGCGCTGCTCGTCGTGGTGCAACAGGGGTTGATCTGGGGAATCTGGCACGGGCGATTCCCGACAGTATTCGCATCGGATCATAAATTTTACGAGCGGGAGTCGCTGCTCCCGATCGTGCATGGCGGGACGATTCTGGTGGGGGTGTTTATTCTGGCCTTTGCCAGCCCGCTGCCCGAACGGGTGCGGGTGGAGGCATTGCGAACCGGATCGGGAAATCTGCGTCTGGTCTTTTCGCGCAGCGCGGTGTCGCTGTCCCTTGCGCTCATCGCCGTCGCCGCCGCTATGTCATTGACGCACTTTATCTTTTCGTTCAAAGACCGGGGTTATGCTTGGGCGCTGGCCATGGGTAATCTGTTCGTTTTCCTCCTGATGTTCTCTCTGCTGCTGGAATATTGCCGCCTGCGCTTCAAACGCCGCTCGCTCGGTTTCGTCGCCCTTTGGCTGTTCGTCTTGTGCATCCTGCCGTTCATCCTGGCTGGAGTTTTTTCCAGCGAAGCCCTCGCCAAACTTTCCTTCCTGGCACCGGGCACCGTGGCGCTCACCGGGACGAACAGCGACGACCTGATTGTCCCGGCTTACGCCACGGCAATACATTTCGGAGTCGTCGTGTTGCTTTTCATCGGGTGGCAGCGGCAATGGAAATTGTTGATCGCGGCACCACCGCTCCTTCCCCCGGCGCGTTAATCATCATCAATCTGCGCTCCTTGGCGGTTCAAAATTGAATTGTCCCCTGCTCCATTTCGCGGCAAACTTATGGTTCCTATGCGACAGGTGAACCTTGGCATGATTGGCGGCGGCACCGTGGGCAGCGGCGTGTTTCACGCGCTCCAGCTCAACGGCGGCCTCATGGCCTCGCGCATCGGTGTGAAAGTTGCCGTCCGCAAGGTCGCCGTGAAGGCGTTCAACGAACCGCGTCCGTATCAAATCCCGCGTTCGCTCATGACCACCGACTGGCAAGGCGTCATCGCCGACCCGCAGGTGGACATCGTCTCCGAACTCGTCGGCGGCACGGGTATCGCCCGGACGATGGTTCTCGCCGCGCTCAAGCTCGGCAAGCCGGTCGTCACGGCGAACAAAGCGCTACTGTCCGCGCATGGCGAGGAGCTGTTTGCCACGGCCAAAAAATACGGCACGAATTTATATTACGAAGCCAGTGTTTGCGGCGGCATTCCCATCATTAAATCGCTGCGCGAAGGGTTTGTCGGCAACCGCATCAACGCGCTGTACGGCATCGTCAACGGCACCTGCAATTACATCCTCACCCGGATGAAGCTGGAAGGCGCGGACTTTGCCGACGTGCTCGCCGACGCGCAAAAGCACGGTTACGCCGAGACACCGCCGGATCTGGACATTGACGGCCACGATGCCGCGCACAAGATCGGCATTCTTGCGTCGCTCGCGCATGGCTTTTGGGTGAACCCGAAGAAAATTCACGTCGAAGGCATCCGGCATATCAGCGCGCTCGACATCAAGTTCGCTGGCGAACTGGGTTACACCATCAAGCTTTTGGGAATCATCAAGAAAATTGGCGGCGGTTGCCGCGTGCAGGTTTCGGTTTATCCGACACTGGTGCCAAACGCGCATGTCCTCGCCAGTGTGAATCACGTCTTCAATGCCGTGTTCGTGCGCGGCGACATCGTCGGCGACACGCTGTTTTACGGTCGCGGCGCGGGCAAGGACGCCACGGCCAGCGCGGTGCTCAGCGATCTGGCCGACGCGGCGCTGGATTTGAAATCGGGCAACAAACAGCGCGTGCCGCCGTTCGTGCCGCACGAATGCGCCGGAGCGGTTGTCCCGATCGAAGACGTCGTATCGCAGTATTTTCTCCGGCTCGACGTCGTGGACCGTCCGGGGACGCTGGCGAAGATCGCCGCCATTTTCGGCGCGGCGAAAATCGGCATCTCGTCCGTCATCCAACCCGAAGGCCACGAAGGCAAAAGCGTGCCGCTGATTTTCATGCTGCATTACGCGACCAACGGCGCGGTCAACGGCGCCTTGAATAAAATCGGCCGGTTGCCGGTGGTCAAAGGCAAGCCGGTAATGCTGCGCGTCGAAAATTTTGAGTGACTTATATCGGCGAATTGCCTTTTGAAGTAAATTCAGCCATCTTAAAGACATGAGCGACAAGCAGCTTGCCTTGAAAACGATTGAGCGCCTGCCCGACGACGCGAGTTTGGATACCATCGCGCAGCGGTTGGAGTTCGTCGCCGGAATTCGCAAGGGACTGGATCAAATCAAAAAAGGCGAGACCGTGCCGCACGAAGAGGTCAAACGCCAACTGGCGACATGGCTTTCAAAATAATCTGGTCGCAGCAGGCGCGGGAAGATTTGCGGGACATCGTGACTTTCATTGCTCTCGACAATCCGACCGCCGCCGAGGCTTTTGGATATTTGCTGATGACGAAGGTGGATGCGCTGGCGCAATTTCCACGATTGGGACGGGCTGTGCCGGAAGAAAATGATGAAGATATTCGTGAAATTATCTTTCGCTCTTATCGGATTGTTTATCAGGTGATTGAGAAACAGCAGGTTGTGGCCATCGCGCGGGTCTGGCATGGTGCGCGGGGCGAGCCTGAAATTCCTGAGCGACTGAATTTTTAATCATGTTGATTGTTCAAAAATACGGCGGAACGTCGGTCGGGAACCCGGAGCGCATCAAGAACGTCGCGGCGCGCGTGGCCAAATACCGCGCCAAGGGCGACCAAATCGTCGTCGTCGTTTCGGCGATGAGCGGCGTGACGGATAATTTGATCAAGCTGGCCAAGGAAATCATGCCGTTGCCCAGCGAACGCGAGATGGACGTGCTGCTCGCCACCGGTGAACAGCAGACCATCGCCCTCACCGCCATTGCGCTGCACGCGCTGAACGTGCCGGCGGTATCGCTCACCGGCCCGCAGGCGGGCATCGTCACCGACGTGGTTCACACCAAAGCCAGGATCCACAACATCACACCGAAGAAAGTCCACGACCTTTTGAAGCAGGGCAATGTCGTCATCGTCGCCGGCTTCCAGGGCGAAACGCCCGAAGGCCAGATCACCACGCTGGGCCGTGGCGGGTCGGACCTCACGGCCGTTGCGCTCGCCGCTGCGCTCAAGGCCGACCTGTGCCAGATTTACACGGACGTGGACGGCGTTTACACCGCCGACCCGCGCATCGTGCCGAACGCGAAGAAACTCCCGGAAATTTCCTATGATGAAATGCTCGAACTGGCGAGCCTCGGCGCCAAGGTGATGCAGAGCCGCTCGGTTGAATTTGCCAAAAAATTCGGAGTGGTCTTTGAAGTCCGCTCCAGCCTTAATGAAAACCCAGGAACCATTGTGAAAGAAGAAACCAAAAGCATGGAAGGCGTCGTTGTGCGCGGCGTCTCGCTCGACAAGAACCAGGCCAAAGTCACGCTCGTCGGCGTGCCCGACAAACCCGGCGTGGCGGCGCGCATTTTCAAGGCGCTCGGCGACGCGACCGTCAACGTGGACATGATTGTGCAAAATATCAGCCACGGCACTCCCGACAAAGTCGGGACAACGGACATTTCATTCACCGTGGACAAGCCGGATTTGCTCAAGGCGCAGAAGGTCATTGACGGCCTGAAAAAAGAACTCGGCCTGCGCGACGTAATCACCGCCGAGAAAATCGGCAAGCTGTCCATCGTCGGCGTCGGCATGAAGAGCCACACGGGCGTGGCCGGAAAACTTTTTGAAACGCTGGCCAAGGAAGGCGTGAACATTGACATGATTTCCACCAGCGAAATCAAAATTTCCGTCGTGATTGACCTGGCCAAGGGCGAAGCCGCGATGAAGGCCGTCCACGCGGCGTTTATTGGCTGACGCCGCCGCCTCGCCCTCCCACTGGCTGGCGTGAGGAGACATGAAAAGTTGCGAATACTGCGGAAAGCAATATGCCGATGACGTTGCTGTTTGTCCGGTTGACGGACAGCCGGTCATCAATCGGGAGGAAAAACAAGAAAAGGTCGCGGCCCCACCTGAAGCCACCGGAACCACATTCAATGTCAAACTGGTTTCCCCCATTTCGTCCGCCGGCAAATACCGGGTTTTTGTCGAACGGAGCGATCTGCTTTTCATTCAGATTGAGGGAGGATCCAGATCCGTTTTGGAAACGGTGGCTCCGTTCATCGGTCCGGCGGGCAATATTATTCCACTGACCCTGTGGCTGTTCGGCAAAAGAAATACCAAAGCAAAACTTCAACGGCTTGAAACCGGCGACCCGGAGGAATTGCTTCGCGAAAGTGAAAACAATTTCAAGTTGAACCTGGCCGAAATTCGCGACGCCGCAATAGAAGCCCCGGCATTTTTTCAGACCAGCGGAAAGGCCGGCCGGCTGAATCTTTCAGTGCGGCACGGAGAGAAAATCAAGTGCGAGTTTGACAATGCCGCAGAAATGAACAATGCGATTCATCTGCTCGCACCGTTGTTAAGTTCAACTTTGAAAGTGAACGTGGAATGGAACGGTGAAAAACAGGAGTTTGAAAGGAAGAAAACGATTTGACCCGCTGGATCCAAAATCTCCGTGGCGATTGGATGATCAAGACCAAAGTTGCGATGAAAGCCGTTCACACGGCGTTTATTGGTTGAGCTCTATTTTTCCCCTTCCAACTGTTTTAATTTAATCTGTGCCATGCGGTATTCGTAAAATGTTTTTACGTTTGTATCGACGCATTGTTGGAAGAACGCTTTGGCCGCTGGGACATCTCCCGCGAGCAAATGATTAATTGCGATGTAGAAATAAGCTTCACAATGTTGCTGTCTGTCTTTTTTGGCGTCGCCTGAATTGGCTTCTTTCAAGAAATCCGCCTGTGATAATTCACCGATCAAGAAATGGCCAACCTGAAGGGGCCAGTCATAGGCTCCGCCAGCGCGGGTAAGAAGATAATCCCTTAATTCCTGATTTGCCGCAGCCAATTGATCAGCCTGTCCGGCTTTGACCAGCCAGATGAAGATTCGCGGGTAGTCGGTATACAAGAAATGCAACTCTGCAGTTTTTTGGAGGTCTGCTATTGCCGCTGACGCGTGGTTGTTGAGATAGTTCGCAATGCCCCGATCCATATAGGTGCCCGCATCCTGGGGAGCAAGTTCAATGGCTTGATCAAAATCGGCAATGGCCCCGTCTAAATCACCCTGGTTAAATTTCAGGTTGCCCCGGACGTTGTAAACCGGTGCAAAGCGGGCATCGACACATTTTGGTTCAATTCCGATGGCTTGGGTGTAGTCGGCAATCGCTCCATCCGGATCACCTTCCTCGAACTTCACCAAACCCCGATGGATGTAAGCCGGGGCCAATTGGGGATCGAGAACAATGGCTTGGCTGTCGTCAGCCATAGCTCCCACCCAATCTCCCTTGCCGGCTTTCGCAAAAGCCCGACTGCCAAAATATTGTGCGCCTTTGGGATCTATTGCGATAGCCCGACTGTAGTCAGCAATGGCCCCATCCAAATCTCCCTTTCTGGCTTTTCCATAGCCTCGGTTATAGTAGGCTTTGACGTTTTTTGAATCGAGAGCAATGGCCTGATTATCATCGGCAATCGCTCCATCCAAATCGCCCTTCTCGTTCCTCGCCAAGCCCCGATAGAAGTAAGCATCGGCACTTTTGGGATTGAGCTCGATATTGCGCGTGAAGTCGGCAATGGCTCCATCCCAGTTCTCCAACCGGGATTTCACACTACCCCGGCAATAGTAAGCATCGACATTTTGCGGGTCGAGAACGATGGCCTGATCAAAATCGTCCATGGCTTCATCCAGATCGCCTTTCCGAGCATTCTGTATCCCCTGTCTGACAAAGGATTCAGCCTGGTGATGTTTGCTGGAACAACCTGAAACGACAATTAGCGCCGCGATCAACGTGAATCTACACGCGTTCATGCAGTGGTTCGTAGGCCGTGCGCAGATTAATGGCAAGTTCAAAACTGCTGACGTTTTGCATTGACGGGCATAATGGACTCGATTATCTTGCCAACGTGAATCGCAATTTGAATCTGAATCTGCTGCTAAACGCGCTGCTGTTGTGCCGCGCGGCGGTCGGGTTCTGATTGCGTTCGAAGAATTTGAGAACCCCACTGCCAACCGGCGGTGGGGTTTTTTGTTTTTAACCACGAAATCAAGTGAAACTAAATTTTAACGCAGAGGCCGCAGAGATTCGCAAAGACTCGCAGAGGAATTCCTTCTCTGCGTTTCTCCGCGTCCTTTGCGCGCTCTGCGTTGAAAACCTCCGTCAAAAATTATTCGTGTGGGTGGGGGTCCATCCGTGGTTTAATTCCGTCAACGCCTGAGTTTATGCATAAAAAACCGTCGAAAAAATATCGTCCGTTCCCGCCGGTCAGCCTGCCCGACCGGCAGTGGCCAAACCGCGTCCTTACCCACGCGCCCATCTGGTGCAGTGTGGATTTGCGCGACGGCAATCAGGCGCTCGCCGTGCCGATGAACGTCGGCCAGAAACTTGAGCTGTTCCAGACGCTTGTGAAATGCAGCTTCAAGGAAATCGAAGTCGGTTTTCCGTCCGCATCAAATACCGAGTTCGCGTTCAACCGCCGGCTCATCGAGGAAAAACGCGCGCCGGACGACGTGTGGCTCCAGGTGCTCGTGCAGGCACGCGAAGATTTGATTGAGCGCACTGTCGAATCGCTGGTCGGCGCGAAGAAGGCCATTATTCATCTTTACAACTCGACCTCCCCCGCCCAACGCCGCGTCGTGTTCAGCAAATCGAAGGAGGAAATTGTCGGGGTCGCCGTGCGCGGCGCGCAATGGATCAAAGACCGGTTGCCGCGCCTCAAAGGCACGGAAGTCATGCTCCAGTATTCGCCGGAAAGTTTCAGCGCGACGGAAGTCGAATTCGCCAAGGAAATTTCCGAGGCGGTCATGGATGTGTGGCAGCCGGCGCCAAAGCGGAAGATGATTTTGAATTTGCCCGATACCGTTGAGGTGGCGATGCCAAATGTTTACGCCGATCAAATCGAGTGGATGTGCCGGAACATCAAAAACCGCGAGTCGCTCATCATCAGCCTCCACGCGCACAACGACCGCAACACCGGTGTCGCGGCGACGGAACTTGGCCTGCTCGCGGGAGCGGACCGCGTCGAAGGCACGCTCTTCGGCAACGGCGAGCGCACGGGCAATCTCGACATCGTCACCGTGGCATTGAACCTTTACCAGCACGGCATTGATCCGAAGTTGGATTTCACGGACCTTAATTCCATCATTGAGGTTTACGAACGTTGCACGGGCATGACCGTGCCCGCGCGCCAGCCTTACGCGGGCGAACTGGTTTTCACCGCGTTCAGCGGTTCGCATCAGGATGCCATCCGAAAAGGTTTGAACGAATGGAAGAGCGACCGCCGCGAATACTGGGACGTGCCCTATCTTACGATTGATCCGACGGACATCGGGCGCGAATACCGCGAGGTCATCCGCGTCAACAGCCAGTCCGGCAAGGGTGGCGTGGCGTATTTGTTGGAGAGCCAGTTCGGCATCGAGTTGCCCAAGGACATGCAGCGCGAGTTTGGGCCGATTGCCAACGACGAGGTGGACAAGCTCGGCCGGGAAGTCACCGCCGCCGAATTGAAGGCGATGTTCTGGCGCGAATACATCGAACGCAACAAGCCGTGGCAGCTCAAGAGTTTTGAAACCGAGAGCAAAAACGGCATCGTCCGTTGCCGCGCAAAATTTTTGCGCGACGGCAAGCCGGCCGAACTTTCCGGCGAAGGCAACGGTCCGCTCGCCGCGCTCGTCCACGGTTTCGGCAAAGCCGGTGTGCCGCGTTTTGAAATTGCCAATTACAGCGAACACGCCTTGAGTTCCGGCGAAGAGGCCGCTGCGATTGCTTACATTCAAATCAAGCACGCCGATGGCAAAACCCGCTGGGGCGCGGGCGTGGACACGAACATCGAGCTCGCGTCCGTGCGCGCCGTGTTGAGCGCGCTGAACCGGTCGTAATCAAATGACACGCTAAAGCATGGACACCAAACGTTTGGTATCCACCCTTCCGGGTGTTCGAACAGGAAAGGAAACCGCTTGTAATGCGACACCAGCCAGCGGCACCATGTTTTGTAACCAAGCCATTTCCGGCTCGTCAAACAGGGACGAATGGTTTAGTTTTCAGACCCGACCATGAAATTACGACGCGTTTTTGTTTGCGGAATTGCGGGCTTTGTCCTTGTTGGCACAAGGATTTTTGCAGCGGACAACAACCCCACCAACTCTGTGGCGGCCACTGCGGCGGTTTATGTGCCGGACACCTCGCATCAAAACGACCCCTTGCCCGATGGCGTGCTGGCTTGGAGCGGCACGACGCTGGAAACCAACGTGGCGGCGAATGCCGGCAATGCCCATTTTGTTTTCAGCTTCACCAACATCGCAACGGTTCATGAAACCGCCCTGGTCACCAACGTCACGACCATCACCAACATCACGGCGGTCACCAATTCGTCTTTTTTCTGGTTCAAAAAAATTTCCTTCGTCACCAACTTTTCCACGGCCACCAGCATCACGACGAACAACGTTACCCAGCCGGCTCCCGTGGCCATTCTGGATGTTCATCCGTCCTGCGGCTGCACCACGGCACAATTGCCGCCGTTGCCCTGGATCATTGCCCCTGGCACCAACGGACAGTTTGGCCTCACGGTCAACCTGGCTGGAAGAACCGGAATGCAAATCAAAACGGTCAATGTCAAGACCGACAAGGGCTTCAAACAGCTCATCCTCAAAATCAACATTTTGCCGCCCGTGATCCCAACCCAATCCGAGGCCGACCGCGCCCGCGCCTTGGAACTGGCCAAGGCCGACCGGCAGACGGTTTTTTGCGGTGATTGCGCGGCCTGCCACGTCAAACCCGGCGAGGGTAAATATGGCAAACCGCTTTATGACACCGTCTGTGCCATATGCCACGAATCCAAAACGCGCGCCAGCATGGTGCCGGATTTGCACAACATCAAAACCCCGACCAATGTGGATTTCTGGCAAACCTGGATTGCGCATGGCAAGGCTGACTCGCTGATGCCCGCGTTTTCCACCGCCGATGGTGGTCCGCTCTCGGACATACAAATCGCTTCTCTCGTCCAGTATTTAGCCGTGACGTTTCCATCCCAAAGCCCTGTAAATAAGTAACTAAGCTCAGATTCCAGTTGGTAATTTGAATTTTTTTGTTGCCAAGCTGGACATTATTGTCTATATCTTGGACAGTTTGTTGCCAAAAATCAGATTTTATGATGTAAAATGTAGAAAGGGAGGCTATGGCTGTTTCAGCGCAATTCCGATCACAAGCCGTTCCGAGGCTTTATTTTGTTAAGGGTTATGTCTTCCAGATATCGTGGTCCTGGCTTTTATGGCAATGCTGGACTCTGATAGTTTTGGCCAGCTTGGGAACATTGAGCTATCTGTTGATCACCCATTACATCATTCAGGCCGTTCAGGTGGAAGGCTACAGCATGTATCCCACCCTGACCGACTCGGGACATTATTGGTTGAACCGGTTCTCCTATGTCATCAGCGAGCCGCGACAAAACGACATCGTCGCCCTGAAAGACCCGCGCGATAATACGCTCGAGGTCAAACGCATCATCGCCATGCCGGGACAATCGGTCTATCTCAAAGACGGCAGGGTTTATGTCAATGGCAAGCTGTTGAGTGAACCCTATCTTCCGGCCAATACCCCAACCTATGCCTATGAAAGGAATGCGGATGAGTTCATTTGCATCGGCAATGACAAATTCTTCGTCATGGGCGACAATCGCAACAACAGCACCGACAGCCGCACCTTCGGGACGGTCCCGCGCCAAAACATCCTCGGCAAGGTGATCGAATAGCGCGTTCCCCGCCGGCTGGTTCGCAACCGGCGCCGGATCCAGCGAGTCACCGCTTGCGTTAATCGCCTCCGGTGCTAATCTGTCAACCATGATGGTAAAACTGGTTGACGCAAACCCTCGATCCCAAATCGCCCGGCTTGGCGAACGGATTTTAAATAGCGGCCAGATCTCCCGCAACGAGGCGCGGTTGCTGTTTAATCTCGAAAACTCCGCCGACATTTTTGATTTGCTGTCCTGGGCCAACCGCATCCGCGAAAAATTCAAGGGCAACAAAATCCATCTCTGCTCCATCGTCAACGCCAAGGCCGGCGCGTGCTCGGAAAATTGCAGCTTTTGCGCGCAGTCGTCCTATTACCAGACCGGCTCGCCCAAATACGGCTTCGTGGATCCCGAACCGGTTTTGGAAGCCGCCGAGGAAGCGAACCAAAACGGAGTCACCGCCGTCGGCCTCGTCGCCGCGTGGAAAGGGCTGAACGAAGGGCCGATGTTGGACGAAGTCTGCGAGCGCGTCCGCGAATTGAAAGCCAGTGGCAAGACGCGGCCTGATGTCTCGCTGGGTATCATCAAAAGCCAGCGTGTAGCCGACCGGCTCAAGGAAGCCGGGGTCGAGTGCTACGGCCACAATCTCGAAAGCTCGCGCCGGTTTTTCCCGCAGACCTGCACGACGCACACCTACGACGACCGCCTTGAGACCATCGGTTATTTGAAAAAGGCCGGCATCAAGATTTGTTCCGGCGGCATCATCGGCATGGGCGAAACGCGCGAAGACCGCTGCGACCTCGCGTTTGCGCTCAAGGAAATCGGCGCGAAAGTTGTCCCAATCAACATCCTCAACCCGATTCCCGGCACGCCATTTGAAAAAAATGAGCCGCTTTCGGTCATGGAAATTTTGAAAACCATCGCGTGTTTCCGGTTCATTTTGCCGCGGCAGGAAATCATGATCGCCGGTGGCCGCACGGTGAATCTGCGCGACGCGCAAAGCATGATTTTCACGGCCGGCGCGAGCGCGCTCATGGTCGGCAATTATCTCACCACGCTCAACCAGCCCGTCGAGAAAGACCTGCAAATGCTCAAAGACCTCGGCCTCGATCCGAGCTGGGACAAACACGGTTTCAGCGACCAGGAAGAAATCCCGTTGCATCGGGACTGTGGGAAAGAAAGTTGCGCGACGGAAGCGGTGGTGGCGTAAACAAACAGCGAGTGACAGAAATTCTGAAATTTGCTAAATTTGCTTCATGTCAGGCTTTCTCGATCCATACGCATTTTCAATTGAAGCCGAATACACTCGCTATATAAATCCAGACAGCCTTGGGAAAATTCTTTTCAAGAACTTTGCAGTGAATATTTTAGAAATCGAAGGAGAATCCATCAGAATTCCTCTGTCGAGGCATGGAGATTTGGGAACATATAAGGATTTATCTGACGCGGGAATTCGTTTTGAAAATCGTTCGTATAACGTTGAGACAAAAATTTCTAATTGGATTGTGCAAAAGCGCAACAAGATCAATCCAATACCGCGTTGGTCATTTACTGGTTTGAAGCATTCAGCCAAAGGCACTGAACGTGGCAACTATGATCTGGTTTTTGCAGTAGGCATCAATGCGCCTGGATTAGAAGATTCGGTCGGATACTGGAGGCATTTTGATTTGTTAAAGAAAACTGCGAAAAAAGAAGGTCGCGATTTTGGTTTGTCGGCGTGGCCGCATGAACGCGAATTTCTAAATCACTGTGGCATTTACATCCTACCCCGACAATTCATTTTCACACACTGCAGAAATACTCCATATATTACCATCCGCACAATTTCAGAGCGACGTGACTATGAATTCTTTGGTTGGGGTTATGACATTCCGCGACTCCGTAAAGTTTGGGATCACGCCATTCGAGTAGTAAACTCACAATCTGGCACTGATTCGCAAGTTTGATTTTCACAGCGCCGTAGGTGCGACATCTTTATAGAACCGCAAACCGAAAATTCTCCAGCCCCGTCGGGGCGGCATATTCCGTCTTGGCCGGAAGGTTTCGCTCCGACGGAGCTTTGGCCGTATTTGATTTTCCAACTACAAAGATGCCAGCCCTACGGGCCTTGAAAAATTGAATTCGTGTTAATTCGTGCAATTCGTGTCAAAAACTTCTTTGCGTCTTTGCGCCTTTGCGTGAAATTCTCCGCGTGGAAAAACTCGGTAAAAATCACGGCGGTTACCACGGCGAGACGATTGACATCCGCGCCGTGCTGCGCGACGTCGAAATGGCCGCACAACAGCATGGCTGGACTTCCGAAATATTCGGGAAGCAAGGTGAATTCGACCTGCTCGCGCTCCACCGCTCGCCACTTTCACTCCGCACTCCGCACTCTGCACTCCGCATTTACCTTTCGACCGGCATTCATGGTGACGAGCCTGCCGGGCCGCTCGCGGCGTTGCGCTTGCTTCAGGAAAACAAATGGCCGGCGAACACCGAACTATGGCTCTGCCCGTGTTTGAATCCGATGGGTTTCGTTTTGAACCGCCGCGAGAACGACAAGGGCAAGGATTTGAACCGCGATTACCGGCACTTGGAGACGACCGAAGTCCGGGCGCACGTTGCGTGGCTTCGGCGCCAGCCGCAATTCGACCTCTGCCTCTGCCTGCACGAAGACTGGGAATCACACGGTTTTTACGTTTACGAATTGAATCCGGAAAACCGGCCATCGCTGGCCGAAGCCATGACTGCGCGCATCGCGGAAGTCTGCCCGATTGACCCATCTGAAATCATCGAAGACCGCCCGGCCCGGGGCGGCATCATCCGGCCCAATCTCGACCCGCACACGCGACCGCAGTGGGCCGAGGCGTTTTATTTGATCGTCAACAAAACACGATTGTCCTACACCCTCGAAGCGCCGTCGGATTTTCCGTTGACCACCCGCGTCAACTCGCTCGTTGCCGGCGTGAACGCCGCATTGGCAAGCTAGGACCGGCATCCGGCCGGTCCTGCTTTTCCTGCTTCAAGCCGACTCTGCGTCCCTTTGCTTCATCCAGGTTTTGCCCAATTCAGTCAGCGTTTCGTCTTTCATCACTTTCTCGGCCAGTGGAAAAACAATCCGCTCCTCGCGGTCAAAGTGTGTGCGCGACGCGGTCACGGCCTGCAGCAACAACTGTCGCGCTTCGGGCAGCCGCCGGGCGGCCTTCACCCGCAGCAGGCTGTTGTCAATTTCCTGATGTTCGTGTTCAAAACTGTCACGCTGGCCAAGTTGCTCCAGATAGTGATTCAGCGGAGCGAACACCAAATCCTCCTCGGTCTTGCCGTGGGCGAGCAGCAGCCCTTCCATCAATCCAGCCCATCCTTTCACCTCGGCCAGCGTTTCCAGTTTTGGCAGGACGTGTTCGATGTGGTCGAAAATATTGTGGAACACGACGTGTTCCGCTAAAAGTGCATCGGTTATTTTCATGGTCAGGGTTCGATTAACTTCATCCAATTTACCAATAGCGCGATACGACAAATTCCGCCAGACGTTTCTTGGCTTTTTTTTTCAACCACGGATGAACACAAACGAACACGGATTGTTTCAACGCAAAAGCGCAAAAAAATTATGCAGGTTTCAATAGCCAGGGCAAACGCAGGCCGCCGTGGGCATCAGCGCGAATCAGCGTTTATCAGCGGTTCGATCCTGCGCGCCTTTGCGTCTTTGCGTTGAAAGAATTTGCGATTCAACTTTTGTAAGCCTCCATCCCGGCGCACGTGCAGACCGGGTTGCGGTCGCCGAAGACGTTGTCCACGCGGCCGACGGCGGGCCAGAATTTATATTCGCGCAGACCCGCCACCGGAAACGCCGCCTGTTCGCGCGAATAGGGCCGGGTCCAATTGTCCGCCGCAATCATGTCCGCCGTGTGCGGCGCGTTCTTCAGCAGGTTGTTCTGCCGGTCCGCCGCGCCGGATTCGATGGCGGTCATCTCGGCGTGAATGGCAATCATCGCGTCGCAGAAACGGTCGAGTTCAAACTTCGATTCGCTTTCCGTCGGCTCGACCATCAGCGTGCCGGCGACCGGCCACGAGAGCGTCGGCGCGTGAAAGCCGTAATCCATCAGCCGCTTGGCCACGTCCTCGGCGGTGACGCTCTTGAACCGGCGCAAATCAAGGATGCACTCGTGCGCGACCAGACCTTTGCGCCCGCGATGCAGCACCGGGAAATAATTTCCCATGCGTTTGGCGATATAGTTGGCGTTCAGAATCGCAAACTTCGTGGCTTCAGTCAGGCCGTCCGGGCCCATCGCGGCAATGTAAGCCCAGGAAATTGGCAGAATGTTCGCACTGCCCCACGGCGCGGCAGCGACGGCGCCAATTTCGGATTTCGGATTTCGGATTTCGGATTTAACCACCGGATGTCCCGGCAGAAATTGGACCAGATGTTTCGCCACGCCGATTGGGCCCACTCCCGGCCCGCCGCCGCCGTGCGGAATGCAAAACGTCTTGTGCAGGTTCAAATGGCACACGTCCGCGCCGATGTCCGCCGGACGGCACAAACCGACCTGTGCGTTCATGTTCGCACCGTCCATGTAAACCTGTCCGCCATTGGTATGGACGATTTTACAAATCTCCTTGATCGTCTCCTCGAACACACCGTGCGTGGACGGATACGTGACCATCAGGCAGGCGAGGTCGGCTTTGTGCGACCCGGCCTTGGCGCGCAAATCAGCAACGTCAATGTTTCCGTCCTTGTCGCAGGCGACGGCAACGACTTTCAGCCCGGCCATGACAGCGCTGGCGGGGTTCGTGCCGTGCGCGGAGGTCGGGATGAGGCAGACGTTGCGGTGAGCTTCGCCCCGGCTTTCGTGATAAGCGCGAATGACGAGCTGGCCGGCGTATTCGCCCTGTGAACCGGCGTTGGGTTGCAGGGAAATTCCGGCGAACCCGGTGATTTCCGAAAGCCAGTCCTCAAGTTGTTGAAACAAAATCTGGTAGCCCCGCGCCTGTTTCAGCGGCGCGAACGGATGAAGGCGTGCAAACTCCGGCCACGAAATCGGAAGCATTTCAAAGGCGGCGTTCAGCTTCATCGTGCAGGAGCCCAGCGGAATCATCGAGGCCGTCAGCGACAGGTCGCGCGATTCGAGCCGCTTGATGTAGCGGAGCATCTCCGTTTCGCTATGATACGAGTTAAAGACCTTGTGGGTAAGGAAGGGAGAGGTGCGGGTGGAAACGTGTTGCGTGTTGCGTATTGCGTGATCTGCCATGTCTGACACCGTAAAACCTATGGCCTTGTCACCCTTAAAAACCTGCCAGATCTCGGTGATGTCGCTTTCGCTGGTCGCTTCGTCGATCGAGATGCCGAGTGTGTGGTCGTCTATCAACCGGAAATTCATCCGATGCGCCTCGGCAAGCTTCACGATGTCGGCGGCGCGCTTGTCGCCGAGGGCGATGATTATCGTGTCAAAAAAGTAGCGCGGGCGTCCCGCCTGCTCATCCAACTTTTTATTGCCTCTTTGCCCATGCAGCCGAGACGGCTGCGCTACGTTAAAGCCGAGCTTCTCCAGCCCAGCGGCGAGAATTCCGGTCAGGGTGTGAATCCGCTGCGCGATTTTCTTCAAGCCTTCCGGGCCATGATAAACGGCATACATGGACGCCATGTTCGCCAGCAACGCCTGCGCGGTGCAGATGTTGCTGGTGGCTTTTTCACGGCGGATGTGTTGTTCGCGCGTCTGGAGCGCGAGGCGCAAAGCGGGTCTGCCGCGCGAATCCTTGGAAACGCCGACAATGCGACCGGGCAGGCTGCGTTTGAACTGGGCGCGCGTGGCGAAGAACGCCGCGTGCGGGCCGCCGTAGCCCAGCGGCACGCCAAAGCGTTGCGCGCTGCCGATGGCGGTGTCCGCGCCGAATTCACCCGGCGGTTTCAACAACGTGAGCGCCAGCAAATCCGTGGCAACCGCGACCATCGCTCCAGCAACGTGGGCTTTTTCGACGAATGGCGCAAAGTCGTGAATCGCGCCAAACGTATCCGGATATTGCACCAGCGCACCGAAAACTTTGTTGTTGAACTTAAAACTCTCGTGATCGCCCACGACAACTTCAATGCCGAGAGCTTTGGCGCGCGTCCGGACAACTTCGATGTTTTGCGGATGACAACTTTGCGAGATGAAGAAAATGTTTCGTCCGTCCTTGAGCGCATGACACATCGTCATCGCCTCGGCGGCGGCGGTGGCTTCGTCAAGCAGCGACGCATTGGCGATGTCGAGGCCGGTGAGATCGGCGACCATCGTCTGGAAATTCAGGAGCGCTTCGAGCCGGCCCTGGGAAATTTCGGCCTGATAGGGCGTGTATGGCGTGTACCAGCCGGGATTTTCCAAAACGTTGCGCTGAATCACCGCCGGTGTGATGCAATCGTAATAACCCATGCCGATGAATGAGTGGCAGACCTGGTTTTGCGACGCGATTTCCTTCAGCGCGGCGAGGACTTCATGTTCACTGCGGCCAGCGGGAAGTTGAAGCAAACGTCCGAGTCGAATCGGTTTGGGAACGGCGGCGTCAATCATCGCGTCAAGGCTCGCGCAGCCGAGTTGCTTGAGCATTTCGCCGGCGTCAGCGGGACGCGGGCCGATGTGGCGGCGGACAAACGGATCGGGATGCGGCGCGTTTTCGACGGGCTTCAAAATTTCATTCTGCTTTTCGGAAAAAGCCATGCGCGGAAACTAAAGTTGCGGCACGGCAATGCAAGCGGATTCAGGGCAAAACGATGGCAAAACCCGGCGTCTTTTTTCCACAAAATCAGCAATTGTCACAGTTTGTGGACGCCCCAATATGCGGCATAAGCCGGTCGGCAGGGCCACAATTCATTGTGTTTTTAGGCGTTTTTTTGACCAAATAAAGATTGTGTTAAATCGTCGAATTTTCTATTCTTTTTAAGCTTTCACGGACCCGGTCAAAACGACCGTAAAAGCGAGCTTTTTATGCCGAAAACCAAAGAAGATACAGCCGAAGAAACCAGCAAAACCAGACCGTCTGCGACCGAAAAATACGACGCTTCAAAAATAGATAAACTCGAAGGTTTGGAAGCCGTTCGCAAGCGGCCCGGCATGTATATCGGCGATCCGGACGAGCGCGGTTTACACCACAGCGTGTTCGAGGTGCTCGACAACTCGATTGACGAACATCTGGCGGGTTATTGCAACAAAATCGAAGTGACGATTCACATGGATGGCTCGGTTTCGATCCGGGATGACGGACGCGGCATTCCGGTGGATATGCACCCGAAGTGGAAGATGCCCGCCGTCGAACTGGTGCTGACGAATTTGCACGCGGGCGGAAAATTCGGCCAGGGCGCCTACAAGTATTCCGGCGGCCTGCACGGCGTCGGCGCGAAATGTGTCAATGCACTTTCCGACTGGTTCAAGGTCGAGGTCTCGCGCGACGAAAAAGTTTATTCGATGGAATTCGAGCGCGGCAAAACGACGCAAAAACTCGAAGTCATCGGCAAATCAAAAAAGACGGGCACCTTGATCACGTTCAAACCCGACCCGACGATTTTCACCCTCACGACGGAATTTAAATTCGACATTCTCGCCAATCGCTTGCGCGAACTCGCGTTTTTGAATCCGGGCATCGAAATTGTGCTCAAGGACGAGCGCGACGAGAAGACGGAGACATTTTTTTACCGTGACGGCATCGAGCAGTTCGTTCGCCAGCTTGGCCGGAGCAAGCAGCCGTTGCATCCCAAGCCCATCGCGATCTCGGGCAAACGGCCCAGCAAAATTGACGGCAAGGACGAAGATGTGTTTGTGGATTGCGTATTGCAATACACCGACAGCTACAGCGACCAGATTCTCTGCTTCGCCAACTCCATTGCCAATACCGACGGCGGCACGCACCTCACCGGCTTCCGCTCCGCGCTGACCCGCGCCATCAACCAGTACGCCAAGCAGAACAATTTGCTGAAGGAAAAGGACCCGACGATTTCCGGCGATGACGTGCGCGAAGGTCTGGTGTGCGTGCTGAGCGTCAAGCTGCCGAACCCGCGCTTCGAGTCGCAGACGAAGGTGAAGCTGGTGAACACGGAAATTGACGGTATTGTTTCGTCTGTTGTCTATGACGGGTTGATGACACATTTCGACGCGAATCCCGGCGTTGCCAAGAAAATCATTGAGAAAGGCCTGTTGGCCGCCCGGGCGCGTGAAGCCGCCCGCAAAGCACGCGAGACGGTTCGCAAAGGCGCGCTCACCGGTGGCGGTTTGCCCGGCAAACTCGCCGATTGCTCCGACCGCGATCCGGCGAACACCGAGCTGTTCATCGTCGAAGGTGATTCCGCCGGCGGCTCGGCGAAACAGGGACGTGACCGGAAGTTCCAGGCGATTCTGCCCATTCGCGGCAAATTGATCAACGTCGAGAAGGCGCGCCTGGACAAGGTGCTTCAGAACAACGAAATTCGCACGATGATCACCGCCGTCGGCACGGGCATCGGCGACGGCGAGGGTGAGGGCGCATTCAATCTCGAAAAACTCCGCTACCACAAAGTCATCATCATGACCGACGCGGACGTGGACGGTTCGCACATTCGCACGCTGTTGCTGACGTTTTTCTACCGGCAAATGCCCGCGCTGATCAAAAACGGCTTCGTTTACATCGCGCAGCCGCCGCTGTACCAGATCGCGCGCAAAAAGCGCGTTGAATACATTGATGACGACGCGCGGTTGAATAAAATTCTGCTCGAACTCGGCACAGAAGAGGTGCGTTTAAAGAACCTTTCCGACAAAAAGGAGCTTTCCCAAAAGCAACTCGCGGAAATTTTGGAGTTGCTCGAATCGCTTGACAAATACGCCAGCGCGCTTCGCCGTCACGGCGGCGATTTTGCCGAATACGTCGAGCATCGCCAGAAGAAAACCGGCGATTTGCCGAGGCATCTGGTCAAGGTGCGCGAAGGCAATGACGAAACGGTGCATTATTTTCACACCGAGGACGAATTGGCGCATTTCGGCGCGAAGAACCCCGATTTGAAATTGTTCGGCAGCGATGAGGAAGGCGACACCACCACCTTCGAGAAGAAAAATGGGGCGACGCGGCGCGCACGGCACATCGAGTTGCACGAAAGCAAGGCCATCGTTGAACTGCTGGGGAAGCTCGACAAGAAAGGTTTCAGCATCGAGCATTACGCCGGGCAGGACAAACCGTTGTTTGAATTGATTGAAGGCGAGGGCGAGCGCGAGACGGTGAAGCCGCTGTTTTCGATTCCGGAAATTCTGGCCGGAGTGAAAGAGGTCGGAAAGCGCGGGCTGTCCATCAAGCGGTTCAAGGGCCTCGGTGAAATGAATGCGAAGGAGCTGTTTGAAACGACGATGGACCCGGCGCGGCGCAAATTGCTGCGCATTGATCTGACCAACGCCGTGGATGCCGAAGAAATGTTCACCAAACTGATGGGCGAGGAAGTCGAGCCACGCCGCCAGTTCATCGAAGACAACGCGCTCAACGTGCGGAATCTGGACATCTGAAAATTTTAACTTGCCAATGTAGTCACGTGTGACTACATTGGAGCCATGAGAACAAAAACAATTAAATATCCATCCGCGAAATCGGGACCGATGGTGCTCAAAGAAGTGGCGGTTGCCCCTGGCATCGGAGAGGTCATCAGTGTTCGTTCGGCAAAGGCGCATCTCTCCGCGTTGCTTGATTTGGTGGCAAGCGGACATGAAATCACCATCACGAGCGATGGCAAGCCGAAGGCCAAATTGGTCAGGGCCACGGAAACCAAGCCCCGAAAGGTTTTTCAAGGCATGGGTGATTACCTGTTGAAGCAGCCGATTCACCGGGGGTTGTCTGCCGATGAAGCTGTTCGCCAGGATCGCGACGCACGGGGCTGGTGATGTATCTCGACTCCGCCATCATTGTAAAGGTGCTTGTGCGTGAGGCTGACAGCGCCTGGTTCAACCGCAAGTTGTCCGGGCACAGTTTCGAAACCTCGGAGCTGGCCCTGACAGAAGTGTGTTCAGCCCTGCTCGCCAAGGAACGGGCGGGGGACATTGCGCCGCGGGAGCGCATAACCGCCACGGAGAATTTTTTTTTGATGATTGAGAGCGATCTCATCCGGCTGTTTCCGCTAAATCGCACGGTGCTCGAACGCGCCCGCGCGATTCAACTGGCGTGTCACCCGCGCGTCCCATTGCGAACCTTGGACGCCCTGCACGTCGCCACCTGTGATTTGAACCACAGCGGCATGATGTCGGCAACTGACAGACGAATTCGCGCCGCCTGCCAGCAATTTGCCATTGCGCTGATCCCGACGAACCTGGAGGACCTGCACCCCAACAACTGATTTTAACTATGCCCGACAAAAATTCCGAACAACTGCCTGCGGGCAACACCCCGCTGTTCGCCTCCGGAGAAAAAATTGCCAAGATTAACGTCGCCGAGGAAATCAAGAATTCGTTTCTTGATTACTCGATGTCGGTGATCATTTCCCGCGCGCTGCCCGATGCGCGCGACGGCCTCAAGCCTTCGCAACGGCGCATTCTACTGGCGATGCACGATCTCTCGTTGTTTCCGAACCGCCAGCATCGCAAGTGTGCCAAAATTTGCGGCGACACCAGCGGCAACTACCATCCGCACGGGGAAGCGGTGATTTATCCGACGCTCGTTCACATGGCGCAGCCGTGGGCCATGCGCGAACGGCTCGTGGATGGCCAGGGCAACTTTGGTTCCGTTGAAGGCGATCCACCTGCCGCCATGCGTTACACCGAGGCGCGCATGACGCACCTCGGCGCAGCGCTGATGGAGGACATGGACCAGGACACCGTGGATTTCGTCCCCAACTACGACGAAACCCGCACCGAGCCGACCGTTTTTCCCGCCGCGTTTCCAAATCTACTCGTCAACGGCGGCACGGGCATCGCCGTCGGCATGGCCACGAACATTCCGCCGCACAATCTCGGTGAAATCATTGACGGCGTTTGCGCGCAGATTGATGATCCGGACATCTCGGTCAAGGGCCTGATGAAATTCATCAAAGGCCCGGATTTCCCGACCGGCTGCATGGTGTGCGGGCTGGAAGTAATCAAGGAATATTTCACGACCGGGCGCGGCAGCATCAAGGTCCGCGGCAAAGTCGGTGTCGAACAGCTCAAGGGCGGCAAGGAACAGATCGTCATCACGGAAATCCCCTACAACGTCAACCGCGCGGTGCTCGTCGAACGCGTCGCCGAACTCGTGAACGAAAAGGTCCCGGGCTTCACCGACATCACGGCCATTCGTGACGAATCTGACGAAAACACGCGCGTGGTCGTCGAACTCAAGCGCGACGCCATCGCCAAGGTCGTCATCAACAACCTTTACAAGCAGACCGCGCTGGAATCGAGTTTTGCCGTCAACATGCTGGCCATTGACCATGGCATGCCCAAGAACCTCGGGCTCAAGGAGCTCATCAATTGCTACATCGAGCACCGCCGCGAAGTCGTGTTGCGCCGGACACGGTTCCAATTGAAGAAGGCCGAGGAACGCGCCGAAATTCTCGAAGGTTATCTCATCGCGCTGGCGAACCTCGACGATTTCATCAAAATCATCCGCGGCAGCAAGACGCGCGAGGAAGCCCGGGTCAAGCTGCTGGCGTTCGAGTGGACGCAAAAGCAGGTCGAGCGCTGGGGCATTTTGATTCGCAACGAGTCACGCCTGACCAAGGGCCGTTACGCGCTGACCGAACGGCAGGTGGACGCCATTCTGGAATTGCGCCTGTATCAATTGACCGGTCTGGAAATTGACAAGGTCGAAGGCGAATACAAGGAACTGCTCAAGCGCATCGAGGATTTGATGGACATTCTTGCGAAGGAAGCCCGCGTGCTCACCATCATCAAGAACGAATTGAAGGCGATCAAGGAGAAATACGCCACCCCGCGCCTGACCGACCTCATGCCCGACGAAGGCGAGATCAACATCGAGGACCTCATCGCCAACGAAGGCGTCATCATCACGCTCACGCACAACGGCCTCCTTAAACGCACGAACGTCAGTTCCTATCGCGCCCAGCGCCGCGGCGGCAAAGGCGTCATCGGCATGACGACGAAAGAGGGTGCAACGGATGAGGACAATGATTTCATCGAACATTTGTTCACGGCCAGCACGCACGATTACCTCATGTTCTTCACGAACACCGGCCGTGTTTATGTTGAGCGGGTGCATGAAATTCCCGACATGGGCCGCGCCGCCAAGGGCCGGAGCATCGCCAATTTGCTCGAATTGAAGGCGGGCGAGACCATCGCCGCGCTCATCCGCGTTCTTTCCAAGACCAACGCGAACAAGGAAGACGTGACCTGGGAACAGCCGGGCTTTGTGCTTTTCTCGACCAAACAGGGCACGGTGAAGAAAACCG